>Ga0222424_100260_pt1 | contig 42354 bp, 30 predicted proteins | sample 2B2ome_FD_182468 | JGI IMG/M metagenome (GOLD analysis project Ga0222424, IMG submission 182468) | Enriched microbial communities from leaf-cutter ant dump, University of Wisconsin, Madison, United States - 2B200A (version 2) | ecosystem: Environmental > Terrestrial > Nest > Insects nest > Nest... | reverse complement strand
GCATGCCCTACCTGGACGTGGTGCGCCGCGTGAAGGACGAGTTCAAGGTGCCCACCTTCGCCTACCAGGTCAGCGGCGAATACGCCATGCTCAAGGCCGCCGCCGCCAACGGCTGGCTCGACCACGACGCGGTGATGCTGGAGAGCCTGCTCGCCTTCAAGCGCGCAGGGGCCGACGGCATCCTCACCTACTTCGCCCGCGACGCCGCGCGGTTGCTTCAAAAATAAGAGCTGCTCGCGCTTGACTGGAAAGCGCTGGAGGCCAATTTGACTGTGAATACCGCGGCGCCGCTGCGCATCTTCCACCTGCAGCCCGGCAGCGGCGTGCGCGAGCTGGCGCAGTTGCCCTCGGCCCCGCCCGCGCAGGGCTTCTACTGGCTGGCCTGCACGCGCGGCGCGCTGCAGGAGCAACTGGCCAGCGTGCAGGCGGCGCTGCAGGCCGCCGCCGGGCTGCAGTTGGTGGACCTGCACGTCTCCGACCTGCTGAACGCCCAACTGCCCTCGCGCTACGACTACACCTCGCAGTACGACCTGCTGGTGCTGCGCCGCCTGGCCAGCGTGGCCAGCGCCGAAGCCGCGCCCGTCCCCGCGCAGCCGCAGCCGCGCCGCAGCGGCCCGCCGGTGCTGCGGCGCATCGACACCAGCCCCGTGGGCTTCGCGCTGTTCGACCAGGTGCTGCTGTCCGTACACCCCGGCGACTGCAGCGTGCGCGACGCCTACGCGGCGCGGCTGCTCGCGGCCCAGCCCACCGACCCGCGCGACGGCCGCGCCAGCGCCACGCCCGGCGCGCGCACGCCCGCCAGCCCGGCCGACCTGATGCTGCGCCTGGCCAACCTGATCGTGGACGGCTTCCTCGACCTGCGGCGCGAGCTCTCGCGCCAGCTCGACCACTGGCAGACCGAGCTGCTGCGCCCGCGCACGCGCTTCACCAACTGGGGCGCGCTGCTGGACGCGCGCCTGTCGCTGCACGAGCTGGACGATGTGTGCGAGGACCAGCGCCAGGCGGTGCAGGACTGGATCGACGCGCTCGACGCCTGGAGCCCGCCCGAGGGCACGCAAGGCCCGCGCGAGCTCGACCTGCTCAAGGTGCGCAGCCGCGACCTGCTGGAGCACATCGAGCGCGTGGTGCACTACGTGCGCCGCCTGGAGCAAAGCACCGAGACCGTGGTGCAGATGCACTTCAGCGTGCAGAGCAACCGCACCAACGACATCATGCGCACGCTCACGGCGCTCACCGCGGTGTTCCTGCCGCTGAACCTGATCGCGGGCATCTTCGGGATGAACTTCGAGTTCACCCCCTTCGTGCACCAGCAAAGCGGCTTCTGGTGGGCCATGGGCGCGATGGCCGCGATCGCGCTGGCGCTGGTGCTGCTGTTCTGGCGCAAGCGCTACCTGGCCAGGACGGAGCGGTGAGGCTCAGGGCGTAGCAGCAGCCCCGGCGCTGGCGCCAGCGCCCACCAGCGCCTCCTTGAGCATGGGGTCCGCCGGCGACTGGCCGAGCCAGATGCGCAGAATCATGCCGAAATACTCCGCGTCACCCACGGGCGCGCCCTGCGGCTGGCCTTGGATGAAGAAGGTCGTGCCCTGCCCGGGTACGTATTCCATGGCGAAGGTATCGCCCTCAACGAGCTTGCTGCGGCCCGAGAAGATCTCGATCAGCCGGCTGCTCGCCGGCGTGTGGCGGGTGACCTGCTCGGGCGTGGCGTTGCTCGCCAGCCCCTTGATGAACGTGCGCCCCAGGTCGGTGCCCGGCAGGTCGCGCAGCGCGACGAAGCTCAGGCGCACCGGGCCCTTGGCGGCCAGCACCTCCTCGGCGGTGCGCACCTTGCGCGGCAGGTACAGCGCCATGTCGTACACCTTGAAGATGGCGCGGTAGCGCGTGCCTGCGCCCTGCAGCACCACGGGCGTGCCCTGCACGGTCTGCGTGGGCGCGAAGGCCGTGGCGGCGGTGGCCGCCGGCGCGACGAAGACCAGGCTGGCGGCCGTCAGGGCCAGCGCGCCGGCCATGCGGGCCGCCGCCTGCGCCGGGGCATGGAACGAGAGGTCGGGGGAGGCTTTCACGGGAGTGTCTCCGCTGGAAGGTGGATCGCGCCGGGCCCGAGGGAAGCGGCGCCTTGGCTGCGGCCCCATCATAGGGGCAATGGTACTTCGCGCCAAATTCATAGAATTTTGCTATGAACTCCTGTTTTCATAGCTCCCAGCGCTTGCCTGGCAAGGGCTGGCGGCCTATTTCCCTCTTATTCCGCCGCCGGCGCGGAATGCGTTGACGTTTGTTGACGCTCGCCCCCGGCGCGCGCTCACGCCACGGCGGGCTGCGCCGCGGGCGCGGCGTGCGCCTCATCGTCGCCACTGGAGCAGGCGCCGCCGCAGCCATGGATCAGGTCCTGCGGCAAGGCGTCGGGCGCATGCACGGTGCCGGTGGCCGGGTCGTAGCCCACGCGGCGCAGGTGCAGGGCCAGGGCGGCATCCATGCTCTGCGAATGCTGCGGGAACCACACGGCCAGCTCGCGCGCCATGGTGCGCACCACGTCCAGCTCGCCCTTGGCGCCGCGCTCGGCGCCCTCGCGCATGATGGTCAGCACCACCTTGTGCTGCGTGCTGTGGCAGTTGCCCGAGGCGAAGCGCGTGGCCGCCATCCAGTAGTCTTCCTGGCCGAAATGCTGGTCGGTGTGGTCGATCAGCGCCTGCCAGGCGGGCAGCACCTGGGCATCGCCGGCCTGCTCGACGGCGGCGAGCAGGTCCACGAACTCACGGTGGGTGTCGTCCATCAGTGGCAGGTCGAGCACCAGGGCGTCGGTCCATTCGAGTGCAGCCATTTTTCATCCTTACCGGTCAAACAGGGCCGCCAGCTTAGCCAGCGCGGCGCAACGCGCCTTGACTCAAGTCAGCTCGCCCTGCTGCCGGCGCTGCGGTACTGGCCCGGCCCCTGGCCCAGCCACTGCTTGAAGGCATGGTGGAAGGCCGACGGATCCTGGTAGCCCAGCAGATAGCCCACCTCGGCGATCGGCAGCGCCGTGCTGGCCAGGTAGTGGCAGGCCAGTTCGCGCCGCGTGTCGTCCAGCAGCGCCTGGAACGGCTGGCCCGCCTGCGCCAGGCGGCGCTGCAGGGTGCGCGTGGACAGGTGCAGCGCCTGCGCCACGTCCGCCAGTTGCACCGGCCCCTGCCCCAGGCGCCCGGCGATGCACTGGCGCACCTGCGCCACGATGCCCGCCTCGTGCGGGCGGCGCGCCTGCAGCAGCGCGTCGGCATGGCGCTGCAGCAGCGGCAGCAGCGCCTTGTCGGCCTGGGGTATGGGCAGCGCCAGCAGCGCCGCCGGGAACAGCGCCCGGTTGGCCGCGCAGCCCCAGCGTACCCGCGCGCCGCTGGCCTGGGCAATGGCCTGCGCCGTGGCGCCGTCCTGGCGGTGCGCGAATTCGAGGTCGAACCCCGCGAGCGGCTGGCCCACCAGCCACTGCGCGCAGGTCTGGATGCCGGCGAACACCGACTCCGCCAGCGCCGCGCCCGCCGGGTGCGCGGCCCAGTCGTTGCGCCAGGCATAGGCCACCGTCGCGCCCTCGCGCTGCAGCGCGGAGCGCCCCAGGTCGTGCACCAGCGACTCGAAGCGCAGCACCTGCGCCAGCGCCTCGCCCAGCGTCGGGCAGGCCAGCAGCAGGATGCCGTTGACCCCGTAGGTGGTGGGCTTGGCGCTTTGCCCCAAGCGCCAGCCGAAGCCCGGCCCGGCATGCGCCAGCGCCTGCTGCAGCAGCGCCAGGTAGCGGCGCGCATCCAGGTCTTCGCCGCCCGGGTCCGCGCGGCCCAGCGCCTGGGCCAGCGCCGCCTGCGGCACGCCCGCGGCGCGCGCGGCGTCCCACAGCGTGCGCGCGTACGGCGCCACCACGCGGGCCAGCCCGGCATGTGGCGCGATGGAACAAGCATTTGGCGGCATAGCGAAATGGCAAGCGGGCGGCGCGTTCCTACAGTGGAACGGCAACCACGGGAGTATGCATTCATGCGGCGATGGAACGGCTGGGGCGACGATGCCACTGCGATGGACCTGGGCGCGGGCGCGCGCGCCATGCTGGCCGAGCGCCTCGGGCCGGGCCACGCCGCGCCCGACGCGCGGCGCGACGACCTGCTGGCGCGCATTCCCCCCTCGCGCCTGCCCGCGCACCCCCTGGTCGATACCGCCCCGCACGCGCGCCTGGCCGTGGCCTGGGGCGAGAGCTACGCCGACTGGCTGCGCAAGCGCTGCGGCCACCTGCCGCCGGTGCCCGACGGCGTGGCCACGCCCGCATCCAGCGAGGAGGTGCGCGCCCTGCTGGACCTGGCGCACGCGCAGCGCTGGGTGGTGATTCCGTTCGGCGGCGGCACCAGCGTGGCCGGGCACCTGGACTGCCCGGCGGGCGGGCGCCCCGTCCTGTCCCTCCACCTGGGCCGCATGAACCAGCTGCTGCACCTGGATGCCGCCAGCCAGCTCGCCACCTTCGGCGCGGGCACGCCGGGGCCGCTGCTGGAGGCGCAGTTGCGCGCGCACGGCTGCACGCTGGGGCATTTCCCGCAGTCGTTCGAGTACTCCACCGTGGGCGGCTGGGTGGTCACGCGCTCCAGCGGCCAGCAGTCGCTGCGCTACGGGCGCATCGAGCAGCTCTTCGCCGGCGGCCGCATGGAAACGCCCGTGGGCCCGCTGGTGCTGCCCACCGTGCCCGCCGCCAGCGCCGGACCCGACCTGCGCGAGATGGTGCTGGGCTCCGAAGGGCGCCTGGGCGTGCTGACCGAGGCCACCGTGCGCGTGGCGCCGCTGCCGGGGCACGAGCGCTTCCACGCCCTCTTCCTGCCCGGCTGGGACGCGGCCGAGGCCGCCGTGCGCGCGCTGGTGCAGCAGCGCCTGCCGCTGTCCATGCTGCGCCTGTCCAACGCCATCGAAACCGAGACCAACCTGCGCCTGGCGGGCCATGCGCGCCAGATCGCGCTGCTGCAGCGCTACCTGGGCTGGCGCGGCTGCGGCGCGGGCCAGTGCCTGCTGATGCTGGGCGTGAGCGCCGACCCCGCCACCGCGCGCCACGCGCTGCGCGCCGCGCGCGGGCTGCTGGCGCGCCATGGCGCGGTCTACATCGGCGCGGCGCTGGGCCGCAAGTGGGCGGCCAACCGCTTCAGGGGCCCCTACCTGCGCAACACCCTGTGGGAGCTGGGCTACAGCGTGGACACCATCGAGACCGCCGTGGACTGGCCCCAGGTCACACCGCTGATGCAGGCCATGGAGCAGGCCGCGCGCGACGCCTTCGCGCCGTTCGGCACGCCAGTGCATGCCTTCAGCCACCTGTCGCACCTGTACCCGCAGGGCAGCAGCATCTACGCGCAGTACGTGTGGCCCACGGTGCCGGGCGGCTTCGCGCCCAACTTCGCGCGCTGGCAGGCGCTGAAACGCGCCGTGGCTGCGCAGATCGCCGCGCACAGCGGCACGGTGAGCCACCAGCACGGCGTGGGGCGCGACCACGCCGCGCACCTGGCGCAAGAAAAAGGCGCACTCGGCATGCAGGCCCTGGCCGCGCTGTGCCGCCAGTTCGACCCGCACGGCATCATGAACCCCGGCAAGCTCCTGCAGGACGGCGGGCCATGGGCGGACTGAACGCGGCGCCCGCCGGCGCCTTCCCCCCGCGCGCCGAGGCGCTGGCGCGGCTGCAGGCGCAGGAATGGGACCTGGTGGTCGTCGGCGGCGGCATCAGCGGCGCGGGCGTGGCGCAGCAGGCCGCGCAGCAGGGCTGGCGCGTGCTGCTGGTGGAGCAGCGCGACTTCGCCTGGGGCACGTCCAGCCGCTCGTCCAAGCTGGTGCACGGCGGGTTGCGCTACCTGCAGCAGGGCGACCTGCGCACCACGCGCGACTGCGTGCGCGAGCGCGAGCGCCTGCTGCGCGAGGCGCCGGGGCTGGTGGTGCGGCAGAGCTTCCTGTTCCCCGACTGCGCGGGCCGCGCGCCGGGGCGCTGGCTGGTGCAGGCCGGCCTCACGCTGTACGACCTGCTGGCGGGCCAGCGCAGCCACTTCCATGCCGATCTGGCCGCCACGCACATGCTCGCGCCCGGCCTGGCGCTGCCCGGGCTGCGCGGCGCGCTGGTGTTCCACGACGCCCAGACCGACGACGCCCGCCTGGTGCTGCGCGTGCTGCAGGAGGCGCGGCGCCACGGCGCCACCACGCTCTCCTACGTCGCCGCCCAGGCCCTGCTGCGCACGCAAAGCCGCGTCACCGGGCTGGCGCTGCGCGACACCCTGGCCGGCCGCGACTACACGGTACGCGCGCGCTGCGTGGTCAACGCCACCGGCGCCTGGGCCGACCGGCTGCGCGGCCATGCGGGCGGCATGGGCGGCGCGCCGCTGCTGCGCCCGCTGCGCGGCAGCCACCTGCTGCTGCCCTGGTGGCGCCTGCCGGTGGCGCAGAGCATCAGCTTCCTGCACCCGCAGGACGGACGCCCGGTGTTCCTCTACCCCTGGGAGGGCGCCACGCTCATCGGCACCACCGACCTGGACCACGCCGGCCCGCTGGACGCCGAGGCCCGCATCACCCCGGCCGAGGTGGACTACCTGCTGGAGGCGGCGCACACGCCCTTCCCCCATGCGGCGCTGACGGCGGCCGACATCCAGGCCTGCTACGCCGGGGTGCGCCCCGTGGCCGGCGCGCACGGCCAGCCGGCCTCGCGCGCCCCGCGCGAGCACCTGGTGCGCGACGAAGGCGGCCTCATCACGCTCACGGGCGGCAAGCTCACCACCTTCCGCCCCATGGCGCAGGATGCGCTGGCGCGCGCCGCGCCCCACGTGGGCCGGCCCTTCGCGCGCAACGCGGCGCAGCTGTTCGCCAGCGCCGGCCCCCTGCCCGCGCACTGGCCACCCGCCGTGCGCCAGCGCCTGCTGGCGCGCTACGGCGCGCTCGCCCCGGCCCTGTGCGCGGCACTGCGCGGCGAAGACCTGCGGTGCATTCCCGGCACGCACACGCTGTGGGCCGAGTTGCCCCTGGCGGCGCGGCACGAGGCGGTGGAGCATCTGGACGACCTGCTGCTGCGCCGCACGCGCCTGGGCCTGCTGGTGGCGCACGGCGCGCTGGGCCTGCTGCCGCGCATCCGCGCCCTGTGCGCGCCGCACCTGGGCTGGAGCGACGCGCGCTGGGCGCAGGAGACGGCGCGCTACCGCGCGCTGGTGGCGGCACACTACCAGCCGCCCGGCGCCACGCTGCCGGAATTTGAATAAAAATGGCCTCCAGCGCTTATCTGACAAGCGCTGCAAGCTACCAAAACAATAGCAACAAGATCAGGAGACACCATGGGCGCGCCCTACCTGCTGGCCATCGACAACGGCACCCAGAGCGTGCGCGCCCTGCTGTTCGACCTGCACGGCCGCCTGGTGGACAAGGCGCAGGTGCCCATCACCACCTACCAGTCGCCCCAGCCGGGCTGGATGGAGAACGACCCCGAGGCCTTCTGGCAGCAGCTGTGCCAGGCCTGCCAGCGCCTGTGGGCCAGCACCAGCGTGCCCAAGGCATCCATCGCCGGGGTGGTGGTGACCACGCAGCGCGCCACCACCGTCGCGCTCGACGCCGATGGCCAGCCGCTGCGCCCCGCCATGATCTGGCTCGACCAGCGCCGCGCCGCGCACGCGCCGCGCCTGCCCTGGTGGTGGGAGGCGGCGTTCGCCGCCATCGGCATGCGCGAGACGGTGCGCCACTTTCAGCACGAGGCCGAGGCCAACTGGATCGCCCAGCACCAGCCCGAACTGTGGGCACGCACCGACAAGTTTCTGCTGCTCTCAGGCTACCTGCACTGGCGGCTCACCGGGCGCATGGCCGATTCGGTGGCCGCGCAGGTGGGCTACGTGCCGTTCGACTACAAGCGCGGGCGCTGGGCCGCGGCGCACGACTGGAAATGGCACGCCCTGCCAGTGCGCCCGTCCATGCTGCCGGAGCTGGTGGGCGCGGGCACGGTGATCGGTGCCGTCACCCCCGAGGCGGCGCGCCAGACCGGCCTGCCCGCCGGCCTGCCCGTGGTGGCCGGCGCGGCCGACAAGGCCTGCGAGGTGCTGGGCGCGGGCTGCCTGACGCCCGAGGTGGCCTGCCTGTCCTACGGCACGGCGGCCACCCTCAACACCACCACGCCGCGCTACCTGGAGGCCACGCGCTTCATCCCGCCCTACCAGGCCGCCGTGCCGGGGCACTACAACACCGAGGTGCAGATCACGCGCGGCTTCTGGATGGTGAGCTGGTTCAAGGAGCAATTCGGCCAGCACGAGGAGCAGCTCGCCCGCGAACGCGGCGTGCCACCCGAAAGCCTGTTCGACGCCCTGGTGAACGCCGTGCCGCCCGGCGCCCAGGGGCTGATGCTGCAGCCCTTCTGGAACCCCGGCATCAAGGTGCCCGGCCCCGAGGCCAAGGGCGCCATCATCGGCTTTGGCGACGTGCACACGCGCGCCCACCTGTACCGCGCCATCCTCGAAGGGCTGGCCTACGCGCTGCGCGAGGCCAAGGAGCGCGTGGAGCGGCGCGGCGGCGCGCGCATCACGCGCGTGCGCGTGGCGGGCGGCGGCTCGCAGAGCGACGCGGCGCTGCAGATCACCGCCAACGTGTTCAACCTGCCGTGCGAGCGCCCGCACCTGTACGAGACCAGCGGCCTGGGCGCGGCCATCATCGCCGCCGTGGGCCTGGGGCTGCACCCCGGCTTCGCCGCCGCCGTGCAGGCCATGACGCGCACCGGCCAGACCTTCACGCCCGAACCCGCGCACGCGCGCACCTACGAGCAGCTCTACCGGCGCGTGTACTGCCGCATGTACCAGCGGCTGCAGCCGCTGTACCGCGACATCCGCGCCATCACGGGGTATCCGTCGCGCGATTGAGGGCTACTGCATGCTTCAAAAAACAGAGCTGCCTGCGCTTTCTGGATAAGCCATGGCGCCCATTTTCCTCATGAACTCCGCGCCTGCCGGGGCGTCATGCCGAAGCGGCGGCGAAAGGCGGTGGCGAAGTTCGCCGGGCTGCGGTAGCCCGCCAGCAGCGCGGCGGCGGCCACGTCGGCATCGCCGCGCTCCAGCGCCTCGCGCGCGCGCTGCAGGCGGGCCACGCGCAGGTAGTCGATCACCGAGGTGCCGCCCACCTTGGGAAAGTGGCGCTGCAGGTGCGCCGCGCTCATGCCCGCGTGGCGCGCGATCTGGGCCAGGCCCATGCCGTCGGCGCCGCCGCTGTCGAGGAAGTCGCGCAGCGCGCGCAGGCGGCGCAGGCCGCGCGCGTCCAGCCCCGCGGCGGGTGCGGGCGGCGCCGCGCCTGCGACCGCGCCCAGCGCCTCGCCCGCCAGGTCGAGGCAGCGGCTCTCCAGCCACAGGCGCTGCAGCCCCGGCGGCAGCGGCGGCGGGCTGGCGAGCTGCGCGGCCAGCGCCAGCGCGCGCGCCGAAGGCCGCCAGGGCGCGACGGCCAGGTGCTCGCGCCGGAAGGCGTCGATGCCCGCGTCCTCCAGCCCGGCGGCGGCGAACCACTCGGGGCGCAGCGTGAGCGTGACCTTGCGCTCGCTGCGCCCGCGCCGCCACTGGCGCACGAAGCGGTCGGGCTCGGCCAGGTTCACCAGCACGGCGGCGCCGTGCGCGGCCTGCGGCCCGAGCGCGAAGCCGCGCGCGCCGTAGGCCAGCTCGCTGCTGCCCTGCACCAGCACGCACAGCTTCAGGCCCGGGTGCAGCAGGTTGGAGGTGCGCAGCGAATGCAGGTCACGCACCGCCGTGCGGTAGAGCACGAGGCCGGGGCGCAGCTCCTCGGTGTGCACGCTGCCGTGCAGCAGCGCGCCGGGCGGGCGGGCGCCAGCGGCGATGCGCCAGTCGTCGCCCAGCAGGTGCAGGTCGCGCGTGAGCGCGCTCATGTCCAGGCGCTCGCGCGAGCCGGACGCAAAGGGATCTGGTGAATTCTCAAACATGGCGCGCTGGTCGGTGTGCGAGACTCGACCACTCAAACAAGATTAATTCTCAATAACAACATTCTAGAGAGTCGAGGAACCGCCATGCGCACCGCCCCTTCTTCCATTTCTCCCGCCTCCCGGCCGCGCGCCCTGTGCGCGGCGCTGGCACTTGCCTTCAGCGCCGCCGGGGCGCACGCCGAGGGCGACGGCGCGACGCTGTCCACCGTGGTGGTCACCGCCTCGGGTGGCGAGCAGGAACTGCGCGACGCGCCCGCCAGCGTCTCGGTCATCACGCGCGAAGACCTGGAAAAGCGCCCGGTGCAGGAGCTGGCCGAGCTGCTGGGCACGGTGGAGGGCGTCAGCCTGAGCCGTAGCGGCAACCTGGTGCCCGGCGTGCAGTTGCGCGGCCTGGGCGCGGCCTACACGCTGATGCTGATCGACGGCAAGCGCGTGAACGCCACCAGCGCCATGTTCCGCGGCAACGACTACGACACCGGCTGGGTGCCGGCGGACGAGATCGAGCGCATCGAGATCGTGCGCGGCCCCATGTCCTCGCTCTACGGCTCGGACGCGATCGGCGGCGTGGTCAACATCATCACGCGGCCCGTGGGCAAGCAGTGGCGCGGCTCGGCGCGCGTGGAGGGCGTGGTGCAGGAGAACCGCGAGGCGGGCGACAGCCGGCTGGCGGGCTTCTCGCTCGCCGGCCCGGTGCTGACGGACACGCTGGGCCTGAAGCTCACCGGCGCCTACGACCAGCGCGACGCCGACGGCGCCATCAACTCGGCGGCGGCCAACGGCACGCGCCAGACGGGCCTGCAGCACATCCGCAACCAGCTCTTCGGCGCGCAGCTCTCGTTCACGCCCGACGCGCGCCAGAGCCTCGTGGCCGACGTGGACACGAGCCGCCGCGACCACGCGGGCTACCTCATGGAGCGCGACGCCTTCTCGCTGCGCCACAAGGGCCGCTGGGGCTTCGGCAACACCGAGCTGACCTTCGCCACCGACGAAATCCGCAACCTCACCGGCATGATCGACGGCCAGGTGAACCCGAACAAGGCCAACACCATCAGCCTGAACGGCAAGGCCGTGGTACCCATTGCCTGGGGCAACCAGCTCGTCACCGCCGGCTTCGAGACGCGCAGGGAGAAGCTGCACGACCCCGCCAACCTGAGCGGCCAGCCCGGCACGCCGGGCGCGAGCGGCACGCCCGAGACCTCCATCCAGCAATGGGCGCTGTTCGCCGAGGACGAAATCCGCATCACCGACCGGCTCGCCCTCACGCTGGGCAACCGCTTCGACCACCACGAGAACTTCGGCGGCCACCACAGCCCGCGCGCCTACGTGGTCTACCACCTGAGCGACGCCCTCACCCTCAAGGGCGGCGTGGCGCGGGCCTTCCGCGCGCCCACGCTGCTGCAGGGCAGCCCCAACTGGGGCTCGGTCTCGTGCGGCAGCGCCACCGTGGGCTGCTACATCGTGGGCAGCCGCGAACTCAAGCCCGAGACCGGCACCAGCCAGGAGCTGGGCCTGCAGTTCGCGCACGGCATCCACTCGGGCGGGCTGACGTTCTTCAACACCGCGCTGAAGAACATGATCGACATCACCAACCGCACGGCCGACCGGGCGCTGGCACCCAGCTACGACAACTTCGTGGGCTTCCTGCCCGACGGGCGGCCCATCTTCCGCTACCAGAACATCGCGCGCGTGCGCTCGCGCGGGCTGGAGGCAAGCTGGCGCGCCGACCCGACAAAGGCCCTCAGCCTGCGCGCCAACTACACCTTCACCGACGCCAAGAACACCAGCGGCGCCGAGCCCGTGCCGCTGACCTACCGCTCGCGCCACGTCGTCAACCTGGGCGCAGACTGGCGCGCCACGCCGCAGCTCACCGCAAGCGGCAGCCTGCGCTACCACAGCGCGCAGTACGTCAGCGTCGGCTGGAACGAGGCGAAGAAGGGCGGCTACGCCATCGCCGACCTGACCCTGGGCTGGCGCATGACCGACGCGCTGACGCTGCGCGCCGGCATCCTCAACCTCGCAAACAAGACCTTCGACCGCACCACCGCGGCCGACTTCAACGAGGACGGCCGCCGCTACTACCTCGCCCTGCATGCCGCCTTCTGACCGGCGCCGCCGCGGGTTCCCCGGCGGGCACGGCGGCTACGCCTGGCGCGGCGGGCTGGCGACGCCCGCGCGCGACACGTGCAGCGCCCGCGCGCAGCTCGCCGAGAACAGCAGCACCGCCGAGGAGAAGTAGATCCACATCAGCAGCACCACGAGCGAGCCCGCCGCGCCGTAGGCCGACACCACCGCCGCCGTGGAGAGGTACAGCGCCAGCGCCTGCTTGCCCACGCTGAACAGCAGCGCGCCCACGGCCGCGCCGAACACCAGGCACGACAGCGGCGGCTTGGGGCCGCTGCCGATGCGCATGAGCCCCACGAACAGCAGCACCGCCACCCCGAGCGCCACCGATTCGTTGACCACGCGCAGCACCGTGCCCGTGCCGAACGGCAGCAAGGCGCTGGCCCAGGTGGCCAGCACGTTGATGACCGTGGACAGCACCAGCGACACCAGCAGCAGAAAGCCGATGACCAGCACGTAGGCCAGCCCGCGCAGCCGCAGCGTGGCCATGCGCCACCAGGCCTTGTCCTCGTGCACGGGCTTGCCGCCGGTCCACAGGCGCTCCAGCGCCGACTGCAGCTCCACGAACACGCCGGTGGCGCCCGACAGCAGCAGCACGAAGCCCGCGATGGACGCCAGGCGCCCCTCGCCCGGCGCCTTGGCGCTGGCCAGTGCCAGGCGCACCACCTCGGCGCCGCGCTCGCCCATCACGCCGCGCACCTGGTCGATGAGGTTGGTCTCCAGGTACGCCTTGTCGATCCACCAGCCCAGCACGCCCACCAGCACCAGCAGCAGCGGCGCCAGGCTGAGCATGCCGTAGAACGACATGGCCGCGCTCATGCGCAGGCCGTCGGCGTCGAGCCACATGCGCACGGCGCGCAGGAAAAGCGTGGCCTGGGATTGCAGCAGCGCGCGTGCGGCGCAGAAGAAGGATTTGGGCATGGCCCCGATTGTGCCGGGGCTGCGTGCATTACAAGCCGAATCGGGCTCCAGCGCTTTCCTGGCAAGCGCTGGCAGCTTCATTTTCAGTAGCAATCAGAGGTTCGGCGCGAGGCGGCGGCGCAATGTTTCCAGGTCCATGCCGCGGCGCGCGGCCATGTCCTGGAGCTGGTCCTCGCCGATCTGGCCGACGTTGAAGTACGTCGCCTCGGGGTGCGCCAGGTAGAAGCCGCTGACGCTCGACGCAGGGAACATGGCCAGACTGTCGGTCAGGCCCATGCCGATGTCCTCGGCCTGGAGCACGCGGAACAGCGCTTCCTTGGCCGTGTGGTCGGGGCAGGCGGGGTAGCCGGGCGCGGGGCGTATGCCCTGGTACTTCTCGTGGATGAGGTCGTCGTTGCTCAGGTGCTCGTCGGCGCAGTAGCCCCACAGGTCCTTGCGCACGCGCTCGTGCAGGCATTCGGCGAAGGCTTCGGCCAGGCGGTCGGCCAGGCCCTTGAACATGATGCTGCTGTAGTCGTCCAGCGCACCCTGGAATTCCTTTTCCTTCTTCTCGGCGCCGATGCCCGCGGTGACGGCGAACAGGCCCGCGTAGTCGGCCATGCCCGACTCCCTGGGCGCGACGAAGTCGGCCAGGCAGCGGCTCGGGCGCATCACGCCGTCGATGGCCTGCTTCTCGGTCTGCTGGCGCAGGCCGTACCAGGTCATCAGCACCTCGGTGCGCGATTCGTCGGCATAGAACACGATGTCGTCGCCCACGCGGTTGGCGGGGAACAGGCCCATCACGCCGTTGGCCTGCAGCCAGCGGCCTTCGATGATCTTCTTCAGCATGGCCTGGCCGTCGGCGAAGACCTTGCGCGCCTCCTCGCCCACGATCTCGTCGTCGAGGATGGCGGGGAACGGCCCGGCCAGGTCCCAGGTCTGGAAGAACGGCCCCCAGTCGATGTACCGGGCGATCTCGGCCAGGTCGAAGTTCCTGAACACGCGCCGCCCGAGCGCGCGCGGCACGGTGGGCGTGAAGCGGGCGAAGTCCACCACGGTGGCGTTGGCGCGCGCCTGCGCCAGCGGCCACAGCGGGGTTTTCTTCTTCCTGGCGTGCAGCTCGCGCACCTTCTCGTAGTCGGCCTCGACTTCGGCCAGGTAGGCGGCCTTGCCCTCGCCCAGCAGGCTCTGCGCCACGCTCACGCTGCGCGAGGCGTCGGGCACGTAGACCACGGGGCCGTCGTAGTGCGGCGCGATCTTCACGGCCGTGTGCACGCGCGAGCAGGTGGCGCCGCCGATGAGCAGCGGGATCTTCTTGATGCGGAAGTAGTCGTCCTTGTCCATCTCGCCGGCAACGTACTGCATCTCTTCGAGGCTGGGCGTGATGAGGCCGGACAGGCCGATGATGTCCGCGTTCTCCGACTTGGCGCGCGCCAATATTTCATGGCAGGGCACCATCACGCCCATGTTGATGACCTCGAAGTTGTTGCACTGCAGGACCACGGTGACGATGTTCTTGCCGATGTCGTGCACGTCGCCCTTGACGGTGGCGATGACGATCTTGCCCTTGCTCGACACGTCCAGGCCGGCCGCCTCCTGCTGGCGCTTCTCTTCCTCGATGTAGGGAATCAGGTGGGCCACGGCCTGCTTCATCACGCGTGCGCTCTTGACCACCTGGGGCAGGAACATCTTGCCCGCGCCGAACAGGTCGCCGACGATGTTCATGCCGTCCATCAGCGGGCCCTCGATGACGTGCAGCGGGCGCCCGCCGCCCTTGACCACGATGGCCTGGTAGGCCTCCTCGGTATCGTCGACGATGAAGTCGGTGATGCCGTGCACCAGCGCGTGCGACAGGCGCTCGCCCACGGACCGGGGCGCCTCGGGCGTGCCGCGCCACTCCAGCTTCTTGCTGTCGTCCTTGGCGGCGCCCTTGGCGGCCTCGGCGATCTCCAGCAGGCGCTCGGCCGCGTCGGGGCGGCGGTTCAGCACCACGTCCTCCACGCGCTCGCGCAGCGTGGGCTCCAGGTCGTCGTAGACGCCGACCATGCCGGCGTTGACGATGCCCATGTCCATGCCCGCCTGGATGGCGTGGTACAGGAACACGGTGTGGATGGCCTCGCGCACCGGCTCGTTGCCGCGGAACGAGAAGCTCACGTTCGACACGCCGCCGGAAATCTTCGCGCCCGGCAGGTGCTGCTTGATCCAGCGCACCGCCTCGATGAAATCGACCGCGTAGTTGGCGTGCTCCTCGATGCCGGTGGCCACGGCGAAGATGTTCGGGTCGAAGATGATGTCCTCGGGCGGAAAGCCTACCTCATCGACCAGGATGCGGTACGCGCGCTCGCAGATCTCGGTCTTGCGCGCATAGGTGTCGGCCTGGCCCTGCTCGTCGAACGCCATCACCACCACGGCCGCGCCATAGCGCTTGATGAGCCTGGCCTCGTGCTTGAACTTGTCCACGCCCTCCTTCATGGAGATGGAGTTGACGATGCCCTTGCCCTGCAGGCAGCGCAGCCCGGCCTCGATCACCTCCCACTTGGAGCTGTCCACCATCACCGGCACCTTGGCGATGTCGGGCTCGGAGGCGATGAGGTTGAGAAAGCGCACCATCGCGGCCTTGCTGTCGAGCATGGCCTCGTCCATGTTCACGTCGATGACCTGCGCGCCGTTCTCCACCTGCTGGCGCGCCACCGAGAGAGCTTCCTCGTACTGGTCGTTCAGGATCATGCGCGCGAACGCCTTGGAGCCGGTGACGTTGGTGCGCTCGCCCACGTTGACGAACAGGCTGCCCTCGCCGATGAACACGGGCTCCAGGCCGGAGAGTTTCATGGGGGGAATGGCAATAGCGGACATCAGGCTCACCTGTGCGATCGGTTCGGGGATGAAACAGGCGAGCGTCGTTGCGAAGGGCACAGGGCGCCGGGCCCATGGCAGCCCCAAGCCTGACGGGCCGGCGCGGGCCCGCTGCAACGCTCCTTGGGGGAGGCCGGATTTTACGCGGCCCGGCAATTACCCATGAAAACAGCCGCTAGCGCTTACCCAGAAAGCGCTGGCAGCTATCAATAAGGAAGCACGCCAGAACGGCCGTGCCGGCGCGTCACCGCGCGGCGGCCGGCACCACGCCGCAGGCGATGCGCGCACCGCCACCGCCCAGCGGGGCGGGGTGGTCGGCATGGTTGTCGCCGCCCGCATGCACCATCAGGGCGCGGCCCTGCACGTCGGCCAGCTTCAGGCGCGGCGCCAGCACCGGCGTCGTGGCGCGGCCTTCGGCATCGACGTAGAGCGCGGGCAGGTCGCCCAGGTGGCCATCGCCCCAGGGCGTGCCATGGCGCCCCGTGCCCTGCGGGTCGTAGTGCCCGCCCGCGGCCCCGGCGGGCACGGCCTTGCCGCCCTGCTCGGCCGGGCCGCAACTGCCTTTGTCATGGACGTGGAAGCCGTGCGCGCCTGGCGGCAGGCCCTGGAGCGCGGGGGTGAACACCAGGCCGTACGGCGACTCGGCCAGGGCCACGGTGCCCACGGCGCGGGTGGCGCCCGTGGCGTCCACGAGGTCCAGTGCCACGGTGGTCTGGGCTGCTGCGGCGCCAGCGGCGGCGCACAGGGCAAGGCTGGTCATGAAGCGAAGCATGGTCGGCGTCCTGTGAAGTGAAACAAGGCCGCCAGACTACGCCCGCCCAGGACGCACGGCCACGCGGGCGCGGATAGGGCAGCGGGCCGCAGGGTTTTGCCCGCGCGCCCTACCGCACCGGCAGGAACTGCAAAAACGTGCCCCCCGCCAGCCCCTGCACGTAGCCAATGACGGCGCGGCGGTACTTCTCGGTGGTGACCTGGGCCAGCAGATCCAGCCGCGCGATGATCTTGCCGAACTCGCGCTCATAGCTCAGGTTGCGCTCCTGGGCGTTGATTTCGTCGGCCAGCAGCAGCGGGCCGCCCCGGGCATTGCGGCGCTGCGCCAGCATCCACACCGCCGTCTCCAGGTTGCGCGCGGCGTTGTACAGGTGCTGCGCGTCCAGCCCGTCGATGAGGAAGAACTCGGTCTTGCCGCCGTGCGCGGCGATCAGCATGTCGGCCACGGCGTGGATGAAGGCGGCCACGCGGTCGTCGGCGTACTCGGGCGACAGCGCCAGGGCCAGCGCGTCGATGTCGCGGCGCTGCTGCAGCGGCGCCCAGCCGCTGCGCTGCTCGATGGCGGCGCGCAGGCGCGCCACGGCCTCGTCGCGGCCCGGCGCGCCGCCCTTGCGCCATTCGGCGGGGTTGCGGCGGTAGAGCTTGTCGGCCAGGCGGTACAGGGCCTGCAGGTTCTCGCGCATGGCGATGGTGGCGACGCGGTTGATGTCCGACTGGCCCCACTCCTGCGTGCTGGCCTCGGCGCCCTGAACCTCGCCCTTGTGCGTGGGCGCGGGCGCGGTGCAGGCGCCCAGCAGCGCCAGGGCCAGCACGGTGCTGGCGGCACGGGCGGGGCAGGCTGGGGATTGGGGGCTGCGGGGCATGGCGCGCCATTATCAGAAAAAACCCCCTCAGCCCTTTGCCAACAAACGTCAGCAGCTATCAAAGCTGCAGCGCGCGCAGCTTGCGGTAGAGGGTGCGCGGGCTGATGCCCAGGGCCTGCGCCAGTTCGCGGCGCGTGCGGCCCGGGGTTTGCAGCGCGTTGCGCAGGGCGGCGGCCTCCAGGCTGCGCAGGTCAGCGCTGGGCGCGGCGCCGCCGGGGGATTCGGGCGCGCGCGCGCCCTGGTCGAACGACAGCGCGCGCGCCACGGCGGGGGCGGTGAGGGTGTCGCCGTCGGCCAGCAGCGCGGCGCGCTCCAGCACGTTGCGCAGCTCACGCACGTTGCCCGGGAACGGGTGCTGCGCCAGGCAGCGCAGCGCGGCGGGCGCGAGCGTGAGGCGGCGCCCGGGCGCCACGCGCTGCAGCAGCGACTCGGCCAGCAGCGGGATGTCTTGCGTGCGCTCGCGCAGCGCGGGCAACTGGATGGGGAAGGTGCTGAGGCGGTAGTACAGGTCCTGGCGGAAGCGCCCCTCGCGCACCATGGCGCGCAGGTCGCGGTGGGTGGCAGCCACGAGGCGGATGTCGGCGCGGCGCAGCTCGGTCTGGCCCACGCGGCGGTAGGTGCCGCCTTCGAGCAGGCGCAGCAGCTTGACCTGCATGGACAGCGGAATGTCGCCCACTTCGTCGAGGAACAGCGTGCCGCCGTGCGCGGCCTCGACCAGCCCGGCGCGCGCGGCGTGCGCACCGGTGAAGGCGCCCTTCTCGTGGCCGAAGAGTTCGCTCTCGAACAGGGTCTCGGGCAGGCTGGCGCAATCGACCACCACGAGCGCGCGCGCGGCGCGGGTGCTGGCCTCGTGCACGGCGCGCGCGGCCAGCTCCTTGCCGGTGCCCGATTCGCCCAGCAGCAGCACGCTGGCCTGCGAGGGGCCGACGCGCGCGATCAGCTCGCGCACCGCCTGGAACGCCGGGCTGCGCCCGATCATGCCCTGCGCGCCGCCCGCCGCGCCGCAGCCGCTGGAGATGGGCAGCGGCTCCATCTTCTCCAGGAAGTACTGCAGTTGCCCGCCCGGGCCGCGCAGCGGCAGCAGTTCGATCTGCACGTAGTCCTCGCCGCTGCGCGTGTGGTGCAGGTGCAGCACGCGCTCGCGCTGGCGGCTTTGCAGCGCGCGCGCCAGCGGGCAGCTCTCGCCCGCCTGGTCGCAGGGCACGCTGGAGTGGTGCGAGACCTCGTGGCAGGTGCGCCCCAGCACGGGCCGCCCCTGGCCGTACTGGCGCAGGTAGGCGGCGTTGGCGGCGAGGATGCGGTAGTGCCGGTCGAACAGGATGTGCGGCTCGGGCAGCGATTCGAGCCAGGCGGTCATGGTTTCGGGCAGGGGCGGAGACGGATGCATGCGGGCGGGCGCGGCGGCGCGTGGCGTGGTGGCACTGCCATGAAGTGCCTTTCATGGCAGCAGTTGCCGCCATTTTGACACCATCCATGTCACCGGCGTGTGCCACCAGGGGCGCAAGCCGTTGCTGGGCATGGCTTTTTTGCCGGGCCGTGGCGCCGGCCAGGCTGGCACGAGTCTTGAGTTGGAGCAAGGGACTGTTCGACGCACCAAGGAATACGCCATGACCGCCCATGCCCTCCCGCCACCGCCTGCTGCCGCCCGTGCCACCGATGCCGAGCGGCGCACCATGATCCAGGCCACCGCCGCCGCGGGCGCCGTGGCCGCCGTGGCGGCGGCGGTGCCGTTCGCCTCCAGCTTCGCGCCGAGCGAGCGCGCCCGCGCGCAGGGCGCGGCGGTGGAGGTGGACATCAGCACCCTGGCGCCCGGCGAGATGGTGACGGTGGAATGGCGCGGCAAGCCGGTGTGGATCCTGCGGCGCACGCCCGAGATGCTGCAGGCGCTGGCGCAGCACGACGCGGCGCTGGCCGACCCCGCGTCGCACAAGGACCAGCAGCCCGCCTACGCGCGCAACGCGCACCGCTCGATCCAGCCCGAGATCTTCGTGGCCGTGGGCATCTGCACGCACCTGGGCTGCTCGCCCACGCAGGTACCGGCGGGCGGCGCGCTGGGCAACCTGGGCGCCGACTGGGACGGTGGGTTTTTCTGCCCCTGCCACGGCTCCACCTTCGACAATGCCGGCAGGGTGTACCGCAACAAGCCCGCTCCGACGAACCTGGAGGTTCCGCCGCACCATTTCCTGAGCGCCACGCGGCTGCTCATCGGGGAAGACGCCCAAGGCTGACGCGCTTCCCCTGCTTTCGTCCCTATAACAACACCAAGCCCACCATGACAACACCCACACCCCAACAGCAGCCACCCCAAGGCAAGTTCATTCCCCTGTACCAGGCCAAGAACAAGGTCTACCCGCGCGCCATCGACGGCGTGTTCAACCGCTGGCGCTGGGTGCTGGTGTTCCTCACGCAACTGGTGTTCTACGGCCTGCCGTGGCTGCAGTGGGGCGAGCGCCAGATGGTGCTGTTCGACCTGGGCGCGCGGCGCTTCTACCTGTTCGGGCTGGTGCTGTACCCGCAGGATTTCATCTACCTCACGGGCCTGCTCATCATCTCGGCGCTGTCGCTGTTCCTGTTCACCGCCGTGGCCGGGCGGCTGTGGTGCGGCTTCTCGTGCCCGCAGACGGTCTATACCGAGATCTTCATGTGGCTGGAGAACCGCATCGAGGGCGACCGCAGCACGCGCATGCGGCTGGACAAGGCGCCCTGGACCTCGTGGGAGAAGCTCTGGCGCAAGGGCCTGAAGCAGATCGCCTGGATCGTCGTGGCGCTGTGGACGGGCTTCACCTTCGTGGGCTTCTTCGTGCCCATCCGCCAGCTCGGCGGCGAAATCATGGCACTGCAGGGCACCTGGCAGTTGTTCTGGGTGTTTTTCTACAGCTTCGCCACCTACGGCTTCGCCGGCCACATGCGCGAGCAGGTGTGCAAGTACATGTGCCCGTACGCACGCTTCCAGAGCGCCATGTTCGACAAGGACACGCTCATCGTCACCTACGACACCGAGCGCGGCGAGCCGCGCGGCGCGCGCAGCAAGAAGGTGGACCCGAAGGCCGCCGGCCTGGGCGACTGCATCGACTGCTCGCTGTGCGTGCAGGTGTGCCCCACGGGCATCGACATCCGCAACGGCCTGCAGTACGAGTGCATTGGCTGCGGCCTGTGCGTGGACGCCTGCAACAGCGTGATGGACAAGGTGAGCTACCCGCGCGGCCTGATCCGCTACGCCACGCAGAACGGCATGCTCCAGCGCTGGAGCAGCGCGCAGATGGTGCGCCGCGTGCTGCGCCCGCGCGTGCTGTTCTACACCACGGTGCTGGTGGGCCTGAGCGTGGCGCTGCTCACCAGCCTGAGCCTGCGCGTGCCGCTGAAGGTGGACGTGGTGCGCGACCGCGCCGCGCTCTCGCGCCTGGTGGCGGGCGGCCAGCTGGAGAACGTGTACCGCCTGCAGATCATGAACGCCACCGAGGCGCCGCAGCGCTACCGCATCGGCGCCAGCGGGCTGGAGGGGCTGGCGGTGGCATCGGAGCCCGAGGTGGAGATCGGCCCCGCCGAATCGCGCTGGGTGCCGGTGCTGCTGCGCATTCCCTACGGCAGCGCCGCCGAGGGCTCGCACACGGTGCACTTCGAGGTGCAGGCGGTGCAAGGCGCAGCGCATGTGACCGAGAAGTCGGTGTTCCTGGTGCCCCGGTAAAGCACTGCAAGGGTTTCTTACGGCTGCCAGCGCGCAAAGGGGTGAGCGCTGGCAGCCGCTTTTTTATGGAATCCGATAGAAATCGGGCTCCAGCCCTTGCTCATCAAGCGCTAGCAGCTATCAAGACAAGAGCAACCCAGGCGTATCAATGGAGCTGGGGCTGGCTGAAGCGCACCGGCAGATGTACCGTGGCGCCCGGCAGGGCCGCGCTGATCTGCGCCTGCGCGGCCGCAGCCTGCTCCAGCGTGGCGTAGCGCAGCAGCGTGGTCTGGGTGTGCTCGTAGTACTTTACCGCCTGGGCCTGCGACAGGCTGGCGCCAAGCTGCTGGCGCACTTGCGCCGTGGGCAGGCCGACGATGAGCACCTCGTGAAAGGTGCGGCCGACCTTGCCGCTGGCGTCCACCAGGTAGGAGGCGCGGCCATCGCCGCCGGCTTTCTGCGCCGGCAGCACGCGGTACTTCTGCCCGCCGATGTCCACGCTCTGCAGCGGGCCCATGGCCTGGAGCTGCTGCGCATTCAGTTGCTGGCCGGGCGCCAGCGCGGGGGCGGTTTGCGCCTGGGCGCTCATGCAAACGCAGGCGCACAGCGCCAGCACGTAGGGTTGGAAACGCAATGGCATCGAAGACTCCTCACTGAGCAATGACCCGCGCCTGCACTTGCAGCGTGGCTTGCGGGGCGGTGGCGCCGTCGGCGGGGGCGGCGGCGCAGGTGGTGGTGGCGGTGCTCCAGCCGTCGGCGGCACTCCAGTCGGCGGGGTTCAGGCGCGGGTTGGACGCCACGGCGTAGATTTTCCAGGTGCCCTGGGCATTTTCCCCGTGGAAGGCATAGCTGCCCAGGCCATAGCCGGTGAACGCGGCCACGGCGCGCAGCGGGTGCGCGAAGTGGTCGAGCGGCATCTTCAGCAGCGACTTGGTGCCCGAGGGCGACTCCACCGCGATGCCCAGCGAGCCCAGGCACAGCGCGGCGCCCGTCAGGCGCACCTGGAACTGGTCCACGGTCTGGCCGCTGCCCTGGAAGGTGCCCAGCAGGCTGACCTTCTGGTACTCGAAGCCCTTCAGGTCGGCCACGGCGGTGAACTCCGGCACGGCCTGCTGCGCGCTGCGGCTGCGTGCCGGCTCCTTCTTGTAGAGCTGCGCCAGCTCGACGGCCTTGGCGGCGTCGGGCACGCCGAAGCCGTACCAGTTGGAGTAGCGGTAGCCCGCCGCGTTGGTCTGCCAGCCCAGCTCCACCGGCACCTGGGTGGCGCCGGGGGCGATCTGGCTCTTGTCGGCGGCCTGGGGCAGCAGGGCATTGGCCTGCAGGTCGAACAGGCCGGCGTGCGGCTTGTCCTGGCGCGGGACGCGGAAGCTGCGCGTGCGCTTTTCGTAGCCTTCGTCCACCACGCGCGCCGACTGGCGCAGGATGTCGCGCACGTCGCGCCAGGTCAGCGCCGGGTTGGCACTGAGCATGAGCGCCACCACGCCGCTGATGGTGGGCGCGGCGGACGAGGTGCCGTTCATGGTGCTGTAGTCGCAGTTCGGGTTGTCCTTCACCCCGGGCACGCGCTCGCTCACGCCGCGCATGAAGGCGTTGGTTCTCTCGGGATTGGCGTCGCTGCGGCTGTAGCCCTCGGTGCAGGAGCGGATGTCGGTGGAGAAGATGGTCGGCCCATCGCCCGCGCGGCCCTGGGCGATCTGCTCGGCGCTGAGGCGGGACAGCTCGCCATACTGGCCCGCACTGGCGTACTCCCCGCCCATGCCGGTGATCCACAGCACCGGGCCGGTGCTGCTGTAGCTCGAAGCCTGGCCCTTGGCGTTGAGTGCGGCGGTGACGATGACGTTGGGCTCCAGGTTCGTCGTGTCATTGCCGGAGTTCACGCAGCCGTAGGCACCGGCCAGGACGCCGCAGTCGGCAGACGTCTCTTCACTCAGACCGACAGAGTCGAACTCGTTGCCCGCCGACTTGACGAACACGATGCCCTTGCCGTCGCGCAGCGCCTTGAGCCCGCGCACCGCCGCTTGATCGGCATCGCCGTAAGGCGCCGCGTCGGCGTCGCCGCCGTAGGAGCCGTTGATCACGTGCGCCTTGCGCGACCAGGCAGCGCCGCCATAGGCATCCAGGAAGTTTTCCTCGGTGACGTCCCCGCCCGTATCGATCAGCGGCACACCGCCGAGCCTGGCCAACGGCGCCATGCCCATCACGCCCTTGCCGTTCTGCGCCGCGCCGATCATGCCCGCCACGTTGGTGCCGTGCGCTTCTTTCTTGGGGGTGAGCAGCGGGCTGGGGTCGTTCTGCCCGGTCAGGAAGTTCCACGACATGTCGTAGTCGGCGTTGGCCAGCAGGTCTTCGTGGCCCAAGTCTACGCCGGTGTCGATCACCAGCACGTTCACGCCCTGGCCCTTGATGCCCTGGCGGTGCACGGGCTCCACGTTCAGGTCGATGCCACCGCCGAAGGCGGCCTCGTCGGCCTTGCCCTGGAAATAGCTCTGCAGGTAGTTCAGCGCCCACTGGAAGGTGTAGAGCGGCTCCGTCTCGCCGCTCTTGCAGGCGTAGGGGCCGGTTTCAGGGCATGTGGGAGTGGGGGCGGGGTCCGAACCGCCGTCTCCGCCGCAGGCCACCATGGCCGCCGCCACCAGCGGCATCAGCCCGGTGCGCAGGCGCCGCGCGGCGCGGCCTGGCTTTGTTGTATGACGCATTGCTGCTCCTTTTCTGCTGGGTCAAGAATCGCCTCCGAGGGCGATGGAGCGGCAGGTTACCGGGCGCTGCTGCAGGGTCAAGTTTTTTGTTGCACATGGGGAGTTGATGCAGATCACCCCCCCGAGAGGGCAAAATCGCAATAATTCATAATACGAATTGTTCCTACTTCTTTTAAATAACCCGCATCCCGTACCCGCCCAGCCCACGCCTTCGCGCGTCCAGCCACCGCGGTTCTGCCTGCCTGCAAGAACCCCCATGCCCGCCCCAGCCCTGACCCGCGCCGCCGCCCTGGCGGCCACGTTCGCCCTGCCCGCGCTCGCGCAAGAAGCCGCGCCGCAGCCCCTGCCCGCCGTCACCATCACGGCCACGATGACCGAACAGGATGCGCGCACCGCGCCCGCCAGCGTCACCGTCATCACCGCCGAAGCGCTCGCCGAGCGCAACGCCGCCGACCTGCTGGACGCCGTGCGCGATACGCCCGGCATCACGTTCAGCGCACGCCAGGTGGGCGGGCGCAAGACGCTGGCGCTGCGCGGCCTGGAGGGCAAGCACACGCTGACGCTGATCGACGGACGGCGCATCAGCGCCAGCGACGACGTGATCGGCCACTCGGACTACCAGTACGGCTGGCTGCCCATCTCGGCCATCGAGCGCGTGGAGGTCATCCGCGGCCCGCTGTCGGCGCTGTACGGCTCCGAGGCGCTGGGCGGCGTGGTCAACCTGATCCCGAAAAAACCCGGCGACCGCTGGACCGGCTCGCTGGGCCTGGCGGGCACGCTGCCGGCACAGTCCGACAGCGCGGCGCATGCCGCGCGCGCCTCGCTGTACGCCGCCGGGCCACTGGGCGAGCGCGTGCGCCTGTCGGTGCAGGCCGAGGGCGGCTACCGCGGCACCGTGGCCGAGGCGGCGGACCCGCGCGTCAGCGAACTCGAAGGCAGCCGCCCGCGCAGCCTGGGCCTGAACGCCGAATGGCGGCTGGCCCCTGGCCACACGCTGGAGCTGGGCGCCGTGGACGGCAAGGAGCAGCGCCTGTACGACGATGTGAACAGCGCCAAGGCGGCCTACGAAAACCGCTACGACCTCACGCGCCGCCAGGCCCATGCCGGCTGGAAGGGCGAATGGGACGGCTGGCGCGCCCAGGTGCGTGCCTACCGCAGCGAAATGAACGTGCGCAACGAGCGCACCAACGGCGTGGCCCCTACCCGCCCGCAGGACATGCGCGACAACGTGGTCGACGGCCACGCCACCACGCGCTGGGGAGCGCACCAGGTCACCTTCGGCGGCGAGTGGCGCAACGAGGAACTGGTCAACGCCGGGCTGAAGAATGGCAGCGACAACGCCACGCACAAGGCGCTGTTCGCGCAGGACGAATTCGCCCTCGGCAAGAATCTGCTGGCCACGCTGGGGCTGCGCGCCGACCACCACGAGATCTTCGGCTCCGAAATCAGCCCGCGCGCCTACCTGGTGTGGGAAGCCAGTCCGCAACTGGTCGTCAAGGGCGGCTACGGCCACGCGTTCAAGGCGCCCACGCTGAAGCAGATCTCGCCCAACTACGTGGGGGCCGAAGGGCCACATACCTTCATGGGCAACGCCAGCATCAAGCCCGAGACCTCGAACGCCTTCGAGATCGGCGCCGACTGGCAGGCCATGCCGGGCCTGGCGCTGCGCGCCACGTTCTTCCACACCGACGTGAAGCAGCTCATCACCTACCGCCTCGTCAAGCAGGAAGGCTCGCGCCGCACCTACCTGTACGACAACGTGGACGCCGCGCGCATCCAGGGCCTGGAGGCCGGCGTGACCTGGGACGTGACGCCCGCGCTGCAGTGGAGCACCGACGCCACGCTGCTGCGCACGCGCGACAAGACCACGGGCGAGGCGCTGTCCGACCGTCCGCGCACCAGCGCCTCCTCGCGCCTGGCATGGCGCGTGGCCGGCTGGCAGGCGCAACTGGGCCTGGACTACACCGGCAGCCAGACCAGCAGCGGCGAACGCCTGCCGGCCTACACGCTGTGGAACGCCAGCCTGGGCCGCGCCTGGAGCGTGGGCGGCGGGCGCACGCTGCACCTGCGCACCGGCCTGCAGAACATCGGCGACCTGCGCCTGGCGGAAAAGTCGCCCGGCTTCGGCTACGCCGAGCAAGGGCGGCGCCTGTTCGTGAACGCCCGCCTGGACTTCTAGGACTCCTGACTTGATAGCTGCCAGCGCTTGCCTGGCAAGCGTTGGAGGCATATTCGATGCTAAAGAGATTGCTGCATTTCCTGCTCTTTGCGCTGTGCTGCGGCACCGCCCTGGCGCAGCAGGCCCCGGCCCAGCCCGCGCTGTCGCTGCTGTTCATCGCCACCGGCAACGTGCCTGCGGGCAAGTTCCGCCAGCTCGCCGAGATCGCCCGGCCGCACGGCCTGAGCGTGCAGGTGCGCTACCTGCACCAGTTGCCGCGCAACGCCGACGCCGGGCTCTGGCGCGGGCATGACGCGGTGTTCATCGACAGCTACCTGCAGGACGCCGTGCGCGAGCACCTGTCGAGCGCGCTGCCCGCGCTCACGGCGCCGCACGCCTGGCTGTACGACCAGCAGCCCGCCTGGGGCGGCGGCCTGCCCGAGTCCGTGGGGCGGCGCCTGGTGGCCTACTACGCCAACGGCGGGCGGCAGAACTTCGAGGGCTTCTTCGCCCTGCTGGCCTCGCGGTTGCGCGGCCAGCCCGAACCCGCGCTGCCCGCGCCCATCGTGTTCCCCAAGGCCGCCGTGTACCACCCGGGCGCGCCCGGCCTGGTGTTCGCCAAGGCGCAGGACTACCTGCGCTGGAAGGGCGTACCCGCGGGCGCCGCGCCGGGCCAGCGCCCGCCCGTCATCGGCATCGCGCTGCACCAGCAGTACATCGCGTCGATGCAGACCGATTTCATCGACGACCTGATCGCGCGCATCGAGGCCGGCGGCGCCGTGGCGCTGCCGTTCTACACGCCGATGATGGACCCCACCAGCTTCACCCGGCTGCTGCAGCCGGCGGGTAGCGGCGCGCCGCTGGCCGACGTGCTCATCACCACGCAGATCATGCTCAGCGGCGAGGACCGGCGGCGCGAGTTCAGCGCCCTGGGCATCCCCGTGCTGCAGGCCATGCCCTACCGCCGCGGCGGCGAGGCCGACTGGGCCGCCGACCCGCACGGCGTGGCGCTGATGGACGTGCCCTTCTACCTGGCCCAGCCCGAGTACGCGGGCGTGATCGACATCCAGGTGGCCGCCGCCACGCGCAAGAGGGACGACCAGGTGGTGCCCATCGCCGCGCAGGCCCAGGCCGTGGTGGCCAAGGCGCTGCGCCTGGCGCAGCTGCAGCGCAAGCCCAACGCCGACAAGCGCGTGGCCGTGATGTTCTGGAACTACCCGGCGGGCGAGAAGAACCTCAGCGCCTCGTTCCTGAACGTGCCGCGCAGCCTGCGCAGCACCCTCGCCGGCCTGCAGGCCGAGGGCTACGCCACCGAGGTGCCCGACGAGACCATGCTCACCGGCCTGCTGCAGCGCCTCTTGGCGCCCAACTACCGCGAGGGCCTGCTCCCATCCCTGCTGCAGGACGGCCTGGCCGCGCGCCTGCCGGTGGCGCGCTACCGCGCCTGGCTGAACCAGCTCCCGGCCGAGACGCAGGCCGCGCTGCGCGCCGCCGGCGGCGAGCCCGAGCAATCGCCCATGGTGCTGCGCCAGGGCGGCGAGGCGTTCTTCGTCATCCCGCGCCTGCAGCTCGGCCACGTCACGCTGCTGCCGCAGCCCGGGCGCGGCCAGCCGGGGCAGGACAAGGAGAAGGCCATCTACCACTCCACCACGGCGCTGCCGCCGCACCACTACCTGGCCACCTACCTGTGGCTGCGCGCGCAGCAGCAGGCCGACGCGCTGGTGCACTTCGGCACGCACGGCACGCAGGAATGGCTGCCGGGCAAGGAGCGTGGCCTGTCGGTGCACGACGCGCCGCTGCTCGCGCTGGGCGACCTGCCGGTGGCCTACCCCTACATCGCCGACAACATCGGCGAGGCCACGCAGGCCAAGCGGCGCGGCCGCGCGGTGATCGTGAGCCACCAGACGCCGCCCTTCGCCCCCGGCGGGCTGCACGCCGCGCTGACGCGCATGCACGACCTGCTGCACCAGTGGCAGGCGCAGGACGAAGGCGCCGTCAAGGATCGCCTGGCCGCCGACCTGCTGGCCGCCGCGCGCGCCGAGCGCGTGATCGCCGACATGGGCTGGACCGAGGCACGCGTGCAGGCCAACTTCGCCGCCTTCGTGCAGGAACTGCACACCCACCTGCACGAACTGGCGCAGACCGCGCAGCCCCAGGGCCTGCACACCCTGGGCCAGGCGCCCGAGGAACTGCACCGCCTGGGCACGGTGCTGCTCATGCTCGGCCACCCGTTCTGGGAAGCTGCCGCGCGCCACGCCGGCGTGCCCGCGCAGGACCTGGACGAAGCCCTGGTCGGCCCCTGGGACCAACTGGCGCAGACCGCGCCCTACCAACTGCTGCAACGCCACGTGATCGGCAACGCGCCGCTGGACGGCCTGCCCCCGGCCCTGCGCGACGCGCTGGCGCAGGCGCGCCAGTACCACGACAGCCTGGGCGCGCAGGGCGAGATGCGCGGCCTGCTGGCCGTGCTGGCGGGGCGGCACATCGACACCTCCTACGGCGGCGACCCGATCAAGAACCCCGACGCCTACCCCACGGGCCGCAACCTGTACGGCTTCGACCCCTCGCGCGTGCCCACCAGGCAGGCGTGGGAGGCCGGCAAGCAGGCCGCCGACAACCTGCTGGCCGAGCACCTGCGCCTGCGCGGCCGCCAGCCCGCCAAGCTCACGTTCAGCCTGTGGTCGGTCGAAACCATGCGCCACCAGGGCCTGCTCGAAGCGCAGGCCCTGTGGCTCCTGGGCGTGGAGCCGGTGTGGGACGAAGGCGGGCGCGTGACCGGCGTGCAACTGGTGCCGCGCGAGACGCTGGGCCGCCCGCGCGTGGACGTGGTGCTGTCGGCCACCGGGCTGTACCGCGACCACTTCCCGAACGTGATGAAGCAGCTCGCCCAGGCGGCGCTGCTGGCCGCGCGCGCCAACGAGGCCGACAACCCCGTGGCCGCGAACGCGCGCCGCATCGCGCAGCAGCTCGTGGCGCGCGGCGCCGATGCGCAGGCCGCCGAGCAGGCCGGCGCCACGCGCATCTTCTCGTCCGAAAGCGGGCGCTACGGCACCGGCCTGGACGACGCCACGCTGGCCACCGATACCTGGAAGGGCAAGGACGAAGGCGACCGCAAGCTGGCACAGCTCTACCTGTCGAAAATGCAGTTCGCCTACGGCCCCGACGAGAAGCAGTGGGGCAGCGCCGGCGTGGCGGGCATGAAGGATGGAAAGGGCGGCGGCGTGAACCTGTACGCCGAGCACCTGCGCGGCACCGAGGGCGCGGTGCTCTCGCGCAGCTCCAACCTCTACGGCATGCTCACCACCGACGACCCGTTCCAGTACCTGGGCGGCATCTCGCTGGCGGTGCGCCACCTCGACGGCAAGGCGCCCGAGCTGTACATCAGCAACCTGCGCGGCAGCGGCGCCGGGCGCGTGGAGGGCGCGGCGCAGTTCCTGTCGAAGGAGCTGGCCACGCGCCAGTTCCACCCCGGCTACATCCAGGGGCTGATGAAGGAAGGCTACGCCGGCACGCTGCAGGTGCTGGACGCCACCAACAACTTCTGGGGCTGGACGGCGACGGCGCGCGAGATCGTGCGCGACGACCAGTGGCAGGAGATGGCCGACGTCTACGTGCGCGACAAGCACCAGCTCGGCCTGCGCCAGTGGTTCGAGCGGAACAACCCGCACGCGCTGGCGCAAACCATGGAGCGCATGCTCGAAGCCGCGCGCCAGGGCTACTGGCAGACCGACGCGGCCACGCTGCGCGAGCTGAAGGAGCGCTGGCGCGACCTGGCGCGGCGCTTCGACGTGCGCACCGACAACGCCGCCTTCGCCGCCCTGGTCGGCGCCAAGGCGCAGCCCGGCGCGGGCTACGGGCTGGACGCGCCCGCCGCCGCCCGGCCCGCCGCCACCGCGCCGCCCGCGGCCGACAGCGCGCCACCGCCCGAACCCGCCGCGGAAGCGGCGCAGCCGGAACCCGAACCGGCCCCACCGCCGCCCGTCTCGGGCCTGCTGATGCAGCCCGTGACGCCGCCGGACGACGCGCCGCCGCCCGGCGCGCCGCTGCGCAACCTGGCCTTCGGCCTGCTGCTGGCGGCCCTCACCCTTGGCGGCGCCTGGCGCCAGCGCGCCGCCGCCCACCGACTCATCTTGCAAGGAGCCTGAAAACCATGAACACCCCCATCGAAGTGGCGATGTACGACATCAGCCAGCTCTTCCTCTACCCCGTGCTCATCGCCATCGCCGCGCTGTTCGCACACGCCTTCTACGCGCTGGGCGCCTTCGCCTGGCAGGCCGTGGCGCGCCTGCGCGGGCAGGCGGCGGGCTTCGAGCTGCGGGCCGCGCGCGCGGCGCGGCCCGGCATCACGGTGGTGGAGCTGGAGACGCTGGCCGTCAAGCGCCTGGAGTTCGCGCGCATCGCCACGCGCGTGGCGCCCATGCTGGGCCTGGTGGCGACCATGATCCCCATGGGCCCGGCGCTCAAGGCGCTGGCCGACGGGCAGCTCGCCGACGTGTCGCGCAGCCTGATGGTGGCGTTCTCGGCGGTGATCCTGGCACTGCTGGCGGCGGCCATCAGCTTCACCGTGGTGAACGTACGCAAGCGCTGGTACGCCGCCGACCTGGCAGCCATCGAGCAGGACATGGCCCCGGCCCCGCCGGCCCATGCCGAGGGGCTGGCCCCGCTGACGGAGGCCACGGCATGAAGCACCTGCGCCTGATGGACGAGAACGAGGGCGACGATCCCATCCTCTCGGTGGTGAACCTGATCGACGTGTTCCTGGTCATCATCGCCGCGCTGCTGCTGGCCGTGGCGCAGAGCCCGGCCAACCCGTTCAGCGCCGAGCAGGTCACCGTCATCAAGAACCCGGGCAAGGAGAACATGGAGGTCATCGTCAAGGACGGCCAGAAGATCGAGCACTACAAGGCCAGCGGCGAGATCGGCGAGGGCCAGGGCGCCAAGGCGGGCGTGGCGTACAAGCTCAAGGACGGCTCCATGGTCTACGTGCCGGAGCCGGGCGCCGCGCCCGCCCCCACAGCCACGCCCCGCTGAGAAATCCCCGGCCGCGCGCTGCCGGGCCCCGTTATAGTCGCCCCGGTCACATGGCGATGGCCCGCACCGTGCAAGGGCCATCGCACCATTTTCTCGGGAGGTCTTGTGATGAACATGCAGCGCGTGCGCCACGGCGCATCCATCGTCGCCCTGGGCTTGCTGGCCACCGCCTGCGGCGGCGGCGGTGGCGGCAGCGACCCCACCCCGCCCGCCCCCGTCTCGGCGCTCACGGCCGCCTGCAGCGGCGCCTTCTGCGGCGCCGCCAGCAACACCCGCTACAGCGGCGAGGGCGTGGGCGTGTGGAGCTACACCAACAGCGGCGAGAAGGAAGCCAGCATTCCCGTGGTGCTGGAGAACGTGGGCCAGCGCGCCGTGACGCTGGTCTACACCAACCCCAACGCGCCCGGCGTGCAGATGCCGGCCCTGACGCTGACACCCGCCACCCCGGCCAAGGCGCAGCAGGACGGCGATGCGCACGCGCACCGCAACCAGATCCCCGAGGCCGTGCGCCAGTTCGACGCAGCCGCCCACCTGGGCAAGGCCGGCGCCGGCCAGGCCAAGGCCGCCACCACCAAGGCGGCCGTGGGCGCACAGCGCACCTGGTACATCGACGCGGACAACGGGATGGAGCAGCGCACCGCCACGCTCAAGCGGCAGAAGACCTTCGCCGACGGGCGCGTCATCAACCTGTGGCTCGAAGACGCGGAGGCCGGCGCGGGCAAGATGACCGATGCCATGCTCGACACCTTCATGGAGCGCTTTGCCCGCCCGGCCAACTCCGTGTACGGCCTGGTCACCGGCCTGGCGGGCCAGCCCTGGGGCGCCCACGGCTACAACAACCTGATCGCCGCCGAGCAGCCCATCGACATCGTGTTCGTGAACTTCGTGCCCGACGGCAAGCCGTATGGCCTGCTGGGCTACTTCTGGTCGCTCAACAACCTGCAGGCCAACCCGGGCGACGAGCAGCTCAAGTACAGCAACGAGTCGCTGTCGTTCTACATGGACACGGAAACGGTGTACCTGGACCTGGCCAAGGGCATGGACGTACAGATCAGCACGCTGGCGCACGAGTTCGTGCACATGGTCAACTTCTACCAGCGCCGGGTGCTGCGCGGCATGTCGTATGGCTTCGACACCTTCCTGGAAGAAATGTCCGCCGTGATGGTCGAAGACGTGCTGGGCGAGCGCATCACCCCCGGCTACAACACCGCACGCGACGAGCACGTGCCCGCATGGCTTGCCCGTTCGGGCTTCAACTGCGACCCGACCGAATGGAGCACGGGCAGCACCTGCTTCGGCTACAACGTGGTCGGCTCGTACGGCGCCTACCTGCTGCGCCAGTACGGCGTGGGCTTCTACCAGCAGATGCTGAAGAACACTTCCTCCACCGATTCGTGGACGGTGCTGGACAGCGCCATCACCACCGCCGGCGGCCCGGGCCTGGCCGGCACGCTGCCGCGCTGGGGTGCCAGCATCGCGCTGCTGCCCGGCGCGGCCAGCCCGCAGGGGTATGGCTATCCGCTGCGCAACGATGCCAGCGGCTTCACGCTCCCGGGCATCAACGGCCCGGACTACGCCAAGGTGCGCCAGCTGCCCGACGCGGTGCCGCCCATCCTCGCGGGCCACGGCCACTTCCCGCTCACGCGCCAGGCCAACGACAAGGGCGTGTACCAGGAACAGCTGAGCGTGCCGCAAGGCGCCACGCTCACGGTGGTGGTGCAGTAAAGGGCTGCGCAAGATGGATCCACGGCCCCTTCGGGGGCCGTTTTTCATGGCCGCGGCATTTCAAGGAAAAAACGGCTCCAGGCCTTACCCACCAAGCGCAAGCAGCTCTTGTTTCAGGAGCGCGAAAGTGCCCCTGCAGGGCAAAGGGCCTATGCACGCGCCGCATGCCGGCCAAACACAGCCGCCTTGGACAGCGCAAAAACCGGGGAGTAAGCTGCGCGGCTTGACTTCCACAAGGAGACTTCTTCATGTCGAACCCATCCGGCATCGCCACGGCGGCACACCCGCTGCCTTCCTACCTCGACCCCCACAACCTCGGCCCCTGGGGCATCTACCTGCAGCAGGTGGACCGCGTCACGCCCTACCTGGGCAGCCTGGCGCGCTGGGTGGAAACGCTCAAGCGCCCCAAGCGCGCGCTGATCGTGGACGTGCCGATCGAGCTGGACAACGGCACCATCGCCCACTTCGAGGGCTACCGCGTGCAGCACAACCTGAGCCGCGGCCCGGGCAAGGGCGGCGTGCGCTTCCACCAGGACGTGACGCTGTCGGAGGTGATGGCGCTGTCGGCCTGGATGTCGGTGAAGAACGCGGCCGTGAACGTACCCTACGGCGGCGCCAAGGGCGGCATCCGCGTCAACCCCAAGACCCTGTCCACGGGTGAGCTGGAGCGCCTGACGCGCCGCTACACCAGCGAGATCGGCCTGCTCATCGGCCCGACCAAGGACATTCCGGCGCCCGATGTGAACACCAACGGCCAGGTCATGGCCTGGATGATGGACACCTACTCCATGAACGTGGGCGCCACCGCCACCGGCGTGGTCACGGGCAAGCCGGTGGACATCGGCGGCTCGCTGGGCCGCGTCGAGGCCACGGGGCGCGGCGTGTTCACCGTGGGCGTGGAGGCGGCCAAGCTCACCGGCCTGGCGATCGAGGGCGCGCGCGTGGCCGTGCAGGGCTTCGGCAACGTGGGCGGCACGGCGGGCAAGCTGTTCGCCGACGCGGGCGCCAAGGTGGTGGCCGTGCAGGACCACACCGGCACCGTGCACAACGCCAGCGGCCTGGACGTGCCCGCGCTGCTGGCCCACGTGAAGGCGCAGGGCGGCGTGGGCGGCTTCGCCGGCGGCGAGCACATGGCCGATGACGCATTCTGGGGCGTGGCCTGCGACATCCTGATTCCCGCCGCGCTCGAAGGCCAGATCACCAAGGACAACGCAGCGCGTATCCAGGCGCGCATGGTCATCGAAGGCGCCAACGGCCCCACCACCCCCGAGGCCGACGACATCCTGCACGACAAGGGCGTGCTGGTGCTGCCCGACGTGATCGCCAACGCCGGCGGCGTGACGGTGAGCTACTTCGAGTGGGTGCAGGACTTCTCCAGCTTCTTCTGGACCGAGGACGAGATCAACGCCCGCCTGGTGCACATCATGCAAAACGCCTTCGCCGCCATCTGGCAGGTGGCGCAGGAGAACAAGGTGAGCCTGCGCACGGCCACCTTCATCGTCGCGTGCAAGCGCATCCTGCACGCGCGCGAAGTGCGCGGGCTGTACCCGTAATACCAGCCCAATACCCGCCGAAAAGGCCTCCAGTGCTTGCCTGGCAAGCGCTGGCAGCTATCAAAGCAGGAGTCTTTCCGTCACGCCACGGGGGGCTGCGGCTCCACTGCGTCGGCGGGCAGCACCGTGCGCAGCGCCAGGCAGAACGGCTGCTCGCACGGCGCGCGCCCGGCGTAGGGGCAGCCGTGCGACTGGCACAGTTGCGCCTCGTGCTCGCGCACCAGCTCTTCGTCCTTGGGCAACTGGCCGCTGGCCTGCAGCGCGGCCATGAGCAGCCAGGGGTCGCTGCGCGCCTGCAGCAGTTCGCGGCCGTAGAGCGCGGGCTGGGCCAGGGGCTGGAAGTCCAGCGTCAGCAGCGCGCTGGCACGCGCGGCAGCGGGCGTGGCCGGCTGCAGCACCAGTGCCCAGGTGCCCGACTGCAAGGCCTCGGGCTTGCCCGCGAACGCGGCCGCGAGCGGCGCGCCGCCGCCCGTGGCGGCGGCCGGGGCGGCCGTGGGCGCCTGCGGCTGGGCCTGCAGCCAGGGCTGGGGCACGCGCAGCGTGAGGGCGAAGCCGCGCGGGCCCTGCTCGGTCTGCACCACGCCCTGGCGCACCAGCCAGGTCTGCAGCGGCGGCAGATCGGGGGATGCGTGCTCGCCATCGACCTGCGGCAGCAGCGCCGCGGGCCAGGGCTGCACGGCCAGCACGCGCTGCGGCTGCACCGGCGCCGTGAGCTGCTGCACCAGCATGGACACCATGGCGCGCAGCGGCGCGCCCACGCCCGTGGCCGGCCAGGGCGGCAGCACGGGCGCGGCGGCGCCCTGCGGCAGCGCGAGGCGGCCCGGGGGGACGGACAGCGGCGCCGAAGGGGGTGCAGGAACTGACGGGTGCGCGGCTGCACCGGGCGCCACGCCGGGCTGGCGCGGCGTGCCCGCCTCACCCACGCCGGGGCCGCTGGCCAGCAGGCTGGCGCGCGCCTGGGCGGACAGGCTGACCTGGTCGGGCACCTGCGGCGCCGGGGGCAGCGGGGCCGGCGCCGCAGCGGGCGCTGGCGCAGCCGACGGGCTGGGCGCGGGCAGCGGCGTGTCGCGACTGGCGCCCAGCAGGGCGTTCTGGCGCTGCAACGCGGCCTCGGCCAGCACCAGGGCGGGCGGCTGCGGGACGGGGGGCAGGTTCACGGACATGGCGGCGCGGGCGGCAGGGGCGGTATCGCCCCGCATTCTGCGGCGCGCGCGCCAGCCTGGCTAGCGTTCATCAAAAACCATAGCTGCCCGCGCTTTCCTGGTGCGCCTTGCAGCCGTTTTTTCATCAACATCAATATCCATTGTCCATTGCGCTGCGCACCACCCATGCAACCGGCGCGGCCCAAGCGAGGGCAGCCGAGCAAGGGCCGCCCCGCAGCGAGGGCTGCGTCCCCCTCCCACGCGAAGCGTGAGAGAGGGGGAAGGCGCGAAGCGACTCAGGGGGTGCTCTTTCACTCACGGTAGAACAGCGGCCGGGTCTTGACGCCCTGCACAGCCTGGGCGATGGCGGCGATGTGGTCGGGCGTGGTGCCGCAGCAGCCGCCCAGCACGTTGACCAGGCCCTCGGCGGCGAACTCGTGCACCAGGCGGCTGGTGACTTCGGGCGTTTCGTCGAAGCCGGTGTCGCTCATGGGGTTGGGCAGGCCGGCGTTGGGGTAGCAGCTGATGAAGGTGCCCTGCGCGGCCTTGGCCAGTTCCTGGATATAGGGGCGCATCAGCGCCGCGCCCAGCGCGCAGTTCAGGCCGATGGTGAGCGGATTCGCGTGGCGCACGCTGTGCCAGAAGGCGGTGACGGTCTGGCCGCTGAGGATGCGGCCCGAGGCGTCGGTGACGGTGCCGCTGACCATGATGGGCAGGCATTCGCCGGTCTGCTCGAAGGCTTCATCGACGGCGAACAGCGCGGCCTTGGCGTTGAGCGTGTCGAAGATGGTCTCGACCAGGATCACGTCCGACCCGCCCTCGATCAGCGCCAGCGTCTGTTCCAGGTAGGCGGCGCGCAGCTGCTCGAAGGTCACGTTGCGCGCGCCGGGGTCGTTCACGTCGGGGCTGATGCTGGCGGTCTTGGGCGTGGGGCCGAGCGCGCCGGCGACGAAGCGCGGCTTGTCCGGCGTGCTGAACTTGTCGCAGGCGGCGCGCGCCAGTTTGGCGCTTTCCAGGTTCATCTCGTAGGCCAGGTCGGCCATGTGGTAGTCGTCCTGCGCGATGGAGGTAGCGCCGAAGGTGTTGGTCTCGATCAGGTCGGCGCCCGCAGCCAGGTAGCCCTCGTGGATGTCGCGGATCACGTCGGGCCGCGTGAGCGACAGCAGCTCGTTGTTGCCCTTCACGTCGCGCGGGAAGTCGGCGAAGCGCGCGCCCCGGTACTGCGCCTCGGTGAGCTTGAAGCGCTGGATCATCGTGCCCATGGCACCGTCGAGGATGGCGATGCGCTCGCGCAGGATGGCGGGAAGCTGCTGGGCGCGGGTGTAGGTCGGCAGGGTCATGGGGGGCGATTGTAGAAAGCCGGGGCCTGGGGCCCTGGCGGGCCGCGCATTTCCAGCCGCCAGGGTGCGGATACCGCGCGGTTGCCCGCCAAAGGGCGCATGATGGCGCCGGTTTCCCCTCAACCCTGGCATGAAAGGTGTTTCCGATGCAGCCATTTTCCCTTTCCCGGTCCCTGCGCGGCGCATTGCTGGCGGGCCTGGCCGGGCTCACGGCGCTGTCCACCGCGTGGGCCTGCACGCGCCTGGTCTACCACGGCGCCAACGGCCAGGTGGTCACGGCGCGCTCGATGGACTGGAAGAGCGACATCACCAGCAACCTGTGGGTGCTGCCGCGCGGCATGGCGCGCAGCGGCGAGGCCGGCCCGAACTCGCTGCGCTGGACCTCGCGCTACGGCAGCGTCGTCACCTCGGGCTATGACGTGTCCACCACCGACGGTGTGAACGAGGCCGGGCTGCACGCCAACCTGCTGTGGCTGGCCGAGTCGCAGTACCCGCATTTCGATGCGCGGAGCAAGCCCGGCCTGACCATCGCGGCCTGGGCGCAGTACGTGCTGGACAACTTCGCCACCGTCCAGGAGGCCGTGGCGGCGCTGGAGCAGCAGCCCTTCACCCTGGTGACCGACAACGTGCCGGGCGAGAGCCGCCTGACCACGCTGCACCTGTCGATGTCGGACGCCAGCGGCGACAGCGCCATCGTCGAGTACATCGGCGGGCGCCAAGTGATCCACCACAGCCGCAGCTACCAGGTGATGACCAACTCGCCGGTGTTCGAGCAGCAGTTGGCGCTGAACGCCTACTGGCAGCAGATCGGCGGCACCACCATGCTGCCGGGCACCAACCGCGCGGCCGACCGCTTCGCCCGGGCCGCGTTCTACGTCAATGCCATCCCGAAGGACCCGGACCCGGACAAGGCGCTGGCCAGCGTCTTCAGCGTGATCCGCAACGTCTCGGTGCCCTACGGCATCAGCACGCCCGGGCAGCCGAACATCTCCTCGACCCGCTGGCGCACCGTCTTCGACCACCAGCGCAAGCTGTACTTCTTCGAGTCGGCCCTCACGCCCAACACCTTCTGGGTCGATCTCAAGGCCGTGGACTTCAGCGCCGAAAGCGGCAAGGTGCTGCAGCTCGACCTGGGCCCGGACCAGCGCCACGCCTTCGCAGGCGACGCCACGCGCGCGTTCCGGCCGGCGGCGCCGTTCAAGTTCCTGGGGCTCTGAGGCGAAGCGACACCCCCCTGAGCGGCTACGCCGCTTCCCCCCGCTCTCGCATGGCTGCGCCATGCGGGCAGGGGGACGCCACCAGCGCGGCGGGGCGGCCCTTGCGCGGTGACCCGCGCATGGGCCGCGCCGGGCTCATGGACTGCGCGTGGCAGCGCTGGGGTGCGCGCACAATACGCTCCCACAATACGCACCCGCGCCACCGCGCGCACGCTGCCCCGGCATTGCGGGCAAAATCGGCCTCCAGCGCTTGCCAGCCAAGCGCCACCAGCTATCAAAGATAGAGCATCCCTGTGTCTCCAGCGCATTCCGTCCTCCACGATGTCTTTGGCTACGCGCAGTTCCGCGGCCCGCAGGAGGCCATCGTGGAGCACGTCATCGCGGGCGGCGACGCGCTGGTGCTCATGCCCACGGGCGGCGGCAAGAGCCTGTGCTACCAGGTGCCGGCCATCGTGCGGCGCGACGCGGGGCGCGGCGTCACCGTGGTGGTGTCGCCGCTGATCGCGCTGATGCACGACCAGGTGGGCGCGCTGCACGAAGCCGGGGTGGACGCGGCCTTCCTCAACTCCACGCTCGACTGGCAGCAGACGCTGGACGTGGAGCGTCGCCTGGCGCGCGGCGAGATCACGCTGCTGTACGCCGCGCCCGAGCGCGTGACGACCGAGCGCTTCCTCGGCCTGCTCGACGACCTGCACGCGCGCGGGCAGCTCGGCCTGTTCGCCATCGACGAAGCGCACTGCGTGAGCCAGTGGGGCCACGACTTCCGCCCCGAGTACCGGCAACTGTCCATCCTGCACGAGCGCTACCCGGGCGTGCCGCGCGTCGCGCTCACGGCCACGGCCGACGAACTGACGCGCGCCGACATCGTCGAGGGGCTGCGGCTGCAGGGCGCGCGCCTGTTCCTCAGCAGCTTTGACCGGCCCAACATCCGCTACCGCATCGAGGAGAAGAAGGAACCGCTGGCGCAACTGCTGCGCTTCATCGAGCGCGAGCACCTGGGCGACGCGGGCGTGGTCTATTGCCAGTCGCGCAAGCGCGTCGAGGAAATGGCCGAAGCGCTGGCGCAGGCCGGCATCGACGCCCTGCCCTACCACGCCGGCCTGCCCGCCGACACGCGCCAGGCGCACCAGGACCGCTTCCTGCGCGAGGACGGCGTGGTGGTGGTGGCGACCATCGCCTTCGGCATGGGCATCGACAAGCCGGACGTGCGCTTCGTCGCCCACGTGGACATGCCCAAGAACATCGAGGGCTACTACCAGGAAACCGGCCGCGCCGGGCGCGACGGCCTGCCCGCCGACGCCTGGATGGTGTACGGCCTGCAGGACGTGGTGAACCAGCGCCGCATGATCGACGACGGCGAGGCGGGCGAGGAGTTCAAGGCCGTGATGCGCGCCAAGCTCGACGCCCTGCTGGCCCTGGCCGAGGCCACCGACTGCCGCCGCCAGCGCCTGCTTTCCTACTTCGGCGAAACCTCGAAACCCTGCGGCAACTGCGACAACTGCATCGCCCCCCCGGCGGTGTGGGACGGCACCGACGCCGCGCGCAAGCTGCTGTCCACCATCTACCGCGTGCACGAGGCCAGCGGCCTGACCTTCGGCGTGGGCCACCTGATGGACATCGTGCGCGGCAAGCTCACCGACAAGGTGCGCCAGTTCGGGCACGACCAGCTCTCCACCTTCAACCTCGGTGCGCAGTATTCCGAGGCGCAGTTGCGCGGCGTGCTGCGCCAGTTGCTGGCCGTGGGCGCCGTGGGCGTGCACCGCGTGGCCATGGAGAACGGCCACAGCTTCGACACGCTGACGCTCTCGCACGGCTCGCGCCCGGTGCTGCGCGGCGAGCAGACCGTGATGCTGCGCGAGGCCTCGGCCCACGCCGCGCCGAAGAAGGCGCGCCGCCCCGCTGCGCCGCCCGTGGCCGCCGCCAACCTGGGCGCGGACGCGCAGGTGCGCTTCATCAACCTGAAGGCCTGGCGCGCCGAGGTGGCGCGCGCGCACAACCTGCCGGCCTACGTGATCTTCCACGACGCCACGCTGGCGGCCATCGCCGAACGCAACCCGGCCACGCTGGAAGACCTGCAGGGCATCAGCGGCATGGGCGCGAAGAAGCTCGAAGCCTATGGGGCGGAAGTGCTGCGGGTGGTGCAGGGGTAGCGCGCTGTGGTTCAATGCGCCGATGCCCTGGAGCCCGCCATGACCTTGCCCGCATGCCAACCCCGCTTCGATGCCGATGCCTACCTCGAATGGGAGGCCGGCCAGCCCGGAAAGAACGAATACTTCGACGGCGAAGTGTTCGCCATGTCCGGCGCCTCCGACGCGCATGTGACGATCGCGGGCAATCTGTACATGGCCCTGCGCGGCCACCTGCGCGGCGGCCCCTGCAGCGTATTCATCTCCGACATGAAGCTGCGCGTGGAAGAGGACAACGCCTTTTTCTATCCCGACGTGTTCGTCACCTGCGCCGCCGCCGACCGCGCACAGAGCCATTACAAGAGCGCCCCGAGCCTGGTGGTGGAAGTGCTCTCGCCCTCCACCAGCGCCTACGACCGGGGCGCCAAATTCGCCGCCTACCGCAGGCTGCCCGGCCTGCGCGAGTACGTGCTCATCGACAGCGAGCGCCTGAGCGTCGATCTGTTCCGCCGCGACGACGCCGGCCGCTGGGTGCTCTACCCGTTCGACGCCGTGGACCAGCAGGTCGAATTCGCCAGCGTCGGCCTGCAGTTGCCGCTGCGGGCGCTATACGAGGACGTGGCGCTGGCCCACACCAGCGCGCACCCCTGAAATCGCGCGTCAGGGCGGCGTGCCCATCACCGCCAGCGCATAGCCGAAGTACTCGGGCACGCAGGCGGTGTGGCCGCTGGGCACGGCGCTGCTGCATTCGCGCAGGCTGACCGGCGCGCCACCGCTGGCGCGCAGGGTGTCGTAGGCCGACAGCGAGGCGGCGAAGGGCACGGTGGCGTCGTCACGGCCATGGAACAGGTACACCGGCGCGCTCGGCGTCCAGCCCCAGTGCACACTGCTTTGCGCGCGCAGCGTCTCCTGGTCGTCGGCCAGGTAGGTGTCGAGGAAGCGCGCGTCGTAGCGCACGTCGGCGTCGCCCGGCACCAGCGCGCGCAACAGCAGGCGGCGCACTTCGGCGCGCACCGTGGCGCCCAGGTGGTGCAGCGTGCCGGGGCTGAGCATCCAGCCAATGGCGGGGTATTCGTCGCGCACGCGGTCGAGCTGCGTGTCCAGGGTCACCTGCATGTCGAAGGGGCCGGCGGCAGGCAGGGCGGCGCGCAGCTGCGGCAGCAGCGTGCTGCGCGTGCGCTCCATTTCGCGCTGCGCGGCCATGGTGGCGTAGCCGCCCTCGGAATAGCCCAGCAGGTAGAGCTGGCCGTTGTCGGCCACGCGGGCGGTGCGGCGCCACTGCTGCGCGGCGTCGAGCATGTCGAGCACGGCACGCGCCGTGGCCTGCGACTGCAGGTAGGGGTGGGCCGTGGCGTTGCTGTGCGCGAAGCCCACGTAGTCCGCCGCGACGACGATGTAGCCCAGCGAGGCCAGCACCAGCGGCGGCTCGCTCGGCGCCAGGTTGAGCGAGGGCGCATCGGCATTGGCGAACGTGGTGGCGTGCTGGTAGCCCAGCACCGGGCTGGCCGCCGCGCCCGCCGCCTTTTGCGGCACGGCCACGAGGCCGGAGGCTTCGACAAGCGCGCCGTCGGCGTCCCGCGTCAGGTAGGTCAGGCGGTAGGTGGAGACGCCGTAGCGCGGCTGCAGCGGCGGAATTCGACTGGTGCCCGCGGCCACGGCGGCGGTGAAGGCGTCCACGCCGATCTCGGCCAGGCTCTGGGCCGACAGCAGTTGCCCCACCTGGGGCGGCGGCGGGGGTGCGGGCGGCACGGGCGTGGAGCTGCCGCCACCGCCGCAGCCGGCCAGGGCCAACGCCAGCATCCCCAGGGCCAGGGGCATTGCGCGCCATTGCATACGGTTTCTCCTTCGCACGACAAACCGGCGAGGATAAGGCCCGCGCCCGCTCGGCATAGCGGCCGGAAAAGATCGTTGACAGACGTTCAGCCTGGAAACGGCAGTTGAACGCGTTCGCCAGTGCCGTGATCGGCGTGCCAGGCAAGGCGCGACGACGCGGCGGGCTCCTGCCCGCAAGGAGGAGCAACGCCGCATGGCGCGGCGAGCGCGGCGCTGGCGGGCGCGTAGCGTGGTTCACCCCGCAGGTGAACGGCAACGAAGCAGCGAATGTCACTATCCGTGCGGCCCTTGTGAAAATGGCAAGCGGTCAACTGCCGTTTCCAGGCTTAGAGCATTTTCGATTTATATGCTGACGTATCCAGCCGATGCGAAGTAGTTCATGCACTCCTGCGGCGAGAACTGCTGGAGCAACTCACCGATGTGATCCCAAAGCGCATCGACGCTGCGCTTGGAG
>Ga0222424_100258_pt1 | contig 42841 bp, 45 predicted proteins | sample 2B2ome_FD_182468 | JGI IMG/M metagenome (GOLD analysis project Ga0222424, IMG submission 182468) | Enriched microbial communities from leaf-cutter ant dump, University of Wisconsin, Madison, United States - 2B200A (version 2) | ecosystem: Environmental > Terrestrial > Nest > Insects nest > Nest... | reverse complement strand
GCGCACGACACCAAAACGATGAGGGAGAAAACGAGAAACTTGACCACGACCGCAGACCCGAAACATACCTAATAGGCGGGTCAATTCTCGGTGGAAACGCCGGGTCAGTTCTCAGTGGCAATCAACACCATCGCACGTTGATCGGCCGCAAAACCCTTGATGCATTGAGCAGCATACCCCCGGCCTATCAAGATGACAGCTATCGCCGGATGACCGAAAACCCGGGTTGGGTCGTTTCCTCCACGCTCAGCCGCGTGAGCTGGCCAGGCCTGACGGTGCTGGGTTCCGGCTTTCTCGATACGCTTCGCGCGGAGCGCGCGGGCGATGGTCCTGAAATCCGCACGATGGGGAGCCTATCCATCGTCCGGCAGCTGCTCGGGGCAGGTCTGCTGGACCGCCTCCGCCTGATCTATTGTCCGCTGATCCTGCCGCAGTCGGGCGTCGAGCCGTTCTTCCAGGGCATGCCTGACCAAAAATTCAAGCTCAGGGATCACCGCGTTCTTGATGGAGAAGTCGTCGTGCTCGACTACGCGCCCGACGGTAAGCCGCACTATTCCTGATAGAGTGCGCTTACCTCCATCGAGCTTGGATTCACTTCAGGATCCCGCTCGCCATATTTGGCCGAGCCAAGCCGGGAAGAGGACCGGGCAGCAGCGGAGGCGGTGCGTCATTGGACGTTTTGGCGCGTATCGTGTCGGATAGCCGCTGCATCAAGCGTCCTATGAGGCGTATCCGCACGCAATCAGAGGAGAAGACCGATGAAAGCCATGCAAAACCTGGCGCCTGCCGCCGAACTGGCAGCGAAGAGCGACACACGTTTTCCCAAGGAGAGCGACGAATACCGCAAGGCGCGGACTGCTCTGCTGGCCGAGGAAATAGAACTCAGGCGTCACATCCAGCGTGTCGCCGCGCAGCGGCGCGCGCTGCCGCCCGGTCCGGTGGCGCGCGATTATCGCTTTCTGGATAAAGACGGAAACGAACTCGGCCTTGCCGATCTGTTCGGACCACATGACACGCTGTTCGCCTATTTCTGGATGTACGGGCCCGAGCGCGAGCGCGCGTGTCCGATGTGCACTTCGTTCGTCGGCTCGCTCGACATTCCCGCCCCCGACATCGAACAGCGTGTCGCGCTGGCCATTGTCGGCCGCTCACCGGTCGAGCGTCAGCTTGCCTTCGCGCGCCAACGCGGGTGGTCCCATCTCAAGTTCTTTCAGACTGTCGGCGACGACTTCGCGCGCGATTACCGGGCGTTGGTCGACGGTGACGAAGGGGCGGCTGTGCTCGTGTTCAAGCGCGAAGACAACAAGGTCCGCTTGTTCTGGGCGGCCGAGGGCGGTTCCGAGACCGCCGACCCGGGCTTCGACCCGCATCTCGCGCCCGACCCGACGCCGCTATGGAACATCCTCGACATGACGCCCGGCGGCCGCGGGACGGACTGGTATCCGAAGCTGGAATACAGCGACAAGGAGACGAAGAATGTCCGATGAGCGCACGATCCGTGACATGATCGGGCAATGGGCGCGCGCCGTTGCCGGAAATGATCGCAGGGGCATCCTCGCCAATCATTCGCCCGACCTCCTGATGTACGACTTTCCGGACATCAAGAAAGGCATCGATGCCTACGACAAGCAGTGGGATTTCTTCTATCTCGATCCGCGCGGGCCTATCAGCTTCGTGCCGCGAGACCTCGAGGTGACGGCGGGCGACGACGTGGCGTTCGCCACCTGCCTCGTTCATTGCGATGGCACGTCGGCGGGTTCTCTCGACTTCCGGCTGACCACCGGATTGAAGAAGGTCGACGGCGAATGGCTCATTGTCCATGAGCATCATTCGGTGCCCACTGTCGAGAGGCGTTTTTTAGGGCCGGCCTCATAGCCGGCGCGATGCCCGCAGCTGTGGGCGCCGATGCGATAACTGGTGGCGACCGACGGCCCGGCCGGACAGCTGATTTAAAGGCGAGGTATCTTTCTGCCTCCGCCGGGCAGCAGCCCGTGCTCGCGATCGCTCATCCCGACTTGGGGAAGATTTGCTCGCAGACCCCGTTCTCCCAAGTCCGGACGATCCTGTTCACCTTTGCTGCTCCGTCATAGGCGATATCGTCCCTGGTAAAGATCGCACGAGCAGCAGGTGCCGCATGTTCCAGCGCTCGGCTGAAGATCGTTGCCACGCCATGTTCGCCATACCGGTAGATCTCGACAAGCGTTCCTGCCCGTGCATACCGCAGAAAGGCTTGCGGCTTGCCATCCTCCAGCACGACGGTCTGTACGTTGATCACGTTGTTGGCCGGCTCGTAGTAGTCGTAGAGCGTGGTGCGGATCGTGTTGAGACCGTGTTCCCAGTATTCCTCATAGCGTGCGCCCTTGTCCGAGACGTAGTCGTGAATGCAGACCACACGCTGCATCCCGTCGAGACGACTGCAGAGACTGGCGGCAAGCCTCTTCGGCGCCTTGCCCAATAGCCTTCCGGGACTGCGGCGATATTCGCGCTCGATTCCGAATGGAGCAGCCGAATAAACCGGTGCGCGGGACCAGGCGTCTTGGGCCGTCCGCATGTCCGCTTCCCTGGCAAGCAGAGGATGTCGCCGATCCGCCTGCTCGAAGCAGCGTTTCAGATCCTTCAAACCAGCTGCCAGACGTTCGAGTTCGTCACGGTTTTCCATAATGCATCTCGTGCTCCGCGCCAGCACAACTCAGGAGGCGAACCCGGTCGCTAACCTCGAAATCGAGCTGGGGCGCGCAATAGAATATCCGGCATGGTTCATCGCTGAAATGACATTTCTATACGCATTTTCCGCCAATACATATCTGTGAACGCGTTGCGCGTACGCCGTCGGCGTTTCTCGGTCCTGACGCGATCAAAACTCCGCATGCATTTCGCGAAACAGCCGTGGGGCAATGCCGAAGCGGCGTTCGAAGGCCTCGCAGAAGCGTGTCGCTGGCGAAAGGCCGACCTCCGCAGCCACCGACTTCAAGGAAAGCCCACGGCAGAGAAGCATGCGGGCGGCGTCGAGGCGGGCTGTTTCGACGAAGTGCGCCGGGGTCTGGCCGACCGCTGCAACGAACTTGCGATGAAACGTCCGCTCGCTGAGCCCGGCGCGCTCTGCCAGCTTGGGAACCTCCAGCGCCGAACCGAGGTTTGCCAATATCCAGGCGATCAGGTCTGCGAAGGGACTGTCGGCTTTCATCTGTGCCTGAAGCAGCGGACTGAACTGTGATTGGTAGCCGGGGCGGCGGGCGTAGAGCACGAGCCGCTTGGCGACCGCGCCGGCAATGTCGGCCGACAGATCCTGGGCGACCATGGCAAGTGCCATGTCGATGCCGGTGGTCACGCCGGCGGAGGTCCATACCCGGCCGTCGACGACATAGAGTGCATCGGGGTCAACGGTGACAGCAGGAAAGTTCGCGGCCAGCGGCTCGCAGGCATCCCAGTGGGTGGCGACGCGGTACCCATCGAGCAGGCCGAGCCTTGCAAGGACGATCACGCCTGAGCAGACCGATCCGAACCGCTGCGCCTTGCCGGCGAGTTTCGGCAGCCAGACCGCCCAGGTCGGATCGGCAAGGACCGGCAGGAGGTGCTCGCGCTCCGCGCCAACGACAAGAAACGTATCGACGGCCTCGCCAGCACACGCTTCTAGGCTCCGGGTCTGCACGGCAACGCCGCTGCTGCTCGTCACCGGTCCACCCGAAGGCGATAGGAGCTCGACCGCGTAAAGGGCCGGCTCGCCACCAAGGCCCAGAGCTCGGTTGGCGCTGGTGAAGACTGAGACCGGCCCGGATGTGTCGAGCAGTTCGAAGCCGGGATAGACGATAAAGGCGACACGGTGCATTGGCAGAAAATACACTGTTTATGTCATTTCCGCCAGAGGATGTGTTCGATACCCTGACGATGGCAGCAAGCAAATCGGAGTGCCCGATGTTCATGCGCTATCTTCTTCCCGCAGGTCTGGCCCTTCTTGTCCTGCCGTTGGTCGGCTTCGGCCTTTGGCTGGCGACCTTGCCGGCCGCACCCGTCACCTTTGCGCCGCCGGCCATCCCGCAGGCGGAAACGGAGGCCATGCTGGCGGCGCTGAAGCCGGCGAAGCGCGCCCGGCCGCTCATTGCCATCGTGGGCATCAACGAGGCGACGGAGACGACGGATTACCTGATGCCCGCGGGAATCCTGCGCCGGGCTGATATCGCCGACGTGATGACTCTCTCGACGGGGCCTGGCCCGGTCAAACTCTATCCTGCGCTCACCGTCGAGGCCGACGCGACGATCGAGACCTTCGACGCGCGTCACCCCGAGGGCGCCGACTATGTGATCGTCCCTGCGATGAGCCGCGACGACGATCCAGTCGTCACGTCCTGGCTGCGCAAGCAGGCAGAGGGCAGGGCCGTCATCGTCGCCGTCTGCGCCGGCGTGAAGGTTGTCGCAGACGCCGAGCTGCTCGACGGCCGGCGAGCAACCACCCATTGGTACTATCTTGAGGATCTGCTGAAGCGCCATCCCTCGATCCGCTACGTTGCCGACCGGCGCATGGTGGTGGACGGCGGCGTCGCGACCACCACGGGCATCACGGCCTCGATGCCTGCCATGCTGACCTTGATCGAGGCGATTGCCGGCCGCGGCAAGGCAGAAGGGATTGCGCGCGATCTCGGCCTCGACGGCTGGAGCGCCCGGCATGACAGCGGCGCCTTCCGCCTGACGCGCCCTTTCGCCACGACCGTGCTGGCCAATCGCCTTGCCTTCTGGAACCGGGATCGTTTCGGCATCGCCCTTGAGCCAGGAATGGATGAGGTCTCGCTCGCGCTCGTCGCCGATGCGTGGTCGCGCACCTATCGTTCGAGCGTCGCGCTCTTCGCGGCCGCGCCCGGAGTCGTGACGACGCGCAACGGCGTGCGTGTCCTTCCGGACGAGGTCACGGTGTCCTGGAACGGCGAGCGGCTGGTTCTGGAAAAACCCCCGGCCAAGGCTCTGGACGGTGCGTTGCGGGAGATCGCCGCCCGCCATGGGCAGGACACCGCCGACGTGGTCGCCATGCAGCTCGAATATCTGCAACGGGGGAAAGGGCCATGAAGGCATTGATCGCAGGCGCCGGCATCGGTGGATTGACGACTGCGCTGTTTCTCCACCGTGCCGGGATCGAGGTTGAGATATTCGAGCGTGCCGAGGCGGTGCGCGAACTGGGCGTCGGCATCAACATGCTGCCGCACGCCGTCGGCCTTCTGGCCGAACTCGGGCTGATGGATGCGCTCGACGTGGCGGGAATCCGCACGCGCGAACTCATATATGAACCGGTTCGGCCAGGTCGTCTGGCGGGAATTGCGCGGAATCGAGGCCGGCCATGCCGTGCCGCAGTTCAGCATCCATCGCGGCAGGCTTTTGGGCCTTGTCCACAAGGCCGTCATCGAGCGGCTGGGGCCGGGAAGCATCCGCACGGGATGCCGTGTGCACGGCTTTGCGCAGGAGGGCCGGGGCGTAACCGTTCACCTGTCCGAAGGCGGACGGACCGCGCAGGCCGAGGGTGACCTGCTGGTCGGCGCCGACGGCATTCATTCGACCGTGCGCGCAGCGCTTTATCCCGCGGAAGGCCCGCCGGTCTGGAACGGTGTCATGCTTTGGCGCGGCGCCACGCGCTGGCCGGCATGGCGGGACGGTCGCACCATGGCGATCGCCGGCGGCAACCATGCCAAATTCGTCTTCTACCCGATCGGCGAGGACCCTGATAATCCGGCCATGCGCCTCACCAACTGGGCCGTGATGGCCCGCAGCTCCGCGCCACGGGCAGGCCCCTTCATCCTTGGGGACTGGAGCCGTCCGGGGGACCTCGCACAGGTCCTACCCTTGGTGCGGGATCGTTTCTGCCTGGGTTACGTCGATCCGGCGGACATCATCCGCGCCACCGGCGCGTTCTACGAATATCCCAACTGCGACCGGGAGCCGCTGCCGCGCTGGTCGTTCGGGCGCATCACCCTGCTGGGAGATGCCGCCCACCCGATGTATCCGGTGGGCTCGAACGGCGCGAGCCAGGCCATTCTCGACGCCCGCTCGCTGGCGGAGCATCTGCGAACCCATGCGTCGGTGGAGGCTGCGCTCAGCGCTTACGATAGCGAGCGCCGTCCGCCCACATCGCAGATCGTCCTGTCGAACCGCAGCGGCGGGCCGGAGGGTGTGATCGATCTCGTCGAGGCACGCGCACCGGACGGTTTCGACGATATCGAAGCGGTCGCATCCCACGAGGAACGCGAGCAGGTCGTGCGCGGCTATGCGAGCCTTGCGGGGTTTGACGCGGGCAGCTCGCAAGGCGGGGTCGAACGATCATAAGGATGGAACCATGAACGATCGGATAAAACATCTCCGTTTCCTTATTGTTGAGACGGCCCTTTTCGTGGCCGCTTCGCTGGTCCATGCCGGTATCCTTGTTTCCGGTTTCGAGCATGCGCGCGCCATTGTGGCCGAGGGTGTGATCGGGGCTGTCCTCGCCATCGGCCTGCTGACATGCCTGATCCGGCCGAGGCATGCGGCGGGCGCGGCCCTTTCCGTTCAGGCCTTCGCGCTTCTCGGCACGCTGGTCGGCGCATTCACGATCTCGGTCGGGGTGGGGCCGCAGACGCGTGGCGACGTCGCGTTCCATGCTCTGCTTCTCCTTGTCCTGCCGGCCGGAATTCTCGCCGCCTGGAAAGCTTGGCGACAACGACGCGCGGGCTAGGCCCCGCCGGAAAGAAGAAAGCGTGGTCGGCAATGTCGGATGGCGCCGACGTCATTCGTCTTTTCTTATCGAAACAGCGTGAACCCCGAGGAGAGCAGGACATGACGATCAATCGGCGGGAAACACTTGGTTTGCTGGGCGCGGCGATGGCATTGCCCGGTGCGGCGTGGTCGCAGGCGAGCGGAAACGAGATGGAGACGCATCTTGAGGAGGCTCTGGATGCCCGGCATGCGCCGGGGCTGGTCGGCCTGGTGGCGCAGGGTAAGGATGCGCGGACGATTGTCCTTGGCCGCATGGCTGTCGACGGTCCGCCGATGCAGCGAGACTCGATCTTCCGCATCGCCTCGATGACCAAGCCGGTCACGGCGGTGGCGACGATGATGCTCGTCGCCGATGGCAAGCTGAAGCTCGACGAACCCGTCGACCGGCTCCTGCCCGAACTGGCCGACCGCAAGGTGCTGCGTCGCCTCGACGGCCCGGTGGACGATACCGTCCCGGCAAAACGCGCCATTACCGTCGAGGATCTGCTGACCTTCCGCGCGGGATATGGGCTGCTTCTCGTTCCTCCGGAGACCTATCCGGTCCAGAAGGATATCGCCCGGCTTGGCATCGTCGGTTTCGGCCCGCCGGACCCGCATATGCCGTTTGATGGCGACGAATGGCTGAAGCGCCTTGCCACCTTGCCCCTCTTCGCGCAGCCGGGCGAGCGGTGGCTCTATACGACCGCGTCGAATATCCTCGGCGTGCTGGTCGCCCGCGCCTCGGGCCAATCCTTCGGCGATTTTCTCGAGGAACGCATCTTTGAGCCGCTCGGGATGAAGGATAGCGGGTTCCATGTTCCGCCGGGCAAGATCGAGCGGCTGGTGACGGCCTATCGGCCGAAGGATGGAGCGCTCGAAGTATGGGACGAACCGGCGACCGGCGGCTGGAGCAAACCTCCTGCCTTCGAGCAAGGGGACGGAGGGCTGGTCTCGACGGCAGACGACTATCTGGCGTTCGTCCGCATGCTCTTGGCCGGCGGCAAGCATGACGGGCGCCGTATGCTGCCCGCGGAGGCGGTCGCGGCGATGACGCGCGATCACCTGACGCCGGCGCAGCGCAAGGATGGTGAGATCATCCTCCAGGAAGGGCAGGGCTGGGGTTACGGGATGTCGGTCGCCGTGGAGAAAACGCCGACGGGAGCGCTTGCGGGAACCATCGGCTGGAGCGGCGGCTTCGGCACCAGATGGCAGAGCGATCCGGCCAGGCAACTCACGATGATCCTCCTGACCCAGCGCATGTTCGACGGCCCTAAGCCGACGGCGATCTTCAACCGGTTCGAACAGGATGCGCGGAGGCTCGCCGGATGACGCTCGAAACCTACCTTGCCTATGCAGCCATCTCTTGTCGCGACCATCGTGCCCGGGCCGACTAACATGATGATCCTCGCCAACGGAATGCGCCACGGCGTCCGGGCCGGTGGTCAGCTCCTCTTCCACCTGATCAGCAGGCTATACGAGCAGACCTCGATCATTGTCACGACGAACCTGGCCTTCGGCGAGTGGCCGGCCGTATTCGGCGACGCCAAGATGACCGCCGCCCTGCTCGACAGGCTCACCCACCATTGCGAAATCGTTGAGACCGGGAATGAATCCTGGCGCTTCAAAAACCGCTCTCAAAGCTAAAGCCGAAAAGACAAACAACCCGCGCCCGCAGGCCCCTGCGCTAAATGGAGAGCTCCGGGCCTACGCGCGCTGACCCTATGCAACCAGAGGCAGGGGTCCCTTTTGGGAGCCGATAAGGGGTCCCGTTACGATGCCGATTGACAAGATGCTGGTGATTGTAGATTTCCAGCATTCCGGTGTTGTTGAGTTCCTTCATCTTGTGTTCGCGCCGTTGCGGCGCGTACTAGGTTGACGGGTCGTTGCGGTCCTTTTCGTCAAACTGCCAGAGAAGATCGACAAGGCGTTCCACATTCGCCGCAGGCACCGCCCCACGGACAATGATATAGCCTTTCGTCGTCCAGTGCTCCCAGTCGGCCTTCGACAAAACGCGCAGCGGCAAGGTCTTCTGGATATCCTTGAGCTGCGTTGTGGCGGACGTGGTCGGATGGCTGTCGCGCTTGTGTGCTGCGGTAGCTTGCATGTCGTTCTCCCATGATTGATCTCCCTGACGCTCAGGTCACGGGAAGAATACGCGGGCCATGACTGCCATGTTGTCGGAACACGGCCAAGAATGATACTATTCTCGCGTTTCAACCGACAAGCAGGCACAATGAAGCCACATCTTGAACACCTGCCCGCATCACCGGCTTCGTCGTGGAACATGCTCAATCGGCGGCTGGACGACGCTATCCCCTTCGAATGGCATCACCATCCGGAATACGAGTTGACCTTGACGCTGAACTCGCGCGGCCAGCGCTTCATAGGAAACCATGTCTCAAGCTACGAACATGGCGACCTTGTGCTGATTGGTCCGAACCTGCCGCATACATGGGTTTCCCGCGAGAAGATCGACGCAACCGAACCGCATGTCGCCCTGGTGTTCTGGTTTCGACGTGAGTGGATCGAAACGATTGCCTCCGGCTCCGTCGAACTCGCACCGGTCATGCGACTGATCCGCGATGCCGTGACCGGACTGGCATACGATACAGCGCTCGGCCATGCCCTGACTGCAGATTTCGAGGCAATGTTTTCCCGAACCCCGACGGAGCGTCTGATCAGTCTTCTCGCCATCTTGGCGGAGCTTGCGGAAAACGAAGGGCAGCCGCTCTCTACCGTCATCCCGCAGGATGTCGAAGGGGACCGTTCACGGATCGATCGCGTTCTGAGTCATCTGCATCGGCATTATCACGAGCCCATCCGAACGGCGCAGCTTGCCGAGGTCGCTGCTTTAAGCGAATCCGGCCTGCACCGAATGTTCAAGAGACATACGCAGGTCGGTGTTTCCGACTATCTCATCAGTCTCCGTATCGGTGAAGCCTGCGCCCGGCTGTCTGCATCGGCCCAACCGATCCAGCACATTGCGTCGGATGTTGGCTATTCCTCACTCGCAAATTTCAATCGCCAATTCCTGCGTGTGCGAGGGATGACGCCCCGTACTTACAGAAACATGTTCCAAAAGAACCTCTGAGGCTTGAGGAGCGCGCTGTCACAACTGCTGGAATGCCGGGTTTTGGCAAACTTCTGAATGTGTACCTACGTCTGACCTGAGGTCAGAAGCGTCGCTCACACCTTTCTGAAGCAGAAAAATCGAAACCACCTTCAAGAAGCCGGCCTGCGGTTCGCTTCCGCTCAAGTGCTTCAGCACCATTCGTCGACTTTCCGCCCGATCGCAGCCCCAGCGACACTGTCTAGCTAGTTGTTCGCTATTTGACGCAAGTCAACGAACGATCGAGGCGAACGATCCAATGCTCTCGCGATGATCCGCGGGAATGCCTTGGAATGAAAATCGTCCGTCTCCTTCTTCTGCTGTGTGCCAGTCTGTGCTGGGTGGCGGCCGCCCATGCGCGTACGGCTCTGCAGGAGTACCTGCCTGCCGCAGCCGCGTCAGATCTGATGCCCGGTGCGGATGGTTTCGGTCCGATTCGCGCGGATCTGGCGGTGGCGCCGGTGTTGAAGCGCGGCCAGACGGTGGCTTGGGTCTTCATAACCTCGGACTTCGTCGGTACCACCGGCTATTCCGGTAAGCCGATCCATACGCTCGTCGCCATCGGCACGGACGCCAGGATCGTCGGCGTCAAGCTGGTAAAGCATTCCGAGCCCATCGTGCTCATCGGCATTCCCGAAGCGAAGGTGAAGGCGCTGGTCGCCGGCTATGCCGGACTCAACATCGTCGCCGAGGCGAAATCCGGCGGCACGACACATGAGGTGGACATCATCTCCGGGGCGACGGTGACGGTAATGGTGATCGACGATTCCATCGTCCGCTCTAGCCTTAAGGTCGCTCGTGCGCTCGGTCTCGGCGGGCTCGCTCCGGAAGCGGCTGCGGCCGGGCCGCGCTTCGAGATTGATCGGGATGCCGCAGGTCCTGCTGATTGGGCGGAGGCCGAGGGCGACGGCACGCTGCGCCGGCTGTCGCTCGATGTCGCACAGGTCAACGCCGCCTTTGCCGAACATCCCGACAAACGGGCGCGCGACCGCGCAATCACCGAAGCGCCACAAACCACCTTCATCGACATGCAGGGCGCACTGGTCTCGGTTCCTGCAATCGGCAAGGTCCTGCTCGGCCCGGCCGAGGAAGCTAACCTCAAGAGCTGGCTGAAGGAGGGCGAGAACGCCATCGCCGTGGTGGGTCGCGGCCTTTATTCCTTCAAGGGCTCGGGCTATGTGCGCGGCGGCATCTTCGACCGCATCGTGCTGATCCAGGACGACGTCTCGGTGCGCTTCCGCGACCGTGACCATCGCCGCCTTGGCGCCATCGCGCTTGCCGGCGCGCCGGAATTTTCCGAAATGGACCTGTTCCGCATCCCGGCGGGCATCGGCTTCGATCCCGCAAAGCCCTTCCGTATCCAGCTTCTGGCGCAGCGCGAGGTCGGGCCGATCGAGAAGGTCTTCCACACCTTCGATCTCGGCTACCAGCTGCCGCAGAAATACCTGCGCGCCGTCGCGCCGCCCGCAAAGGAGGTCGCCGCCGTCCCCCCGCAGGAGGAAGGCTCGGCGCAGGCAGACCTCTGGAAGCGCATCTGGGGCGATTCGAAGCTGAAGATCGTCGTGCTCGCCGGCATGCTGGCGGTGCTGACCGGCGTGTTCTTCTTCCAGACCTATGCGGTCAGGAACGCCCGCGGCTTCTACATCTTCCGCATCGTCTTCCTGACCGTGACGCTGGTCTTCCTCGGCTGGTACGCCAATGCGCAGCTCTCGGTGGTGAACCTGATGGCGCTGTTCGGCAGCCTCGTCAGCGGCTTCAGCTGGCAGGCCTTCCTGCTCGATCCGCTCACCTTCATCCTGTGGTTCGCCGTCGCCGCCGCGCTGCTCTTCTGGGGGCGGGGGGCCTATTGCGGCTGGCTCTGCCCCTTCGGTGCGCTTCAGGAGCTGACCAACCAGATCGCCCGCAAGCTCCGCATCCCGCAATGGACCCTGCCATGGGGCCTGCACGAGCGGCTCTGGCCGGTGAAATACATGATCTTCCTCGGGCTTTTCGGCGTGTCGCTGATGAGCGTCGAGCAGGCCGAGCATCTTGCCGAGATCGAGCCGTTCAAGACCGCGATCATCCTGAAGTTCATCCGCGCCTGGCCGTTCGTCGCCTATGCCGTCGCGCTTCTCGTCGCCGGGCTCTTCGTCGAGCGGTTCTACTGCCGCTATCTCTGCCCGCTCGGCGCGGCGCTCGCCATCCCCGCGCGCATGCGCATGTTCGACTGGCTGAAGCGCTACCACGAATGCGGAAATCCCTGCCAGACCTGCGCCATCCAGTGTCCGGTGCAGGCGATCCACAAGACCGGCGAGATCAACCCCAACGAGTGCATCAACTGCCTGCACTGCCAGGTCCTCTACCAGTCCGAAACCGTGTGCCCCGTCGTGATCAAGAAGATGAAGTCGCGCGCCAGGCTCGCGGCAAGTCCCGGCGGCGCGCCGATCCACCAACCCGCAGCCAAGGTTTAACCGAAGAAGGAAACCCACCATGGAAACGAAGGAAAACAAGGGACTGAGCCGTCGCGCGCTGTTCAGCGCGACCGCGGGCTCGGCGGTTCTCGCCGGCACGATGGGGCCGGCCGCGCTCGGCCTCGGCGCCGCGAGCCTTGCGACCCCGGCCCATGCCGCCGCCGGGGCCGACGGTTCCGTCGCGCCCGGCAAGCTCGACGACTATTACGGCTTCTGGTCCTCCGGCCAGACCGGCGAGATGCGCATCCTCGGCATCCCCTCGATGCGCGAACTGATGCGCGTGCCGGTGTTCAACCGCTGCTCGGCCACCGGCTGGGGCCAGACGAACGAATCCATCCGCATCCACCAGCGCACGATGTCGGAGAAGACGAAGAAGCAGCTTGCCGCCAACGGCAAGAAGATCCACGACAACGGCGACCTGCACCATGTCCACATGTCCTTCACCGAGGGCAAGTATGACGGCCGCTATCTCTTCATGAACGACAAGGCCAATACCCGCGTCGCCCGCGTGCGCTGCGACGTGATGAAGACCGACGCGATCCTGGAAATCCCCAACGCCAAGGGCATCCATGGCCTGCGCCCGCAGAAATGGCCGCGCTCCAACTACGTCTTCTGCAACGGTGAGGACGAGGCGCCTCTGGTCAACGACGGCTCGACCATGAAGGACGTCTCGACCTATGTGAACATCTTCACCGCGGTCGATGCCGACAAGTGGGAGGTCGCCTGGCAGGTGCAGGTCTCCGGCAACCTCGACAATTGCGATGCCGACTACGAAGGCAAGTGGGCCTTCTCGACCAGCTACAATTCCGAAATGGGAACGACGCTGGAGGAGATGACCAAGTCCGAGATGGACCATGTCGTCGTCTTCAACCTCGCCGAGATCGAGAAGGCCATCGCCGCCGGCAAGTTCGAGGAGATCAACGGCGTCAAGGTTCTGGACGGCCGCAAGGAAGCGAAATCCCTCTTCACCCGCTACATCCCCATCGCCAACAACCCGCACGGCTGCAACATGGCGCCGGACAGGAAGCACCTGTGCATCAACGGCAAGCTCTCGCCGACCGTGACCGTGCTCGACGTCACGAAGTTCGACGCGATCTTCTATGACAATGTCGAGCCGCGCAGCGCCGTGGTGGCCGAGCCGGAACTCGGCCTCGGTCCGCTCCACACCGCCTTCGACGGCCGCGGCAACGCCTATACCTCGCTCTTCCTCGACAGCCAGGTGGTCAAGTGGAACATCGAGGAGGCGATCCGCGCCTATGCCGGCGAGAAGATCGACCCGATCAAGGACAAGCTCGACGTCCAGTACCAGCCCGGCCACCTGAAGACCGTGATGGGTGAGACGCTGGACGCCACCAACGACTGGCTGGTGTGCCTGTGCAAGTTCTCCAAGGACCGCTTCCTCAATGTCGGCCCGCTGAAGCCGGAGAACGACCAGCTGATCGACATTTCCGGCGACAAGATGAAGCTGGTGCACGACGGCCCGACCTTCGCCGAGCCGCATGACGCCATCGCGGTCTCCCCCTCGATCCTGCCGAACATCAAGTCGGTCTGGGACCGCCAGGATCCGCTGTGGTCGGAAACGCGCAAGCAGGCCGAGGCCGACGGCGTCAATATCGACGAATGGACCGACGCCGTCATCCGCGACGGCAACAAGGTGCGCGTCTACATGACCTCCGTCGCGCCGAGCTACAGCCAGGAAAGCTTCACGGTAAAGGAAGGCGACGAGGTCACGGTCATCGTCACCAATCTCGACGAGATCGACGACCTGACGCACGGCTTCACCATGGGCAATCATGGCGTGGCCATGGAAGTCGGGCCGCAGCAGACGAGCTCTGTCACCTTCGTCGCCGCCAATCCGGGCGTCTACTGGTACTATTGCCAGTGGTTCTGCCATGCCCTGCACATGGAAATGCGCGGCCGCATGTTCGTGGAACCGAAGGACGCCTGAGAAATGCGGCTGCCCGTCCTCCTGATCGGCCTTCTGCTCGCCTCGCCGCTCGCCGCGGCGGAGCGCGCCGTCGCGCCGGGCGCGGGCAGCCTCGCGGCGGCCATTGCCGGGGCGGCGCCCGGCGATGTGCTGCGGCTTTCCGACGGGGCCTATTCGGGCCCCGTCACCGTCGACAGGCCGCTCACCATCGCCGGCCCGCGCGGGGCGGTGGTGGACGGGCTCGGCGAGGGGAGCGTCATGACGATCGCCGCGCCCGACGTGACGCTGACGGGCTTCACCGTCACCGGCTCGGGCCGCGTGAACCAGGACCTCGACGCCGGCGTGAAGATCCTCAAGGGCGCCGACCGCGCCCGCATCGAAAAGCTGCTGGTCACCGGCAACATGCACGGCATCGACGTGCATGGCGGCCGCAACGCGACCGTCGCCGGCAACGAGATCGTCGGCACGGACAGCGCGCGCATGAACGAGCGCGGCAACGGCATCTATGTCTGGAACAGCCCCGGCACGCTCTTGGAGAACAACGCCATCCGCTACGGCCGAGACGGCATCTTTTCCAATGCCAGCGCCGACAGCATCTACCGCGGCAACGTGATGCGCGACCTGCGCTTCGCCGTGCATTTCATGTACACCCGCAACACCGAGGTTTCCGGCAACGTCTCCATCGGCAACCATCTCGGCTTCGCCATCATGTTCTCCGACAGGGCGAAGGTCCTCAACAATCTCAGCCTCGGCGACCGCGAGCACGGGTTGATGCTGAACTATGCCAACAATGCCGACGTCACGGGCAATCTGGTGCGCGGCGGCACGAGGAAGTGCCTCTTCATCTACAATGCCCACAAGAACCTCATCTGGAACAACCGCTTCGAGGGCTGCGGCATCGGCATCCATTTCACCGCCGGCTCGGAGAAGAACGTGCTGACCGGCAACGCCTTCGTCGGCAACCGCGAGCAGGTGAGATATGTCGGCACGCGCAACATGGAATGGAGCCATGAGGGCAGGGGCAATTTCTGGTCCGACCACCCGGCCTTCGACCTCAACGGCGACGGCATCGCCGACAGTTTCTACCGGCCCAACGACCTGATGGACCAGATCCTCTGGTCGCAGCCGGCGGCAAGCCTCCTCATCGGCTCGCCCGCCGTGCAGCTCGTGCGCTGGAGCCAGCGGGACTTTCCCGCGACGCTGCCCGGCGGCGTGCGCGACAGCGCGCCGCTGATGCGGCCCCTCACAATATCCGTCCCGCCCGACATTCTCGGCTACGAGGCCGAGGCCGCCGGCCGCTGGGCCGAAGGAAATGACGATGACACCGACCCTGACAATCTCCCGGCTCACTAAGCGCTTCGGCGACGTCGAGGCGCTGAAGGCCGTTTCGCTGACGCTGGAGGCAGGCAGGCGCGCGGCCCTGCTCGGCCATAACGGGGCGGGCAAGTCGACGATGATGAAGATCATCCTCGGCCTCATTTCCTATGACGGCGGCGAGGTCTCGGTCTGCGGCTCTGCGCCCGGCTCGTCCTCCGCACGGGCCGCGGTCGCCTACCTGCCCGAGAACGTCGCCTTCCATCCGGCGCTGACGGGCGAGGAGCAGCTTCGCTACTATCTTTCGCTGCGCGGCGAGAGCCCGCGACAGGCCATGGAGCTCCTGTCGCGCGTCGGCCTCGCCCATGCCGCGCGGCGGCGCATCGGCACCTATTCCAAGGGCATGCGCCAGCGCGTCGGCCTCGCCCAGACGCTGATCGGCAAGCCGCGCCTGCTCGTCCTCGACGAGCCGACCTCCGGCCTCGATCCCGTCTCGCGCCGCGATTTCTACGACCTGCTCGACGGCCTTTCCGCCGAGGGCACGGCGATCCTGCTCTCCTCGCATGTGCTGACGGAAGTGGAGGCGCGCACCGACCGCATCCTCATTCTTTCCGGCGGCGCGCTGGTGGCGGAAGGCACGCTTGCCGACCTGCGTGCCCGTGCCGCGCTGCCCGTCGCCCTGCTGGTGCGGCCCGCGCCCGGCCGCGCGCCGGCGCTTGTCTCGGCCTTTCCCGAGGCCTCCGCCGGCGGCGACGGCCTGCTGCGCCTTTCCTGCGCGCAGGCGGAGAAGCTGCCGCTGCTCGCCCGCATATCGGCGCTCGGCGGCGAGGTCGCCGATCTCGACGTGATCCCGCCGAGCCTCGAGGACATCTACAGCCACTTCAGCCGGAGGGACGGGCAATGAACCGCATCCTCGCCACGGCGGTCTCGGAATTCCGCATCGCCTTCCGCAATCGCTGGGTCTCCATCGCAACGGGCATGATGGTGCTGTTCGCGCTGGTGCTCGCCGCCGCCGGCGCCGCGCCGACCGGCGATGTCGGCGTCGACCGGCTGTCGGTCACCGTCGCCTCGCTCACCTCGCTCGCCGTCTATCTGGTGCCGCTGCTGGCGCTCCTCATGAGCTTCGACGCGGTGGCGGGCGAGGTGGAGCGCGGCACGCTGCCGCTGCTTCTCACCTATCCCGTCTCGCGCCTTGAGATCCTGCTCGGCAAACTCCTGGCGCATCTGGCGATCCTCGCGCTCGCGGTCACGCTCGGCTATGGCGCGGCGGCGCTGGTCGCCGTCTGGTCGGATCCCGGCGCGGTGGCGGGTCTTGCCTCGCTCTGGCGGCTGGTCTGGACGTCCGTGGCGCTCGGCGCGACCTTCCTCGGCGCGGGCTATGCGCTCTCGGCCCTGGCGCGCCGGCCCTCGGGCGCGGCAGGGCTTGCCATCGCGCTCTGGCTGGCGGCCGTGGTGCTCTACGACCTTGCTCTTCTGGCGCTGATCGTCACGGACAGCGGCGGGGCCTTCACCACCCATGCGTTGCCCGTCGCGCTGCTCGCCAATCCCGCCGACGCCTTCCGCGTCTTCAATCTCTCGGCGGCCGAGGCCGTCGCCGCGGCCGGCGGCATCGGCGGGGCGGCGCGGGCGATCCCGCTCTGGCAGTCGGCCGCCTCGCTCCTCGTCTGGCCGCTCGCGGCCATCGCGCTCGCGGTCGCAGCCTTCCGAAAGGTAACGCCATGAAGAACCGTCTCCGCCCCGCCGTGCTCCTGGCGGCGCTCCTGCTTCTTTCCGCCTGCAAGGAGGACGTCGCCCAGGCCATCGCGCCGCAGGAAATGACGCCCGAGACGCTTGGCCACTATTGCCAGATGAACCTTCTGGAGCATCCCGGCCCCAAGGCGCAGGTCTTCCTCGAAGGCAATGCCGCGCCGCTCTTCTTCAGCCAGGTGCGCGACGCCATCGCCTATGCCCGCGGTCCCGAGCAGGTCGCGCCCATCGTCGCGGTCTATGTCAACGATATGGGCGCGGCGGGGGCGACCTGGGACGAGCCCGGCAAGGGTAACTGGATCGCCGCCGACAAGGCCTTCTATGTCGTCGGCTCGGCCCGGCGGGGCGGCATGGGCGCGCCGGAGGCGGTGCCGTTTTCCAGCCGGCAGAGCGCCGAGGCCTTCAGACTCGTCGAGGGGGGGCGCGTGCTCGCGCTTGCCGGGATCAGCAATGACATGGTCCTTGCGCCGGTAGAGACCCGCGCGGACGAAGGGCCGGGGGACGACGACTTCGACGGTCGCCTGCGCGCCCTGCCCAACAAAGCCGGAGGTTAAACCATGGCTGTAACCCGCCGCCGCTTCATCACGATTTCCGCCGCAATGGCGTTGCTACCTGCCGCTGCCCGGGCGGAAAGGGGAGTTACCCGTCAATGGACGGGGCGAGCACTCGGCGCGCGCGCGTCAATCCGGCTCGACCATCCGGACGGCGAGGCCATCGCCGCCCGCGCCATGGCCGAGATCGACCGGCTGGAGGATATTCTCAGCCTGTACCGCCCGGAGAGCGCATTGTCGCAGCTCAACCGCGAGGGGCATCTCGCCGCGCCGCCTTTCGAATTGCTCGATTGCCTGTCGCTGGCCGGTGCCGTGCACCACGCGAGCGGCGGACGGTTCGACCCGACCGTGCAACCGTTGTGGGCACTCTGGGCCGAAGCCGCTGCAAGCGGCAGGAGGCCCGATGCGCATGCGGTCGAGAGGGTTCGCCGCAGGACCGGCTGGGAGAGGGTGGAGTTCGACGCCGAAGCCATTACTCTGCAACCTGGTATGGCGCTGACATTGAACGGCATCGGCCAGGGCTATGTCGCCGATCGGATCGCGGCCCTGCTGGAGGCGGAGGGGCTGAGCAATATCCTGATCGACACGGGTGAACTTCGGGCGCTTGGTGGTAAGCCGGACGGCGGGAACTGGCCGGTGCGCCTGGAGACGGGCGAACGCCTGTTGCTGCGCCAGCGCGCGCTCGCCACTTCCGCTCCGCTCGGCACGACCTTCGATCAGGCCGGCCAGGACGGCCATATCCTCGACCCTGCGACCGGGATGCCGGCAGCATCGGCATGGCGTTCCGTGTCGGTCTCTGCACCGTCCGCGGCAATTGCAGACGCGCTCGCCACCGCCGCCTGTCTGATAACCGGTCCACAGGAGATCCGGGTCATGCTCGGACATGTCGAAGGCGCGCGCTTGGAAGCCAGCGCCTAGCCAAGCATTCGATAACCGTAACGACGAGAGGCTCTCATGAACAAGAAAGAACCGCACAACCCCCTGGTGTTTTCCGGCGAGAAGGTGAGCGGCAGGGAAATCAACGGCAGCAGCCTGATGCCGATGCTGATCGCCGGGCTTGTCCTGGTCGCGGTCGGCTATGTGGCCGTGATGGTCTTCGTCTGACGAATGTGTGGGGGAGAGCGGCCCCCGGAAATCCGGATGCGCCTTCCTCTTCTCCGCTATGCGATGATGGCGGCTTCCGACGTATCGGAGAGTGGGAAGAGGACTGCGTTCTCCATATGCGTGTGTAACACGAGATCGCCGGTAAGCTTGCGCAGCCCTGTATCGTTACGCTGACCGGTTCCTAAAAGCGTTGTTAAAGTTCTTTTAGGGGGTCTCGTAGCTAATATCTGTGAGCCTCATCGAGGCTATCAAGCACTGGACCCTTACATTGAACGACGGGATTACATAGTTTTTTCGCATTTCCCTGCGGATCAATGCGGAATCCTTGGATTTTTTCTTTTTCTTATATTTTTCTCTTTTGTTTCTCTTTCCCTTTGTTCATGCCGCGCTTGATGATGCGACACATCATTTTGGATCGGCGAGCGTCCCCGCCACGTTTGGTATGAAATGAGAGGGGCAGCGGCCTTAGGCAGTTCGTACGAACGGTTTGTTGATGGGGCGGATCTGTTTCGTTGTTTGACCAATGTCAAAGAACGGAGATGCCCCATCGCTTACCCGTTGCATATGAACGATTGACGTTCGTGAGCAAGGAGAATTCCAGTGCGTATCATGGTAAAGAGCATCGTCGGCGCGGCAGCAGTCCTTTTCGCGCTCGCCCTTCCCGCCGGTGCGGCAGATTTCGAAGTGCACATGCTCAACAAGGGTGCCGAGGGCGCCATGGTGTTCGAGCCCGCCTTCGTGAAGGTCGCCCCTGGTGACACGGTCACCTTCATCCCAACCGACAAGGGCCACAACGTCGAAACGATCAAGGACTTCATCCCCGAAGGCGCGGAAGCCTTCAAGAGTAAGATGAACGAGACCTACAAGGTCACCTTCGACAAGCCCGGCGCCTATGGCGTGAAGTGCACGCCGCATGTCGGGATGGGAATGGTGGGGCTTGTCGTCGTCGGCGATGCACCCGCTAACCTCGACGCCGTCAAGACCGGCAAGCTGCCAAAGAAGGCCCGCGAACGCTTGGATGCGGCAATCGCTAAACTGGGCCTGTAAACACGGCCTGCCGTTGCGCACGCTGGACCGGCACTCGTTCCTTGTGCTCAACGGCGTCCAGACCATGTCGAACAGCTGCGTGGTGCTTCTGGATGATCTCGCGCCGTTGATGGAGGCGGGCCTCACTCGCGTCAGACTTTCTCCGCAGTATTGCGACATGGTCAGCGTTACGGCTCTCCACCGCGCGACGCTCGATGGGCGGAACGAAAGGAAAGAGGCTCGTCGAGGACTGGGGAAGGCTTATCCGGGCATACGCTTTTCGAACGGCTTCTTGCACCAGCAGGAGGGAGCCGCCTGGGTGGCGCGAGGGCGTAGTGCGACCGCGGCGGGCAGATGACAAGTGCTTCAACCAAAAATCTCACGCTCATCACTCTTTGCGGCAAGCAGGCTTTCGAAGATCATCTTCTCGGAAAAGACGTGCGGGCGCAGGCTTTCCTGGAAGCCGCCGAGCATGCGCGAGACGGTATCGGGCGAAAGCTCACAGCGGCCGTCGGCGACGGCCTTGAGGGTGAGGGACATTTCCTCTGCGGCCAGCCGGTCGCAGAGATGTTCGGCCTTTAGCCGGTCGATGGTCATGGCGGCGAAGTTTCCAACCGGCTGATATCGGCGGCGGCAAGAGTTGGCCAGCTCATTTGCGCTCCCTATTGACCGAAGAACAGCACGACGGCGATGACCACGGAGGCGCCGACGGCTGAGACTGTGCCGGCGCCCTGGAGCACGCCCATGCGGTAGAGCATCAGGGCGAAGCCGATGATGACGGGGGTCGCGACGAGAAGGCCGATCTGCGCGTCGGTCATGGGATGATCCTTTTCTTTGTTGCCGTGATGCCGCGTCCGCGCGCGCTGATCTTTGTGCCGGCGCAAAGAAGGCAGCGGCACGTCCCGCTAGAAAAGGACCATGACGACGACGGATGATTTCAGCATGGCGGTGACGAAGGCGCAGGGTAGCGAGGGTGACGGCCTGCTTTTGTGGATCCTGGTCTGGAGCGAGCTTGCCGCCTTCGGCGCGCTGCTCATCGCCTCCATGATCATGACAATGCTTGACCCGGACGGCGCGGCCCTGTTTCGCAATCACCTTCATCCGGGCCTTGCGGCGGCCAACACGATCATCCTCGTGCTGAGCGGCTGGCAGGTCGCGCTGGCTGTCCGGCTCGGCGGCGAAGGTAAGGCCGCTCGCCGCCCTCTCGTGATGGCGGCCGTCCTCGGTCTTGCCTTCACGGCTGTGAAGGCTTTCGAATACACGCTGGAGATCCGCTCAGGTATCGGCGATCTCGGCCGGTTTGCCGAACTCTATTTCCTCGTCACCGGCTTCCACCTGCTGCATGTCGTCTTCGGCGCGGCGGTCCTGCTTCTCGTCGCCCGGCGGCCGTCGCGCGGCAATGTCGTGATGATCGCGACGCTCTGGCATGCGATCGATCTCGTCTGGCTGGTCATGTTCCCCATCATCTATCTGACCTGAGGATTTTCCGATGACCCGACAGGCCCGCGAACAGTTCCTCGCCACCCTTGCCATGCTGCTGACGCTCGCCGCCGGCGGCGCCTTCGTCGGCGGGCTTTCGGGCGGGCTGCTGGTGCCGGTCGCCGCCGTGCTCGTCATGGCCTATGCGAAGGGTCGCCTCGTCATCCTCGATTTCATGGAACTGCGGGCGAACCGCGGCTTCATGCGCTCGGCGCTGCTCGCCTGGCCGGCGACGCTGCTTTCCCTCGCGCTCGTGCGCGCGCTTGCCATCAACCTGATCGGCTGACGAACCGCCCCGGTCTTTGCCTATTCGCAAAGAAGGCTTTTCTCCCGCGGCTAGAACCTGAGACGTCCCGCAGGCCGGCGAGGGGATCGCCGGCAACCGATCGGCGGGGTTTTGGCGCCGGGCCTCTCGGGTTCGGCAAGGGAAAGGACCAGGGGATGGCAGAGCGCCTAACCAAGACCGGGGCCCGCAACGTCTTCTATGGCGGGTCCATCTTCTTCTTCACGATCTTCGTGGGGCTTACGGCCCACTCGCACTATTACATGCGCACCACCTCCACGGACGAGGCGACGCTCACCGACAGCGTCACCCGCGGCAAGCACGTCTGGGAAAAGAACGCCTGTATCAACTGCCACACGTTGCTCGGCGAAGGCGCCTATTTCGCGCCCGAGCTCGGCAATGTCTGGAAACGCTACGGCGGCGCGGAGGACCCGGAGGGCGCGCGCGAGGCCTTCAAGGCCTGGATGGCCGCCCAGCCGAGCGGGGCGGAGGGCCGGCGGCAGATGCCGCAGTTCAACCTCACCGAACAGGAACTCAACGATCTTGCCGATTTCCTCGAATGGACGAGCAGGATCAAGACCCAGAACTGGCCGCCGAACGATGCCGGCTGAGCGACGGGCCTGAGGAGAAAAGACATGAAATATCAAACGCAGAAGGTCGCCATGCTGTATTTCTACGGCGCGCTCGGCCTGTTCCTCGCCCAGGTGGCCTTCGGGGTCCTCGCCGGCACGATCTACGTGCTGCCGAACACGCTCTCCGAGCTCCTGCCCTTCAACATCGTGCGCATGATCCACACCAATGCGCTCGTCGTCTGGCTGCTCATGGGCTTCATGGGCGCGACCTACTACATGATCCCGGAGGAGACCGAGACGGAGCTGTTCAGCCCGAAGCTCGCCGTCCTCCAGTTCTGGCTGTTCTTCGTGGCGGCGGGGCTGACGGTCGTCGGCTACATGTTCCGCATCCATGAGGGCCGCGAATTCCTCGAGCAGACCTTCATCGCCAAGGTCGGCATCGTCGTCGTCGTGCTGATGTTCCTCTTCAACATCACCATGACCGCGCTGAAGGGCCGCAAGACCACGGTCATCAACATCCTGCTCTTCGGCCTGTGGGGCCTTGCGCTCTTCTTCCTCTTCGCCTTCTACAACCCGGCGAACCTGGCGCTCGACAAGATGTACTGGTGGTACGTCATCCATCTGTGGGTCGAGGGCGTCTGGGAGCTGATCATGGCCTCCGTGCTCGCCTTCCTGATGATCAAGATCAACGGCATCGACCGCGAGGTCGTGGAAAAATGGCTTTACGTCATCGTCGGCCTCGCCCTCTTCTCGGGCATCCTCGGCACCGGCCACCACTATTACTGGATCGGCGCGCCGGGCTACTGGCAGTGGATCGGCTCGCTGTTCTCGACGCTGGAAGTGGCGCCATTCTTCACCATGGTCATCTTCACCTTCGTGATGACCTGGAAGGCCGGTCGCAACCATCCGAACAAGGCGGCGCTGCTCTGGTCGATCGGTTGTTCGGTCATGGCCTTCTTCGGCGCGGGCGTCTGGGGCTTCCTGCACACGCTGTCGTCGGTGAACTACTACAGCCACGGCACGCAGGTCACCGCCGCGCATGGTCACCTCGCCTTCTTCGGCGCCTATGTGATGCTGAATCTCGCCATGATGGCCTATGCCATCCCCGAGATCCGCGGCCGCCAGCCCTATAACCAATGGCTCTCGATCGCCTCGTTCTGGATCATATGCACGGCCATGTCGGTGATGACCTTCGCGCTCACCTTCGCGGGCGTCGTGCAGATCCACCTGCAGCGCGTGCTAGGCGAAAGCTTCATGGACGTGCAGGACCAGCTCGCGCTGTTCTACTGGGTCCGCCTCGGCTCGGGCGCCGTCGTCCTCGTCTCGGCGCTGATGTTCATCTGGGCCGTGCTGGTGCCCGGCCGCGAGCGTGCCGACAGCCTCACCCGGATGGTCCAGCCGGCCGAGTGAGCGCTGGCCGGCCCCGTCATCCCGCGGGGCCGGCACATTTTCCTCTATGAACTTGGAGACCGACATGAACGTGATGCTCAGGGCCGCGCGCGCCGACATCCCCGCCTATAGCCCCTCGCGCAACGAATGCGCCCTGTTCGAGACCGCCTGGACGCGCCAGCTTCCGCTGCTCCTGAAAGGCCCGACGGGTTGCGGCAAGACCCGTTTCGTCAGCCATATGGCCGCAAGGCTCGGCCTGCCGCTCTCCACCGTCTCCTGCCATGACGACCTTTCGGCTGCCGACCTTACCGGCCGCTACCTGCTGAAGGGCGGCGATACCGTCTGGGTCGACGGCCCGTTGACCCGCGCCGTGCGCGAGGGAGGCGTCTGCTATCTCGACGAGATCGTCGAGGCCCGCAAGGACGTCGCCGTCGTGCTCCATCCGCTCACCGACGACCGCCGCATCCTGCCGCTGGAGCGTACCGGCGAGGTGCTGGAAGCGCCCGCCGGCTTCATGCTCGTCGTCTCCTACAATCCCGGCTACCAGAACCTCCTAAAGGCGCTGAAGCCCTCCACGCGCCAGCGCTTCGCCGCCATCGAGTTCGACTTCCTGCCGAAGGCGGCCGAGATCGCCGTCGTCGCCGCCGAAAGCGGGCTGGACGAGGCGCGCGTTGCCCCGCTCGTCGCGCTCGCCCACCGGCTGCGGGCCCTCAAGGGCCACGACCTCGAAGAGGGCGTCTCCACGCGCCTTCTCGTCTATTGCGCCTGCCTTATCGACAGTGGCATGACGATGCGCGAGGCGGTCCGCGCCGCCATGATCGAGCCGCTCACCGACGAGCCGGATGTCAGGACCGCGCTCCTCGAAGTCGCCGACGCGATGATCCGCTGAGGCCCGCCATGCTGGATTTCCTGGAGCTGGAGGAAACCGTCGGCCGCGCTTGGCACAGGCTCGTCGGCAACACCGCCACCTGGCAACGCCACCCGGACCATGCCGTCCGGCTGGAGGACGTCCGGCCCGTGCTCGCCGTCTGCTTCCGTGGCTTCGGCGGGGAGGGCGCGGTGCAGATCGCGCCGGCGCGCGGGCGCACCTCGACGCATCGCCTGCGGTTGCGCCAGCGTATGGGGCTCGGCGAGGAGAAACTGGTGCAGCCTGGCCGCGACCACGCGACGCTGATGCTGCCCGGCGAGATCGCCCTCTTCGCCGACCGCGGCCTCAACCGCGACCTCTATGTCTGGCTCGCCGCCGCCATGGCCGTCATGCCTCTGGACCAGGTGACGCATGCCGACCCGCTCCAGCGCGACCTTGCGATCCTCGCGCGGGCGGAGGCGACGGCGAAGGCGGTGCTTGCCGCCTTTCCGGGCCTTGCCCGGCGCTATCGCCGGCTTTGCGCCGCGACGCTTGCGGCGCGCCGAAGCCGGCCGCTGCCGTCCATCGAGCGCCATGTCGAGAACCGCATCCTCGGCCTGCTGAAGAAGGGCGCTCGGCTTGCCGACGACACGCTGCCGGTCATCTTCCCCCATCGCGCGCCGCCCGGCTACCTGCCCATGCTGCCGGTGCCGCTCTGGCCGGATGCGCTTGCCCGTGAGGACGGCGAGGGAAGGGGAGAGGACGACCAGCCGGCGAGCGGCGGCAATCCGCAGGCCGCCGAGACCGGCCGGCATGTGGCTGAGCGCGAGAAGGCGGAGAACCGCAAGAGCGAGCGCAGCCCCTTCATCCTCAACCGCTTCGAGAAGATCCTCGCCATGGCCGAGATGGTCAATGTCGACCGCCCCGGCGACGACAGCGACGACCATGACGCCTCCGCCGCCGACGAGCTGGACGACATGACGCTCGGCGAGCGCAAGGGCCGGCCCGCCGCCCGCTTCCACTTCGATCTCGACCTGCCGCCCGAAGCGCTCGACCGCACGCGGCTGACCGGCGAATACACCTATCCCGAATGGGACTACCGCACCGCGACCTACCTGCCGGACCATTGCCGCGTGCTCGCTTCACCGGCGCCTGACACGGCCGCCGTGCCGGAGGCAGGCGCCGACACGAAGAGCCTCATCCGCCGCGTGCGCCGGCAGTTCGAGGTGCTGCGGCCGCGGCACGAGATGCTGCGCGCACAGCTCGACGGGGCGGAACTCGACCTCGATGCCGTGGTACGGGCACGCAGCGACCTTGCCGCCGGCGGGCAGGGCAGCGACCGGATCCACCTGATGAGCCGGCCGCAGGCGCACGACCTCGCCGTCACCATCCTCGTCGACGTCTCGCTCTCGACCGACGCATGGTTCGACAACCGGCGGGTGCTCGACGTCGAGAAGGAGGCGCTGACGGTGCTCGCCCACGGCCTTGCCGCCTGCGGCGACAATCACTCGATCCTCACCTTCACCTCGCGCCGCCGCTCTTGGGTTCGCATCGAGACGGTGAAGGATTTCGGCGAGCCGATGGGCCATGGCGTGGAGACGCGCATCGCCGCGCTGAAGCCGGGCTTCTACACCCGCATCGGCCCGGCGATCCGCCATGCGGCGGCCAAGCTCCGAGAGCAGCCGAACCGCCGCAAGCTCCTCCTCGTCCTCACCGACGGCAAGCCGAACGACGTGGACCATTACGAGGGTCGCTTCGCGCTGGAGGACAGCCGCCGCGCCGTCACGGAGGCGCGCCGCACGGGCGTCAGCGTCTTCGGGGTGACGGTCGACCGGGAGGCGCAGGCCTATGTGCCTGCCATGTTCGGCCGCAACGGCTATGCCATCGTCAGCAATATCGCCAGGCTGCCCGCGGCGCTGCCGGCGATCTATCGCGGTCTTGTGGGATAGAGGACGCAGGACCAGCGCGGAAAGGCCCGGCATGCCGCACCATGCCGGGCCTTTCTCGTTTCAGGCGGCCTTGCTGTGGGTACGGGCGGACTGGTCGATATAGGCGTCGAAGGCCGCCGCGACGGCGCGGATGATGAAGCGATGGTCCTGCCGCACCGTGACCGTGCCGCCGCGGATGTCGACCGCCCCGTCCTGTTCGAGCGCCGCCAGCCGGGCATTGCCCTCGATAAGCGCCGCCGCATCGAAGCCGTGCCGCCCGGCGATGGTGCCAACATCGGCGCGGAAATCGCACATCAGCCGCTCGATGATCTCGGCACGCAGCCGGTCCTCCGGCGTGATGCGGTAGCCCTTGACGGTCGCGAGCCGGCCGGAGGCGATGCGCTGGGCGTAGAGCCCGGGCGGCACCTCGTTCTGGACGTAGCCTTCCGGCGTGCGCCCGATGGACGAGGCGCCGAAGCCGATCAGCGTCGTGCAGGCATCCGTCGTGTAGCCCTGGAAATTGCGGTGCAACCGGCCGCGCCTTGCGGCGAGCGCGAGGCTGTCGGCCGGCAGGGCGTAATGGTCGAGGCCGATGCGGATATAGCCGGCCGCGGCAAGCGTCTTGGCGATGGCCTCGGCCTGCGCGGCGCGCATCGGCGCATCCGGCAGGGCGCGCTCGTCGATCAGCCGCTGGTGCTTCTTGAAGGAGGGGATATGCGCGTAGCCGAAGACGGCGAAGCGCTCCGGCCGCATGGCGACCGCCGCTCGCGCCGTCTCGATGCAGGAGGCCACCGTCTGGTGTGGCAGGCCGTAGATGAGGTCGAAATTGATGCCGCCGATGCCGGCTTTGCGCAGCCGCTGAACGGCGTCCAGCGTCTGCGCCTCGCTCTGGATGCGGTTGATCGCCTTCTGCACGACAGGATCGAAGCTCTGCACGCCGAGGCTGGCGCGGGTAACGCCGGCCTCGCCGAGCGCATCGGCCATGTCGGGCGTCAGCGTGCGCGGATCGATCTCCACCGCGATCTCCATGCCGGCCGTGAAGGCGAAACGGGCACGCATCAGGCCGATCAGGTCTCGGAACTCCTCCGGCTGCATGATCGTCGGCGTGCCGCCGCCGAAATGGACGTGGCGGATCCTCGGCCGGTTGCCGACCCTGTCGGAGACGAGGCCGATCTCCTTTCGCAACATGTCGATATAGTCGAGGATCGGCTCGTCGCGCTGGGTGATGGTGGTGTGACAGCCGCAGTACCAGCACATCGACCGGCAGAAGGGAATGTGCAGGTAGAGCGAGGCATCGGTGCCCGGCGCGATGCCGGAGAGCCAGTCGCCATAGGTGCCCGCGCCGGCGGAAGGCGAGAAGGCGGGCGCGGTCGGGTAGCTCGTGTAGCGCGGCAGCCTCGCCTCGCCGTATTTCTCGATCAATGCCTGTTGCATGGCGCGCTCCTTCTTTCGTTCGGCCGATTGACGAAAGCCTAGGAGCCGGCGCGCGGGGCTTCTTTGCGAAAAGCCAAGCAAGACGCCATCGCCCCGGCAAACCGGGAATTGTTTGCGCATGGTCAAAGTGGCGGAAAGGGTGCGGCGCTAGCCTTGGCCGGTTCCGTTCGGGTCGGGCCGTGCCCTTGCGGAACGCAAACCGGAGCGGCCGGGACGGAACACCCGATCATGTCAGACCTTCAGGAAAAGCCCCTCATCGACGTCCGCACGGTCCCGCCGCGCGAACGCCATCCGCGCATCTTCGGCATGCTCGGCGCGCTGCTTCCCGGCAAGTCGATGCTGATCACCAGCGACCACGATCCGCGTCCGCTGCACTACCAGCTTGATACGAATTTCCCCGGACAGTTCGGCTGGGACTATCTGGAGCAAGGGCCGGAGGTCTGGCGCGTCGAGATCGACCGGCTGGAAGACGGCGGCTGCGACTGCTGCTGCGGCTCCGATCACTGAGCCTTCCGCGGCGAGGAGGAACCAAGATGCCAGGCGCCACGCTTTCCCCCTGGACCATGTCCTACTTCGCCGTCGCCTGCCTGATGTTCCTTGCGGGGCAGGGGCTGATGGCCCTGGGCTACGGCTATCCGGGCGCCGCCATCGGCGCGCCGGAGACGCTGGTCCTCGTCCATGTCCTCGCCATCGGCTGGCTGAGCCTGCTGATGGCGGGCGCGCTCCTGCAAGTCGTGCCGGTGCTCATCGCCCGGCCGCTGGTCGGCGGCCGGTTCGCGGCCCCGGCGCTGGCGCTCGTCGTCGGCGGCCTCGGCCTGCTCGTCGCCGGCTTCGTCGCGCTTTCCGGCCTCGTCGACCTGCCGCTCCTTCTCCTGCCGGCCGGCGGGGGCCTGCTGCTCCTCGGTTTCGGCCTCGTCGTCGCCATCCTCGCGGCGACGCTCCATGCCGCGCGGCCCCTGCCGCTGCCCGCCCGCTTCGTCGCCCTGGGGCTCGCCGCGCTCACGGCGACGGTCCTCGTCGGCGCGGCCTTCACCCTCGCCCTTTCCGGTCTCATCGAAGCCGGGGTCTTCGCCCGGCTGGTCGCCGACGGACTGGGGCTGCATGCGGCGCTCGGGCTCGGCGGCTGGCTCAGCATCACCGCCGTCGGCGTCAGCTATCGCCTCCTCGCCATGTTCCTGCTCGCGCCGGAAACCGAGCGGCGGACGAGCCAGGCGGCCTGGTGGTCGACGGCACTGGCGATCGGCCTTATCGCGGCCTGCATTCCGCTCGTGCTTCTCGCCATTTCCGGCGTGGGCCTGCTCTTCGCCGCGGCGCTCCTCCTGTCGCTGGTAGCGGCGCTGCTCTATGGCGGCGATGTCCTGTATCTCTACCGCGCGCGCAGGCGCAAGCAGGCGGAACTGAACATCCGCGCGACCTTTCCGGCCTTCGCCGCGCTCGCCGTCTGCGTCCTCCTCGTCAACATCCCCGCCGTGCGGGAAGGGGACGGCATCGCGGCGCTTGTCTATCTCTTCGTCTTCGGCTGGCTGACGGGACTGGGGCTTGCCCAGCTCTACAAGATCGTCGCCTTCCTCACCTGGCTGGAAGCCTACGGGCCGGTCCTCGGCCGCGCGCCGGTGCCGCGGGTGCAGGATCTTGTCGAGGAAGGCCGCGCGCGTATTCTCTTCCTGATATACTACGGTGCGGTGGCGGCCGCTGCGCTGGCGCTTCTCGCGGGTGCGGCGGGCGCGTTCCGTCCCATCGTGGGCATGCAATTTCTCGCGACGCTGGCCCTGATGCGCGAGTTCATCCGCACGCGCCGCCTCGCCATCGTGCCGGCGGCGCTGCGCGCGCCGGACGGCGCGGTGCGGCCGCGCCTTTTCCTGCCCCTTTCCCTCTCAAGGAGATGACCGATGCCCGATGTTTCAACCGAGATCGCACCGAAAGTCCTCGACGTGCGGCCGATCCTCCAGAACGGCGGCGAGCCGTTCCAGGAGATCATGCAGGCGGTGCGGGAGCTCGCCCCGGGGCAGGGGCTGAAGCTCGTCGCCCCCTTCCGCCCGCAGCCGCTCTTCCGCGTCATGGAGGGTCGCGGCTTCGATCATGAGGCCCGCGAGATCGCGGACGGCCACTGGGAAGTGCTGTTCACGCCGCAGCCTGCCGCATCGGTCGAGACCTCGGCCGATGCCGGCAATCCGGAGACCTGGCCCGATCCCTCCCTCCATCTCGACCTCTCGGACCTCGATCCGCCGGAACCGATGGTCCGCCTCCTCGCCGCCGCGGAAAAGCTGGAGGCGGGCGAGGTGCTCTTCGCGCTGCTCTCGCGCGAGCCGGTGTTCCTGTTCCCCGAACTCGTCAAGCGCGGCCACCAGTGGGCCGGCAATTTCGACGAGGCCGGCGCCGCCTACCGCATCCTCGTGCGGGCCGGCCGGCCGAAGGGGTGAGCGTGATGGACGACGAGGAAAAGGCCGCGCTCGCGGATGATATCCGCAACGCGCTGCGCATGATTATCGACCCGGAGATCGGCCGCAACATCGTCGATCTCGGCCTGATCTACGATGTCGCGGTGGAGGAGGGCGGCGTCGTCCGCGTCACCATGACCACGACGACGCGCGGCTGCCCGGCGAGCGGCTATCTCAAGGAAGCGGTGGGCAATTGCGTCTGGCATGTGCCGGGCGTGGAATATGCCGAGGTGCATATGACCTACGAGCCGCCCTGGACGCCGGACATGATGGACGCATGAACGAGAGACGGCCCGGATATCTCCGGGCCGTTTTCGTCCTCAGAGCGGCGTGCGCCGCTTGCGCGCGAGGATCGGCGCAAATTCGAACGAGAAGAGGCCGAAGGCGACGATCCAGAGCAGGCCGGCGACGGCATAGATCGTGGCGCTCGTATCGGGCAGGATCTCGCCGAGGGGGCGCACCAGCGCGCAGAGGATCAGGGCCGCATAGGCGGCGATCGTCGGGCGCGAGGCCGTCAGCGCATGGCCGGTATGGCCAAGGCTCGCCCGCGTCATCACCGCCAGCATCATGCAGGCGACCCCGCCGACCGAAAGAAGATGCAGCACCGACCGCTCCTCCAGGAGGCCGAGCGCGCTGACGCCGATGGCGGCAAGGCCGAGCGGGATGAAGGCATAGGCGACGTGCAGCACGAGCAACAGCTTTTCCGGCGCCACCGTCCATCCGCGCCAGCGGTAGAGGCGGACGGCATGCAGGAGGGCGGCGGCAGGGCCGAGCATCGCCGTGACGGGATGGTCCGGCGCGGCCGCCCAGGCGGCGAGCGCCGCCACGCCGGCGAGAATGGCGACGGTGTCGTAGCGGTTATACGGCACGGGAAAATCCGTGCGGCCGAACTTGTTCAGCCAGTTGCGCGTGAAGCTCGGCACGATGCGGCCGCCGACGATCATCACCAGCACGATATAGGCCGAAACGGCAAGGCGCAGCGCCATGTGGTCATGGCCGCCATCGATCACCGCGACATGGAAGATGCCGTTGGCAAGCGACAGCGCCAGCAGGCCGCCCAGCACCTTCAGGTCCTTCCACTTGCGGCCGGCCACGACTTCGCGCGTGCAGATGGCGAGCAGCACCGGAAGGAACAGCCCGTCGATCACGGCGGCGGCCACGACGCCTATCCCGTCCGTGGCAAGCAGGGCGAGGCGCCCGGCGCACCAGAGGGCGAAGAGGCCGCCGAGCGGCCAGCCCGACACCGGCAGGCGCCCCGTCCAGTTCGGCACGGCCGTCAGCAGGAAGCCGGCGAGCACGGCGGAGGCAAAGCCGAAGAACATTTCATGCGCATGCCAGTTGGCCGCGCCGTAGTCGCCGGCAAGGTCGATCCGCCCGGAGATCGCCGCGATCCACAAAGCCATCGCCACGATGGCCCAGAGGCCGCTGCCGAGGAAGAAGGGCCGGAAACCGTAGGAAAACAGCACCGGCCCCGTGCGGGAAAGGCCGCGCGGGACGGCGCGGCTGACGCGCGCGGCGGGTTGGCTTGCAGTCATGATCGCTGCTCCTTTGCAAATGACCGGTCCCTTCTAGGGCAGGCGCGGTGCCGCTTCTTTGCGAGATGGCAAAGAGCAAATCGGCGCCTGCCAAAATGCCGCAGCAACCTGAAGGGGTAATTTGAGCCAACACAAAGAGGACGGCGCGAATGCTCCTAGAACAGAAGGGACAGGGCGATACACCGCCTCGTCCTTTGAAAAGGAGATAAGGCAATGACTGAGCAGCTTCAGATGACTCGCCGCACGATCCTGGGCGGAGCCGCCTTTGCGGGCGTCCTGACGCCGATCATTGCGGCCTCGATGGCGCATGCCGAGGGCGGCGCGGCGGAAGCCGGCAAGGCCGCACCGGCCGACATCGCCAGGTTGGAGCGGGTGAAGGTCGAGCTGGTCAAGCCGCCCTTCGTCCACGCCCATAGCCAGAAGGCCGAAGGCGGACCCAAGATCTACGAATTCACCATGACGATCGAGGAAAAGAAGATGATCCTCGACGACAAGGGCACGGAAGTCCATGCCATGACCTTCAACGGCTCGGTCCCCGGCCCGCTGATGGTGGTGCACCAGGGCGACTATGTCGAGCTGACGCTCATCAACCCAGAGACGAACGAGCTGCAGCACAATATCGACTTCCATTCGGCCACCGGCGCCCTCGGCGGCGGCGCGCTGACCGTGGTCAACCCGGGCGAGCGGACGGTGCTGCGCTTCAAGGCCACCAAGGCCGGCGTCTTCGTCTACCATTGCGCACCTCCCGGAATGGTGCCCTGGCACGTCACCTCGGGCATGAATGGCGCCATCATGGTGCTGCCGCGCGAGGGCTTGACGGACGGGCACGGCAAGGAACTGACCTACGACCGCGTCTACTATGTCGGCGAGCAGGACTTCTACGTGCCCCGCGACGAAGCGGGGAACTACAAGAAGTACGACAGCGTCGGCGAGGCCTATGACGACACGCTGAAGGTCATGCGCACGCTGACCCCGAGCCATATCGTCTTCAACGGCGCGGTCGGGGCCCTCACCGGCGAGAACGCCCTGAAGGCCGAGGTGGGCGAGAAGGTGCTGATCGTGCATTCGCAGGCCAACCGTGACACCCGTCCGCACCTCATCGGCGGCCATGGCGACTATGTCTGGTCGACCGGCAAGTTCCGCAACGTGCCGGATGTCGACCAGGAGACCTGGTTCATTCCGGGCGGCACGGCTGGCGCGGCCTTCTATACCTTCGAGCAGCCGGGCATCTACGCCTATGTCAACCACAACCTGATCGAGGCCTTCGAGCTCGGCGCGGCCGCGCATTTCACGGTGACGGGCGAGTGGAACGACGACCTAATGACCTCGGTCACGCCGCCGAACGGCGTCTGACGCTCCCCGATGCGCCCGTCCTTCGGCGGGCGCATCCTTCCGGGCCGCCGCCGGCGGTCCGGTTCCCCATCGGCGCCGTCCCGGACGCCGAACGATCGTCCGGGCGCGGTGCAAGGAGGCCATCATGGCTGCACTGACATCGGGCACATCCTGGACGTCGCTCACCCTTCCCACCCTGCTGCTCGCCGCCCTCGCCGGGGCGCTCGCGGTCAAGACCGACCTCGTCGGCGGCGCGCCGGTTGGCCATGTGCTGGACGAGCCGCTGACGGTGGAGATCGCCCCGCGCAGCTTCACCTATCGCGAGAGCGGCGAGTTCTACCGCGCTGGCTATGCCGTCGACGGGCCGCAGAAGACCGTCACGGCAAGCCGTGCGCTCACCATCATGAAATACCAGGTCACGGCCGCCGATTACGGGCGCTGCGTGGCGGATGGCGCCTGCGCGGCGGCCGAGCCCGGCTTCGCCCCGAAGGACGCCGCCGACACGCCCGCGACCGGCGTCAGCTATGACGACGCGGCCGCCTATGCCGCCTGGCTCAGCGCGCGTACCGGCGAGATCTGGACGCTGCCGAGCGACCGGGACCTCGCCTTCGCCGCCGGGGAACGCTTCCCCGACGATGCGCTCGGCGTCGATATCGACAGCACCAATCCGGCGGACCGCTGGCTGGCGGACTATCGCCGCGAGACGGCGCGCAAGGCCTCGCGCGATCCCGTTCCCCAGCCGCCCGGCCGCTTCGGCGAGAACGAATACGGCCTTGCCGATTTCGCCGGCAATGTCTGGGAATGGACGACGACCTGCAACCGCCGCGTCAATCTCGACAAAGCGGGCGAGGTGCTAAACGATACCTCCTCCTGCGGCATCTATGTCGCCAGCGGCAAGCACCGCGCGGCGATGAGTTCCTTCGTGCGCAATCCCAAGGGCGGCGGCTGCGCCGTCGGCGTGCCGCCGGACAATGTGGGGTTCCGGCTCGTCAAGGATACCCGCTGGTACGCGCCGCTCCTCGCCGCATTCCGGGCGCGCGGCATCCCGCTCTGAACTTCCGGCGGGCGGCAAGGCGTGATAGAAGCCGGTAACCTTCACGCCGATGACGGCACGCGAGAGGAACGCGACCTTGAAAATCGACCGGACCGTCGTCCGTTCGCTCGCCCTGTTCGAGAGGATGAGCGACGAGGACCTCGACAGGCTTCTCGCTCATGCGACCGCGCGCCGCGTGGCGCAGGGCGACGCCGTCTTCGAGCAGGGCCAGCAGGCGGCGAGCTTCTTCCTCCTCCTGCATGGCCGGCTCAAGGTGACGCAGGTGACCGAGGACGGCCAGCAGATCATCGTGCGCGTCGTCCATCCGGGCGATCTCTTCGGCTTCGCCAAGGCCCTGCAGCGGGCGGACTATCCCGGCAGCGCGCGGGCGGCGACGGAAAGCGTGATCCTCGGCTGGCCGACGGACCTCTGGCCGCATTTCGTCGAGCAGAATCCCCGCCTTGCCGTCACAGCCATGCAGACGATCGGCCAACGGCTGGAAGAGGCCCATACCCGCATCCGCGAAATGTCGACGCAGGAGGTGGAGCGCCGCATCGCCCATGCCGTGCTGCGGCTCTCGCAGCAGGCCGGAAGGAAGGAAGCGGATGGCGTGCGCATCGATTTCCCGATCTCGCGGCAGGATATCGCCGAGATGACCGGCACGACGCTGTACACCGTTTCGCGGATCCTGAGCGCCTGGGAGTCCTGCGGCCTCGTGGAGGGCGGCCGGCAGAAGCTGCTCATCCGTGATCTGCCCGGCCTTTCGTCGCTCGCCGACGGCGCGCGTGACTGAATTGCTCCCAATGCGGGTGTATCAAGCTAAAATTATCGAAGCACATCCGGTTGTTATGCCATTATATGGTAATTTAGTAAATCTGTAAGCGCCAATCGTTGTATTTCTTAAAATATATCGACATTTGATATTTATCAATTATAGTAAGACGATGCCGTATAATTGATTATACTTCCTTTTCCGCCTGCGAGTGCTATACTTTTCTCAGTGCTCTTGTCGCGGAGGAATGAGGCTTGTCCGAAGTCACGACAGAACATCTGTCGCCGGAGGCTGGAAAGCCGAGCCGGCGTCGTGAATTGATCACCTTCTTCATTCTTGCCTTCGGCATCTGGCCCATCGTCGCGGTGGGGGTGGTCGGCGGCTACGGCTTCCTCGTCTGGATGTTCCAGATCGTCTACGGGCCGCCCGGCCCGCCCGGGCACTGAGGAGCGTCGCGATGAAGCGGGAGGCCTTGTCGAGACGCGATTTCCTGAGCGGCGGGAAGCGGAGCGAAGCCGCCTGCATCCGGCCGCCCGGCATCGTGGAAGACGCGCTTGCTGCCTGCACCGGCTGCGGCCAATGCGTCGAGCATTGTCCGGCCAGCATTATCAGCCTGGCCGATGGCCTGCCGGCGCTCGATTTCACCCTCGGCGAATGCACCTTCTGCGGCGCCTGCGCGGAGCACTGTCCCGAGCCGGTCTTCACGACCGGCCATATTCACCGTTTCGACCACACCGTTTCCTTTGCCGCCACCTGCCTGTCGTTCCAGCGGGTCGACTGTCAGGCCTGTCGCGATGCCTGTCCGACGGCGGCGATCCGCTTCCGCCCGGTGCGGGGCGGGCCCTTCGTGCCGGACCTTCTCGCGAGCGCCTGCACCGGCTGCGGCGCCTGCATTTCCGTCTGTCCCGTCGGCGCGGTCGCAGCCGTGCTGCTGAATGCGGAGGCCGTCCATGCCTGAGGCGCGGCGCCATCACATTTCGAGCGCGGTGATCGCCGCCAAGCCCGGTTGCCTCGTCAGCATCCTTGCGGCCCTTGCGGGCTTCGAGAATGTCGAGGTGCACGGCGCGGACAAGGGCAAGATCGTCGTGGTGATCGAAGGGCCGAGCACCGGCGTACTCGGCGATACGCTCATGCGCATCTCCCTCATCGAGGGCGTGATCGCCGCCAACATGGTTTTCGAACAGATCTATACGGAAGAGGACGAGGCTGATGGGCAGCGAACTAACGCGGCGTGACATCCTGAAGGCGCAAGCGGCGGGTGTCGCGGCAGCAGCAGCCGGCATCGCGCTGCCCGCCGCCGCCCAGCCCGTGCCGGGCGGCGTGAGCGCGCTGGAGATCAAGTGGGACAAGGCGCCCTGCCGCTTCTGCGGCACTGGCTGCGGCGTCATGGTGGGCGTCAAGGAAGGCAAGGTCGTCGCCACGCATGGCGACATGCAGGCCGAGGTCAACCGTGGCCTCAATTGCATCAAGGGGTACTTCCTCTCCAAGATCATGTATGGCGCCGACCGCCTGACGACCCCGCTCCTGCGCAAGCGGAACGGCGCCTATGCCAAGGACGGCGAGTTCGAGCCCATCACCTGGGAAGAGGCCTTCGACGTGATGGCCGAACAGGCCAAGAAGGTGCTGAAGGAGAAGGGTCCGACCGCGCTCGGCATGTTCGGCTCCGGCCAGTGGACGATCTTCGAGGGCTATGCTGCGACCAAGCTGATGCGCGCCGGCTTCCGCTCGAACAATCTCGATCCGAACGCCCGCCATTGCATGGCCTCGGCCGCCTACGCCTTCATGCGCACCTTCGGCATGGACGAGCCGATGGGCTGCTATGACGATTTCGAGCATGCCGACGCCTTCGTGCTCTGGGGCTCGAACATGGCGGAGATGCACCCGATCCTCTGGACACGCATCGCCGACCGGCGGCTCGGCAACGAGCATGTGCGCGTGGCGGTGCTCTCCACCTTCACCCATCGCAGCATGGACCTTGCGGATATCCCCATGGTCTTCAAGCCGGGCACCGATCTCGTCATCCTCAATTACATCGCCAATCACATCATCCAGTCCGGCCGGGTGAACGAGGATTTCGTCAAGAACCACACGAAATTCGTGCGCGGCGTCACCGATATCGGCTACGGCCTCAGGCCCGACGATCCGAAGGAAACGAAGGCGGCGAATGCCGCCGATCCCACCAGGACCGAAGCGATCGACTTCGAGGCCTTCAAGGCGCATGTCGCCGAATACACGCTGGAAAAGGCCGTGGAGATGACCGGCGTCGAGGCCGGCTTCCTCAAGCAGCTCGCCGAGCTCTATGCCGACCCGGACCGCAAGGTCATGTCGCTCTGGACCATGGGCTTCAACCAGCATGTGCGCGGCGTCTGGGCGAACCAGATGGTCTATAACCTGCATCTTCTGACAGGCAAGATTTCCGAGCCCGGCAACAGCCCGTTCTCGCTGACCGGCCAGCCGTCCGCCTGCGGCACGGCGCGCGAGGTCGGCACCTTCGCCCATCGCCTGCCGGCCGACATGACCGTGACGAACCCGGAGCATCGCAAGCATGCGGAGGAGATCTGGCGCATCCCGCATGGCATCATTCCGGAAAAACCGGGCTACCACGCGGTTGAGCAGGACAGGATGCTGAAGGACGGCAAGCTCAATTTCTACTGGGTGCAAGTCAACAACAACGTCCAGGCCGGGCCCAACACCGCGAACGAGACCTATCAGGGGTATCGCAATCCGGAGAATTTCATCGTCGTCTCGGATGCCTATCCGACGATCACGGCGATGAGCGCCGACCTCGTGCTGCCGGCGGCCATGTGGGTGGAGAAGGAAGGGGCCTATGGCAATGCCGAGCGGCGCACCCATGTCTGGCACCAGCTCGTGCAGGCGCCCGGCGAGGCGCGCTCCGATCTCTGGCAACTCGTCGAGTTCTCCAAGCGCTTCACCACGGACGAGGTCTGGCCGGCGGAGATTCTCGCCGCCAATCCCCAATACAAGGGCAAGACGCTCTATCAGGTGCTTTATGCCGAAAGCGACGTTGCGAAATTCCCCATCAACGAGGTGAAGCCGGACCACGACAACAACGAGGCGCAGCATTTCGGCTTCTACATTCAGAAGGGCCTCTTCGAGGAATATGCCACCTTCGGTCGCGGCCATGGCCATGACCTTGCGCCCTATGACACCTATCACGAGGTCCGCGGCCTGCGCTGGCCCGTCGTCGACGGCAAGGAAACGCTGTGGCGCTACCGCGAGGGTTACGACCCTTATGTGAAACCTGGCGAAGGGGTGAAGTTCTACGGCAACAAGGACGGCAAGGCGGCGATTATCGCCGTGCCCTACGAACCGCCGGCCGAGTCCCCGGATGACGAATACGACACCTGGCTCGTCACCGGCCGCGTGCTGGAGCATTGGCATTCCGGCTCGATGACCATGCGTGTGCCGGAGCTCTTCAAGGCCTTCCCCGGCGCGCGCTGCTTCATGAATGCGGACGATGCCCGCAAGCGCGGCCTCAACCAGGGCTCCGAGATCCGCATCGTCTCACGGCGCGGCGAGATCCGCTCGCGCGTCGAAACGCGCGGGCGCAACCGCATGCCGCCCGGCGTGATCTTCGTGCCGTGGTTCGATGCCAGCCAGCTCATCAACAAGGTCACGCTCGACGCCACCGATCCCATCTCGAAACAGACGGATTTCAAGAAATGCGCAGTCAAGATCGAACCCGTCGCCTGACCCCTTCCCCAGGGTGGGTTTTCGCTGCCATGGGCGCAGCCGTCATCGCCACGAGCGCCATGGCGCAGATGGTGCCGCAGCTGTCCGGCCCGGATGGCGACAAGATGCAGACCCTGCCGGCCGATCCGCTGCCGAAATGGGTCATCGACGATGTCCGGCGCATGCGCGCCTATCCCGAGCAGCCGCCGATCATCCCCCATTCGATCGACGGCTACCAGCTCTCGGTCAATGCCAACCGCTGTCTCTCCTGCCACAAGCGCGAGTTCTCGCAGGATGCCGGTGCGCCGATGATCAGCATCACGCACTACATGACCCGCGAGGGCCAGATGCTCGCCGACGTCTCGCCGCGCCGCTATTTCTGCACCGCCTGCCATGTGCCGCAGGCCGACCGCAAGCCGCTCGTCGGCAACACGTTCAAGGACATGAGCGAGCTGGGTGTCACGCAGGCGGGAAGTGAATGACGATGGCGCGCATCAAGGCAATCCTGCTCTGGGTATGGACCCTCTTGACGACGCCGGCGGCAACGCTCAGCCTCGCCTTCCTGACACTCGGCGGCTTCGTCGGCGGCGTCATGTTCTGGGGCGCATTCAACACGGCGCTGGAACTCACCAACACGGAAAAGTTCTGCACCTCCTGTCACGAAATGCGGGACAATGTCTATCAGGAGCTGACCAACACGGTGCACTTCACCAACCGCTCCGGGGTGCGCGCTTCCTGTCCGGATTGTCATGTGCCACACCAGTGGACCGACAAGATCGCCCGCAAGATGCAGGCGTCCAAGGAGGTCTGGGGCAAGATCTTCGGAACGATCAACACGCGCGAGAAATTCCTCGACAAGCGCCTGGAGCTGGCCAAGCACGAATGGGCGCGCCTCAAGGCGAATGACAGCCTTGAATGCCGCAACTGCCATTCCGCCGTCGCGATGGATTTCACCAAGCAGACCCAGCGCGCCGCCGACATCCACGCGAAGTTTCTGCTGACCGGCAAGGCGACCTGTATCGATTGCCACAAGGGCATCGCGCACGAACTGCCGAATATGGACGGGGTCGAGCCCGGCTGGAAGATGCCGAAGGATTTGGAGGGCCAGGAGGTTCCGGCAGCCTCGAACGATGCGATCGGCGATCTGCGCAGGGCTGTCGCCAGCGCCCATGGCGCGATCTTTTGACTGCCAGCAGTCCAATTCCATTGAGAGTTGGCTTTAGAAACCGAGCGAGTCCTAAACGCCGGCTAGGCGGCGGTGGCGATGTCGCAGGGGATCAGCCTCTCGTGTCCAGCGATCCTCCAGGACTAAGCTTCGGAGCAATCCCGCAATGTGCAGGCGGAGTATTTGGCTTGCTTGAGCGCGCTCGTCATGTTCAAAAGCGCTACCCTATTTTGTCCAACGTCAAGTTTTGTGGCCTGTGGAGTGAGCGTGAGCGTAAGGACATTTGGCAAATCGTCCGCTGAGGGACTGAAGAAGGAGCAGGCACGGCTGGCGGCGCTCGATATGCTCGACCTCCTCAACACGCCGCACGACGAGGGGTTCGACCGCATCGTGCGGCTGATCCAGCAGGTCTTCACCGTTGAGATCGGCCTTGTGTCACTCATTGATGGCCATCGGCAATGGTATAAAGCCTGCTCGGGCCTTTCCGCCGACGAAGTGCCGCTGGAAGACACGTTCTGCCGCTATGTACTCGACGGCGAGAAGCCGATGGTGGTGCAGGACGCGACAAAGGATCGGCGATTTATTTCACATCCGGCCGTAACCGGGCCGGATCACATCCGCTTCTATGCAGGCGTGCCGCTGAGGACCAATGACGGTTATACGATAGGGACGGTCTGCGCGATCGACCGGACGCCGCGTTCGTTCGGCCACCGGGATGTCGTTATCCTGCAAGAGCTCGCAGGCGCCGCGATGGACCGGATCGAGCTGATGCAGATCGCCTCCACCGACAGCCTGACCAAAGCGCTGACCCGTCGCGCTTTCAAGCGCGAGGCCGAGCAACTGATCGCCGCGGCGCTGCACCACCGGTGCGACCTCGCCTGCGTGGTGCTGGACATCGACCACTTCAAATTGGTCAACGACACCTATGGCCACGCGGCGGGCGACGAAGTGCTAAAGGCGGTTGCCGCCACCTGCCGGTCCAATCTGCGCGCCGGCGACCTGTTCGGCCGGCTGGGCGGCGAGGAGTTTGCCATCGTGCTTCCTCATACTTGCGCTGACGAGATGATGGCGACGGCCGAGAAGCTGCGTACCCAAATCGCCGCACGACCAGTCAGCGGCGATTTCGGTACAGTCGGGATTACCGCGAGCTTCGGCGCGTCCGTGTTATCGATTGTCGGACGCGATATCGAGACCCTGCTAGCACAGGCGGACGCCGCGATGTACCAGGCTAAGGGAGATGGGCGCAATTGCTGCGTTGCGTGGTCCTCGCTGGAAGGCGCCGACGGAATCCGCGCGCGCCGGCGGGTGCTAAAAGCCGGCGCCATCATCTTTAACGACCGGCGTTCGACGTTGGATTGTACGGTGAAAAGCCTCGGCGTGGACGGTGCGGGAATCACTGTCAGCAATTCGGTGGGTATTCCACCGGAGTTCGTGCTCTCCATCCGGGCGGAGGGATTCGAGACGGCCTGTTCGGTCATATCCCGTGACCGGCACAATCTTGAGGTCGCATTCCAACAAAGGTGAGCTCCGTCCATCGCGACGAGCGGGCCGATCCGGATCGGCAGTCGGAGCGTGCCCGGCGCGACGCGACGTTACAGCCCGAGATCCGGCGACCTCATCTATGTCGCCACCTGGAAGGGTTTCGCCTATGTGGCGTTCGTCATCGAGGCCTATGCCTGGCGGATCGTCGGCTGGCAGGTCAGCGCTTCCGCCCATACAGGCTCGATGCCCTCGAGCAGGCGGTCCATGGTCGCCGCCCGGTCAAGGGCGCGGGGCTCGTTCGCCATCCCGACCGCGGGTCGCAATATCTGTCGATCAAGTACACCGAGAGCCGGGCGAGGCCGGCATTGAAGCTTTCACCGGCAGTGTCGGCGATAGCTATGACAACGCCTTGGCCGAGACGATCAACGGTCTGTTCAAGGTCGAGGTCATCGATCGTCGAGGGCCATGGCGCAGCTCCGAGGCTATCGAATACGCTACGCTGGAATTGGTGGACGGGTTCAACAACCGCCGCCTGCTCGAGCCGATCGAGAACATCCCGCTAACGAAAGCCGAGGCAACCTTCTCCGCGGCTATGAAAACTGAACCAGTGGCCGCATAGTAAACCCAAACCCGCCTCCGGCAAACCCGGTGCGGTTCAGTCGGCGCCCGTACGCTCTCGGTTGATCGTGTGTCGTCTTGCCGAACTAGGTCCGGTGGCATGGATGAGTTATTCCCATTTCCGATCCGGCGAACTATGACTTTGCCATGGAAGATTCGGTGGAGATTCGGTTTTCACGTCGCGGCGAACCGCTCCTTGGCAAAGCTGCGCTGCTGGTAGTGGTCACGGCGATGGCCGCGGCCGGGTGTGTAGCGCGCTCCGGCGTGGGCATTGCCACGATGTCGGCGATCGTTCCAGCCTCGAGCGCACTCATCCTACCCGCACCGGGCACCTATTCCATCGTCAGCGTCATCCAGCGGCAATATACCAATGCCGTTGAGCAGCAGGTCGCCCTGTCGACATCCGCGGCGACCTCCGGGCAGAATTTCCTGAGCATCCAGGCCTTCGGGCCGGCTCAGACGGTCGCGATGACCGCTGGCACGCTCGCCTTCAAGCCCGTTCGGCATTCGGCGATCCGGGCGGAGATCCGCACCTATTTTCCCGGCCGCAGCCTGGCGATCTCCAGCAACTTCGTGCGCAACGGCTACGGGCCGTTTGGCTATGCCTACGGCCGCGGCGCGGGCGACGACGGGTGCCTCTACGGCTGGCAGCAGATCCGGTCGGATGTTGCCGACCGCGACAGGATGCGCGACCTCGGCATGATCCAGATTCGCCTGCGCGTCTGCCAGGCGGGGGCTTCGGAAAAGGATCTGGTCGAGATGATGTATGGCTACACCATTGTCGGCGGCTTTTCCGGCGCGACATGGAATCCCTACGGCACGCCCGCCTCCGTCGATAGTCAGGTCGGCGGCGGGGAGCCGCTGCGTGTTCCCTTCGAGGAGCGCAAGGTGCCTGTCGCGGCCCGC
>Ga0222424_100254_pt1 | contig 43531 bp, 48 predicted proteins | sample 2B2ome_FD_182468 | JGI IMG/M metagenome (GOLD analysis project Ga0222424, IMG submission 182468) | Enriched microbial communities from leaf-cutter ant dump, University of Wisconsin, Madison, United States - 2B200A (version 2) | ecosystem: Environmental > Terrestrial > Nest > Insects nest > Nest... | reverse complement strand
AGCCGCGCACGCGCAAGCGCTGACCGGGGAGGCTGAGCCATGTCCAAGCTGTCCTGGGTCTACGGTCTGCACACGGTCAAGGCGCTGATGGAGACCGAGCCCGAGCGCGTGCTTGAGCTGCAGGCGCTGAACACGCGCGAGGACGCCCGCCTCAACCCCATCGTGCAGATGGCGCGGCAGCTCGGCCTGCCGGTGGCTTTCCGCGAGCGCGACCAGCTCGACCAGCTCGCCGAGGGTGGTCGCCACCAGGGCGTGCTGGCGCGCGTGCGCGAGCGCCAGGCTGGCGATGACAACGACCTCGCCGCCATCCTCGACGGCTTGTCCGTGCCGCCTTTCCTGCTCGTGCTCGACGCCGTCACCGATCCGCACAACCTCGGCGCCTGCCTGCGCACCGCCGAGGCCGCCGGCGTGCACGCCGTCATCGCGCCGAAAGACAAGGCCGCCGGCCTCACGCCGGTGGTGCGCAAGGTCGCCTGCGGCGCGGCCGAGCTGATCCCGTTCATCCAGGTCACCAACCTCGCGCGCACGCTCAAGCAGCTCAAGGACGACGGCGTGTGGGTGGTCGGCACCAGCCTGGGCGAGGGCGCCCGGCCGTTCTACGACATCGACCTCAAGGGGCCGCTGGCGGTGGTCATGGGCGCGGAGGGCAGCGGTCTGCGCCGGCTCACCGCCGAGTTGTGCGACCACCTGGCCTACATTCCCATGGCCGGGCAGATCGAGAGCCTGAACGTGAGCGTGGCGACCGGCGTGGCCTTGTTCGAGGCGGTGCGGCAGCGCAAAGGCTGATCTTCAGCGGAAGGCCGGTGCCGGCGTGTCCGGCGCTTGCTTTGTGCTTGAAATTTCACCGCATTCCCTGTATCTTCCCGCCTCCCTCGATCCGGGCCTTTTCCGGATCGGGGTTGCGAGCGCACAGCGCCGGCCGGCGACGGTCGCCTGAAGGCTCGTACTCCTTGCTCCGGCGGCAGTCGCCGGGGCTGTTCAATCCGTAAGGAGCACAATTCGATGCGTCATTATGAAGTCGTGTTCCTGGTGCATCCGGACCAGAGCGAGCAGGTGCCCGCCATGGTCGAGCGTTACACCGGGCTCGTGAAGGATTCCGGCGGTGCCGTCCACCGTCTGGAAGATTGGGGTCGTCGCCAGCTGGCCTACCCGATCAACAAGGTCCACAAGGCTCACTACATCCTCCTCAACATCGAATGCAGCGATGCAGTCCGTGCCGAGCTGGAAGAGGCCTTCCGCTACAACGACGCCGTGATCCGCAGTCTGGTCATCCGTCGTGACGAAGCGATCGTCGAAGAATCCATCCTCGCCAAGGGTGCGGAAGAAAAGCGTGCCCGCAAGGCCGCCCGCGCTGAAGATGGCCAGGAAGCTTCGGCCTCCGCTGAATAATTCGCGGTAACCGTCTACGTGGAGCAGAACACGCTCCGGATCAGCGGCGTGCTGGAAAAGCAGTACCCGCCCCGTGTCAGCCCCGCCGGGGTCGCGCATCAGGACATCCTGGTCGCGCACCGCTCCAGACAGCTGGAGGCCGGGTCGGCACGCGAGGTCCGCCTCACGCTCACCGTGCATCTCGCCGGCGAGCTGGTGGACCAGGCCCGAGGCTTCGGCCCGGGTGACCGGATCGTGGTGAGCGGTTTCCTGGCTCCGGCCAGCTACCGCGAGAGCGACAAGCTCGTGCTGCACGCGCAGATGCTACACAGACAAGATTAAGGAGAGGAAACCATGGCGCGTTTCTACCGTCGTCGCAAGTTCTGCCGTTTCACGGCCGACAAGGTCACCTACATCGATTACAAGGATGTGGAGACCCTGAAGCAGTTCATCACCGAGAACGGCAAGATCGTCCCGAGCCGCATCACCGGTACCAAGGCCCGCTACCAGCGTCAGCTCACGCTGGCCATCAAGCAGGCTCGCTACCTGGCCCTGATGCCGTACACCGATAACCACGTCTGAGCCGGGGTGCTGACATGCAAGTCATTCTGCTGGAAAAGATCAAGGGCCTGGGCGCTCTCGGCACCAAGGTCGACGTCAAGCCGGGCTTCGGCCGCAACTTCCTGATTCCTCAGGGCAAGGCGCTGCCGGCCACCGCCAAGAACCTGGCCGACTTCGAAGTCCGTCGCGCCGAGCTGGAGCGTCAGCAGGCCGAAGTGCTCGCCGCCGCCGAAGCCCGCGCCGCCGCGCTGGCCGAGCTGGTTGTCACCGTCGCCTCCAAGGCTGGTGACGAAGGCAAGCTGTTCGGCTCCGTCGGCAACCGCGACATCGCCGATGCCGCCACCGCTGCTGGTGTCGCCATCGACAAGAGCGAAGTGCGTCTGCCGACCGGCCCGCTGCGCCACACCGGCGAGTACGACATCGCCGTGCAGGTGCACAGCGACGTCATGGCCACGGTCAAGGTGCAGGTCGTCGCCGCGTAAGCGACGCCACGCCGACCAGAGGTCAGCCGAACAGGGCGCCGGGGGCAACTCCGGCGCCCTGTTTGTTTTTGTGGCGCCGCTCGTGGCCCTTGGGCCGGGCCGCGTTTCGGCTTAAGCTTGTGGCCGGATACCCGTGAACACCGCCATGACCAACACCGCCACCCTGACCTCCGCCGACAACGCGCTCGCCGCGCTCAAGCTGCCACCGCATTCGCTGGAGGCGGAGCAGGCTGTGCTCGGCGGCCTCATGCTCGACGAGCAGGCCTGGGATCGTGTCTCCGACCGGATCACGGAAGAGGATTTCTACCGCCGCGACCACCGCCTGATCTTCCGCGCCCTCTACCAGCTCGCGGCCGAGGGCAGTCCGCGCGACGCCATCACCGTGTCGGAGACGCTGACCCGGCTGGGCGAGCTGGACAACGCCGGCGGGCTGGTCTATCTCGGCGAGCTGGTGCGCAACACGCCGTCGGCCACCAACATCGCGGCCTACGCCGACATCGTGCGCGAGCGTTCGGTGCTGCGTCAGCTCATCCGCATCAGCAACGAGGTGTCCGACACGGCTTTCCAGCCGCAGGGCGCGACCGCGCAGGACATCCTCGACCAGGCCGAGCGCAAGATCTTCGCCATCGCCGAGCAGCAGCAGAAGGGCGGCGGCCCGCAGCTGCTGAAGCCGCTGCTGGGCAAGGCGCTGGACCGCATCGACCGCCTGTTCCAGTCGAACGAGGCCATCACCGGCCTCAGCACCGGCTTCTCCGATCTCGACGACCGTACCTCGGGCATGCAGAACGGTGACCTCATCATCGTCGCCGCGCGTCCCTCCATGGGCAAGACGACCTTTTCCATGAATCTGGTCGAGAACGCGCTCATGCGCACCGACAAGGCCGTGCTGGTCTACTCCATGGAAATGCCGGCCGAGCAGATCGTCATGCGTATGCTCTCGTCGCTGGGCCGCATAGACCAGACTCGCGTGCGCTCGGGCAAGCTGGAGGATGACGACTGGCCGCGCCTGACCTCGACCATGACGCTGCTGGCCGACCGCCGGCTGCTGGTCGACGACTCGCCCTCGCTCAGCCCCAACGACGTGCGCACGCGCGCGCGCCGCGTCGCCCGCGAGCAGGGCGGCATCGGCCTGATCATGGTGGACTACCTGCAGCTCATGCGCGTGCCTGGCATGGAGAGCAACCGCGTCAATGAAATCTCCGAGATCTCACGCTCGCTGAAGGCGCTGGCGAAGGAGATGGAGTGCCCGGTGATCGCGCTGTCGCAGCTCAACCGCTCGCTTGAACAGCGCCCCAACAAGCGCCCGGTCATGTCCGACCTGCGTGAGTCCGGCGCCATCGAGCAGGATGCCGACGTCATCATGTTCATCTACCGCGACGAGGTCTACAACCCGGAGTCGCCGGACAAGGGCACGGCCGAGATCATCATCGGCAAGCAGCGTAACGGCCCCATCGGCAGCATACGCCTGGCCTTCCTGGGCAAGTACACGCGCTTCGAGGACCTGGCGCCGGAGCACTACCGCGACATGGAGCAATACTGACATGCGCGAGACTTGGCTGACCCTGGACCGCGAGGCCCTGCTCAACAACGTCGCCGTGCTGCGCTCGCGCATGCTCGGCAGCCGCCTGCTGGCCATGGTCAAGGCCGACGCCTACGGCCATGGCGCGGCCACGGTCGCCGCCTGGCTGCAGGGCCAGGTCGACGGTTTCGGCGTGGCCTTCCTGGCCGAGGCCGTGGCCCTGCGCGAACAGGGTGTGCGCGAGCCCATCGTGATCCTGGAGGGCGTGTTCTCGGCGGATGAGCTGGCCACGGCCCGGCAGGCCGGGCTGGATGTCGTGGTGCACAGTCCCGGGCAGCTCGCGCTGATGCAGCTGGAGCCGACGGGGCCGGACATCGGTGTCTGGCTCAAGGTCAACACCGGCATGAACCGTCTGGGTTTCCGTCCGACGGAGGCGCTCAGGGTCTGGCGCGCCCTGCGTCAGTGCCGGGGCATCACGCGTCTCAGCCTGCTCACGCATTTCGCCAACGCCGACACGCTGGCGTCGAGCCAGACCGAGCAGCAGATAGGCCGTTTCCGCGCCTTGCAGCAGGCGCTCACGGCCGAGCTGGGTTCGCCGGTGCCGGACAGCCTCGCCAACTCGGCGGCCATCCTGGCCTGGCCGGCCGCCTCCGGCACCTGGATGCGGCCGGGCATCGCGCTCTACGGCAGCTCGCCCATTGCCCGGCGCACGGCGGCATCCTACGGTCTGAAGCCGGTCATGACGCTGCGTTCACGCCTGATCGCGGTGCATCAGGTGGCGGCCGGCGAGAGCGTGGGCTATGGCGCGACCTGGACCGCCGAGCGGCCGACCCGCATCGGCGTGGTCGGCATCGGCTACGGCGATGGCTACCCGCGCCATGCCCCCAGCGGCACGCCGGTGCTGGTCAACGGGCAGCGCTGCCCGCTGGCCGGCCGGGTCTCCATGGACATGATCACGGTCGATCTCGGCGAGGTGCCGGCGCTGCCCGGCGACGAGGTCGTGCTCTGGGGCGAGGGCCTGCCGGCGGACGAGATCGCCGCCGCCGCCGGCACCATCAGCTACGAGCTGTTCTGCCGGCTCACGCCGCGCGTCGCCCGCCGGACCGCCTGATCCCGCTTAGCGCCGTCCGGCCTAAGCAGCCCGCTGACAGGAAAAATTCGTCTGAGCCATGCGCTGGCCGCAGGTCTACACTGACCATGAGAGAGATGGAGGTGGATCATGCACAAGCTCATTTATCTCATGCCCCGGCTGGAAACGGTCGAGGCCATGGTGTCCACGCTGCGGGCCATGAAGCTGGGCGACGACGCCTACCGGGTCATCAGCCGCGATGAGGACGGCATACGCCAGCACCACCTTCGCAACGGCACCCTGCTGGATCAGACCGACCTGCTGCACATGCTGGAGCGCGGCCTGCTCTCGGGCGTCCTGCTCGGGTTGCTGCTGGCGCTGGCGCTGACGTTCATCCAGCCGTTCGGCATGCCGGTGAGCCCGGGCGGGTTCGTGGTCGCGGTGGTGATCGGCGGCATCTTCGGCGTCTGGGTGGGCGGCATGGCCGGCCTGGCGAACGAGAACTACAAGCTCACGCCCTTCCACGACGCGCTGGAGCACGGGCAGTACCTGGTCATGGTCCGGATGCGCGATCCGCGCCGGGTCGATGCCGTGCGCCAGACTATGCTGCTGAAGCATCCGGAGGCTATATTCATGGCTGACGACGACACCCTGACCAACCCGTTCGCCAGCAGGGCCGAATATCCGCAGCACCACGCACGCTGATGCTCCGGGTATGCGCGGCTGAGGCCGCCATTCTGCCCGCTATAGCGACGGGCAGCGCCCCGTCTCCGGACGGGGCTTTCATTTCCGCAAGGCATACATGAGCAAAGCAGCGAAGACGATCCACACCTGTACCGCCTGTGGCAGCGAATTTTCCAAGTGGGCCGGCCAGTGCGCCGACTGCGGCGCCTGGAACACCCTGGTCGAGTCGGTGAAGGCGCCGCCGGCCAAGGGGCCGCGCGCCGGTGGCTATGCCGGTCAGGCCGGCGCGGTCACGGTCATGGACCAGGTCAGCACGCGCGCCGAGACGCGCCTGGCCACCGGGCTGTCGGAGCTGGACCGCGTGCTCGGCGGCGGCCTGGTCACCGGCTCGGTGGTGCTGATCGGCGGCGACCCCGGCATCGGCAAGTCGACCATCCTGCTGCAGACCATGACGCATCTGGCCGAGGGGCTGCCCGCGCTCTACATCACCGGCGAGGAGTCGCTGGCGCAGGTGGCCATGCGCGCGCGCCGGCTGGAGCTGCCCATGTCGCGCTTGCGGCTCATGGCCGAGACCAGCGTCGAGAACATCATCGCCACCGCCCGCGCCGAGCAGCCGCAGGTGCTGGTGGTGGACTCCATCCAGACGCTCTACACCGAGGCGCTGACTTCGGCGCCGGGCGGCGTGTCGCAGATCCGCGAGTCGGCGGCGCTGCTCACGCGCTACGCCAAGCAGAGCGGCTGCGCGCTCTTCCTGGTCGGTCATGTCACCAAGGAGGGCGCGCTGGCCGGGCCGCGCGTGCTCGAGCACATGGTCGACTGCGTGCTCTATTTCGAGGGCGAGTCGGATTCGCGCTTCCGCCTCATCCGCGCGGTCAAGAACCGCTTCGGCGCGGTCAACGAGCTGGGCGTGTTCGCCATGACCGACCGCGGCCTGCGCGAGGTCGCCAACCCCTCGGCCATCTTCCTGTCGCGCTACGAGCAGCCCATCCCCGGCTCGGTGGTCATGGTCACGCGCGAAGGCACGCGCCCGCTGCTGGTCGAGGTGCAGGCGCTGGTGGATGACGCCTTCAGCAACCCGCGCCGCGTCGCCGTCGGCCTCGACCAGAACCGTCTCGCCATGCTGCTGGCGGTCCTGCACCGGCACGGCGGCATCGCCAGCATGGGGCAGGATGTGTTCGTCAACGTGGTCGGCGGCGTCAAGGTGCTGGAGACCGGCTCCGACCTCGCGGTGCTGCTGGCGGTGACCTCCAGCCTGCGCGGCCAGGCGCTGGACAGCGGCCTGGTGGTGTTCGGCGAGGTCGGCCTGTCCGGCGAGATACGTCCGGTGCCGAACGGCCAGGAGCGTCTGCGCGAGGCCGCCAAGCATGGCTTCAAGCGCGCCATCGTGCCCAAGGCGAACGTGCCCCGGCAGGGCGTCGAGGGCTTGCAGGTGGTCGGCGTGGAGCGCCTGTCGGAGGCGCTGGACGCGCTGTAGGCAGGGTGTGGGCGGCGTCGGGAGCGGGGAGCCATGTGGGGAAGCCCACCGTGAGTCCATCCGCTGGCTAGTACTGCCGTTCCCGCCACGCTGGCCACCAGCCTGCCAGTGACGCCTCCGTGCCATCCTCCCCCGGCCGGTACTCCGCCCCGCACCAGCCGCTGTAGGGCAGCTCGCGCAACAGGCTGAACACGGCGTCATAGTCCATCTCCCCGCTGCCGGGCGCGCCGCGTCCGGGCGTGTCGGCGAACTGGATGTGGCCGATGTCGGCGATGTTCTCGCGCAGGCCGGCGAGCACGTCCTCGCCCATGCGCGCCATGTGGTAGCAGTCGAGCTGCATCTTCAGCGAAGGGTGGTCGACCGCCTCCAGGATCTCCTGCATCTGCGCGATGTTGCTGACCAGGAAGCGTGGCATGTCGAAGGTGTTGATGGCTTCCAGCGTGGTCGTCACGTCGATGGCGTGGAAGACCTCGGCGGCGAAGCGGGCGTTGGCCTTGAGCGTGTGCAGGCATTGCAGCAGCTCGCCCCCTTCCGGCTGGCGGCCGGCGAGCACGTTGATCCGGCGCACGCCGAGCTGGCGCACATAGGGGATGGCCTGCATGACGGCGCGCTCGAACTGGTCCTCGCGGCCGGGCACGCAGGCCAGGCCGTCGCCACCGGCCATGAGGTCGCCGGCGGGCACGTTGACCAGCACCAGCTCCAGCTCGTGACGCTCCAGCTCCCGTTGTATCTCGCCGATGCTCAGCTCGTAGGGAAACTGGATCTCGACGGCGCGGAAGCCGGCCGCGCGGGCGGCGGCGAAACGCTCGATGAGCGGATGCTCGGTGAAGAGCAGGGAGAGGTTGGCGCTGAAGCGCAGCATCAGCGCGCCTCCCCGCCGGGGGGGGCGGCCGGGGCGGCATGCAGCAGGACCACGCTGCTGAGGTCGGCGCCGGCATGGCCATCGGCCGCGTGACGGCGCATCAGGGCCTCGGCCTGGCTGGCCAGCGGCACCTCGCCGCCACTCTCCCGCGCCAGCGCGAGCGCGTTGCCCAGGTCCTTGAGCAGCGTCTGCACCTTCCACTGCACCGGCTCGAAGCGGCGCTCGGCCATGCGTGGCGCGAGGATCCGGAACGGCAGCGAGTCGGCGAAGCCGCCGGCGAGGGCGGGCGCGAGCAGGCTGGCATCCACCCCGGCGCGTTCGGCCAGCGCCACGGTCTCGGCGATGAGCAGGCTGTTGGCGGCGACGACCAGCTGGTTGCAGACCTTGGTGACCTGGCCGGCGCCGACATCGCCCATGCGCGTCAGGCGCTGGCTGTAGCAGGCGAGGACGGGGTGGATGCGCGCCACGTCATCCGCCGCGCCGCCGGCCATGATCACCAGCGTGCCCTGTTCGGCGCCGATGACGCCGCCGGATACCGGCGCATCCACCCAGCGCGCGCCGGTGGCTTCGCGCAGGCGGGCGGCCAGCGCGCGCGTGGCCGATGGCGCGATGGAGGAATGGTCTGCCACCAGCAGGCCGGCGTGCGCGCCGGCGGCGATGCCGTCCGTCCCGAAGACGACGGCCTCCACGGCGGCGGTGTCGGAGACGCAGAGCAGCAGCAGGTCGCTGGCGGCGGCCAGCGCGGCCGGGCTGGCCGCGACGGTGGCGCCGTTGTCGGTGAGCGGCCGGCATTTCTCCGGCGAGCGGTTCCAGACCGTCAGCGCATGGCCGGCGGCGAGCAGGCGGTGGCAGAGTGGCAGGCCCATGAGGCCGATGCCGATGAAGCCGATGCGCATGCGCGGTCCTCAAGAAATACGGTACGGGAGGGCTGCAAGTTTGCCTCGTCGCGCCCCGTCCGGACAGTGGGCCGGCGATGACGGGGGACTGTCCGCCGCGACGCCGGGCTGCTACTGTTGGCCGGTCCTTACTCGCGGCATGATCAAACAGGAGAACAAGAATGAGTGCTTTCGAACAGGCCCAGCAGGATGTGAACACGCTCAGCCAGCGTCCGTCCACCGATGACATGCTGGCCCTCTACGCCCATTTCAAGCAGGGCAGCGCCGGCGACGTGGCCGGCAGCCGTCCCGGCATGTTCGACATGATCAAGCGCGCCAAGTACGACGCCTGGGCCGCCCTCAAGGGCATGAGCCAGGCCGCCGCGCAGCAAGCCTACGTCGACAAGGTCAACGCCCTGCTCAAGGCCGACGGCAAGTGACGCGCCGGGCCGATGATCCGCTTGCCTGGCGATCATCGGCTCGTTTCTAATTCCCTCTTCTGATTTCCTGCGCGCCGATCACATCCCATGGCTTCTTCCGCTGCTCCGCTCCACGACGCTACGCCCGCCTTCAACCTGAAGGGCGGCTCTTTCACCGCCACCGTGCTGGAGCTGCTGTCGACCGATCCAGACCACCTGCGCGCCCAGCTCGCCGCGCGCACGCTGGATGCCGCCGCCTGGCTGAAGCAGTCGCCGGTCATCCTCAACCTGGACAAGGTGGCGGATGCCGGGGCCGACTGGCAGGCGCTGGTCGCCCTGTGCCGCCAGCATGGTGTCAGTCTGGTCGGTGTGCGTGCGCCCAAGGCGCTGCAGCCCGCCTTGCAGGCGCTGGACATTCCCGTGCTGGCCGGCCTGCGCCGCAAGGGCGCCGAGGTCGAGCTGGGCGGGGAGGCGTCCGAGGCGCAGGCGGGGCAGAGTCCGGCCGATGCCCCGGCCGTGACGCCGGCGGCGCCCGCGCCGGCAGCGGCGCGCGCCGAGACCCGCATCGTCACCCAGCCGGTGCGTGGCGGCCAGCAGATCTACGCCGAAGGCGACCTGATCGTGCTGGCTCCGGTCAGCGCGGGCGCCGAAGTGCTGGCCGACGGCCACATCCACATCTATGCCCCGCTGCGTGGCCGCGCGCTGGCGGGCGTGCGGGGCGACACGGCGGCCCGCGTCTTCTGCCAGTCCCTGGAAGCCGAGCTGGTGTCCATCGCCGGGCGCTACCGCGTCGCCGAGGATCTGCGCAAGACAGCGCAGTGGAGCAAGCCGGTGCAGGTCTCGCTGGATCAGGATGTGTTGAACCTGCTGGCGCTTTGAACAATACTGGCCCGAATCTTGCGACGGACCGGTGCTCTGCCGATCCGTCCGCGCGTTGATGTCTTTCAGTGAACCTCCCGGGCGCGGCCCGGTTCTCATGCAGTGGGGAATGCAGTCTTGGCAAAAATCATCGTGGTGACTTCCGGCAAGGGTGGCGTGGGCAAGACCACCACCAGCGCCGCCATCGGTACCGGTCTGGCCATGCGCGGCCATCGCACCGTGCTCGTCGATTTCGACGTCGGCCTGCGCAACCTCGACCTCATCATGGGCTGCGAACGCCGCGTGGTGTACGACTTCATCAACGTCATCCAGGGCGATGCCACGCTGAACCAGGCGCTCATCAAGGACAAGCGCCTGGACAACCTCTATGTGCTGGCGGCCAGCCAGACGCGCGACAAGGACGCGCTCACCCAGGAGGGCGTGGAGCGTGTCATCAACGAGCTGTCGGAGCAGTTCGACTTCGTCATCTGCGACTCGCCGGCGGGCATCGAGAAGGGCGCCCACATGGCCATGTACTTCGCCGACGAGGCCATCGTCGTGACCAATCCGGAAGTGTCGTCGGTGCGTGACTCCGACCGCATGCTCGGCCTGCTGTCGAGCAAGTCGCGCCGCGCCGAGCAGGGTCTGCAGCCGATCAAGGAGTTCCTGCTGCTGACCCGCTACAACCCGACCCGTGTCGAGAACGGCGAAATGCTGTCGGTGGCGGATGTCGAGGAGATCCTGTCGATCAAGCTGCTGGGCGTGATCCCTGAGTCGCAGGCGGTGCTCAAGGCCTCCAACCAGGGCGTGCCGGTGATCTTCGACGCCGAGAGCGATGCCGGCCAGGCCTACAGCGACGCGGTCGACCGCCTGCTGGGCGCCGACATTGCCCACCGTTTCCTGGAAGTGCAGAAGAAAGGCATCTTCCAGCGCCTGTTCGGAGGTTGATCATGAGCTTCATGGATTTCTTCCGCGGCCAGAAGAAGAACAGCACGGCATCCACGGCGAAGGAGCGTCTGCAGATCATCGTCGCCCACGAGCGGGGCCTGCGCGACCAGCCGGACTATCTGCCGAGGCTGCAGCGTGACATCCTGGAGGTGATCCGCCGCTATGTGCCGATCAGCGAGGATCAGGTGCAGGTCGAGCTGGACAGCCAGGGCAACTGCTCGGTGCTGGAGCTGAACATCACGCTGCCTGACCGCTGATATTCCGCATCTGCCCATAAACAAAAGGGCGCGACTGCAGAAGCAGTCGCGCCCTTTTGCTGTCCGGCCCGCCAGGCGGGCGGGGGTCAGCGGCGGACCAGCTGGCCGCCGTCGAGGCGCACGCGGTCGCCGACACTCACCTGCGGGTCGGTCGGGTAGCTGAACACATCGCTGCGGCCGTCTTCGAAGCGCACGCTGACATTCCAGGTGGTATTGCTGCGGACGCGGCCTTCGATGACGTTGCCGGCGTAGGCACCACCGATGGCGCCGGCCGCCGTGGCGACCTTCTTGCCGTTGCCGCCGCCGACCTGATGGCCGAGCACGCCACCCAGGATGGCGCCGGCGACGGCACCCATGCCCGAGCCCTGTCCGGCCTGGGCGACTGGCGTGACGGCGGTGATGACGCCACAGCTGGCGCAGACGCTGGCCTTGACCGAGGCGGTGGACGTGGTCCTGCTGGCGGTCTGAGCCTTGGTGGCCGCCTCGGCCTTGAGGGCCCGGGCCTTCTCATCCGCGATCTTCTTGGCGGCAGCCGCCTTTTCCGCGGCGACCTTGGCCTCTTCGGCGGCCTTGTCGGCGGCAGCCTTGGCTTCCGTGGCCACACGCTCCGCTTCGGCCTTCGCTTCCGCCGCTGCCTTGTCGGCGGCGGCCTTGGCCTGGGCTTCGGCATCCACGGCGGCTTCGGCGCTGCTGGTAGGCAGCCAGTTCATCATTTTGGCGATGCCGATACCCGAGAACAGGATGACCGCGGCGGCGGCCAGGGCCAGCAGCGGGTGCAGGCGGCGGGACGGGTTGAGTTCACTCATGATGCATCTCCTTGCAAATCATGTGCTTGATAACGACAGGGACGGGAAGGGGTTGACCGCCCCCCGTCCGCTGGCCGTTCAGCCCATCTTCTTGTATTTCACGCGCTTGGGGCCGGCGTCGCTGCCGAGCCTCTTGCGGCGGTATTCCTCGAACTCGGTGTAGTTGCCATCGTACCACTCGACCTCGTCGCCCTCGAAGGCGAGGATGTGGGTGGCGATGCGGTCGAGGAACCAGCGGTCGTGCGAGACCACCATGGCCACGCCCGGGAAGGTGAGCAGGGCTTCTTCCACGGCGCGCAGGGTTTCCACGTCGAGGTCGTTGGAGGGTTCGTCGAGCAGCAGCACGTTGGCGCCGGCCTGCAGGATCTTGGCGAGCTGGAGGCGGTTGCGTTCGCCGCCGGAGAGTTCGCCGACGCGCTTCTGCTGGTCCTGGCCCTTGAAATTGAAGCGGCCGATGTAGGCGCGCGACGGGATCTCGTAGTCGCCGACCTTCATGATGTCGAGGCCGCCGGAGACTTCCTCCCAGACCGTCTTCTTGTCGTCGAGGTTGTCGCGGATCTGGCCGATGTAGGCGACCTTCACGGTTTCGCCGACGATGATCTCGCCCTGATCCGGCTTCTGCTCGCCGGTGATCATGCGGAACAGCGTGGTCTTGCCGGCGCCGTTGGGGCCGATGATGCCGACGATCGCGCCCTTGGGCACGGTGAACGAGACATCCTCGTAGAGCATGCGGTCGCCGAAGCCCTTGCCGATGCCCTTGGCTTCGACCACGACGTCGCCCAGACGTTCTCCGGGCGGAATGTAGATTTCCTGCGTTTCCGAACGCTTCTGGAATTCCTTGCTGGCCAGTTCCTCGTAGGCCTGCATGCGCGACTTGGACTTGGCCTGACGCGCCTTGGGGTTCTGCCGCACCCATTCCAGCTCGCGCTTGAGCGCCTTGGTGTGGGCCTCTTCCTGGCGCTCTTCCATTTCCAGGCGGGCGGTCTTCTGCTCCAGCCAGCCGGTGTAGTTGCCCTGGTAGGGAATGCCGCGGCCACGGTCGAGTTCGAGAATCCACTCGGCCACGTTCTCGAGGAAGTAGCGGTCGTGGGTGATGGCGACGATGGTGCCCGGGAAGTTCTTCAGGAACTGTTCCAGCCAGCCGACCGATTCGGCATCGAGGTGGTTGGTCGGTTCGTCGAGCAGCAGCATGTCCGGCTTGGACAGCAGCAGGCGGCAGAGCGCGACGCGGCGGCGCTCGCCACCGGACAGCTTGGTCACGTCGGCGTCCCAGGCCGGCAGGCGCAGGGCGTCGGCGGCCTGTTCGAGCTGGTTGTCGAGGTTGTGGCCGTCCCAGGCCTGGATGATGGCCTCCAGCTTCTCCTGCTCGGCGGCGAGCTTGTCGAAGTCGGCGTCCTCCAGGGCGTACTCGGCGAAGACCTCGTCGAGGCGCTGCATGGCGTCCAGGCACTCACGCATGCCGTCCTCGACATTGCCGCGCACGTCCTTGCTGGGGTCGAGCTGCGGCTCCTGCTGCAGATAGCCGATCTTGGTGCCGGCGGCGGCACGGGCCTCGCCGCTGAAGTCCTTGTCGACGCCCGCCATGATGCGCAGCAGGGTAGACTTGCCGGCGCCGTTGAGGCCGAGCACGCCGATCTTGGCTCCGGGGAAGAACGAGAGGGAGATGTCCTTGAGGATCTCGCGCTTGGGCGGAACCAGCTTGGACACGCGGTTCATCGTGTAGATGTACTGAGCCATTGAAGCGAACCTGTCATGCCTGGATGGAAAGTGGGCGATTATAGCGGACGCGGATGACACACGGGAGGAAACCATGGTGATGGCGAGAGCCGCTTTCTGGCGCGCATGGTCGCCGGACGTGCGGGCGGGGGTGCTGCTGATCCTGGCGACCGCGCTGGCGCTGATGCTGGCCAACAGCCCGGCGGTCGGTTTCTACGAGTGGTTGCTGTCCGTTCCCGTGCAGGTGCGGGTGGGCGCGCTCGACCTGGACAAGCCCCTGCTGCTGTGGATCAACGACGGGCTCATGGCGCTGTTCTTCCTGGCGGTCGGCCTGGAGATCAAGCGCGAGACCACGCACGGGCATCTGCGCAGCCTGCGGCAGATGACGCTGCCGGGCGTGGCGGCGCTGGGCGGCATGGTCGTGCCGGCGCTGATCTACGCGTCGCTCAATCATCACGACCCGGTGCTGCTGCGCGGCTGGGCCATCCCGTCGGCGACCGACATTGCCTTCGCGCTGGGCGTGCTGGCCCTGCTGGGGCCGCGCGTGCCGCCGGCGCTCAAGGTCTTCGTGATGGCGCTGGCGGTCATGGATGACCTGGGCGCTGTCATCATCATCGCCCTGTTCTACACCAGCGAGCTGTCCCTGCTGTCGCTGACCGTGGCGGCCGTCATGACCGCGCTGCTGGTCCTGCTCAACCGTTGCGGCGTGCGCCGCGTCGCGCCGTACATCGTCGTCGGGGTGTTCCTCTGGGTCAGCGTGCTCAAGTCGGGCGTGCACGCCACGCTGGCCGGCGTGGTCGTGGCGCTGGCGGTGCCGGTGCGTCGGGATGGCGCCGGTCATTCGCCGGCCGAGGGGCTGGAGCACGCGCTGCATCCCTGGATCGCCTTCGCCATCGTGCCCATCTTCGCCTTCGCCAACGCGGGTGTCAGCCTGGGCGGCCTGGATGTCGGCGCGGCCCTGTCCAGCACGGTGCTGCAGGGTATCGTGCTGGGGCTGTTCGCCGGCAAGCAGCTGGGCATCTTCCTGTTTTCCTGGCTGTGCATACGCCTGGGCTGGGCCGCCCTGCCGGAGGGCACGGGCTGGCGTCAGCTCTACGGCGCCGCCGTGCTCTGCGGCATAGGCTTCACCATGAGCTTGTTCATCAGCTCGCTGGCCTTCCAGCACTCGGGCCAGAGCGTGGCGCTGGTCGACAGGCTGGGGGTGCTGCTGGCGTCGCTGCTGTCGGCGGTCGTGGGTTATCTGGTGCTGGCGGTGCGGGAGCCTGCAACGAAAAGCCCGGCATGAGCCGGGCTGTCGTGGGCTGCGGCGCGGCTCAGTGCAGGCCGGCGGCGGCGCGGGCGGCGGGCGAGCGGGCCATGTAGTCCAGCGCCTGCTGGGTGTCGCCCTCGGTGATGGGGTGGAAGCTCGGCGAGATCCAGCGCAGCGTGCCGGCGACCAGGAGGCTGAAGGTCGGCACGTTGTCGGTGCGGCGGCCCTGGCGCTCCAGCTCGATCAGCAGGCGCACGACGGAGCGGCGCGCCATCCGGTAGCTTTCCTTGCTGTCCTTGTCCTGCAGGGCGAGGTGGCGGAAGCCGTCGACCAGGAAGTGGATGAAGAGCGGGAAGATGATGGCCATCAGGGCCTGGCGGCTGATGTAGAAGCCGAGCTGGGTCTGGCACAGGTGCTCGAACAGGTCGAAGGCCACGGTGCGGTGCTCGACTTCCTCGGCCAGATGCCAGGTGAACAGGTCGGTCATGACCGGGTCGCCGTTGCGTTCCCAGCCCTTCTGGTTCAGCGCCCAGTCGCCGAGCAGGCCGGTGAAGTGCTCGATGGCGGCGATGACGCCGACGCGCAGGATCAGCCAGTGCTTCTCCAGGAGCTTGCGCTGCAGGGCGGGCACGCCCAGCGGGGTGTCGCTGAGCAGCTTGCCGAAGAGCAGGTTGGCGCGGGCGATGTAGGCGTCGGTGTCGAAGTTGTGCTTGTGCAGGTAGTCCTGGCCGCTTTCATGCACGCGGGCGTGGATGGCCTCCTGGCGGATGAAGCCCTGCACGTCGGCGCGCAGCTGCGGATCGGTGATCAGCGGCAGGGCCTTGTTGTAGACGCGGCAGAACCAGAACTCGCCGGCCGGCAGCAGCATGTGGATGCCGTTGATGAGGTGGCTGCCGAAGGGGTCGTCGCGCAGCCAGAGCGCCGGGGTCTGGTCGAGGTCGAATTGCACGCGGCGTGCCTTGAGCTGATGGCGTTCGGTGGCGGTCGTCATGGTGGCGTTCATGAGGAAGGTCTCCGGGAGTGCGGGGCTTAGGCCACGCGGGTCAGGTCGGCGGGCAGATCGCCGCTGTCGATGCCGCGGGCGAAGCTGTCGATCCAGCCGGCGATCAGGTCGGCGTGGCTGAGCGGCGCCCAGTGCGTGGCGTCGAGGTCGCGGCGGTAGAGTTCGGGCACCCACTGCGCGAGGTCATCGTGCAGGCCCATGTTGACGTAGTTGTCGCGGGTGAGCGCGACGAGCTGGACCGGGCAGTGCGCGTAGCGCTTTTCCGGCCCGGCCAGGCGCGGCATGAAGTTGGCGCGGTAGAGCTGCACGCCGAGCTTGCCGTCGCGCACCTGGGTCGGGTTGGGCGTGGTCTCGCGCACGCCTTCGCGCTTTTCCAGATAGGTCGGCCAGAGCTTGCCGAGGCCGTTCTGCCACAGGGCGGGCGCCAGCAGCGGCAGCTGGAACATGATGATGTACCACGAGCTGCCGAGCTGCTTCAGGCCCTGCTTGAGCAGGCCCGGGTCGGTGGTCAGCAGGCGCTTGCGCATCCAGTGCGCGGCGTGGTCCAGGCAGGGGCCGGACAGGGTGGTGTAGCTGAGGATGCGGCCCTTGAGGCGATCGGTGGTCACCGACTCCCAGCTCTGGATGGAGCCCCAGTCATGGGCGGCGAGGTGGAAGCCGCGACCCGGAATGACGGCGTCGACGACGGCCTTGAGGTCCTGGCTGAGCTGGTCCAGCCGGTAGTCGCGGATGCGCTTGCCGGCGTCGGAGGCGCCTGCGCCGCGCACGTCATAGGCGATCACGAAATAGCGGTCGGCGAGGCGCCTGGCCACCGGCTCCCAGACCAGGTGGTTGTCGGGATAGCCATGGACCAGCACCAGCGGGGTGGACGTGCTGTCGCCGAACGTGGCGACATGCAGGCGCAGGCCGTCGGTGGTGGTGATGAACTGGCTGGATTCGGTCATGGGCAGGCTCCGGGGTGGCGCCCGACGGGGGTCTGGGGCCGTCGGCAACTTAACGTTGTTTAGTTGGTCGGCCAATCTTTACATCATGCACTGTTACATTACAAGCATTTCCTGACTTGATGGTTTTCATGACAGGCCGTCTCGGCGGTCGCCATGATCCCGGGGCGCCGCCGTCGCAAATGCCATTTCCCGCGCTTTCGGGTAGAATCCGCACCCTCATTGAACCGATACCGCCCTGACGGAGCCCGCCCATGTTCAGCAAAGACGTGACCCTCGAGAGCTATGATCCGGAGCTGGCGCAAGCCATCGCCAAGGAAGACGCCCGCCAGGAGGCTCACATCGAGCTCATCGCTTCCGAGAACTACTGCTCGCCGGCGGTCATGGAGGCCCAGGGCTCGAAGCTGACCAACAAGTACGCCGAAGGCTACCCGGGCAAGCGCTACTACGGCGGCTGTGAATATGTCGATGTCATCGAGCAGCTGGCCATCGACCGCGCCAAGCAGCTGTTCGGCGCCGATTACGCCAACGTGCAGCCGCACGCCGGTTCGCAGGCCAACAGCGCCGTCTTCCTGGCCCTGCTCAGCGCCGGCGACACCGTGCTCGGCATGTCGCTGGCCCATGGCGGCCACCTGACCCACGGCGCCTCGGTCAACTTCTCGGGCAAGAACTACAAGGCCGTGCAGTACGGTCTGGACACCGCCACCGGCCTGATCGACTACGACGAGGTCGAGCGCCTGGCGGTCGAGCACCAGCCGAAGATGATCATCGCCGGCTTCTCGGCCTACTCGCAGGTGCTGGACTTCCCGCGCTTCCGCGAGATCGCCGACAAGGTCGGCGCCTACCTGTTCGTGGACATGGCCCATGTCGCCGGCCTGGTCGCCGCCGGTCTCTACCCGAACCCGGTGCCCTTCGCCGATGTCGTCACCACGACCACGCACAAGACCCTGCGCGGCCCGCGTTCCGGCCTCATCCTCGCGCGCGCCAACGCCGACATCGAGAAGAAGCTGAACTCGGCCGTGTTCCCGGGCAACCAGGGCGGTCCGCTCATGCACGCCATCGCCGCCAAGGCCGTCTGCTTCAAGGAAGCGCTGGCGCCGGAGTTCAAGGCCTACCAGCAGCAGGTCGTGACCAACGCCCAGGCCATGGCCGAAGTGGTCATCTCCCGTGGCTACGACGTGGTGTCCGGCGGCACGAAGAACCATCTCTTCCTGCTCTCGCTGATCAAGCAGGATGTCACCGGCAAGGATGCCGACGCCGCCCTCGGCCGCGCCGGCATCACCGTCAACAAGAACGCCGTGCCCAACGACCCGCGCTCGCCGTTCGTGACCTCGGGCATCCGCATCGGCACGCCGGCGGTGACCACGCGCGGTTTCGGCGAGGCCGAGTGCCGTGAGCTGGCCGGCTGGATCTGCGACATCCTCGACGGCCTCAAGGGCAACCCGGCCGGCGATGCCGCCGTGGAGGCCGCTGTCGCCGCCAAGGTGGCGGCCATCTGCGCGCGCTTCCCGGTCTACGCCGGCTGAGCCCGCTCGGGCGCCCCGGCCGCTGATCCGGGCGCCTGGCCGCGCGGGGGCTTGCTTTCCCGGCCTCCGCGCTCTATTCACTGTTGTTGACGAAACACAGGGTGGTTCTTTGCGATGCACTGTCCTTTCTGCAAGGCGGAAGACACAAAGGTGATCGACTCGCGTCTGGTCGCTGAAGGCGACCAGATCCGCAGGCGGCGTGAGTGCACGTCCTGCGGCGAGCGCTTCACGACCTTCGAGACCGCCGAACTGGTCATTCCCCGCGTCATCAAGTCCGACGGCACGCGCCAGCCCTTCGACGAAGGCAAGCTGCGCAACGGCATGCTGCATTCGCTGCAGAAGCGCCCGGTCAGCATGGAGCGCATAGACGCCGCGCTCAACCACATCCTGCACAGGCTGCGCGCCACCGGCGAGCGCGAGGTCAAGTCGCGCCTGATCGGCGAGCTGGTCATGGCCGAGCTCAAGCAGCTCGACTCGGTGGCCTATGTGCGCTTCGCCTCGGTCTACCGCGACTTCCAGGACGTCAACGCCTTCCGCGCCGAGATCGACAGCCTGGACACGCTGCCCGGCGAGGGCGGCATCCGGTGAGCACGCCGTTCAGCGCCGACGATCACGCGCACATGGCCGAGGCCCTGCGCCTGGCCGCGCGCGGGCGCTACAGCACGCATCCGAACCCGCGCGTGGGTTGCGTGATCGTGCGCGAGGGCGAGGTCGTCGGCCGCGGCTTCCATGTCCGCGCCGGCGAGCCGCACGCCGAGGTGCACGCGCTGCGCCAGGCCGGCGGGCGCGCCCGTGGCGCCACCGCCTACGTCACGCTGGAGCCCTGCGCGCACCATGGCCGCACGCCGCCCTGCGCGGACGCTCTCATCGCCGCCGGCGTGGCCCGCGTCGTGGTCGCCGTGGCGGATGCCAATCCGCTGGTGGCCGGGCAGGGCAGCGAGCGCCTGCGCGCGGCCGGCATCACGGTGGACGCCGGACTCATGGCCGCCGAGGCCGGCGCGCTCAATGCCGGCTTCCTGCGCCGCATGGCCGGCGGGCTGCCCTGGGTGCGCCTGAAGCTGGCCGCCAGCCTGGATGGCCGCACCGCCATGGCCTCCGGCGAATCGAAGTGGATCACCGGGCCGGAGGCCCGCCGCGACGTGCAGCGCTGGCGCGCGGCCAGCAGCGCCATCGTCACCGGCATCGGCACGGTGCTGGCGGATGACCCGGCCCTGAACGTGCGCTCCGGGCTGTGGGCCGAGCCGGGGGAGCTGGCGCCCGCGCAGGAGGGGCCTGGCCACGGCACGCCCGCTGCGGATGATCCGCGCCAGCCCCTGCGTGTCGTGCTGGACTCGGCGCTGCGCCTGAGCCCGCGCGCGCAGATGCTGCAGCAGCCGGGCGAGACCCTGGTGGTGACGGTGCTGGCCGAGCCGGCGCATGACGAGGCGCTGATTGACGCGCTGGATGCCGTCGACCCGGAGCGCGCCGAGCGCGCCAGCGTGCTGCACGCGGCCGGCGCGCGCCTGCTGGCGCTGCCGCCGGGCGCCGATGGCCGCGCCGACCTGCGCCTGCTGCTGCAGGTGCTGGGGCAGGCCGGCTGCAACGAGGTGCTGGTCGAGGCCGGGGCCGGCGTCGCGGGCGGCTTCCTGGCCGCCGGCCTGGTGGATGAGCTGGTGCTGTACCAGGCGCCGACGCTGCTGGGCTCCGGCGCCCGCCCGCTGGCCGACCTGCCGCTGACGGCCATGGCCGAGCAGCGGCGCTTCCAGGTGCATGATCTGCGTCGCCTGGGCGATGACATACGGCTGATTTTGCGACCCCGGCTGGCGTAAGCTGGCGACCGGGACGAGGGATAGAGACATGTTCACAGGCATCATCGAGTCGGTCGGCGTGATCCGGCGTGTGGAAGCGCGCAGTGGCGACCTGCGCCTGACCGTCGCGGTCGGCAAGCTGGACATGGCGGATGTGAAGCTGGGCGACTCCATCGCCACCAACGGCGTCTGCCTGACCGTGGTCGAGCAGGGGGCGGACTGGTATGTCGCCGATGTCTCCCGCGAGACCGTGCAGCGCTCGACGCTGGCGGCCTTCACCGCGGGGCGTCGCGTCAACCTGGAAAAGGCGCTGACGCCGACCACGCGGCTGGGCGGGCATCTGGTCAGCGGCCATGTCGACGGCATCGGCGAGGTGGTCTCGGTGCAGCCGGACGCGCGCTCCATCCGCTACCGCGTGAAGGCGCCGGATGCGCTGGCGCGCTACATCGCGGAGAAGGGCTCGATCACGGTCGATGGTGTCAGCCTGACCGTCAATGCGGTCGATGGCGCCGTCTTCGATCTCAACATCGTGCCGCACACGGTGCAGGAGACGAGCATAGGCGAGTGGGCGGCGGGCGTGCGCGTCAACCTGGAAGTGGATATCCTCGCGCGCTACCTGGAGCGTCTGCTGCTCGGCGAGCACGCCGCGCGGCCGGGCGCGGGCGGATCGGCCGGCGGCATCACGCTGGCCTTTCTGGCGGAGTATGGCTACGGCAAGGCGTGAGGGCATCATGCGTGGTCCAGCGGGCAACATGCGGGCGCTGATCTGGCTGCTCTGCGCGGGAGCGGGCATGATGCCGGTCGCCGGGGCGCTGGCGGCGGCACCTGACTTCGCGGCCGAGCGCGAGGAGCGCTTCATGCAGGCCTGCATGCGCGACGCCACCGTCGCCGCCGGCCAGCGCCAGGCGCTGTGCGCCTGCGTGCGCGACGAGTTCGCCTATGGCGGCCACACCAGCTTCGGCCTGACCGATGTGCTGGCGCTGGACGACAAGGAGTGGGAGGCGCCGGACCGGCGTCTGCCCAGGGACAGCCTGGGGCAGGAGATACGCCGCATACGGCAGGCCTGCCTGAAGATGCCGGCCGGCGCGCAGCCGGCGGCGAGATGACAAGTCTTTTCAGAGATACGGCGGCATGAAACTGAATACTGTGGAAGAGCTGATCGAGGACATCCGCCTCGGCAAGATGGTCGTGCTGATGGATGACGAGGACCGCGAGAACGAGGGTGACATCGTCATGGCCGCGCAGCACTGCCGGCCGGAGGACATCAACTTCATGGCCCGCCACGCGCGCGGCCTGATTTGCATGCCCATGACCCGCGAGCGCTGCCAGCAGCTCGGCCTGTCGCTCATGGTGCAGAACAACGGCTCCGGCTACGGCACCAAGTTCACGGTCTCGATCGAGGCCGCCACTGGCGTCACCACCGGCATTTCCGCCGCCGACCGCGCCCGCACCGTGCAGGCCGCGGTGGCCCGCGACGCCCGCGCCAGCGACATCGTGCAGCCCGGCCACATCTTCCCGCTCATGGCCGAGCCGGGCGGCGTGCTCTACCGCGCCGGCCACACCGAGGCGGCCTGCGACCTGCCGCGCCTGGCCGGCCTGGAGCCGGCCGGCGTCATCTGCGAGGTCATGAACGAGGACGGCACCATGGCGCGCCGCCCCGACCTGGAGCAGTTCGCCGAGCAGCACGGGCTGAAGATCGGCACCATCGCCGACCTGATCCACTACCGCATGCTCAACGAACAGACGGTGAACTGCATCAACCAGCACACGCTGTCCACCGAGTACGGCGATTTCCGCCTGCATGTCTACCGCGAGAGCGGCAATGATGGCGTGCACGTGGCGCTGGTGAAGGGCGCCCCGGCGGAGGGCGTGCTGCCGACCGTGCGCGTGCATGCCCTGAATCCGCTGCGCGACCTGCTGCACGCGTCCTGGAACGGCCGCATCGGCTGGAACCTGCAGAAGAGCCTGGCCGCCATCGCCGGCGCCGAGTACGGCGTGCTGGTGCTGCTGGGTCAGGACTACCGCGCCAGTGCGCTGGCGGGCCACATCGAGGAGTTCTTCGGCACCCGCGCGCGCCGCGCCGAGGGCTCGGGCACGTATTTCACCATCGGCATCGGCTCGCAGATCCTGCGTGATCTCGGCGTGTCGAAGATGCGCCTGCTCAGCTCGCCGCTCAAATTCAACGCGCTCTCCGGCTTCGGCCTGGAGATCGTCGAGTACATCGCGACGGAGTGATCCGCCGCCCCGACCTGAATATTCAAGAGGAAAATCACTGATGAGCCAGATCAAGACCCTGGAAGGCACGTTCCAGAATGCCGACGCCCGTTACGTCATCGCCGTCGGCCGCTTCAACAGCTTCGTCGTCGAGTCGCTGCTCGATGGCGCCGTGGACACGCTCAGGCGCCATGGCGTGAGCGAGTCCAACATCACCATCGTGCGCGTGCCGGGCGCCTGGGAGCTGCCGCTGATCGCCAAGAAGCTGGCCGGCTCCGGCAAGTACGACGCCATCATCGCGCTGGGCGCGGTCATCCGCGGCGGCACGCCGCACTTCGACTATGTCGCCGGCGAGTGCGCCAAGGGCCTGGGCGTGGTTTCGCTGGACTCCGGCCTGCCGGTCAGCTTCGGCGTGCTCACCGTGGACAGCATCGAACAGGCCATCGAGCGCTCGGGCACCAAGGCCGGCAACAAGGGCGCCGACGCGGCCCTGGTCGCCATCGAGATGATCTCCGTGCTCAAGGCGGTGGGCTGAGCCATGACGCAGTCCGCCGGCCCCACGCCTTCGGCCCGCCGCAAGGCCCGCCGCTTCGCGCTGCAGGGCCTTTACGAGTGGCAGCTCTCGGGTAATGCCGCCCATGAGATCGAGGCGCGCTATCGTGTCGAGAACGCCATGCACAAGGTCGATCTCGATTATTTCCACGAGCTGCTGCACAGGATCCCGGCCGAGTCCGAGGCGCTGGACGCCCTGTTCACGCCGCATCTGGACCGCGCCTTCGCATCGCTCGATCCGGTCGAGCTGGCGACGCTGCGCATCGGCACCTACGAGCTGAAGCATCGTGTCGATGTGCCTTATCGCGTGGTCATCAACGAGGGTATCGAGCTGGCCAAGACCTTCGGCGCCTCGGAGTCGCACAAGTACATCAACGGGGTGCTCGACAAGCTGGCCGCCGAACTGCGCCGGCACGAGCGCGGCTGAGTCCCGGAGCCGGTCATGGCGCTGGATGAGTTCGGGCTGATCCGGCGCTATTTCACGCGACCCGGCGTTGCTCCGAATGCAGGCGCGCCCGGCCTGCGCCTCGGCATCGGCGACGATGCCGCGCTGCTTGACCTGCCGGCCGGAGAGACCCTCGCCGTCACCACCGACACCCTCGTCGCCGGCCGCCATTTCCCGCATGACGCCAGCGCCTTCGACATTGGCTGGAAGGCGCTGGCGGTCAATCTCTCCGACCTCGCCGCCATGGCCGCACGCCCGCTCGGCGTGACGCTGGCGCTGACCCTGCCCGAGGCCGACGAGGCCTGGCTGGCCGGTTTCAGCGCCGGTTTCTTCGCGCTCGCCGATGCACAGGGCGTGCCGCTGATCGGCGGCGACACCACGCGCGGCCCGCTCAGCATCACCGTGACCGCGCTGGGTGGCGTGCCGGCCGGTCAGGCCCTGCGCCGCGATGGCGCGCGCGCCGGCGACCTGCTTTATGTCTCGGGCACGCTGGGCGACGCCGGCCTCGGGCTGGCGCTGGCCCTGGACGCGCTGCCCGCGCCCGTGGCGGCGCCGGTCGCCGCGCTGCCGGCGGCGGCGCGCGAGCTGGCCCTGGCGCGGCTGCACCGGCCGACGCCCAGGCTGGCGGCCGGCCTGGCGCTGCGCGGGCTGGCTTCGGCCGCCATGGATGTCTCCGATGGCCTGGCCCAGGATCTGGGGCATCTGCTGAGCGCCTCCGCCGGTGCCGACGGCGCGCTGGGCGCGGAGCTGGCGCTGGAGCGCCTGCCGCTGTCGCCAGCCCTGGCCGCGCTGGCGGCGCAGGGGGGGGCGGTGCGCGATCAGGCGCTGGGCTGGGCCTTGTCCGCCGGCGACGACTACGAGCTGCTGTTCGCCGTGCCGCCGTCGGCGGTGGCGTCAGTGGCCGCGCTGTCGGAGCCTCTGGGGCTGCCGCTGACCTGCGTGGGCCGGGTGACGCCCGCGGACGGGGTGCGGATGGCCTGGCATGGCGAGTCCTGGGGACGAATGGCGGACGGGTATCGTCATTTCGGCTGACAGGTGGCCGGGAAGGTGCTGAATGGCGGTATCCGGACGGTTGATCAAGTTGCCGTGCACATGAATATTCCCTAAAATTCTGTGACTTTGTGATCGCTGTCCGGAGGTCCGCGTGACCCATGCTACCGTCGGCGCAAGTCCGACCCCTCTCAATGCCCGTCCTGGGCAGGCAACACCTTCTTCACCGAGGTCCTAAAATGAGAAAACCCCTTCTGGTCACGCTGCCCTTGCTCGCCATGGCAGCTCTGCTGACGGGTTGCGGCAGCGATATCGTCACGTTCGACTCCAAGGGTCAGATCGGCATTGAGCAGCGCGATCTGATCATCCTGTCCTTCGCGCTCATGCTGCTGGTGGTCATCCCCGCCATCTTCATGACCTTCTGGTTCGGCTGGAAGTACCGTGAATCGAACCAGGAGGCGGAATACCGGCCGAACTGGTCGCACTCCACCAAGATCGAGGTCGTGGTCTGGGGCGTGCCCTGCATCATCATCGCCATCCTGGCCTGGGTGACCTACGTCACCTGCCACAGCCTGGATCCGTTCAAGAAGATCGAGTCCGACAAGCCCGCGCTGGAAGTGCAGGTCATCGCCCAGCCGTATAAGTGGACCTTCATTTATCCGGAAGAAGGCATCGCCACGGTCAACGAGGTGTACATGCCGGTGAATCGTCCGGTGACGTTCAGCATCACCTCCGACTTCAGCATGAACGCGTTCCACATCCCGCAGCTCGGCGGCATGATCTACGCCATGGCCGGCATGCGCTCCCAGCTCAACCTGATCGCCAACGAGGCCGGCGTGTTCAACGGCCTGTCCGCCAACTACGCGGGCCATGGCTTCTCGCGCATGCGCTTCAAGGCCCATGCGGTCTCCGATGAGGAATACAGCGCCTGGGTGCGGCAGGTGAAGGCCAGCGCCGGCAAGACGCTGGACCCCGCCACCTATGAAAGCCTGCGCGAGTACGCCCTGCAGGGTGTCGCCGAGGCTCATGCCGCCGATCACCACGAGTCGCTGGAATCGGCGCCGGTGCAGTACTTCCCGGCCGTCGCGCCGGATCTGTTCAAGTACGTGCTCGACAAGTACATGGCGGCCAATCATGGCGACCACGCCGAACATGCCAAGGCCGAGCATGCGGCTCATGAAGCAAACAACGCAGCGGCTCACGCGGCGGCTGGAGGACACTGATAATGGACATGTTGCTTGGCAAGCTTTCCTGGGCGGCCATTCCGACCGACCCCATCGTTCTTGTCACCATGGCGGCCATGGCGCTGGGTGGCATCGCGGTGTTCGGCGCGCTGACCTACTTCAAGCTCTGGGGCTATCTGTGGAAGGAATGGTTCACCACCATCGACCACAAGAAGATCGGCATCATGTATGTCATCGTGTCCATGATCATGCTGCTGCGCGGCTTCGCCGACGCGATCATGATGCGTCTGCAGCTGGCGCTGGCCGCTGGCGGCGGCGAGGGCTACCTGCATCCGCAGCACTATGACCAGATCTTCACCGCCCACGGCGTGATCATGATCTTCTTCGTGGCCATGGGCCTCGTGGTCGCGCTCATGAACATCGTCGTGCCGCTGCAGATCGGCGCGCGTGACGTGGCCTTCCCCATGCTCAACAACGTCAGCTTCTGGCTGTTCGTCGCGGGCGCGGGCTTCGTCATGATCTCCCTGGTGTTGGGCGAGTTCGCCGCCACCGGCTGGCTGGCCTATCCGCCCTTGTCCGGCATCGAGTTCAGCCCGGGCGTGGGTGTCGACTACTACATCTGGGCCCTGCAGATCTCCGGTCTCGGCACGCTGCTGACGGGTGTCAATTTCTTCGTCACCATCATGAAGATGCGCGCCCCGGGCATGACCCTGATGAAGATGCCGATCTTCACCTGGACCGCGCTCTGCACCGCCATCCTGATCATCGCCGTGTTCCCGGTGCTGACCGGCACGCTGGCCATGCTCACCGCCGACCGCTACCTGGGCATGCACTTCTTCACCAATGAAGCCGGCGGCAGCCCGATGCTGTACATCAACCTGATCTGGACCTGGGGCCACCCGGAAGTCTACATCCTCGTGCTGCCCGCCTTCGGCGTGTTCTCCGAGGTGGTGGCGACGTTCAGCCGCAAGCCGCTGTTCGGCTACAAGTCCATGGTCTACGCCACGGTGTCGATCACGGTCCTGTCGTTCCTGGTCTGGCTGCACCACTTCTTCACCATGGGTGCGGGTCCCAGCGTCAATGCCTTCTTCGGCATCATGACCATGGTCATCGCCATTCCGACCGGCGTGAAGATCTTCAGCTGGCTGTTCACCATGTACAAGGGCCGCATCCGCTTCACGGTGCCGATGCTGTGGACCATGGGCTTCCTGGTCACCTTCACCATCGGTGGCATGACCGGCGTGCTGCTGGCGGTTCCGCCCGCCGACTTCGTCGTGCACAACTCGCTGTTCCTGATCGCCCACTTCCACAACGTGATCATCGGTGGCGTGGTGTTCGGCATGTTCGCCGGCCTGACCTACTGGTTCCCGAAGATGTTCGGCTTCACGCTGAACGAGACCTGGGGCCGCCGTTCCTTCTGGTTCTGGCTGACCGGCTTCTACTTCGCCTTCATGCCGCTGTACGTGCTCGGCTTCATGGGCATGACCCGTCGTCTGAACACCTACAACAACCCGGCCTGGGATCCGTACCTGAACGTCGCCTTCTTCGGCGCCGTGCTGATCGCGCTGGGCATCCTGTGCACGCTGATCCAGATCGCCGTCAGCATTCGCGACCGCAAGCAGAACGCCGATGTCACCGGCGACCCGTGGGATGGCCGCACGCTGGAGTGGGCGACTTCCTCGCCGGCGCCGTACTACAACTTCGCGCACACGCCGCACGTGCATGAGATCGACGCCTTCTGGGAAGACAAGCAGGCGGGCAGGGCCTACCGGAAGCCGGCCGGCTACGCGCCGATCCACATGCCCAAGAACCGTGTCGAAGGCATCGTGCTCGCCTTCTTCATCTCCGCGTTCGGCTTTGCCATGGTCTGGCATATCTGGTGGCTGGCCGCGGGTGGTCTGCTGGCCTCCATCGCCACCTTCATCGCGCTCACCTTCAACACGGACGTGGATTACCACATCCAGCCCGACGAGGTGGAGAAGGTCGAGAACGAACGCTACGCACAGCTTGAAAATGCCAAGGGGCGGGGTTGAGTCATGTCAGAACTTACACATCAGCAGCACGATCATGCCCACGGGCATGAGCACCACCACGATGACACGGAGATAACGGTCTTCGGGTTCTGGACCTACCTGATGAGCGACTTGATCCTCTTCACGAGTCTGTTCATCGCCTTCGCCGTCCTCCACCCGCACGTGGCGGATGGCCCCAGCGCCAAGGATCTGTTCGGCGAGACGCTGGACTATGTGCTGATCGAGACCTTCCTGCTGCTGATCAGCAGCTTCACGTTCGGTCTTGCCATGCTGGCCAGCTACAAGCAGAAGAAGCAGCAGGTGATCGGCTGGCTGATCGTGACCTTCCTGTTCGGCGCGGGTTTCGTCGGCATGGAAATCAACGAGTTCAGCCATCTGGTGCACGAAGGCTACGGCCCGGACCGCAGCGCCTTCCTGAGCTCGTTCTTCAGCCTGGTCGGCACCCACGGTCTGCACGTGTCCTCCGGTCTGATCTGGATGACCCTGCTGATCGTGCAGATCAGCAAGTTCGGTCTGACCACCAATGTCACCCGGCGTCTGGCCTGCCTGAGCTTGTTCTGGCACTTCCTCGACATCGTCTGGATTCTCGTGTTCAGCGTGGTCTACCTGCTTGGAGTCTCGTCATGAGCCATGATCACAATTCCCATGCCTCCGGCCATGGCAACCTGAAGCAGTATGTGGTCGGTTTCATCCTGTCCATCCTGCTGACCGTTGTGCCGTTCTGGATGGTGATGAATGGCGGCTTCTCGACCGGCCTGGTGCTGACCGTGATCGCCGTCACCGCCATCGTCCAGGTCGCCGTGCAGCTGGTGTTCTTCCTGCACCTGGACTCGTCGGAAGCGCAGCAGATGAACGTGGGCGCCTTCGCCTACACCATCATGTCCGTCGCCATCCTGGTCATCGGTTCCATCTGGATCATGCATCATCTGCATACCAACATGATGATGTGAGGCTGAATGTTCAGGGACTACCTTCGTCTCACCAAGCCGGGCATCATCTTTGGTAATGTGGTTTCAGTCCTGGGTGGCTTCTTCCTGGCCACCCGGGGCAGCATGGACGGCCAGCTTCTGCTGGCCGTTTTGCTGGGAACCTCCCTGGTGGTCGCCTCCAGCTGCGTGATCAACAACATCATCGACCGCGACATCGACCGGCACATGCAGCGCACGCGCAACCGCGCGCTGGTGCTGGGCACGATCTCCGTCCGCGCGTCGTGGCTGTACGCGGTCGTGCTCGGCGTCTGCGGCTTCATGCTGCTGCACCTGCTCGCCAACCAGCTCGCCGTGTGCTTCGCCGCGCTGGGCGTGGTGGTCTATGTCGGCTTGTACACGCTGCACCTGAAGCGCCGCTCGGTGCTGCAGACCGTGATCGGCAGCATCTCGGGCGCCTGTCCGCCCGTCATCGGCTACTGCGCGGTCAGCGGGCAGTTCGACCTGGCGGCCCTGATCCTGTTCATGACCTTCTGCATCTGGCAGATGCCGCATTCCTTCGGCATCGCCCTGTACCGTCTCGAGGATTACCGCCTCGCCGGCATCCCGGTGCTGCCGGTCAGCATGGGCGCGCAGGCGACCAAGGCGCAGTCGCTGATCTATGTCGTGCTGTTCGTGCTGTCGGGCTCGCTGCTGTACCTCGCGGGCTACGTCAACTGGGTCTACCTGCTGGTCTTCCTGCCGGTCTCCGCCGGCTGGGTGTACCTGGCCGTGCAAGGCTTCTCGGCCGCTGACGATCGCCTGTGGGCGCGCCGTTTCTACCTGTACTCCATCCTGACCATCACATTGTTCAGCATCGCCATATCGGTCTGTCATCCGTACTGACCATACCGGCTGCATACAGAGAGGTAAGTCGCATGGCCATGCGTCCTGAAATCAAGCGCCAAGGCTGGCTGATCATCTGCTTCGCTTTCATCCAGTGCTTCCTGCTGCAGGCGGCGGTCAGGCATGAATGGCTGGAGCTGAGCTACTCCGGGCGCGTCGCCGTGTTCACCCTCAGCGGCATCGCCTGCGCCACGCTGCTTTTCCTGGGCATACTCTACATGGTCGTGAAGGGGAATCCGGAGCGGAGCTGAGTCCGGTTCCGGCCCGTGAGCGCGCCTTGTCCGGGGGATGAATCTCGCCAAATATCTAAATGATAATCTTTATCATTTGATTTATTATCTGCCAATTCGACATACAACCTCTGCGAGGCATGGGAAATGGCAGTACGGCGAGCTCGTCCGGGCGGACACAGGAAACAGATGCTGGCGTTGATGGTGGGTCTGGCGGCCCATGGTCTGGCGCATGGCGAGACGGTGCTTCAGGAGGTCACGGTGCAGGCTCAGGAACTGGGCGAGACCACCGAGGGCACAGAGGCCTACACGACTGGCAAGGCGAAGACGGCGACGCCGCTGAGCATGTCGCTGCGTGACACGCCGCAGTCGGTCAGTGTGGTGACACAGCAGCGCATCGAGGATCAGGACCTGCGGACGATCCTGGATGTCGTCAACAATGCGACAGGTGTGTCGGTCAACCGCTACGAGACCAGCCGCGCACAGTTCAATGCCCGTGGCTTCGATATCAACAGCCTCATGATCGATGGCGTTCCCACCATATGGGAGCAGCCCTGGAGCTCGGGCGAGATCTTCAGCAGCCTGGCCATGTATGACCGCGTGGAGCTGGTGCGTGGCGCCAATGGCCTGATGACTGGGGCGGGCGATCCTTCGGCCTCCATCAACATGGTGCACAAAAGGGCTCGCAGCAAGGCGCTGACGGGCTCCGTTGAAGTCAGTGGCGGCAGCTGGAACCACTACGGCGCCCAGGCCGACGTGTCCGCGGCCCTGAACAGCGCGGGCACGGTGCGCGGCCGTCTTGTCGCCGACTACAGCGAGGGAGACAGCTGGGTCAACCTGCTCGCCGACAAGCAGCAGACCCTCTACGGAACCATGGATGTCGACCTTGGCGATAACACCGTGCTCTGGTTCGGCGTCAGTCATCAGGAGAACGACACCGATTCACCGATGTGGGGCGGTCTGCCGGTCTGGTACAACGGCGCCCGTGTCGACTGGTCCCGCTCCAAGACCGTGTCGGCGCACTGGAGCCGGTGGGACAGCACCTATGACAATTACTTCGCCAATCTGGAGCATGACTTCGACAATGGCTGGCATGTGAAGGCGAGCTACAGCCGAGGCGAAAGAAATGCGGACTCCTATCTGCTGTATCTGTTCACCTACGCCAGTCCGGGCCTCAACTCCTTCCCGGGCTCGTACAAGACCAAGACCGTGCAGGATGACTTCAGCCTGCAGGTCAACGGCCCGTTCCAGTTCATGGGGCGCAGTCATGAGCTGGCGCTGGGCTATGTCCGCAGCCGGCAGGACTTCGGTGCGGACAGCCGCGCTGCCCTGAGCGGCTACGGCGGCATTCCGGACTTCGGCACCTACGATGGCGATTTCGCCGAGCCGGTCTGGGGGCCGCTCGGTTTCTATCAGGAAAGCGAGACCCGACAGGAGGGCGTGTACACGGCCGCGCGCTTCAGCCTGGCGGATCCCCTGCACCTGATTGTCGGGGCCCGTCTCAGCAACTACCAGAAGAAGGGACACGATGCCTTTGGCTCCTCGTCGCAGGTCGAGGCTGAGCGCGAGCTGACGCCCTATGCGGGTGTCGTCTATGACGTCACCGACAATATCTCGGCCTATGCCAGCTACACGGATATCTTCCTGCCGCAGTCCGAGCAGGACCGCAATGCGAACTATCTGAACCCGATAGTCGGCAAGAGCGCCGAGACCGGCCTCAAGGGTGAATTCCTGGGCGGGCGCCTGAATGCCTCGGCGGCGGTATTCCGCATCCAGCAGGACAACCTGGCGGTGGCTGATCCCGGGTGCTCCCCCTCGGCGACGCCGCCTTGCGTGGTGAGTGGCACGGTCAATGGCCAGGCCTATATCGAAAGCAAGGGTGCGACGAGCAAGGGCTTCGAGCTGGAGATGTCGGGGGAGCTGGCCCCGGGCTGGAATGCCAGCATAGGCTACACGCAGTACAAGGCGACCGACGCCGCGGGTGCCGAAGTCAACACGCTGTACCCGCGCAAGCTGCTGCGCACCTTCACCAGCTATCGTCTGCCGGGCGCGCTGAACAAGCTGACGGTGGGCGGTGGCGTCAACTGGCAGGATGACATCTATACCTATGCGCTCAGCCCGGCCGCGGTCAATGAGCGCATCGAGCAGAAGGCCTACGCCCTGGTCAACCTGATGGCGCGCTATGACTTCAGCAAGCAGTTGTCGGCCCAGCTCAACGTCAGCAATGCGTCGGATGAAAAGTACTTTGATGTCTTCGACGCTTATGGTGCGATCACCTACGGTGCTCCGCGCAGCGTGACCGCGTCGGTGAAGTACAAGTTCTGAGGCCGCCGCAACCCAGGATGCGGCCTTCCCGCGTGAGGGTCGCATCCGTTTCCTGACCAGACGAGCATGGCGAATATAAGCAATATCCACATGAGTACCCGCACACAAGTTGTCCTGCGCATCGCGGCGGCCCTGCTGGGCGGCTACGCCTTCACCTGGGGCTTCATCGCCCTGGGCATGGCATCGCTGTTCGCGGCGGGCATGCCCTTCCACGACGCGGAGCATTTGACCGGCATCCTGGCTTTCCTGGTGTTCCTGGGCGTATTCCTGTGGGCGTTCGCGGCGCACAGCCTGTCGCGCGTCTGGCTGGTACTGGCCGGCGGCGGTGTCCTGATGGCGGCGACCGCTTCGCTGCTGCAAGCTGGCATGACCTGAGCGGGGGCGGCTGATCCATGTTCCAGAATTTCCGTCTCGCCATGACCTGGGTGCACACCTGGTTCGGCCTGGTGCTGGGCTTCGTGCTCATGGCGGCCTTCTTCTTCGGCGCGCTGTCGGTGTTCGACCGCGAGATCGACCGCTGGGCGGTGCCGGAGTCGCGTTTCCCGGCCCAGCCCATACCTTCGTTCGACCGCATGCTGCGTCCGGTCTTCGCGGACATGCAGCCCCTCCCGGCCGAGGTCGATGCCGCGCGGTCGCAGGTCAGGGGCGCCATGCCGTCGCATTTCGACCTGCCGATGCGCTGGGGCGCGTACACCACGCATCGTGATCCGGTGCTGAATCTTTTCGCCGGCTACGAGCTGCCCAACGCCACCATCCCGGACGCGACCGTGTTCACCAGCCGCACCATGGATCCACGGCATGGCACGCTCATGTCTGACGATCAGCTCAAGATCGGCAGCGAGTTCTTCTATCCGCTGCACTTCAGCCTCAACCTGGGCTGGATGGACCTGGGCTACTGGATCGTCGGCCTGGCGGCGCTGATCATGCTGGTGGCGCTGGTGACGGGCGTCATCATGCACCGCAAGATCTTCCGCGAGTTCTTCACCTTCCGGCCGCAGAAGCGCCTGCAGCGCAGCACGCTGGACCTGCACAACCTGACCGGCGTGGTGGCGCTGCCCTTCCATTTCTTCTTCGCCTTCACCGGCCTGGTGATATTCGCGGGCATCTATTTTCCGGTGGCGCACACCCAGCTCAGTCCGCTGCATGACCTGCACGAGCGGCTGGAGTCCGAGGAGACCGGCCTGCCGCACAAGCGGGCGGGTGTCGCGGCGCCCCTGGCGTCCGTCGATGCCATGGTGGCCGAGGCGCGGCGGCGCTGGGCCGGCCAGGGCATGGCGGGTGAGGTCGGTTTCCTGTCGGTGGAGTTTCCCGGCGATGCCAACAGCTATGTCAGTGTCTACCGGGCGGGCACTGACCGCGTCGCGCTGGTGGGCAACGGTGTCCATTTCAAGGCGAGCACGGGCGAGCTGCTGAGGGAGGACCCTCCGGCCAGCGCGGTGGATGGCGTCAACGAATTCCTGACCGGCCTGCACCTCCAGCATTTCCGTCACTGGCTGCTGCGCTGGTTCTATGTGCTGGGTGGTCTGGCCGGCTGCGCCTGCATCGCCACCGGCTTCATCTTCTTTGTGGAGAAGCGCAAGCGCCAGCACGCCCGTGACGGCGGGCAGGGCGCGCGCGTGGTGGATGCGCTGGCGGTGACCACGGTCACCGGCATGCTGGTCGCCACGCTGGGCATGCTGATCGCCAACCGCCTGCTGCCGGAGACGCTGCCGGCCGGCTGGCCCGGACGGGGCGACGCCGAGCGCTATGTCTTCTGGGCCGCCTGGGCGCTGGCCATGCTGCACGCCTTCTGCCGCACGGCGCCGGTGGCGCGGGCGTTGCCGGCCCCGGCCTGGCGCGAGCAGTGCTGGGCCGTCGCCGGGCTGGCGGTGACGGCGGTGCTGCTGAACTGGGTGACCACGGGCGATCATCTGCTGCGCACCGTGTCGGCGGGCTACTGGCCGGTGGCTGGCATGGACCTGTTCATGCTCGCCGGCGCGGCGCTGGCCGCGCTGGCCGCACGCCGCCTGGGGCCGCCCCGGCGAGGAGGCAGCCCATGCCTGACGCGCTGATCCTGCTGGTGGCGATGCTGGCTTGCGCGACCGGTTTCGGCTGGCTGGCCCTGGCCATGGCCGGCCACTGGCGGCAGGTGGTCGGGACCTCGTCCTGTCCGCCGACCGTGGCCAGGAGGCTGCGTGTGCTCGCCGGCGCGGCGCTGTCCCTGTCCCTGGCGTTGTGTCTGATGGTGGACCATCCCTCCATGGCGGCCCTGGTCTGGATCATGATGCTGACCGCGTCGGCGCTGTCCGTGGCGTTCACGCTGACCTGGCGACCGGGCCTCCTGGCCGTGCTGGCACCGCCGTCCTGGCGTCGGCGCGGACGCTGACCCCCGGCCGTCTGATCCGCTTGACCCGGTGGGCCCGGCCTTGGGAGCATGGGCGGATGCCCTGATCCGTCCACCCGCTCCGGAGCCCATGATGTCCGACAACACCCCGCTGTCGCAGTTGCCCCGCCTGCCGCTCTGGCTGTCTCTGCCGGCCTTCGGGCTGGGCTCCGGCTACAGCCCGAAGGCGCCCGGCACGCTGGGCTCGCTGGTGGCCGTGCTGCTGTTCGCCGGGCTGGCCGCGCTGCCGCTGCCGCTCTATCTGGCGCTGCTGCTCGTGGCCACGCTGGCGGGCATCGGCATCTGCCAGGCGGCGGCTGATCGCCTGGGCGTGCATGATCATGGCGGTATCGTCTGGGATGAGTTCGTCGGGCAGTGGATCGCGCTGCTGCCGCTGGTGCCGGTGGCGGCCTGGGATGCCCGCACGCTGGCCGCCGTCGCCGCCGGCTTCGCCTTGTTCCGGCTGTTCGATATCTGGAAGCCCTGGCCGGTCCGGGTCGCCGACCAGCGTGTCGACGGTGGTCTGGGCATCATGCTCGATGACCTGATCGCGGGCGCCATGGCGGGCGTCGTGCTCTGGCTGCTGCTGCCGCTGCTTGGCGGTCTGTGAGGCTCCGGCGGGCACCACCCGCCGCACCATCAGCGGTCACGATGGCGTCATGCCGCTGCCATGCCAGTCTTTGCTACAATCCCGGCCCCATGATCGTTCCGGAGTCCCCCCGGTGTCTTTCGATTTCGTCGCCGCCTCGCGCCTGCCGACCCGTTTCGGCGAGTTCAGCATCCATGCCTTCCAGGATTCGGAGACGGGCAAGGAGCATGTCGCGCTGAGCATGGGCGACATCGGCGATGGCGAGCCGGTGCTGGCGCGCGTGCATTCGGAGTGCCTGACCGGCGACGGTTTCGGCAGCCTGCGCTGTGACTGCGGGCCTCAGCTGGAGGCGGCCATGCGCCGCATCGCCGAGGTCGGGCGCGGGGTCATCCTCTATCTGCGCCAGGAAGGGCGGGGCATCGGTCTGGTCAACAAGATCCGCGCGTATGCCCTGCAGGATGCCGGCGCCGACACGGTCGAGGCCAACGAGCAGCTGGGCTTCGACGCCGACCTGCGCGAATACGCCATGTGCGAGGACATGTTGCGCCACCTCGGTGTCGGTCAGGTGCGGCTGCTCACCAACAATCCCCGGAAGGTCGAGGCGCTGCAGGCGCATGGCATCCTGGTGGTGGAGCGGGTGCCGCTGGTGACCGGACTGAATCCGCACAACGAAGGCTACATGCAGACCAAGACCGACAAGATGGGCCACATGCTGCCCGAACCGGGCAAGGGCTGATTCGAGGATGATGAGATGACGACACTGAAGGTGCTGGGTATCTGCGGCAGCCTGCGCCGCCATTCCGCAAACATGGGGCTGCTGCGCCATGCCCGCGCGCATGCGCCCGAGGGCGTGACGGTGGAGATCGCCGATCTCTCCGAGGTGCCGTTCTACAACGCCGACATCACCGAGAAACCGGCGGCGGTGCTGCGTCTGCTGGCGCAGATCGGGCAGGCCGACGCCCTGCTGCTGGCCTGTCCGGAGTACAACTATTCCATGGCGCCGGCGCTGAAGAACGCGCTCGACTGGGCCTCGCGCGAGCCTGACAACCATCTGCTCGCGGGCAAGCCGGCGGCCATCCTCGGCGCCGGCGGCGGCATGGGCACGTCGCGCGCGCAGTACCACCTGCGCCAGTCGGCGGTGTTCCTGGACCTGAAGCTGCTGAACAAGCCGGAAGTGTTCTGCAACGCCTTCGCCGGCACCTTCGACGGCGAAGGCAATCTCACCGATGAGCGCACCCAGGGGCTGATCGCGCAGCAGCTGGTAGCGCTGCAGGCCTGGGCGGAGAAGCTGCGCGGCTGAGCCCGAGCGCGGCTGCCGCCCGCCGTGCCGGCCGGGCTCAGCGCGCCAGGCGCTGGCGGATGGATGCCGCGATGCCGGTCGTGTCCAGCCCGCACTCGGCCAGCATCTGCGCCGGCGAGGCGTGTTCGATATAGGCGTCACGGATGCCCAGATGCAGCACGGGCGTGTCCAGGCCGGCGGCGCTGAGGAATTCGCCGACCGCCGAGCCGGCGCCGCCGGCGATGGCGTGCTCCTCCACTGTCACCAGCAGCTCGTGGCTGGCCGCGAGCTGGCGCACCAGGGCTTCATCCAGCGGCTTCACGAAGCGCATGTCGGCTACGCTGGCATCGGCCACGCCGCTGGCGGCCAGCTGTTCCGCCGCCGCCAGGCTTTCGGCCAGGCGCGCGCCGAAATTGAGGATGGCCACGCCAGACCCGGCGCGGCGCAGCACGCCCTTGCCCAGCGGCACGGCGTCCAGCCCGGGCGTGATGTCCGCGCCGGGGCCGGTGCCGCGCGGGTAGCGCACCGAGGCCGGGCCGGGATGCTGCCAGGCGGTGCTGAGCAGCAGGCGGCATTCGTTCTCGTCGCTGGGCACCGCGATCACCATGTTGGGAATGCAGCGCAGATAGGCGATGTCGTAGGCGCCCGCGTGCGTCGGGCCGTCTTCGCCGACCAGGCCGGCGCGGTCCAGGCCGAAGGTGACGTCGAGGTTCTGCAGCGCGACATCGTGGATGAGCTGGTCGTAGCCGCGCTGCAGGAAGGTCGAATAGATCGCCACCACCGGCTTCAGGCCCTCGCAGGCGAGGCCGGCGGCGAAGGTGACGGCGTGCTGCTCGGCGATGGCGACATCGTGGTAGCGGTCGGGGAACTCGGCGGCGAAACGCACCATGCCCGAGCCTTCGCACATGGCCGGGGTGATGCCGACCAGGCGCATGTCCTGCGCGGCGGTGTCGCACAGCCAGTCGCCGAAGACATCGGAGTACTTCTTTTTCGGCGCGCTCGCGGCCGGTGCGCCGGTGCGCTGCGTGACCGGCGCGATCTTGGTGATGGCGTGGTAGCCGATGGGGTCGGCCTCGGCCGGCGCAAAGCCCTTGCCCTTGGTGGTGAACACATGCAGCAGCTGCGGACCCCGAGCCTCGCGCAGGTTGTCGATGGTGCGCACCAGCTCTTCCAGGTTGTGGCCGTCGATGGGGCCGACATAGTTGAAGCCGATGGACTCGAACAGCGCGCCTGGTGAGTCGGTCACCAGCGTCTTCATGCTCTCCTCGGTGCGCCGCGCGAAGTTCATCGCCGCCGGCATGGACTGCAGCACGCGCTTGCCGCCCTCGCGGATGGCGATGTAGCTCTTGCTCGCCCAGATGCGCGAGAAGTAGTTGGACAGGCCGCCCACGGCCTTCGAGATCGACATCTGGTTGTCGTTGAGGATGACCAGCATGTCGGTGCCCTGGTGGGCGGCGTCGTTGAGCGCCTCGAAGGCCATGCCGGCGGTCATGGCGCCGTCGCCGATGACCGCGACCACCTTGCGGTTGCTGCCGGTGAGCTGGGCGCCGCGGGCCATGCCCAGGGCGGCCGAGATCGAGGTCGAGGAATGGCCGACGCCGAAGGTGTCGTATTCCGACTCCTCGCGGCGCGGGAAGGCGGCCAGGCCATCCTTCTGGCGCATGGTGAGCATGCGCTCCTTGCGGCCGGTGAGGATCTTGTGCGGATAGGCCTGGTGGCCGACATCCCAGACCAGCCGATCGTGCGGCGTGTTGTAGACGTAGTGCAGGGCGATGGTGAGTTCGATGACGCCGAGGCCCGCGCCGAAGTGTCCGCCGGTCTGGCCGGTGCACCAGAGCAGGTATTCGCGCAGCTCGCGCGCCAGCTCGGGCAGGGCGTCCTCGGGCAGCTCGCGCAGCTTGTCAGGCGTCGGCACCTGATCCAGCAGCGGCGTGTGCGGGCGGCTGAGCGGAATCTCGTGGAACATCAATCATCATCCTGACACGGCGTGCGGGAATTATACCTGTGGCGGCCGTGGGCTGCTCGGGTTAGTGATCGCGCGCCATCAGGAAGCGGGCCAGCTCGCGCAGCGGGTCGGCCTCGCTGCCCAGCGGCGCGAGCGCGGCCAGGGCCTGGTCGGTGAGGTTGCGGGCCAGCGCTTGCGCGGCATCCAGCCCGAGCAGGGCGGGGTAGGTCGATTTCTCCAGGGCGATGTCGGCGCCGGAGCGCTTGCCGAGCACGGCGGTGTCGCCGATGACATCGAGCACGTCGTCGTGGACCTGGAAGGCGAGGCCGAGGCGGTCGGCGTAGTGGTCGAGCGCGTCCAGCACGGCCTGGCCGGCGCCGCCGGCGAGCGCGCCGAGGGCGACGGCGGCGCGGATGAGCGCGCCGGTCTTGTTGCGGTGCACGGTCTCCAGCGGTTCCAGCGCGAGCCTGCGGCCTTCGGCGTCGAGATCAAGGCGCTGGCCGACGACCATGTCGAAGGCGGCCTCGGCCAGGCGCGCGGTCTGCGCCGCGCGCACCTCGGCCGAGCGCGCGCTGGCGGCCAGGCTGCGGAAGGCCATGGCCTGCAGGGCGTCGCCGGCGAGCAGGGCGGTGGCTTCGTCGAACTGACGGTGGCAGGTCGGCTGGCCCCGGCGCAGGTCATCGTCGTCCATGCAGGGCAGGTCGTCATGCACCAGCGAGTAGCCGTGTATGCACTCGACCGCGATGGCGGCGCTGTCGGCGTCGCCCCAGCGGCCGCCGGCGGCTACGCAGGCGCCCCAGGCCAGCGCCGGCCGCACGCGCTTGCCGCCGTTCTGCATGGCGTAGGCGATGGCGTCGGTCAGGCGGCGGTCGAGATGGCTCTGCCGTGCCAGGAAGTCGGCGAAGATGACGGGGAAGTGCTCCCGGGCGTCATGCAGGAGCGCGGGCAGGCCGGTGTCCACGGAGTCAGGCGTCCTCGCGCGGCGTGAAGGCCTGGTTGTCGACGCCACCATCGGCGCGCTCCAGCAGCAGTTGCACCTTCTGTTCGGCCTGATCGAGCGCCTGCTGGCACTGGCGGGTGAGGCGCACGCCCGACTCGAAGGCCTTGAGCGCGTCCTCCAGGGACAGTTCGCCGCCCTCGAGGCGATGCACCTGCTGCTCCAGCTCGGCCAGGGCCTGTTCGAAGTCCAGCGGGTTGTCGCTGTTCGCGGGGGCGGATGAGGTGGTCATGGCGGCACTCCGGGTGTCCTGAGCGCGAACGGTAGCCGCTGCCGGGGCGGCGGTCAACGACGCCGGTGCGGCGCGTCGTGACCGCCGCCGGACTCAGAAGCCCACGCGGAAGCCGACCACGAAGCCGCGGCCGGGGGCTGGCGCGGCATCCTTGATGAAGGAGGTCGAGCGGCGCACTTCGTCATCGAGCAGGTTGGTACCGCGCAGGAACAGCGAGGCCTCGCGCGTCGTCGGCAGCCGATAGTCGATGTCGGCGTTGAGCAGGTTGTAACCCTTGGTGGTGGTTTCCAGGCTGGCGATGCGCTCCTGGGCATCGGCGCGGATCAGGCTCAGGTTGCCGGTGGCGCGGCGGTAATGTCCGTGCAGGCTGAGGCCGTAGCGCGTCGGCGTCATGCGCGGCAGGTTGCGGTCGCCGGCGGCGGCGTCATCGAGCTGGCCGCGCACGCCGTCGGTGAAGGCGCGCACCGTCAGCTGCAGCGGGCTGTCCTGGAGGACGGCATAGCTGGCGGCGGCCTCGTAGCCTCGGAAGGTGGCATTGGCCTGGCGGTAGTTGACCAGCAGGTAGTCCCCGGCCGGATCCAGCAGGCCGTCCTCGTCGACCAAGTCGCCGACCCCGTCGCCGTTGCCATCGACCTCGCTGGCGTAGATGTAGTCCTTCACGCGCTTGTAGAAGATGCTGCCTTCCAGGGTCAGGCGGCCGCGGTGGTGGTCCAGGCCCAGTTCGGCGTCATTGGCGCGCTCCTTGCGCAGGGCCGTGCTGCCGACCTCGTAGGTGGCGGTGGCGCCGTGCGGGCCGCCGGCGTACAGCTCCTCGGTGGCGGGGGCGCGCTCGGCGTGGGTCAGCGTGGCCTTCAGATGCGTGTTCTCGCCGAGGTTGAAGATGCTGCCGGCGGAGTAGCTGAGCGGGGTGAAGCGGCGCTGGATGAAGCCGCCGTCGGGGTCGTAGTTGTTCTGTTCGACACGGGCGCCGAATTCCAGCTTGCCGAAGGCTGTCGGGCGTTCCTCGATCATGAACACGCCGAGCTGGCGGCTCTGCGTGGCGGGCACGTAGGCCTCGTCGCCGATGGCCGAGAAGTCGCGTAGGCCGGCCTGCACGCCGAGCGCGCCACGGAAGCCGGCCACGGGCTTGTGCACGGCCTCGACCCGGGCCTGGTACTGGTTGTTCTCGAAATGCGTGCCGGGCGTCGCGGCATCTTCGAATTCGGTGTGCTCGTAGCGGGACGCGCCGGCGCGCACGCGCAGCGACTCCAGGCTGGCTGACGGGTCGCGCAGCAGCACCTGCGTGTCCACGCGGGTCTGCTCCATGTCGATGAAGGCCGCCGGCTCCACGGGCAGGCCGTAGCGGCTCTGGTAGTGGCTGACCGCGAGGCCGTAGACATCGCCGTCGTCATTGACGTGGCTGTAGGAGACGGCGCCGGAGGTCAGGTCGGTGGCGCTGTTGGCGAGCCGGCCACGGCTGCCGCTGCCATCGACGTTGGCGCTGCCCGGTATGCGGTAGTCGTCGCTGCTGGTGCGCGAGAAGTCGGCGTGCAACTGGTTCTGGCCGACACCGTAGTTGAGGTCGCCGGCCAGGCCGCGCTCGTTGGCGTTGCTGCCGGCGTAGCCCTCGATGCGGCTCTGGCTGCCCGGCGTGACGTCCAGCGGCAGGCGGTTGTCGTTGACGTTGACCACGCCGCCGACGGCGCTGCTGCCGTAGAGCAGGGTCGCCGGCCCCTTGATGACTTCGATCTGCTCGGCCAGCAGCGGATTGATGGTGACCGCGTGATCCGGGCTGAGGTCGGAGACATCCATGCTGCTCACGCCGTTGGTCAGGACCTCCACGCGCGGACCGGCCTGGCCGCGGATGACAGGACGGCCCGCGCCGGCGCCGAAGTCCGTGGTGGATATGCCGGGCTCCTGTTCCAGCGTCTGGCCTATGGTGCCGCGGCGCTTGGCCTGCAGCTCGTCGCCGCTGAGCACGGTCACCGGCTGCACCAGTTCGTCGGCGGTGCGGCCCAGGGGGCTGGCGGTCACGGTGATCTCCAGCAGCGGCTTGCCGTCGATCACGGCGGGCGGCTCGTCGGCCACGCTCAGGCCGCTGAGCAGCGACATGGCCAGGGGCAGGGGGGCGAGGCGGATGCGGCGGGACGGACGGCGTCTGGCGGGTGGCATGTGCATGGCGGGCGGACTCGGTCAGGTTGGGGGACGGCTGGAGCGCATGATATTGTTATATTATAACGTAATCAATATGGGCGCGGCGATGAGTGAGCTGCCCGCAGCCGGCGCTGTCGCGGTATGATCGACCGCATCGTGCTATGGCAGGGAGAAAGCAGTGGCTGCATCGAAGATCCGAGATCCTGAACTGGAGGCGATCCGGCAGGACTGCCGCCGCCTGATCCGCAAGGTGTCCTGGGTGTCGGCGGGAGCGGCCGCCGTGCCGGTGCCGCTGTTCGACATCGTGGTCGATGTCGGTGTGCTCTATCGCCTGATCCCCGAGGTCAACCGCCGCTTCGGCCTGGAGCCGGAGAACATCGAGGCCATGGCCGAGGAGACCCGCCTGCGGGTCTGGAAGCGCCGCGCCGAGCGTGGCAGCGAGCTGATCGGCATGGTCGTCACCCGCACCCTGATCCGGCGCAGCCTGCAGACCATGGGCGCGCGCCTGGTCGCCCGCCAGGTCACCAAGTTCATCCCGCTGGGCGGCACCCTCGTCGCCGCCACGCTGGGCTACTGGGTCATGCGCAAGCTGGCCGACAGGCATGTCGATGACTGCTTCGAGGTGGCCGCCGCCGCGCGCGGGCTGGAGCCGGTGCAGGGCAAGCGCTGACCATGGAGGGCGAGATGGCGGAGAGCAAGCCGGCGGCGCGCGCCAAGGCGGCCGATCAGGGCCGGCGCTATCGCGGGGTCAGCGAGGAGGTGCGCCGCGCCGAGCGCCGCCAGCGCTTCATCGAGGCGGGCCTGGATGTCTTCGGCGTGCGTGGCTACCACAGCTCCACCGTGCGCAGTATCTGCGCCTCGGCCGGGCTGACCGAGCGCTATTTCTACGAATCCTTCGAGAACAGCGAGGACCTGCTTTGCGCGGTCTACAGCTTCTGCATCCAGCGCCTGCGCGAGCGCGTGCTGGCTTCGCTGCTGGGTGGCGAGCAGGGCGACATCGAGGGCATGGCGCTGCGCGCGCTGCGGGTGTTCTTCGAGAGCCTGCGTGACGATCCGCGCATCGCCCGCCTGCTCTTCGTCGAGGTGCTGGGCGTCAGCGAGCGGGTCGACACCATGTACCGCGTCACCGTCGAGGACTTCGCCAACCTGCTCATCCGCCTCAGTCAGCCGCTGCTGATGAGCGATCTGCCGCCGCCGCTGGAGGCCGAGCTGCTCGCCAACGGCCTGATCGGCTCCATCATCGCCACTGCCTCACGCTGGGTGCTGCTCGGCTTCGACACGCCCATAGACGCCATGGTGGTCAACGTCCACGCCATTTTCGTGGGCGTGGCCCGGCATCTGGTCAGCGCGGCGGCCGGACATAGAGCATCCGTTTCTGGATGACGCGGGTGCGCCGCTCCAGATAGCGTGTGCTGCGGTGCTCGTCGTAGAAGCGCGGGTTGGGGATCATCGCGGCCAGGCGGGCGGCCTCGGCGGATGAAAGGCCCGACGCCGGCTTGCGGAAGTAGTGGCGCGAGGCGGCTTCGGCGCCGAACACGCCATCGCCCCATTCGATCACGTTGAGATAGATCTCGTAGATGCGGCGCTTCTCCATCATCTGTTCCAGCATGATGGTGATCGCGGCTTCCTCGGCCTTGCGCCAGGGCGTGCGCTTGCCGGACAGGAACAGGTTCTTGGCGAGCTGCTGCGAGATGGTCGAGCCACCCGCCACGATGCGCTTCTTCTTCAGGTTCTTTTCCCAGGCGTCCTGCATGCCCTCCCAGTCGAAACCGTCGTGGCCGAGGAAGCGCGAGTCCTCGGCGGCCA
>Ga0222424_100251_pt1 | contig 44212 bp, 34 predicted proteins | sample 2B2ome_FD_182468 | JGI IMG/M metagenome (GOLD analysis project Ga0222424, IMG submission 182468) | Enriched microbial communities from leaf-cutter ant dump, University of Wisconsin, Madison, United States - 2B200A (version 2) | ecosystem: Environmental > Terrestrial > Nest > Insects nest > Nest... | reverse complement strand
GGCCAGGATGGACGCATCGGGCTCGAAGCCGAACTCCTGCAGGTGCTGGCGGCTGATGCGGTTCATCTTGTTGATGGTCTCGATCATGTGCACCGGGATGCGGATGGTCCGGGCCTGGTCCGCGATGGAGCGTGTGATCGCCTGGCGGATCCACCACGTGGCGTAGGTCGAGAATTTGTAGCCGCGGCGGTACTCGAACTTGTCCACGGCCTTCATCAGGCCGATGTTGCCTTCCTGGATCAAATCGAGGAACTGCAGGCCGCGGTTGGTGTACTTCTTGGCGATGGAGATCACGAGGCGCAGGTTGGCCTCGATCATTTCCTTCTTGGCGTCGCGCGAGGCCATTTCGCCAGCGTTCATGCGCTTGTTGATGTCCTTGAGCTCGGACAGCGGCACCACCACCCGGGTCTGCAGGTCGATCAGCTTCTGCTGCAGTTCCTGCACGGGCGGGATGTTGCGTTGCAGCACGGCACTCCAGGGCTTGCCGGCGCTGGCCTGCTGCTCTACCCATTGCAGGTTCAGCAGGTTGGGCGGGAAGTCCTTGACGAAGGTGTCCTGCGGCATGCCGCACTTGTCCACGATGATGCGGCGCAGCTCGCGTTCCTTCTTGCGCACGTCGTCCACCTGGGCGCGCACCATGTCGCACAGCTTCTCGATGGTCTTGGCGGTGAAGCGGATGGTCATCAGCTCGGCCGAGATCGTGTGCTGGATCTTCATGTACGTGGCGCCGCCGTAGCCGTCCTTGTCATACACCTTGTGCATCTTCTCGAACTGCTCGCGCAGCTTGTCGAAGCGGCGCAGGGCCTCGTTCTTCAGCTCTTCGAGCTTCTTGGTCAGCGCCTTGGAGCCGCCCTTGCCGTCGTCGTCGTCGGCTTCGTCGTACTCGTCGAAGTCTTCCTCGGCCACGTAGTCGTCGTTCTCGTCGGCGTCGACGAAACCGTCCACCACGGTGGAGATGACGACCTTGCCCTCGCGGATTTCCTCGGCCATGTTGAGGATCTCGGCGATGGTGGCGGGCGAGGCGCTGATGGCTTCCATCATGTCCTGCAGGCCACCCTCGATGCGCTTGGCGATCTCGATCTCGCCTTCACGCGTGAGCAGCTCCACCGTGCCCATCTCGCGCATGTACATGCGCACGGGGTCGGTAGTGCGGCCGAATTCGGAGTCGACGGTGGACAGGGCTGCCTCGGCTTCTTCCTCGGCTTCTTCCACGGTGGTGGCCGTGGGCGTCACGTTGTTCTGGAACAGCGTTTCGGCATCGGGCGTCTGTTCGTACACGGCCACGCCCATGTCGTTGAGCATGGCGACCACGACTTCCATGGTCTCGGCATCCACTAGCTTGTCGGGCAGGTGGTCGGAAATCTCGACCCGCGTCAGGTAGCCGCGCGTCTTGCCCAGCGTGATGAGCTTCTTGAGCAGCGAGCGGCGCTTGGCCAGGTCTTCCTCGGACAGGACGGTTTCGTCCAGGCCGAATTCCTTCATCAAGGCGCGTTCCTTGGCCTTGCTGATCTTCATGCGCAGGGGCTTGACCTTCTCGGTGGCGACATCGGCCACCGGCGCTTCCTCGACTTCGCCTTCCAATTCGGATTCGATGTCCGACAGGTCGGCGTCGTCGCCCATGCCTTCGCCTTCTTCCTTGGCCTTGGGCTTGCGTCCGCGCTTGGCCGGTGCCTTGGCGGCGGCCTTGGGCTTGGCGTCCGTGTCGTCGGCGCCGGCGGCCTTGGCGGGGCGGCCAGCCTTCTTCTTGGGGGCTTCCTCGGCGGCTGCGGCATCGGCGTCCGCGGTGGCCTTGGGCTTGCGCGCGGGCTTCTTCTTCTCTTGCGCTTCGGCGTTCTTCAACAATTCATCGGCGGCTTCTTTGAGCAGCTGGGCTTTGCTTTTGGGTGTGGACACGGTGGACGCTTTCGTTGCGGCTTTGGCGGCCGGGAGGGAAACGGTTTTTTCAGCGGCATCTGCAGCAGGCTTGGCAGACTTCGCGGACTTTTGCACGGGCATGGATAACCTCAGCGTCAAAAAAGGGACACACAAAGAAAACGCAAGCGCCACGGAAACCGGCGCATGGAGCACACACGGCCTGGGCCGTGTGGAGGGGAACCCTCGGGGCAAGATGTCTGGGCGAACATTTGGTGTGCAGTCCTTGCGGTAGTGTGGGCCGTGCACTTGCTGCAATGGGCGTGGAATCCACGCTGGCCCGGTCCGGAGGTGCTGCTGTCGCTCTTGCCAGTCAACCTTGGATTATATCGGTTTAAAAAGTTCCAAAGGAAAAGAAAAAAGTCAAGAGGCTTTGCGCGCCAGCGCTTCCAGCTCCAGGCGCTGCGCCTGCAGGGCGCGCAGGCGCTGTGCGGCTGCGGGGTCGGTGCGCAGGGCGGCCACGGCCTCGGTCTCCTGCTGCTTGATGCGGTCCATGCGCATGCGGTTGAGCACGCCGCGCAGTTCGCGCCGGATTTCCGGCAGGTCGCCCTCCGGCTGGGCATGCGGGCCGCTCATCAGCTGCGCGGCCAGGCTCTCGCAGCCCTGGCCGCGCAGGCTTTCGCGCAGCACGGCCCAGGGCTGGGCGCCGTGCTCGTGCCACTCCTGTTCCAGCCAGGCGAACAGCGGGCCGTGCGGGGCGGGCTGGGCGCCCAGGGCGTCGTGGTCGTCGTGCGTCAGCTCTTCCAGAAACGCCATGTGCGACAGCAGCAGCCGCGCGGCCTGGTCGGCGCGGCTCACGGGCGAGGGGCGGGGCCCCTGATAGGGCGGGGCCCAGGCCTTGGCGCCGCGGTTTTTCCAGTTGCCCCGGCTGCCCTGGCCGGGGCCTGCGGCGGGGCGGGAGGGGAAGTTGCCGGCGAAGGCGGGCGGGGCGCCGTGTTCCCAGGGCGGCGGCTCCTGTCCGGGTGCGGGCGCACGGGCGGGCGCAGGCGCTGCGCCGTGGCTCCACAGGTCGGCCAGGTCGCGGGCGTCAAGCTGCGCCAGATGGGCCAGCTCGGCGAGCAGTTGGCGCTTGAGCGCGCCGTCGGGCAGCGCGGTCCACAGGGCGCGGGCGTTGGTGGCCATGTGGGCGCGGCCTTCGGCCAGGCCCAGGTCGCAGCCTTCGCTGGCGGCTTCGACCAGGAAGCGGCTCAGTGGCATGGCGTCGCCGACGTGGCGCGCGAACGCCTCGGGGCCGTGGGCGCGGATGAAGCTGTCGGGGTCGTGCTCGGCGGGCAGGAACAGGAACTTGATGGCGCGCGTGTCGCTGGCGTAGGGCAGGGCGCCGTCCAGCGCCTTGCGCGCCGCGCGGCGGCCCGCGGCGTCGCCGTCGAAGCTGAAGACGACCTGGTCGGTGAAGCGGAACAGCTTGTGCACGTGCTCGCTGGTGCAGGCCGTGCCCAGCGTGGCCACGGCGTTGCCGAAGCCGAGCTGCGCCAGGGCCACCACGTCCATGTAGCCCTCGGTCACCAGGGCGTAGCCGGCCTCGCGGATGGCGGTGCGCGCCTCGAACAGGCCGTACAGCTCGCGGCCCTTGTGGAACACCGGCGTTTCGGGCGAGTTGAGGTACTTGGGCTTCTCGTCGCCCAGCACGCGCCCGCCAAAGCCGATGCACTCGCCCTTGACGTTGCGGATGGGGAACATGATGCGGTCGCGGAAGCGGTCGTAGCGCTTGCCGTCCTCCTCGCCCACGATCACCAGGCCCGATTCGTGCAGCAGCGGGCTGTCGTACTCGGGGAAGACGCTGGCCAGGTTGCGCCAGCCCTCTGGCGCGTAGCCCAGGCCGTAGCGCTTGGCGATCTGCCCCGAGACGCCCCGGCCCTTCAGGTAAGCCACGGCGCGCGGCGAGGCCCTGAGCTGCTTGCGCCAGGATTCGCCGGCTTTTTCCAGCACGTCGGTCAGCGTGGCCTGCTTCTGGCGCGCGGCGGCGGCGCGCTCGCGCTCCTGGGGCGAGGCATCGTCCTGCGGCACGGCCAGGCCCACGCTCTGCGCCAAGTCCTGCACCGCTTCGACGAAGCCCATGCCCGCGTGGTCCATGAGGAAACCGATGGCGTTGCCGTTCTTGCCGCAGCCGAAGCAGTGGTAGAACTGCTTGGAGGGACTGACGCTGAAGGAGGGTGACTTCTCCCCATGGAAGGGGCACAGGCCCATGAAGTTGGCCCCGCCTTTCTTGAGCTGCACGTAGCGTCCGACGACATCGACCACGTCGACGCGGGACAGCAACTCCTGGATGAAAGATTGGGGAATCGACACAGCCGTGATTGTCCGCGCAAACCGATTCGCGTTTACCCCTATTGCTTTCAGCCCGCTGTCAGCCAGCGTTGCTGTAATAGAAGGATTTTGTTTTCAATAAACCAAGGAAACCAGCCGTGACCAGCATGTACGACCAGCATCTGCCCCGCAACGAAGCCAACCACGCGCCGCTTTCGCCGCTGGCGTTCATCGAGCGCACGGCCGAGGTCTACCCCGACCGCCTGGCCATCGTGCACGGCGACCTGCGCCAGACCTGGGGCGAGACCTACAAGCGCTGCCGCCAGCTCGCCAGCAGCCTGCGCCGCCTGGGCATCGGCAAGAACGACACCGTGGCCGTGATGCTGCCCAACACCCCGCCGATGGTGGAGGCGCACTTCGGCATTCCCATGGCGGGCGCGGTGCTCAACACGCTGAACACCCGCCTGGATCCCGAAACCATCGCCTTCATGCTCGACCATGGCGAGGCCAAGGCGCTGATCGTCGATCCCGAATTCAGCGCCGTGGTGGCCAAGGCGCTGCCGCTGCGCAAGAACCCGGCGCCGCTGGCCCTCGTCGAGGTCGAGGACGCGCTCTACGGTGCGCCCGCACAAGCCCTGGGCGGCACGCGCTACGAGGACTTCGTGGCCGCGGGCGACCCGGCCTTCGCCTGGGAGCTGCCCGGCGACGAATGGGACGCCATCGCCCTGAACTACACGAGCGGCACCACCGGCAACCCCAAGGGCGTGGTCTACCACCACCGCGGCGCGGCCATCAACGCCATCAGCAACGTGCTGGAGTGGGACATGCCCAAGCACGCGGTGTACCTGTGGACGCTGCCCATGTTCCACTGCAACGGCTGGTGCTTTCCGTGGACCGTGGCGGCGCGCGCCGGCGTCAACGTATGCCTGCGCCGCGTCGATGCGCAGGCCATCTTCGACGCCATCCGCAACCACGGCGTCACGCACTACTGCGGTGCGCCCATCGTGCAGGGCCTGCTGGTGAACGCGCCCGCCGCCATGAAGGAAGGCGTGCCCGCCGGTGTCAAGGCCATGGTGGCCGGCGCCGCACCCCCGGCCTCGATGATCGAGGGCATGGAGCAGATGGGGTTCGACCTGACCCACGTCTACGGGCTGACCGAGGTCTACGGCCCCGCCACCGTGTGCGCCAAGCACGACGCCTGGAACAGCCTCGACATCGGCGAGCGCGCGCGCCTGAACGCCCGCCAGGGCGTGCGCTACCACCTGCAGCGCGCCGCCATGGTGTGCAACCCCGAGACCATGGAACCCGTGCCGCACGACGGCGAGACCATGGGCGAGATCATGTTCCGCGGCAACATCGCCATGAAGGGCTACCTGAAGAACCCGCAGGCCACCGAGGACGCGTTCCGCGGCGGCTGGTTCCACAGCGGCGACCTGGCCGTGCAGTACCCCGACGGCTACATCAAGATCAAGGACCGCAGCAAGGACATCATCATCTCGGGCGGCGAGAACATCTCCTCCATCGAGGTCGAGGACGTGCTCTACCGCCACCCCGACGTGCTGGCCGTGGCCGTGGTGGCCAAGCCCGACCCGAAGTGGGGCGAAACCCCTTGCGCCTTCGTCGAGCTGAAGGCGGGCGCGCTGACCACGGTGGACGACATCGTGCAGCACTGCAAGAAGCACCTCGCCGGCTTCAAGGTGCCGCGCGCCGTGGTGTTCGGTGAACTGCCCAAGACCAGCACCGGCAAGATCCAGAAATTCGAGCTGCGCCGCAAGGCCGGATCGGCCACGGCGATCAACGTGTGACCATGGGGTGAGGGCCAGGGGCGCCCGGGGCGCTCCTGGTTCGATAGCTGGCAGCGCTGGGTGGGCAAGGGCTGAAGGCCGTTTTGCTTCAAAATACGGCGTTTCCCGTTCCTGCCCCTGCCACACCGTGACCCCTTTCGTGACCGGGCCTGCCGCGCACGCGCTGGCCCTGCGCTTTCTCGGCGGCTTTGCCGTCTGGCGCGGCGGCACGCCCGTCACCGGCTTCCCCTACGACAAGGTGCGCGCGCTGCTGGCCTACCTGGCGCTGGAGCCGGGCCCGCACAGCCGCGAGTACCTGGCCGACCTGCTGTGGCCCGGCGTGGACGCGCAGCGCGCCCGCGCCAACCTGCGCGTGTGCCTGTTTGACCTGCGCCGCCTGCTGGGCGACGCCGCCGCGCAGCCGCCGCTGCTGGAGGCCACCCCGAAGATGCTGCGCCTGCACGCCGCAGCGGGCCTGCGGCTCGACGTGGCCGATTTCCTGGCCTGCGCCGGCCTGCCGGCCGAATCCCCCGACCTGCTCGCGCGCGGCGTGGCGCACTACCGTGGCCCGCTGCTGGCGGGCCTGTCGCTGCCCGACGCGCCCGAGTTCGACGCCTGGCTGGAGGCGCGGCGCGCGGCGCTGCAGCGCCAGGCCGTGCAGATGCTCGAATGCCTGGCGGCGCACCACGAGGCCCAGGGCCACGACGCCCAGGCGCTGCAGTACGCCCAGCGCGCCACCGAGGTCGATCCCTGGAGCGAGCCGCTGCAGCGCGCCTGCCTGCGCCTGCTGGCGCGGCGCAGCCCGGCGGCGGCGCTGGCGCATTTCGAGACTTTCCGCCGCGCGCTCGCGCGCGAACTCGGCGCCGAACCCGAGCCGCAGACGCTGGCCCTGGCCGCGCGCCTGGCCCAGCCGGGCGCCGCGCCCGAGGCCGCCCCGGCCCCGGCCGCGCGGCCCGGGCGCCGCCACCTGGCGGTGCTGGCCTGCGACTTCGAGCCGCGCGGCGACATCGACCCCGAGGAGGCCGCCGCCGCCCTGGGTGGCCTGCTGGCTCAGGGCGCGCAAGGCGTGCGCAGCCACGGCGGCCACGTGGCACTGGCGCAGGGCGGCGAGCTGCTGGCCTTCTTCGGCTACCCGCAGGCGCGCGAACACGCGCCGCGCGACGCGGCGCAGGCCGCCCTGGCCGTGGCACGGGCGTGGCGCGCGCAGGAGGGCGCGGCGGACCTGGTGCTGCGCGCCGGCCTGCATGCCGGATGGGGCTTCGCCGACGAATCGGGCGGCCTGCCCGACGCGGCGGGCGTCCTCACCAAGGCCGCGCGCCGCCTGGCGCAGGGCGCGCCGGCGGGCGGCATCGCGGCCAGCGCCGCGCTGCGCCGCCTCGCCGGCGGGCAATTCCAGTGGTCGGCGCCCGATGACGCTGGCGCCGCGCTGCTGCTGGCGCGTGGCACGGGCGCCGGGCGGGCGGAGGGGCCGGAGCGCGGCTTGCCGCCCCTGGTCGGGCGGCGCCAGGAGCTGGAGCGCCTGCGCGCCGCGTGGGGCGATGCCTGCCAGGGCCGCCGCCTGGGCGCGCTGGTGCAGGCCGAGGCCGGCCGGGGCAAGTCGCGCCTGGCGGCGGCGCTGGCCCAGCAGGTGCTGGATGGCGGCGGCGTGGTATGCGAAGTGGCCTGCCAGTCCGGCGCGGCGCACATCCCGTACCTGCCTTTCGTCGAGAGCCTGCAGCGCCAGATCGGGCTGGAAGGTACGGAGGGTGGCGCCGCGCACTGGCTGCGCCAGCGCCTGGGCGCCGATGCTGCGGACGCGCTGCCGGTGCTGCTGCACCTGCTGGGGCTGGCCGAAGACGTTGCTGCCCTGTACCCCGCCGAGCGCAAGGCGCGCGAGCAGGCCCTGCTGGCGCGCCTGTTCGGCCCGGCGCCGGACGGCCGGCCGCTGCTGCTGCTCGTGGAAGACCTGCACTGGGCCGATGAGGCGACGCTGGAGCTGCTCGAACGCATGCTTGGCGAGGGGGACGCGGGCGGCGCGCCGCTGCTCATGCTGTGCACCGCGCGCGCCATGCCGCCCGGGCTGCTGGCCGAGCGCCTGGCCGTGCACCTGGAGCTGGCGCCGCTGCCCGCCCAGGCCATCCGCACCCTGGTCACGCGCATGGCGGGGGCCGGGCAGCCCCTGGGCGACGCGCTGCTCGCCTCCATCGTGCACCGCGCCGACGGCGTGCCGCTGTACGCCGAGGAACTGGCGCGCGCCGCATTGGCCGGCGGCGGCCGCGCGGGCGACGTGCCCGAAACCCTGTGGGACGCGCTGGCCGCGCGCCTGGACGGCCTGGGCCCGGCCAAGCGCATCGCCCAGTACGCCGCCTGCATCGGGCGCGACTTTGGCGAGGACCTGCTGTGCGCCATCGCCACCGCGCCGGACGACGTGGACGGCGGCCTGCAGGTGCTGCTGCATGCCGGGCTGGTGCAGTGCCGGCTCGGCGGGCTGCTGCACTTCCGCCACGCGCTCATCCGGCAGGCCTCCTACGAATCGCTGGCGCAGGCCGAGCGGCGGCAGATCCACGCGCGGCTGGCGCAGGCGCTGGGCAGCGGCTTTGCCGAGCGCGTGCGCGCCCACCCCGAGATCCTGGCCCACCACCTGTCCGAATCCACCGACCCCGCCGCCGCGCACGCCTGGTGGGTGGCGGGCACGCAGGCCGCGTCGCGCTCGGCGCTGGCCGAGGCCATCCACGACTTCTACGCCGGCCTGGCCGCCGTGCAGGCCTTGCCCGAGGGCAGCCCCGAGCGCACGCACGACGAACTGCGCCTGCAGATCGGCCTGGGCACGGCGCTGGTCGGCGCGCAGGGCTACGGCGCGGAGGCGGCGCAGGAGTGCTTTCAGCGCGCCTGGGCCCTGAGCGCTGGTGCGCCGCCCGGCATGGACCTGTTTCCGCTCATGTGGGGCCTGTGGATGGTGGGCCGCCACGGCGAGGGCGAGCACCCGCTGGAATACGCCGGGCGCCTCGCCCGCATGGCGGAGGGCAGCACCGACCCGGCGCGGCGCATGGCCGTGGAATACGCCTGGGGCAACAACACCTTCTGGCTGGGCGAGTTCGCGCGTGCGCGCCGCCACCTGGAGGCGGCCATCGCCTGGCGCGCGCAGGTGGACGGCGCCGAATCCATCGCGCGCTTCGGCGAGGACATCGGCATTGCCGCGCGCGCCCTGCTGGCCTGGGTGTGCTGGACCGAGGGCGACCTGGAACGCGCCCGCGCGCTGGCCGACGAAAACGTGGCCCTGGCGCGCACGCTCGGCCACGCGCACAGCTTCGGCTTCGCCTTCAGCTGCGCGGCGGTGCTGTACCGCCACCTGCGCGCGCCGCAGCAAGCGGCAGCGCTCAGCGGCGAACTGCTGGACTACGCCCGGCACCACCGCCTGCTGCTGTGGCAGGCCGCCGCTGCCGGCGTGCTGGGCTGGGCGCAGGCGGCGCAGGGCGACGCGGGCGGGCTGGCCCCGATCCGCCAGGGGCTGGAGGGCGCGCGGCTGGTGTTCCGCGTGATCGAGATCACCTTCATGGCCTTCCTCATCGACGCGCTGCTGCACCTGGGCCGCCCGGCCGAGGCGCTGCCGCTCATCGACGAGGCGCTGGAGCGCTCCGTCGCGAACCACGACACCCATTTCGTGCCCGAGCTGCTGCGCCTGCGCGGCGACGCGCTGCGGCACCTGCGCCCCGGTGCCGCCGCCGAGGCGCTGGACCTGTACCGCCAGGCGCTGCGCCTGGCTGAGGCGAGCGGCGCCGCCCTGTTCGCGCTGCGCAGCGCCACGCGCATCGCGCGGCTGGAGGCAGGCGCCGGGGCGGCACGCCCGCTGGCGCAGGCACTGGCGCGCGTGCAGGGCCCGCCCGGCAACCCGGACCTGCGCGAGGCGCGCGAAGTTCTGGAAATGCTCCTGAAAAAGTAGCTTGTAGCGCTTGTCTGGCAAGCGCTAGCGACCTTTCTGGCTGAAATCGCCGCGATTCAACGCCTGGTCAACGCCTCCGTTCCCACAATCCTCCTCTTTTGCGCAAGGCGCCCAAAAAAGGGGGATCGATGCCAACGGCACGAATCATGGTCATTTTGGCCTCCAGCCCTTTGCTGGTGAGCGCTAGAAGCTCTTGAAACAATAGCATGCATATCCAATGGAAACCGCTTCGGCGGTGGGCCGCCGCCCTGGCCCTCGGGTGGGGGCTGGCCATCGCCGCCCATGCGGCGTTGCCCGCGGTCATCAGCTACCAGGGGCAGCTCACGCAGGCCGGCGGCGGGCCGCTGCCCGGGCCGGCGCAACTGGTCTTCCGGCTGTACGGCGCCGCCACGGGCGGGGCTGCGCTGTGGACGGAAACGCACCCCGCCGTGGCCTTGTCCAGCGGCGTCTTCAGCGTGCAACTGGGCAGCGCCGCGCCATTGGCGCTGCCGTTCGACCAGCCTTACTACCTGGGCGTGTCGGTCAATGGCGGCGCCGAGCTCGCGCCGCGCACGCCGCTGGCCAGCGCGCCCTATGCCCTGGCGGCGCAGACCGTGGCCGACGGGGCCGTGACCGCCGCCAAGATCGGCCAGGTGTGCGCCGTGGGCGAGACCCTGGTGCGCACCGCCAGCGGCTGGGCCTGTGGCGCGGCCACCGGGCCGCAAGGCCCGCAAGGGCCCGCAGGCCCGGCCGGGCCAACCGGCCCTGCGGGCGCTGCTGGGCCAGCCGGCGCCATGGGCGCGGCGGGCATGCGCACGCTGGTCGCCACGGCCGCCGAGCCAGCGGGCGCCAACTGCGCCAGCGGCGGCACCCGGGTGCAGAGCGGCGGCGATGCGGACGGCAACGGCGTGCTCGATGCGGGCGAGGTGGCGGCCACGGCCTACGTCTGCCATGGTGCCCAGGGCGCGCAGGGCGCTGCCGGGGCGCAGGGCCCCACCGGCCCCGCGGGCGCTGCCGGGCCGGCCGGTGCCACGGGCGCGGCAGGCATGCGCGCGCTGATCGCCACGGCCGCCGAGCCGGTGGGCGCCAACTGCAGCAGCGGCGGCACCCGGGTGCAAAGCGGCGGCGACGCGAACGGCAACGGCGCGCTGGACGCGGGCGAGGTGGCGGCCACGGCCTATGTCTGCCACGGCGCCCAGGGGCCGCAGGGCAGCCCCGGGCCACAGGGGCCCGCCGGCCCCGCGGGCGGCGGCACCCTGGTGCACGGCTGCTTCAGCGTGGGGCAGGCCGGCAGCGGCACGGGCTACACCGTTGCCTACGACAGCGGCACGGGCCAGCACACGCTGGCCTTCACCACGCCCTTCGCCAGCGCGGGCTACACGCTGCTGCTCGACGCACGGGCCGCGCCCGCCGGCCGTGCGCGCGCGGTGTACCCGGTGGCCAAGACGGCCGGGGCGGTCACGCTGGCGCTGGGCTGGCTCGATTCCGCCGAGACGGCGCAGCCCGTGTGCTTCGTGGCGGCGCAGTGAACCAGGCACCCCATGCCATGAAGAAAAACCATATCCTTTCCCTTTCCCCGCGCGGCCTCGCCCTGGCGGCTGCCCTGGCAACCCTGGCGCCGCCGGCCGTGGCGCAGCAGGACTGCATGCTGGGTGAGCTGCGCCTGTTCGCGGGCAACTTCGCGCCGCTCAACTGGATGCTGGCGCAGGGGCAGATCCTGTCCCTCAACGGCCAGACGGCGCAACTGTTCGCCATCCTGGGCACTACCTACGGCGGCAACGGCAGCTCCACCTTCGCCCTGCCGGACCTGCGCGGGCGCGTGGCGGCCGGGGCGGGGCAGGGGCCGGGCCTGAGCTACCGCAGCCTGGGCCAGCAGTGGGGCGCCGAAACGCGCACGCTGACCACCAGCGAGTTGCCCGCGCATACCCACCCCCTGAACGTCGCCAGCAACGCTCCGGCCACCACCGGCACGCCCGGTGGCGACAAGGTGCTGGCCGTGGCACAGAACGCGGGGCTGTACGCCGCCGCGCCGCCCTCGGTCGCGCTGGCCGGCAACAGCCTGGCCACGGTGGGGAACGGCCAGCCGTTCTCCATCCTGCCGCCCAGCCTGGGCATGAACTACATCATCTGCACCGGCGGCACGGCGCCGGTCCGCCCATGACCGCCATGGCACGGCGCGCACCATGGGGGGCACGCCTGCGGGCCGCCAGCGCCTTGGCCGTGGGCCTGCTGGCGGGCGCGGCTGCCTATGCCCAGGGGCCGGCTCCCTGCCTGCTGGGCGACGTGCGGCTGTTCGCGGGCAATTTCGAGCCCGTGGGCTGGAAGTTCGCCAACGGCCAGCTTCTGCGGATCAGCGATCACAGTGTGTTGTTCTCGCTGCTGTTCACCACCTGGGGGGGCGATGGCATGACGTTCTTCGGCCTGCCCAACCTGAGCAGCCGGATTCCGATGGGGACGGGCCAGGGGCAGGGCCCGTACGGCGACATCGCCGATGGGATGACCTGGGGCCAGGAGCGGACCACGCTGATGTATGCCAACCTGCCGCAGCACAGCCATCCGGTGATGGTGGCTGGCGCCACGGCCACCACGGCGGTGCCTGCGGCCGGCATGGCGCTGGCGGCGGTGCCGGAGGCGGGGGCGTTCGCGGTGGCGGCGCCCAATGCCACGCTGGTGTTCGCGTCGGTGGGGGTTGCAGGCTCCAGCCAGTCCTTCGAGACCCTGCCGCCTGCCATGGGGCTGAACTACATCATCTGTGTGGACGGTGTGTACCCGTCCCGGTATTAGTACTGCAACCTCCTGGATGAGTAGAGGAAGCCCATGAAATCAATGCATTCGCGCGCAGGGCAAGGCGCAAACCGCAGCAATAGCCGCAGCTATTGCGAGGATTCGCAACGCCGCCATGCTTCAGTACCAGGCATGGGGCACGACATGCATTCGCCGCTTTGCGTGCGCCGCGCTGGTGCCCTGGTGCTCGCCCTGGCCGGCGGCCTGTGGGCGCCGCAGGCGGCGGCCCAGGCCGGTGCCGTCGCGGGCCAGGCCATCGCGGGCCAGTCGTCGGGCGGCGGCGTGGTGCTGCACGGCGGCGCCGTCTTTGCGCAGGCCAGCACGCCGGTGCTCACGGGCGGCAGCCTGCCCGGCGGCGTGGCGGGCAGCGCCTACCGCCAGAGCCTGTCGGCCACGGGCGGCACGCCGCCCTATGCCTACCTGCTGTCCGGCGGCAGCCTGCCGCCGGGCGTGGCACTGACGGCGGCCGGCGTGCTGTCGGGCACGCCCACGGCGGCGGGCACGTACCGCTTCACGGTACAGGTCACCGACGCAGCGGCGCAGGTGATCGTGGTCACCTACCAGTGGGTGGTGGCACCGGCGAGCAGCCCGGCGGGGCCGGTGGCGGTGCCCCTGGGCGGGCCAGTGGCTGGCGCGCTGCTGGGGCTGCTGCTGGCGGTCTGTGGTGCCGCGCGGCGGCGCAAGGAGGATGCATGACGGGTTCAGGCCGCGTGGGATGGCCGAGGGCGCGCGGGTGGCTGCTGGCCTGCCTGCTGGCGTGCCTGTGCGGGTGGGCCGTGGCCGATGACGGCGAGCCCGGCTTTGCCAACTTTGCCCAACTGGCGTCCATCAGCGTGGGCGGCGTGGCTGCCAGCTACCCGCTGGGCGACCTGGAGGACGACCCGCTGGCGGTGACGACGCAGACCGTGCACATCGGCCACTGCGCGCCGCAGCGCCTCGCCGTGACCGGCTGGCAGCCCCCGGCGCACGAACACACGGTGCGCGTGCAGGGGCAGACGCTGACCATGTCCCAGTACCAGCCCGGCGGCGCGCTGGACGTGACCCTGCCCTTTGGCAGCAGCACGCTGGTGCTGGAGGCGGAGCGCTTCGTCTCCGCAGGCTGGCGGCCGCGCGCCACCTACACCGTGCCGGTGGAGCGCGCAGGCCCTGGCACCGATGCCGCGCTGGCCGGGCTGGCGCTGGCAGGCGCGCAACTGTTCCCCCCGTTCGATGCGGACACGCTGGCCTACGAATCCATCGTGGCCGCACCCACGGTCGCCATCACGCCCACGGCGGCCGATTGCCCGCAGATCACCGTGGCCGGCCAGCCTGCCGCCAGCGGCGCCGCCACGCAGGTGCCGCTGGCGCTGGGGCCCAACGTGGTGGCGGTGCAGTCCACCGCGCAGGACGGCAGCACGCGCAGCTACCACATCACCATCACCCGCACGGCCAGCGCCGACGCCACGCTGCAAGGCCTGGCGCTGTCGGCCGGCACGCTGGCCCCGGCCTTCGACCCGCAGGCGGCCAGCTACACGGCGGCGGTGCCGTACACCACGGCCTCGGTGGTGGTCACGTCGACGGCGGCGGTCTCGTCGGCCACGCTCACGGTGAACGGCGCTGCGGCCGCGTCGGGCCAGCCCCATGCGGTGAACTTGCAGGTGGGTGCCAACACCCTTGCCGTGCAGGTGCTGGCCGAGGACGGCATCGCCAGCCGCAGCTACGGCATCGTGGTGCAGCGCGCCGCGCCCGACACCACGGCCCGGCTGGCGGCGCTGGCTGTGTCGCAGGGCACGCTGGCGCCCGCCTTCGACCCCGCCGTGGCGCTGTACAACGCCCAGGTGGGCAGCACGGTGGGCAGCATCACCGTCACGCCCACGCCGGGCTTTGGCGGCACGGCCACGGTCAATGGCACGCCGGCGGGCAGCGGCGGCGTGGCCGTGGCGCTGGCGCCGGGGCTCAACACCATCGCCGTGCAGGCCACGGCGCAGGACGGGGTGGCGCAGTTTGGCTACACCCTGCGCGTGGTGCGCGCGCCATCGACGCAAAGCGCCCGGCTGGCGGGGCTGGCGCTGTCCACCGGCACGCCGTGGCCGCCGGTGCATCCGGACATCACGGCCTACAGCGCGCGCGCGGCCAGCGGGGCGGACAGCATCATGCTGATGCCCACGGCCGAGGACGCCACCGCCACCGTACGCATCAACGGCGGTGCGCCCGTGCTGCCGGGCGACGCATCGGCCCCGCTGGCGCTGGCGCCGGGGCACAACGCCTTCACCCTCCAGATCACCAGCAGCGACGGGCAGCTGAACCGCAGCTACACGCTGGACGTGCTGCGCGGCCAGGGCAACGCGGCGCTGGCCGGGCTGTCGCTGTCCGATGGCAGCCTGACCCCCGCGTTCGCCCCAGGCGCAACGGCCTACAGCGCCACCGTGCCCTACGTGGTGACGACGCTGCGCGTGGGCGTGGTGCTGGCCGATCCCGACGCCAGCGCGCGCGTCGCCGGCCGGGCGCTGCGCAGCGGCCACGCCGCCGCCGTGGCGCTGGCGCCGGGTGCCAACAGCGTGCCGGTGCAGGTCACGTCCAGCGACGGCACGGTGCAGCGCAGCTACATGCTGACCATCACCCGCGCGGCGCCTGTGCAAGCGCTGGGCGACCACCCGGCGCAGTTCGCCGCGACGCAAACCCTGCAACTGGCCGGAGGCACCGTGCGCGCCCTGGCCGCGCAGGACATGGACGGCGACGGCCGCCCCGACCTGCTGGCGCTGGAGGCCCCGCGCCCCGAACTGGCCCTGCTGACCGCGCAGGACGGCGGTGGCTTCGGCCCCGTGCAATGGCTGCCGCTGGGCGTGGTCATCCCCGCGGCCCTGGCGCCCGGCGACTACCTGGGCCAGGGCTGGACGGACGTGCTGGCGCCCATTGGCGGCGAGGCGCGGCTGGCGCTGAACCTGGGCGCCGGGCACATGCTGGCACACCCGGCCATCGTCGATGGCTACTACGAACCCCTGGTGGCGCACGACATGGACGGCGATGGCCGTGACGACGTGGCCGCACGCAGCGGCAGCAACGCCGTGCTGCTGCACAGCCTGGGCGACGGCCGCTTTGCCCCGCCGCGGGTGGCGGGCAGCCTGCCCGGCCTGCGCTTCGTGGCGGCGGGCGACTTCGACGGCGACGGCCATGCCGACCTGGCGCTCATCAGCGACCAGGGCGCCGTGCGCGTGCTGCCCGGCCTGCCGCAGGGCGGCTTCGGCACCCCGTGGGATGGCAGCCTGGGCGTGGCGGGCATCAGCAACATGGTGGCCCCGCCGCGCGTGGCCGACCTGGGCGGCGACGGGCGCGACGACCTCGCCGTGGCCGTCTCCGCCAATGGCCTGAGCACGCTGGCCGTGCTGCGCGGCCAGCCCGGCGGCGGCCTGGCCGCCCCCGTGCAGATCGCCAGCGGCGAGGGGCCGATGATCGGCACCGAGGTGCCGCTGGACCTGGCCGTGGCCGACTTCAACGGCGACGGCCACCCCGACGCCGCCGTGCTCAACGGCAACGGCGCCACCTACAGCGTCGCCATCCTGCGCGGGCAGGGCGATGGCAACCTCGCCGCGCCGCTGCTGCACCATGTGTCCTGGTGGCCCAGCCACATGGCGGTGGCCGACTTCGACGGCGACGGCAAGCCCGACCTGATGCTCGACGCGCTCGCCTACGCCGGCGGCGGCCTGCGCCTGCTGCACAACACCACGCCCGACCTGGCGCAGGTGCAGCCTTCCAGCGGCACGCTGGCGCCCGTGTTCAGCGGCGGCACGGCGGACTACGTGTTGCAACTGCCTGCCACCGGCCCCGCCCCCACGCTCACGCCCTGGCTGGCCTTTGGCACCGCCAGCGTGTCCATCGGCGGCGTGCCGGTGGCCAGCGGCAGTGCCTCGGCCCCCATCGCGGTGCCGGCCGAAGGCAGCGTGACCGTCACCGTCAACGTGCAGGCGCGCGACGGCAGCACGCGCGGCTACACCTTCACCATCGGCCGCCCCGTGCCCGCCACTGCCACGGCCAGCCCGGCGGCAGGCGGCACGGCCAGTTGCACGCCCGACCCGGTGCCGTTCGGCGGCAGCGCCGCCTGCACCGCTACGCCTGCCATGGGCTACCAGTTCACGGGCTGGACGGGCGCTTGCATGGGCCAGGGCGTCGCTTGCACCCTGGGCAATGTCCGGGCGGCGCAGGCGTCGGTGGCGCTGTTCGCGCCCCATGCCTACGCCGTCACGGCCACGGCCAGCCCGGTGGCGGGCGGCATGGCGAGTTGCGCACCCAGCCCGGTGGCGCATGGCGGCAGCGCCACCTGTACCGCCACGGCCAGCACGGGCTACCAGTTCGCGGGCTGGACGGGTGCCTGTGCGGGCCAGGGCGCTAGTTGCACCCTGGGCGGTGTGACGGAAGAAAAGGCTTCGGCCGCCCTGTTCGCGCAGCAGACAACGCTGGCCCTGCCTGAAGGGCCTCAGGCGCAAAAGTCCCTGGGGCTGGTGCTGCAGGCGGGCGCTGGCTGGCAGGTGGCGGACGCTGGCACGCAGACCGCCGCCAGCGTGGGTGCCGCGCTGCCTGCGGGCGTGACGCTGCCGCATGGCGTGGTGCGCCTGCGTCTGGAGCAGGGCACGCAGGGCAGCCGGGCCACGGTGGTGCTGACCTATCCGCAGGCCCTGCCGCAGGGCGCGGTCTATTACAAGTACGGCAAGACGGCGGACGGCCCGCAGCCGCACTGGTACCCCTTCCCCGGCGCGGCCATCAGCGGCAGCACCGTGACGCTGACCTTGCAGGACGGCGGGGCGGGCGATGACGACCGGATGGAGAACGGCGTGATCGTGGACCCGGGCGGCGTGGCGCTGCTGGCCGCTGCGCCCACCGGCGCACAGGCCATTCCCACCCTGGGTGCATGGGCACTGGCGTTGCTGGCGGGTTTGCTGGGGCTGTTCGGCCTGTGGGGGTATGGCGCAGGCCGTGATGCCGTTTTTTTGAGAAAAATCAGGCCAAAACCCTTATGGGGTAAGCGCTAGAAGCTATTGAAAGAGGAGCGAATTCAGGCGCGCTGCGGCCCGGGCTGGCCGTCTTCCACCACGAAGCGTGCCAGGCTGGTGGCGCCGCTGTCGGCACGCAGCGGGTCGTCGAGCACGCGCAGCGTGGTGGTCCAGCGCGTGGGCGTCAGGTCGGCCAGGCCATAGCCGCGCAGGTCGGAGCGCGCGAGCAGCACGTGGGGGTTGTGTTGGGCAATGGCGTCCACCTTGGCCTGCGTGGTGCCTGAGCGCGAGGTGATGGACGTGCCGCAGAACTCGCTGGCGAGCACTGCAGCGTCCGCCCGGTCCGGTTCGGCGAGCACGTTGCACACGTAGTTCTGGTGGATGTCGCCGCCCAGGAACACGGCGTTGCGCTGCGGGTGGCGCTGCAGCGACTGCAGCAGGCGCTCGCGCGCGGCGGGGTAGCCGTCCCAGCTGTCGGTGCTGCGCACGCCCGAGGGGTAGTGGCGCGGCGCGAACAGCGTTTGCTGCGCGATCACGCTCCAGCGTGGCGCGTCTTCGGCGGAGTGCCCGGCCAGGCGTGCGCCGAGCCAGTGCTCCTGCGCGGCGCCCAGCAGCGTGCGCCGCGGGTCGCTCCAGGCCGCGCAGTCCCCGGGGCGCACGCCGCCTGCGCCGCTGCTGCCGTCCTTGCGGCAGGCCTGCCAGTCGCGGAATTGGCGCGTGTCGAGCAGGTGGATGCGCGCCAGGCGTCCCCAGGCCAGGCTGCGGTACACCTGCAGCGCGTCCACGCCGCGCGCCAGGCTCGCCGCGCGCAGGGGCATGTTCTCGTAGAAGGCCTGCCAGCCGGCCAGGCGCGTGGCCTGGAAGGCCGGCGTGCCGCCGTCGCGGCCGAGGGCGCCGGCGTAGTCGTTCTGCACCTCGTGGTCGTCCCAGGTGACGCTCCACGGGCAGGCGGCGTGCGCGGCCTGCAGCAGCGGGTCGCTCTTGTGCAGCGCGTAGCGGTCGCGGTAGTCGGCCAGGGTGCGCGCGGCGCGCAGTGTGTGCACGCGGGCCAGGCCCGTGGCGTCGCGGGGGCTGGCGTATTCGTAGATGTAGTCGCCCAGGAAGAGCACGAGGTCCGGCGCGTCGTGCACCACATGGCGCCAGGCGGCGTAGTGGCCGTGCTCCCAGCGCTGGCACGAGGCGAAGACCAGGCGCAGCCGCGCAGGCAGGTCCTGCGGCGCGGGCGCGGTGCGCGTGCGGCCCGTGGCGCTCACGGCGTCGCCGCACTGGAAGCGGTAGTGGTACCAGCGGCCGGGCGGCAGGCCCTGCAGTTCCACGTGTACGCTGTGGCCCCATTCGGGCAGCGCCTGGGCCTGGCCGCGCTGCACGATGTGGCGAAAGCCCGCGTCGTCGGCCAGTTCCCAGTGCACCGTGAGCGGGGCCAGGGCCGTGCCAGGCTCGGCGGGCAAGAGGCGGGTCCAGAGCACCACGCCGTCGGGCGCGGGGTCGCCGCTGGCGACGCCGAGGGCGAACGGGTCGTGGCGCAGGGTCTCCTGGCTCCAGGCCCAGCGCGGCACCCGGGTGGCCAGCGCGGCCAGGGCGGCGCGCCGCAGCAGGGCGCGCCGCAGGGGGCTCATGCGGCGACGACGCGGTTCTTGCCGGCGCGCTTGGCCAGGTACATGCCCTGGTCGGCGCGGCGCAGCGCTTCGGTGCTGCCCTCCTCGGCGCCGAGCTGGGCGACGCCAGCGCTGAAGGTGATGAGGATCTTCTCGTTGTTCTGCAGGAAGAACCGGGTCGTCAGTTCGCGCTGCAGCCGCGTCATGGCCTCGATCCCCTGGGCCTGGCCGGTTTCGGGCAGCACGACCACGAATTCCTCGCCGCCGTAGCGCGCCAGCATGTCCTGCGGCCGCAGGGCCGAACGCGCGACGTCGGCCAGATGCACCAGGGCAGCGTCGCCCGTGTCGTGGCCCAGGCGGTCGTTGATGGACTTGAAATTGTCCACGTCCAGCAGGGCCACGCACAGGGGGGCGCCGTTGCGCCGCGAGCGTGCGATCTCGCGTTCCATGACCTCGTCCAGGCCCTTGCGGTTGAGGGTGCCGGTCAGCGGGTCGTGGCGCGCCAGGGCGCTGGCGCGGTCGAGTTCGTCCTGCAGCTTGGCGATTTCGGCGTGCTTTTCCTCGGTGCGCTGGCGTAGCGCCTGCAGCTCGTCGTGGGCCACGCGGCTGTCCAGCGCCATGGCGCGCGTGGCGCTCATGACTTCCTGCAGCACGGGCGTGATGTCTTCCAGGCGCGCGGCGCGGCCGATCAGCTCGGCGCAGCGCTCCATGGTGCCGTGGTAGCGGTCGCTGGAGGAGCTGATTTTGGCCAGGCGCTCGATGAAGGTGGCCAGCAGCTCCTTCATCTGCTCCTCGGCCTCGGCGCTGCGGGCGCGCGCCTCGGTCTGCTTGTAGATGACGTCCTTGAGGCGGCGCTGCACGTCGTCGAGGCGGCGCAGCGTCAGCGGCGGGGTGGCGGCGGCCATCAGCGCCTCGGCCTGGCCGCGCAGCCAGTCATCGTTGGGACTGAGGGCGGAGATGTTCTCGAACACCAGGCGCAGCAGCGCCAGCAGGCCCAGGCGTATGGCGCCTTGCTCCTCGGTGGCGAACGACAGGCGGTAGGTGAAGTTGTTCAGCAGCAGCACCAGCGTGGACGATGGCGCCGCGCCTTCGCGCAGCATCTCGACCAGTTGCACCGCCATGTCGTGCACGCGGGCGTCGTCTTCGCTGAGTGAATTGAGGATGTTGTCCATCAGGCGCGCGAGCTGCTCGGCCAGGTCTTCGGGCAGCACGGCGAGCGGTTCGGGGTCGGGCTCCTTCAGGGCCGGGCCGGCGGCGTGCAGGCCCAGGTTGGCATAGCCCACCATGACGCTTTGCAGGGCCTGCCAGTCCTTGCGGTTGATGGCCGCGCCCAGTTGCTCGAGCAGGCGGATCTGCGCCGGCGTCTGGCCCGGCAGCACGCGCAGGATGGTGCGCAGCGGTGCCTCGGGGAAGGGCGCGTGCGCTGGCCCGCCTTCGATTTCCGCGTAGACGGCCTGGTAGTTGTCGGGTGTGGGGGCCAGCCTGCGCAGGGCCAGTTGCCGGAGTGTTTCGCGCGCGATGTCGGATGAATTTCGGTCTGCCATGTGCAAATCTACGCCAGGACGGCCGGAGTTTGACAGAGGCGCCCGGCATTGACCAGATGCCGGGCCTTGGCAGGAGGCCTGCCAGTCTTTACGCGTTGACGAGGACGAGCTTGCCCTTGACGGCGCGCGAACCCATGAGGGCGAAGGCTTCGCGCAGCGCGGACATCGGCAGGGTGCGGTCGAGCACGGGCTTGACCTTGCCCTCGCCGTACCAGCGGGCCAGCTCGGCCATCATCGCCGTGTTGGCCTGGGGCTCGCGCTTGGCGAACTCGCCCCAGAACACGCCCACGATGGATGCGCCCTTGAGCAAGGGCAGGTTCAGGGGCAGCGCCGGGATCGGGCCCGAGGCGAAGCCCACCACCAGGTAGCGCCCGCGCCAGGCGATGGAGCGCAGCGCGGGTTCGGCGAAATCACCGCCGACCGGGTCGTAGACCACGTCCGGGCCCTTGCCGCCGGTGGCAGCCTTGATGGCATCGCGCAGGTTGTCGCGGCTGTAGTTGATGGTCGCGTCGGCGCCTAGCGACTGGCACAGCGCGCATTTGTCGTCGCTGCTCGCCGCGGCGATGACGCGCGCGCCGCGCGCCTTGGCGATTTGGATGGCCGCCGTGCCGACGCCGCCGGCCGCGCCGAGCACCAGCACGGTCTCGCCCGGCTGTAGCTGGCCGCGGTCGATCAGCGCGTGGTGCGACGTGGCGTAGGTCATGATGAAGGCGGCGGCATCCTCGAGTGCGAACCCGGGCGGCAGGGGCATGCACAGGGCGGCCTGGGCGATCGTGTGCGTGCCGAAGCCGCCGGTGCCGGAGAGGCAGGCGACGTTCTGCCCGGGCTGCAGGTGCTTCACGCCTTCGCCCACGGCGCGCACCACGCCGGCGTACTCGGCCCCCGGCACGAAGGGCAGGGGCGGCTTGATCTGGTACTGGTTCTGCACCATCAGCAGGTCGGGAAAGTTCAGGCTGGCGGCCTTGATTTCGATGAGCACCTCGCCCGCCTTGGGTTCGGGCGTCGGCAGTTCGGTCCAGGCCAGGGCGTCAACGCCGGTCGGTGTGGTGCAAAGCCAAGCGTGCATGGGGAGTCTCCTTTTTTGAGAATGGGGGTCGCGTGAAATCGGGCCGCATGATAAGGAGGGCAACCCGCCCGGCATTGTCCCTGGCGCGACCCTACAATCGGCGCAACCCGTTTTGCGACCATGAAGATCCTCATTTCCAACGATGACGGCTACCAGGCACCCGGCATCGCGGCGCTGTACGAGGCGCTGCGCACCATCGCCGATGTCGAGGTGGTGGCGCCCGAGCACAACAACAGCGCCAAGTCCAACGCCCTCACGCTGCATTCGCCGCTGTACGTGCACCGCGCCGCCAACGGCTTTCGCTACGTGAACGGCACGCCGGCCGACTGCGTGCACATCGCCCTCACGGGGCTGCTGGGCTACCGGCCCGACCTGGTGGTCTCCGGCATCAACAACGGCGCCAACATGGGCGACGACACCATCTATTCCGGCACCGTGGGCGCTGCCATGGAAGGCTATCTGTTCGGCATCCCGTCGATCGCTTTCTCGCAGGTCGACAAGGGCTGGGGCGAGCTGGAGTCCGCCGCACGCAAGGCGCGCGAGATCGTGCAGCAGATGCAGTCGCAGCGGTTGGTGGGCGAATCTCCCTGGCTGCTCAATGTGAACATTCCCAATATGCCGCATGAAGCATTGCGGCCCTTGAAGTTGTGCCGCCTGGGGCGGCGCCATGCGGCCGAGCGCGTGATCACGCAGGAGAGTCCGCGCGGCGAGGTGATGTACTGGATTGGCGGGGCGGGCGCTGCCAAGGACGCCGCCGAGGGCACCGACTTCCATGCCACGGCCCAGGGCCATGTGGCCATGACGCCGCTGAAGGTGGACCTGACTGACCACGACCATCTGGCCTACTGGGCGCAGACGGCGGCGCGCCTGGCCGCCGGTGCGGCAACCGCGTGATGCAACCGCGCCGCCCGGGTTTTCCTGCGCGCCTGCCCTCGGCGGCGCCTGCCGCGGCGCCGCGTCCTGCAGGCCAGCCTGTGGCGCTGCGGCCTCCGGCACCCGCGCCCCAGGGTGTGGGCCTGGACTCCGCCGCCGTGCGCGCGCGCATGGTGCAACGGCTGGCGGCGGGCGGCATCACGGCGCCCGCCGTGCTGCAGGCCCTGCGCGATGTGGAGCGCCATCGCTTCGTCGACAGCGCCCTGGTGAACCAGGCGTACGAGGACACCAGCCTGCCCATCGGGCTGGGGCAGACGATCTCCAAGCCCAGTGTGGTGGCGCGCATGCTGCAACTGCTCCTGGGAGCGCCTTGTGCCGCGGCTGGCCTGGGGCGTGTGCTGGAGATCGGGACGGGGTGCGGCTACCAGGCGGCAGTCCTGGGGCGCATCGCCCGGGAGGTGTATTCGATGGAGCGGCTGCGCGGCCTGCACGAGCGCGCGCGCGCCAACCTGCGCCCCCTGCGCCTGGCGAACGTGCATCTGATCTTTGGCGATGGCATGGCGGGTTATGGGCCAGGGGCGCCCTATGCCGCGATCATCGCTGCGGCGGGCGGCGAGGCCGTGCCTGGCGCCTGGTATGACCAGTTGGCCGTTGGCGGGCGTCTGGTTGCGCCGATGGCCCTTGGTGGCGGGCAGCAGGCCCTGCTGGTGGTCGACAAGGCGGAGCAGGGCTTCAAAGAGAGCGTGCTCGAGGCCGTGCATTTTGTCCCTTTAAAATCGGGAGTTGCCTGAAAAGGATTGCTTATGTTGGTATCGCGTGGTCTTGTGGGTTGGGGGGCTGTGGTGTTGGCCGGGTTGCTGATGGCCGGTTGCGGGACTTCGCTCAACAGGGCTCCTGTGGAGGATCGGGGAACGTCGGCGGGCGCGGTGCCGTCCGCCACGCCGGGCACTGTGGTCGAAGCCCCGAAGCCGCTGCCTGGCGCCGAGAACGCGGGCAAGCCGGGCTACTACAGCGTCAGGCCCGGGGATACGCTGATCCGTATCGGCCTGGAAAACGGCCAGTCCTGGAAGGACATCGCGCGCTGGAACAACCTGGAGAACCCGAACCTGATCGAGGTGGGACAGGTTTTGCGCGTTGTTCCGCCAGGCTCCGCGGTGGCGGCCGCTCCCGTGGCGTCTGCGGTCACGGGGGATTCCGGTGTCGTGACGCGCCCGGTATCGTCGTCGAGCGTGGCGCCCAGCACGGCTGCGTCGGCTCCGGCTGCAGTGCCGGCGCCCGCGCCAGCACCTGCCGCCGCAGCGGATGACGGCCTGGGCTTCATCTGGCCAGCGGCCGGCAGCCTGCTCGCGGGCTTCGACGAAGCGCGCAACAAGGGCTACGACATTGGCGGCAAGGCCGGCGACCCGGTGCTGGCCGCGGCGGATGGCCGCGTGGTGTACGCCGGTGCTGGACTGCGCGGCTATGGCAACCTGGTCATTCTCAAGCACAACAACACCTACCTGACCGCCTATGCCCATAACCAGACGCTGCTGGTCAAGGAAGACCAGTCTGTGCGCAAGGGCCAGAAAATCGCCGAAATGGGCAGCACCGACGCTGACCGCGTGAAGCTCCACTTCGAGATCCGCCGCCAGGGCAAGCCGGTCGATCCGTCCCGCTACCTGCCGTCCCGTTGAGCAGCGTGGAGATGGCGGCGGCCCAGCCCCCCGGCTGGCAGGAGCCGGAAGAGGAGGAGCAGGGCCCCGAGTCTTCCGAGGTCGAGGTTCGCAGCCTGTCCGTTGGCGCCAGCCAGCATGGGGGGCGCCTGGACAAGGCCCTGGCCGAACTGGTACCGGAGTTGTCCCGCAGCTATTTGCAGCAGTTGCTGGCGCAGGGGCTGGTGTGTCTCAATGGCGCGGCGTCGTGCAAGCCCGCGCACAAGGTCAAGGCGGGCGATGCCCTGGTGGTGGAGATCCGGCCCACGCAGCAAAGCCAGGCGTTCAAGCCGGAGGCCGTGCCGGTGCCCGTGGTGTTCGAGGATGCCCACCTGCTGGTCGTCAACAAACCAGCGGGCCTGGTTGTGCATCCGGCGCCAGGCCACTGGAGCGGCACGCTGCTCAACGGCCTCATGGGGCGTGATCCGAAAGCCATGCTCCTGCCGCGCGCGGGTATCGTGCACCGGCTGGACAAGGACACCAGTGGCCTGATGGTGGTGGCGCGTGAACGTGCCACGATGGACGCCTTGGTGCGCTTGATCGCACAGCGCCAGGTCAGCCGCCAGTACCTGGCGCTGGGGCACCGCGCCTGGCAGGGGGGCGCTCTGCGCACGGTCGATGCGGCGGTGGGGCGCGATCCGCGCAACCGCCTGCGCATGGCGGTCGTCGATCTGGCGCAGCACGCGGGCAAGCCGGCGCGCACCGACTTCGAGTGCCTGGCAGGGAATGACCTGGGGTGCCTCGTGCGCTGCACACTGCACACCGGACGCACGCACCAGATTCGCGTGCACATGGCTTCCATGGGCCACCCCCTCGTGGCGGATGCGCTGTATGGCGGCGGCGTGGCGGCGGGCATGGCGCGCCAGGCGCTGCACGCCTACCGCCTGGCTTTCGGCCATCCCGTGACGGGACAGCCGCTGGAGTTCCATGCGCCCTTGCCCGGGGACATGCAGCAGGCCCTGTTGCAATGGGGCCTGGGCTACAATCCCGATCCAGCGGCTTGACGCGTACCGCCAAACCCTCCTCGCCTGTGACCTGGCTTCCAGCACCGCATCGCCGTTTCGCCGAGTGCTGACGTACCGAATCCTTCTTTTTGATTGCTGGCGCTGCACTGCCCGTGCAAGGCGCCGCTTGCCCGGAAACCTCTGAACCATGAACCCGGTGGATGCCAAGAGGATCCTTGAGACCGCGTTGGTCTGCGCCCCGCAGCCCGTGAGCGTGCGTGACCTGCGCATGCTGTTCAACGACATGCTGGGCGCCGACAGCATCAAAGCGCTGCTGCAGGAGCTGCAGCAGGACTGGATGCAGAAGGGGGTGGAACTGGTGTGCGTGGCCAGTGGCTGGCGTTTCCAGAGCAGGCCCGAGATGCGCGAGTACCTTGACCGGCTGCATCCCGAAAAGCCGCCGCGCTATACGCGCGCCACGCTGGAGACGTTGGCCATCATCGCCTACCGCCAGCCGGTGACGCGGGGCGACATCGAGGACATTCGCGGTGTGACGGTGAACAGTCTCATCATCAAGCAACTGGAAGATCGCGGTTGGGTGGAAGTGATCGGTCACCGCGAGACGGTGGGGCGGCCTGCGCTGTTCGCCACCACCCGCCAATTCCTCGATGACCTGGGGCTGCAGTCGCTCAATCAACTGCCCATGCTGGAAGACACGCGCGCGCAGGCCGGGGCGCTGCAAGCGCTTGGCGCGCCCGAGGGAGAGCCTTTGGCGGGCGAGCTTTTTGAAACTTCTTTGAACGAACAGGGTGCCGCCGAGGGTGGCGCAGCAACACAGCCATGAATGACAACACCCCCACCGACGCTGTAGAAACGGACGCACCGACCGGGCCTGCCAAGGCGGATGCGCGGCAGGCGCCGCGCAAGAAGGCGCCCCGGCCCGCCGCTGCGGCAGCGCCTGATGGCTACCAGTTTGCCGACGTGGTTTCTGGCGCCTTCGATGAGGACGAAGGGCGGGCCGATGTGCCCGTACCCAAGCGGGTGCTCTTGCCGCAGCCCGAGACGCCGAAGCTGCACAAGGTGCTGGCCCAGGCCGGGCTGGGCTCGCGCATCGAGATGGAGCAGATGATCCTGGAGGGGCGCATCTCGGTGAACAACGAGCCCGCCCATGTCGGGCAGCGCGTGCAGTATGGCGACCAGGTCAAGGTCAACGGCAAGCCGATCCGTTTCCGCATCGAGCCGCCGCCCGTGCGCGTGATCGCCTACCACAAGCCGGTGGGGGAGGTGGTGACGCACGACGACCCGCAGAATCGCCCCACGGTGTTCCGCAGGCTGCCGCGCCTGGTGCAGGGCAAGTGGCAGTCGGTGGGGCGGCTGGATCTGAATACCGAAGGCCTGCTGCTGTTCACCAGTTCGGGCGATCTGGCGAACAAGCTGATGCACCCGCGCTTCGGCCTGGAGCGTGAGTACGCGGTGCGCGTACTCGGCGCCTTGAGCGATGAGGAACGCCAGACACTGCTCGATGGCGTGCAGCTCGACGACGGCCCGGCCGCTTTCGGCTCCATCGAGGACGGCGGCGGCGAAGGCGCCAACCGCTGGTACCGCGTCACCATCTCCGAGGGGCGCAACCGGGAAGTGCGCCGTCTCTTCGAGGCCGTGGGCCATGCGGTGAGCCGGCTCATCCGTATCCGCTACGGCGCCATGCTGCTGCCGCGCGGCCTCAAGCGCGGTGCGTGGATGGAACTCGACGAGCAGGACATTCGCGCGCTCATGGCGGCAGCGGGCATGCAGGAGCGGCCACGCGCAGCGCAAGGGCAGGGTGCCGGCCGTGGCCGGCGTGCAGGAGCCGCCCCGCGCGGCCCAGGCGGGGCAGCGGGCGCGCGCAAGGCGCAGGGCGCTTCCCAGAATGCGCCGCAGCGCGGCCGGGGCCAGGGTGGTGGCGCACAGCCCGATCCCATGAAGACTTCGCTGGGATACATCGGGGCCGACAGCCTTTCGCGCCAGCGGCAGGGGCAGAAACGCAACGCCCCCCGCAGGGGCGGGCGCTGATTGCACATGTCCGGGCTGGCGGGCCGGGCGCCGTGGGCCCGTTAGAATTGAAGGTTTTGTCTATCGGGCAAAAAAACCGAAACTCATAGGAAATTGAAAATGGCTATCGAACGTACCCTCTCCATCATCAAGCCTGACGCTGTCGCCAAGAACGTGATCGGCCAGATCTACGCACGCTTCGAGGCCGCCGGCCTGAAGGTCGTGGCGGCCCGCATGGTGCACCTGTCGCGCCTGGAAGCCGAGCAGTTCTATGGCGTGCACAAGGAGCGTCCTTTCTTCAAGGACCTGGTGGACTTCATGATCTCCGGCCCGGTGATGGTGCAGGCTTTGGAAGGCGAGAACGCCATCCTGAAGAACCGCGAGCTGATGGGCGCCACTGACCCCAAGAAGGCCGAGCCCGGCACGATCCGCGCCGATTTCGCCGACAGCATCGACGCCAATGCCGTGCACGGCTCCGACGCGGCGGAAACGGCTGCCGTGGAAGTGGCCTTCTTCTTCCCTGGCCTGAACATCTACTCGCGTTGAGCATGTTTCCCGTGCCATGTGGCACGGGCGCATGACAGGGCATGACGACCAATCTCCTCGACTTCGATCTCGACGGACTGGCCGCCTTTTGCGAGGGGCTGGGGGAGAAGCGTTTTCGTGCCACGCAGCTGTTCCGCTGGATTCACCAGCGTGGCGCGCACGATTTCGGCCAGATGAGCGATCTGGCCAAGTCGTTGCGCGAGAAACTCAAGGATCGCGCCTGCATCACCGGCCTGCCCGTACTGACGGAGCAGGCCTCGGCGGATGGCACGGTCAAGTGGCTTTTCGACGTCGGCGGCGGCAATGCCGTCGAAGCCGTTTTCATTCCCGAAGACGACCGGGGCACGCTGTGCGTGTCCTCCCAGGCCGGCTGCGCCGTGGGCTGCCGTTTTTGCTCGACCGGGCACCAGGGCTTCAGTCGCAACCTCACCACCGGCGAGATCCTGGCCCAGCTGTGGTATGCCGAGCACCACCTGCGCCAGCGCCTGGGCAGCAGCGAGCGCGTGATCTCCAACGTCGTCATGATGGGTATGGGCGAGCCGCTGCAGAACTACGGCGCCCTGGTGCCTGCCTTGCGGGTGATGCTGGACGACCACGGCTATGGCTTGTCGCGCCGCCGCGTGACGGTTTCCACCTCGGGCGTGGTACCGGTGATGGACCGGCTGGCGCTCGACTGTCCGGTGGCCCTGGCGGTGTCACTGCACGCGCCCAATGATGCGTTGCGCGACCACCTGGTGCCGCTCAACCGCAAGTACCCGCTGGAAGAATTGCTCCAGGCCTGCATTCGCTACCTGGACCATGCGCCGCGGGACTTCATCACCTTTGAATACTGCATGCTCGACGGTGTCAACGACCAGCCCGAGCATGCCCATCAGTTGATCCGGCTTGTGCGCAGCCATGCCCAGGGCAAGGCCTGGTGCAAGTTCAATCTGATCCCTTTCAATCCTTTCCCGGCGTCGGGCCTGTTGCGCTCCCCGCTGCAACGGGTGGCAGAGTTCGCCAGGCTGCTCAGTGAGGCAGGCATCGTCACCACGGTGCGCAAGACGCGGGGCGATGACATCGACGCGGCCTGCGGTCAGTTGGCGGGGGATGTGAAGGACAGGACGCGTGCCGCCGAGCGCATGGCGCGGCGGCGCACGATTGAAATCAAGCCGGTTTAGCGGTTCGTACCGCAGTTATCGAGGAGGCTCTGCATGATGGGAACGGTTGTGGATTGGCTGCAGCGGGGCCGCTGGGGCCTTGTGGCCGGTGGCATGGCGCTGGCGGTCCTGGCCGGTTGCGCAACGCCTGGGGGCACCGCCTCGAGCGATGGCTCCGATATCGTGACGGCCTCCGACGAGACGGAAACCCACCGCCGCGCCCGCATCCGTCTGGAGCTGGCTGCCAGCTATTTCGAGCGCGGCCAGCTCACGGTGGCCCTGGACGAGATCAAGCGCGCCCTGGCCATCGAGCCCAACTATGCCGATGCGTTCAATCTGCGCGGCTTGGTCTTCATGCGCATGGACGACCTCGGCCTGGCCGAAGAAAGCTTCCGGCGCGCCATGGCGCTGCGCCCCTCCGATCCCGATGTGGCGCACAACTATGGCTGGCTGCTGTGCCAGCAGAAGAAATTCGCCGAGGCCGACCAGCACTTCGAGCGCGCCCTGGCCCAGCGCAACTACACAGCGCGCAGCAAGACCTACATGGCGCAGGGTTTGTGCCATGATGCCGCAGGCCAGGCTGGCCTGGCCGAGCAGTCCCTGCTGAAATCCTACGAACTCGATCCCGGCAATCCCGTCGTGGCCTACAACCTGGCGCTGCTGCTGCAGCGCCGGGGCGATTTGACGCGCGCGCAGTTCTATATCCGGCGCCTGAACAACAGCGAGCTGGCGAATGCCCAATCGCTGTGGCTGGGCATCAAGATCGAGCGCACCCTGGGCAGCGACGTGGCCATGCGCCAACTGGGCGAGCAGTTGCAAAAGCGCTTCCCGGAGTCGCGCGAACTTGGCGCCTACAAGCGGAGGGCGTTCGATGAATGACACCACGACCCACGAAGGCCAGACGGGTGCCAGTGCGGGTGCGTTGCTTCGCCAGGCGCGCCAAGCCGCGGGCATGGATATCGCGGTGCTGGCGAGTGCGCTGAAGGTGCCCGTCAGCAAGCTCCAGGCGCTGGAAAACGACGACTTCGCTGTGTTGCCCGATGCGGTGTTCGCGCGTGCCCTGGCGTCCAGCGTGTGCCGCACGCTGAAGGTCGATCCCGCTCCGGTGCTGGGGCAGTTGCCCCAGAGCCAGGCGCCGCGCCTGGTGGGGGAGAAGGACGGCCTGAATGCGAAGTTCAAGGATCCCCAGGACAAGGCGCCGCCCTTGCGGCTGCCTGCGGCCTCGCGGGGCGTGAGCCTGGCGGTGCTGGTGCTGCTGGCCGGGGCGGCCGCAGTGTATTTCCTGCCCAGCGGCATGCTGGAGTTCGATTGGCCGCGCACCCCCGCGCCGGAGCCGGTGCATGCCGTGGCCGAGGCGTCCCAGGAGGGCGTTGCCGTTGCGGAGGCCACGCAAGACGCGGGGCCAGCCGTGCCGGCACAGCCTCCGGCCAGTGACTTGCCGCTGGCCGCCCCAGCGGCCCCGGCATCGCAAGCCACGGCAGCGCCCATGGCGGCCGCCAGCGTGGCGCCTGCGGCCGTTGCGGCGGCTTCCTCGGCGGTGCTGGAGTTCCGTGCCAGCGCGGAATCCTGGGTGCAGGTGCGCGACGCTTCGGGCGCGGTGGTGTTCGAGCGCACCCTGAAGGCTGGCGAGTCGGCCCAGGCGCCGGGCAAGCCGCCGCTGGCCGTGGTGGTGGGCAGGGCCCATGCGACCGAAGTGATGGTGCGTGGCGTGCCGTTCGACCTGGCTGCAGTCGCGCGCGAGAACGTCGCGCGCTTTGAGGTGAAATAGTGCAAGCAATGAACAGCGAGGCGCAGCCCATCGCGGTGGCGGCGCCCCAGGCACGCCGTACGCGCCAGGCCCGGGTCGTCTGGGGCAGCCGCGTAGTGACCGTGGGCGGCGACGCCCCGGTGCGCGTGCAGTCGATGACCAACACCGACACGGTGGACGCCATCGGCACGGCCATCCAGGTCAAGGAACTGGCCCTGGCGGGCTCGGAGTTCGTGCGCATCACGGTGAACACGCCGGAGGCCGCGCAGGCCGTGCCCTACATCCGCGAGCAGCTCGACCGCATGGGGCAGGATGTGCCGCTGGTGGGCGACTTCCACTACAACGGCCACCGCCTGCTGACCGAATTCCCGGCCTGCGCCGAGGCGCTGTCCAAGTACCGCATCAACCCCGGCAACGTGGGCAAGGGCGACAAGAAGGACAAGCAGTTCGCCCAGATGGTCGAAGCGGCGATCCGCTGGAACAAGGCGGTGCGCATCGGCGTCAACTGGGGCAGCCTGGACCAGGCGCTGCTGGCGCAGTTGATGGACGCCAACAGCCGCCGCGCCCAGCCGTGGGAGGGGCGCCAGGTCATGTACGAGGCCCTGATCACCTCGGCCATCGAGTCCGCACGCCAGGCCGAGGCCATTGGGCTCGATGGCAGCCAGATCATCCTGTCGTGCAAGGTCAGCGGCGTGCAGGATCTGATCTCGGTCTACCGCGAGCTGGCGCGCCGCTGCGACTACGCGCTGCACCTTGGCCTGACCGAGGCGGGCATGGCGACCAAGGGCACGGTGGCGTCGGCCACGGCCCTGTCCATCCTGCTGCAGGAGGGCATTGGCGACACCATCCGCGTCTCGCTCACGCCGCAGCCCGGCGAGGCGCGCACGCAGGAGGTGGTGGTGGCCTCCGAGATCCTGCAGGCGCTGGGCCTGCGCGTGTTCGTGCCCAGCGTCACGGCGTGCCCGGGCTGCGGGCGCACCACCAGCACCACGTTCCAAGAGCTGGCCAAGCAGATCGACGACTACCTGCGTGCGCAGATGCCGGTCTGGCGCGGGCGCTATCCCGGCGTCGAGGGCATGAAGGTGGCCGTGATGGGCTGCATCGTCAACGGCCCCGGCGAGAGCAAGCATGCCGACATCGGCATCAGCCTGCCTGGTACCGGCGAGGCACCGGCGGCGCCGGTGTTCATCGATGGCGAAAAGGCCATGACCTTGCGCGGCGACAACATCGCGCGGGAGTTTCACGACATCGTCGAGCAGTACGTGCAGCGCCGCTACAGTGCGCGCTGAACCGTCGTTGCTATTATTCAAGGAGCTGCTGGCGCTTGCTGGATAAGCGCTGGAGGCCAATTTCATTCATATTCATATTTCTTCGGGAACCCCTTGCCGTGAGCGTCACCCCTCCTTCCGCGCCGAGCAAAGCGCAAAAGCTCAGCGCCGTCAAAGGCATGAACGACATCCTGCCGGCCGCCGTGCCGCGCACCGAGAAGCTGCCCAGCTCCGAGCGCTGGCAGTGGTTCGAGGCGGCCGTGCGCAAGGTGCTGGGCCGCTATGGCTACCAGTACCTGCTGACGCCAGTGGTCGAGCCCACGGCCCTGTTCGTGCGCGGCCTGGGCGAAGTGACGGACATCGTGGAAAAGGAGATGTATTCCTTCACCGATGCCATGAACGGCGACCAGCTCACGCTGCGCCCCGAGGGCACGGCGGGCGTGGTGCGCGCCATGATCGAGCACAACGCGCTCTACAACGGTCCGCTGCGCCTGTGGACCGCCGGCCCCATGTTCCGCCACGAGCGGCCGCAAAAGGGCCGCTACCGCCAGTTCCACCAGCTCGACGTGGAGGCGCTGGGCTTCGCCGGGCCGGACGTGGACGCGGAAATGATCCTCGTGGCGCGCGCGCTGTGGCGTGAGCTGGGCCTGGTCGAAGGCCAGCACGTGCGCCTGGAGATCAACAGCCTGGGCCAGAGCGCCGAGCGCCGCGCGCACCGCGATGCGCTGGTGCGCTACTTCGAGGAGCACGCCGCCGTGCTGGACGAAGACGCGCGCCGGCGCCTGCACAGCAACCCGCTGCGCATCCTCGACAGCAAGAACCCGGCGATGCAGGCGCTGATCGAGGCCGCGCCGCAGTTGATGGACTTCCTCGGCGCCGAGTCGCGCGCGCATTTCGACGCCGTGCGCGTCGCGCTCGATGCCGTGGGGCTGCAATACCGCATCAACCCGCGCCTGGTGCGCGGCATGGACTACTACAACCTTACCGTGTTCGAGTGGGTGACCGACCAGCTCGGCTCGCAAGGCACGGTGTGCGGCGGCGGCCGCTACGACGGCCTGATCGCGCAACTGGGCGGCAAGAGCGCGCCCGCCGTGGGCTTTGGCCTGGGCATCGAGCGCCTGCTGCTGCTGGCGCAGGAACTCGACCTGCCCATGCCGTGCAGCGCCGCCGATGCCTACGCCGTGGTGCCGCCGGGCACGCCGCTGGCACCCGTGGTGGCCACGCTGGAGGCGCTGCGCGCCCAGGGCGTGTGCGTGATCCAGCACGCGGGCGGTGCCGACGGCGCGGGCAGCATGAAGTCGCAATTCAAGAAGGCCGACGCCAGCGGCGCGCGCCATGCCCTGGTGTTCGGCGGCGAGGAACTGGCGCGTGGCCAGGTGCTCGTCAAGGCCCTGCGCGACGGCAGCGGCGCCCAGGTGGAGCGCTCTCTGGCCGACGTGGCGCAATGGGCGGCCACTCTACAATCCAACGCTTAAATTTCGCAACGCATTCCATGGCACATCACCTCGACCTTGAAGAACAAGAGCAGCTTGACCGGCTCAAGCATTTCTGGAACGCCTGGGGCACGCTGATCAGTTCGGTGTTGCTGGTGGTGTTTGGCGGCCTGGCGGCCTGGAATGGCTACCAGTACTGGCAAAGCCGCCAGGCATTCCAGGCCTCGGCCCTGATGGATGCCGTGGACGCCGCCATCGCCGCCAAGGATCCAGCCCGCATGGAGCAGGCCTTCGGCGATTTGCGCGAGCGCTATGCGGGCACCATGCAGGCCGGCCTGGCCGGACTGCAACTGAGCAAGGCGCTGGCCGATGCAGGCAACCTGGACGGCGCCAAGGCTGCGCTTACCTGGGTGGCGGACAAGGCGTCCGACCCCGGGCACAAGGCGTTGGCGCGCCTGCGCCTGGCCAGCGTGCTGGCGCAGCAGCAGGCTTACGACGAGGCGCTCAAGCAATTGTCGTCCGGCATTCCCCCGGAGTTCGATGCAGCGGCAGCCGATCGCCGGGGCGACATCTATGCCCTGCAAGGCAAGAAGGCCGAGGCCATCGAGGAGTACAACAAGGCCTACCGGCGCTTTGACGAAGGCCAGGAATACCGCCGTATCGTGGAGGTCAAGCTCAACGCGCTGGGTGTCGAGCCGGCCGCCGTGGCGCCTGCCCAAGGGGGCGCGAAATGATGCGCCGCGCTTTGCATGCGCGCGTGGCGCGCCCGCTGGGTGTGCTGGCGCTGGCGTCCGCCGTGCTGCTGTCCGGCTGCTCGCTGTGGGGCAGCGGCTCCAGCAAGCCGAAGCCGCTGGAGCTGGGCACCATGGAGCCGGTGCTCGCCGTGCGCCAGGCCTGGCTGTCCAAGGTGGGCCCGGTCGATCGCCTGGCGCTGGCCGTGCATGTCAACGGCACGGTGGTGACCGTGGCCTCCGACGCGGGCACGGTGGCGGCTATCGATGCCCGCACGGGGGGCGACGTATGGCGTGCGCAACTGGGGCGGCCGCTGATCGCTGGCGTAGGCAGCGATGGGCAGCGTGCAGCCGTGGTTTCGGACAGCAATGAACTCATCGTGGTGGCTGATGGCCGCGAAGTCTGGCGCCAGCCGCTGACGGCGCAGGCCTATACGGCGCCGCTGGTGGCCGGGGAACGTGTTTTCGTGCTGGCAGCCGATCGTTCGCTGGCGGCCTACGACGCGGCCACGGGCCAGCGCCTGTGGCGTCAGCAGCGCCAGGGCGAGCCCCTGGTGCTGCGCCAGCCCGGGGTCCTGATGGCAGTGGGCGACACCCTGGTGGCCGGCATGGCGGGACGCATGGTGGGCTTCAACCCCGACAACGGCACGGTGCGCTGGGAAGCACCCGTCGCTACGCCCCGGGGCACGAACGACGTGGAGCGCCTGGTGGAACTGGTCGCGCCGGTGAGCCGGGTCGACGACAGCGTGTGCGTGCGCGCCTTCCAGGCGGCCGTTGGCTGCGTGAACACGGCCCGTGCCGCGACCCAATGGAGCCAGGCGGCCAACGGTGCCACGGGCATCGACGGCGATGGCATGCTGCTGTTCGGCACGGAAAGCAATGGCTTCGTGCAGGCCTGGCGCCGCGCCGATGGCGCGCGTGCCTGGTCGTACGACCGCCTGCAGTACCGCAAGCTCACGGCACCGTTGCTGCTGGGCCGCTCGGTGGTGGTGGGGGACGATGCCGGCTGGGTGCATTTGCTCTCGCGCGAGGACGGGCAGCCGCTCAACCGCTTCGCCACCGACAACTCGGGCATCGCCGCCACGCCGGTGGTGGCAGCCAACACGCTGGTCGTCGTGACGCGCAATGGCGCTGTCTACGGCTTCCGGCCCGATTGATGCGCGGGAGTCGCAGGGCATGAAACCTGTCATTGCGCTCGTTGGGCGCCCCAACGTTGGCAAGTCCACGCTGTTCAACCGCCTCACCAAGTCGCGCGACGCCATCGTGGCCGACTTCGCCGGGCTGACGCGCGACCGGCACTACGGCAACGGCCGCCAGGGCAAGTACGAGTACATCGTCATCGACACGGGGGGCTTCGAGCCGGACGCGTCGAGCGGCATCTTCCGCGAGATGGCCAAGCAGACCCAGCAGGCCGTGGCCGAGTCGGATGTGGTGGTGTTCGTGGTCGATGCCCGCGCGGGCGTGTCGGCGCAGGACCACGACATCGCCAACTACCTGCGGCGCCTGGGCAAGCCCTGCCTGTTGGTGGCCAACAAGGCGGAAGGTATGCAATCGGGCGTGCAGCTGTCCGAGTTCTATGAGCTGGGCCTGGGCGAGGTTTACCCCGTCTCTGCGGCGCATGGCCAGGGCGTGCGCGGCCTGGTGGAGCAGGCGCTGGAGCCGCTGAACCTGCCTGAGCCGGAGGACGATGGGGATCTGCAGGAGGGGCTTGGTCCGGTCAAGCTCGCCGTTGCAGGGCGTCCCAACGTCGGCAAGTCCACGCTGATCAACACCTGGCTGGGCGAGGAGCGCCTGGTGGCGTTCGACATGCCGGGCACGACGCGCGATGCCATCTCGGTTCCTTTCGAGCGCCAGGGGCAGAAGTTCGAGCTGATCGATACGGCAGGCCTGCGGCGCAAGGGGCGGGTGTTCGAGGCCATCGAGAAGTTCTCGGTGGTGAAGACCCTGCAGGCCATCGAGTCGGCCAACGTCGTGCTGCTGCTGCTCGATGCCACCCAGGGCGTGACCGACCAGGACGCGCATATCGCGGGCTATATCCTCGAAAGCGGCCGTGCCGTGGTCATCGCGGTCAACAAATGGGATGCGGTGGACGACTACCAGCGCCAGATGCTGGAGCGCTCGATCGAGACGCGGCTGTCGTTCCTGAAATTCGCCAACCTGCACTTCATCTCTGCGCAGAAGCGCCAGGGGCTGGGCCCTGTGTGGGCTTCGATCGTGCAGGCGCACAAGGCGGCCACCTGCAAAATGCCGACCCCCATCCTGACCCGGCTGCTGCTGGAGTCGGTACAGTTCCAGACGCCCAAGCGCGTGGGGGGCTACCGGCCGAAGATGCGCTACGCGCACCAGGGTGGTATGAACCCGCCGCTGATCGTCATCCACGGCAATTCGCTGGAGCTCGTCACCGATGCCTACAAACGCTTCCTCGAGGGGCGTTTCCGCAAGGAATTCAACCTCGTGGGGACGCCCCTGCGCATCGAGATGAAGACCTCGCACAATCCATTCGTCGACAAGGAATAGCGGCGAAAGCCCTTGTGCCCCGAACAGCCGATGCGCTGTGGTAAGGTGGCGAATTACAACAACATTCTTGAACACGGAGAATATCGTGAGCAACAAAGGCCAACTCCTCCAAGACCCGTTCCTGAACGCGCTGCGCCGCGAGCATGTGCCGGTCTCCATCTATCTGGTCAACGGCATCAAGCTGCAGGGCCAGATCGAATCCTTCGACCAGTACGTTGTGTTGCTGCGCAACACCGTGACACAAATGGTCTACAAGCACGCCATCTCCACCATTGTTCCGGGCCGCGCCGTGAATTTCTCCACGGCCGACACTGCGGACAGCGACGCCAGCGGCTCCTGAGTTTGCATTGCACTACAGCCCCCCGCCGTGGCGGGGACGCGGGCCCAGAGGAGGGCTTTCGTGGGTTTTGATGCTTCGGCGCAGCGCAAGGGCGCTGCGGTGGTCTTGGTCGGGGTGGACTTCGGGCTGCCCCATTTCGATGCCGAACTCGAAGAACTGGGCCTGCTGGCACAGACGGCAGGCCTGAATCCCGTGGCCCGGCTGACTTGCAAGCGCAAGGCGCCGGATGCGGCGCTTTTCGTAGGCAGCGGCAAGGCGGATGAAATCCGCCTGCTGGTGCAGATGCATGGCGCGGTCGAGGTGCTGTTCGACCAGGCGTTGAGCCCCGCGCAGCAGCGCAACCTGGAGCGCCACCTGGAAGTGCCGGTCTATGACCGCACTCTGCTCATCCTGGAAATCTTCGCCCAGCGTGCGCGCAGCCACGAGGGCAAGCTTCAGGTCGAGCTGGCACGGCTGCAGTACCTGAGCACGCGCCTGGTGCGCCGCTGGTCGCACCTGGAGCGCCAGCAGGGGGGCATTGGCATGCGGGGCGGCCCCGGGGAGACGCAGATCGAGCTGGACAAGCGCATGATTGGGGACGCGATCAAGCGCACGCGTGAGCGTCTGCTCAAGGTCAAGCGCCAACGCTCCACGCAGCGCCGCCAGCGCGAACGCCGCGACACCTTCAATATCTCCCTGGTCGGCTATACGAACGCAGGCAAGTCCACGCTGTTCAATGCGCTGGTCAAGGCGCGTGCCTACGCTGCCGACCAGCTTTTTGCCACGTTGGATACGACCACACGCCAGCTGTACCTGGTTGATGCGGGGCGGTCCGTGTCGCTGTCGGATACCGTCGGCTTCATCCGCGATTTGCCCCACGGTCTCGTCGATGCCTTCCAGGCCACCTTGCAGGAGGCGGTGGATGCGGATCTTCTGCTGCACGTGGTGGATGCAGCCAATCCGCATTTCCCGGAGCAGATCCAGCAGGTGCAGAAGGTGCTGGCGGAAATCGATGCGGTGGATATTCCCCAACTGCTGGTATTCAACAAGCTCGATGCACTCGCGCCGGAACAGCGGCCGTTGCAGTTGCAAGACAGCTATGAGATGGACGGCCGGCCCGTGCCGCGTGTTTTCCTGAGTGCGCGTACGGGAGAAGGGTTGCAGGCGTTGCGCCAGCAATTGACCGCGACCGTGATTGCCGAGCGGGGCCAGGGCATGACCCCTGGCATTGCTCCTGAATTACCGGAGGGTCTGGTCTGATTGGGCAGAATGTCCGATTGGCCCGCATCCAACAACTCTGAGACATTGCATGATTTTTCCAATTCGCGCCCCGCGTTGGGCGATGCTGCCGCAGCGTATCCGGGGAATGTTCAATCTGAACGATCCGCGTTGGGGCCGTGGTGATGACAAGGCGTCCGACGATGCCAACCGGCCGGAGGATCGCCCCCCGCAGGGACGGCGCAATCCAGGGCCTGGTGGCCAGCCGCCCGATCTCGATGAGCTGTGGCGCGACCTTAACCGCAAGCTGTCGGGCCTGTTCGGGGGCGGCAACGGAGGCGGGCGTGGCGGCAATGGCGGCGGTTTTCAGCCAGACATGCGCAATGCGGGCATCGGGGCAGGGTTGATCGCTGGCATCGCCTTCGTCATCTGGATGGGGACGGGTATTTTCATCGTCCAGGAAGGCCAGCAGGCGGTGATCACGCAGTTCGGCAAATACAAGGCCACTGTGGGGGCCGGTATCAACTGGCGGCTGCCCTATCCGATCCAAAGGCATGAGCTCGTCTTCGTGACGCAGATCCGCTCCGCCGATGTGGGGCGTGACAGCGTGATCAAAAGCACCGGGCTGCGTGATTCCGCCATGCTGACGGAAGACGAAAACATCGTCGAAATCAAGTTCGCCGTGCAATACCGGTTGAATGACGCGCGTGCGTGGCTGTTCGAGAGCAAGAACCCGGCCGATGCCGTGGTGCAGGCCGCGGAAACGGCGGTGCGTGAGGTCGTGGGCAAGATGCGCATGGATACGGCGCTGGCTGAGGAGCGTGACCAGATCGCGCCGCGCGTGCGCCAGTTGATGCAGACCATCCTGGATCGCTACAAGATTGGTGTCGAAGTCGTTGGCATCAATCTGCAGCAGGGCGGTGTTCGTCCTCCCGAGCAGGTGCAGGCCGCGTTTGACGATGTGCTCAAGGCGGGCCAGGAGCGCGAACGTGCCAAGAACGAGGCCCAGGCCTATGCCAATGACGTGGTGCCACGTGCCGTGGGTACGGCTTCGCGCCTCGGCGAAGAGGCCGCTGCCTACAAGGCGCGCATCGTGGCCCAGGCACAGGGTGACGGGCAGCGCTTCAGCTCCGTGCTGGCGGAGTACCAGAAGGCGCCCCAGGTCACGCGTGACCGTCTGTACCTTGAAGCCATGCAGCAAATCTATGGCAACGTGACCAAGGTGCTGGTGGAGTCGCGCCAGGGCTCGAACCTGCTGTACCTGCCGCTAGACAAGATCATGCAAGGCGTGGCGCAACAGCCTGCCGTGGCTGCGGTCGATGGCGCGCCTGCTACTTCCAGTTCTGCGCCTGCTGTCGCCCCATCGGGGTTCGGCAATGATTCCCGTGCCCGTGACAACAGCCGCTCGCGTGACCGCGAGCTGCGTTAGGAGAGCCTTGTGAACCGAGTCGGTTTTTTTGTTACGACCATTCTGCTGGCGCTGGCACTGGCCAGTTCGATGCTCTTCGTGGTGGACCAGCGCCAGTTCGGTGTGGTGTATGCACTGGGGCAGATCAAGGAAGTCATCACCGAGCCAGGTCTGAACTTCAAGCTGCCCCCGCCGCTCCAGACGGTGGCCTACATCGACAAGCGCCTACTGACCCTGGACAGCTCCGACACCGAACCCATGCTGACCGCTGAGAAGCAGCGGGTGGTGATCGACTGGTATGTCCGCTGGCGCATCTCCGAGCCTTCGGAGTACATCCGCAACGTGGGCATGGACGAGAACGCCGGTGCACTGCAGCTCAATCGAGTGGTGCGCAACGCCTTCCAAGAAGAAATCAACCGTCGCACGGTGCGTGAATTGCTTTCCACCAAGCGCGAAGCCTTGATGGCGGATGTGAAGAAGGAAGTGCTCGAAGCGGTTCGTGGCGCCAAGCCCTGGGGGGTGGATGTGGTGGACGTGCGCATTACGCGCGTGGACTACGTCGAGGCCATTACCGAGTCGGTGTATCGCCGCATGGAGGCCGAGCGCAAGCGGGTTGCCAATGAGCTGCGCTCGACGGGCGCTGCGGAAGGTGAAAAAATCCGCGCCGATGCGGACCGTCAGCGTGAAATCACGGTGGCGAATGCCTACCGTGATGCACAGAAGATCAAGGGTGAAGGCGATGCTGAAGCCGCACGGGTGTATGCCGAGGCGTTTGGCAGGGACCCGCAGTTTGCCCAGTTCTACCGCAGCCTTGATGCTTACAAGGCAAGCTTCAACAAGAAAAGCGACGTGATGGTGGTCGACCCATCTTCGTCCGAGTTCTTCAAAGCCATGCGCAATGGCGGTAGCGCTGCAGCTGCCCCGGCTGCGTCTCGCAAGTAACCGGCGCCCGCTGCCTGCCATGGATTGGAGCGACAGCCTCTGGCTTGCCTGCGCCCTGGTGCTGGTGTTCGAGGGCTTCATGCCCTTCGTCGCACCGGCGCTGTGGCGCAGGACGTTCTTGCAGATCGCGCAGATGCGCGATGGGCAGATTCGCTTCTTTGCGCTATGCAGCATCCTGGCGGGCTTTTTGATGCTCGTTTGGGCTTGAGGGCCTCGGCCTGCCCGGCCTGACGAGGGTGGGTCGGACCCTAGCCGGTAGAATCACGTTTTTAACAGCCTCTCCTCTTCCCATGTCTGCTTGGGTCCTCCCGGATCACATTGCCGATGTCTTGCCTTCCGAGGCGCGGCACATTGAAGAACTGCGCCGTGGGCTGCTGGATACGGCGCGCAGCTACGGCTATGAGCTCGTCATGCCGCCGATGCTCGAACATCTCGAATCCTTGCTCACCGGCTCGGGCGAAGCGCTGGATTTGCAGACGTTCAAACTTGTCGATCAACTCTCCGGCCGCACGCTCGGTCTGCGTGCTGACACCACGCAGCAGGTGGCGCGCATTGACGCGCACCTGCTCAATCGCCAGGCCGTGACGCGCCTGTGCTATTGCGGGCCGGTGCTGCATACACGGCCCGACCGCCCGCATGCCACGCGCGAGCCGCTGCAGTTCGGTGCCGAAATCTATGGCCACCAGGGGCTGGAGGCCGATTTGGAGGCGCTGCGCTTGGCGCTCGATTGCCTGCGGGTTGCCGAAGTGCGCGATTTCAGCGTCGATCTTGCGGACGTGCGCATCGTGCGTAGTCTCCTGGCGGGTGTGCCTGTCGATGGCGAGGTGCTGCGTGGCGTGCATGTGGCGTTGGCGAGCAAGGACGCCAGCGAATTGGCGGTGCTCACGCGCGACTTTCCTACGGCGTCCCGCGAGGGCCTGCGTGCCCTGTTGACCTTGTACGGTGACATCCAAGTACTGGATGAGGCTGAAAAAGCCTTGCAAGGCATAGCTGGAGCGCGCGAGGTGCTATCAAATTTGCGTACGGCTGCGTCTCGCCTGGGCGATGTGCCGATCACCTTCGATCTGGCCGACCTGCGTGGGTATGCTTACTACAGTGGCATGCGCTTCGGCATTTATGCCCGTGGCGCCAGCGATGCGCTGGTGCGCGGTGGCCGCTATGACGAGGTGGGGGCGGTGTTCGGGCGCAACCGTCCCGCCGCCGGGTTCAGCCTCGATATCAAGCAATTGGTGGCCGTGGTGCCGCCGCATCCCCTCAAGGCCGCCATCCGTGCGCCTTGGAGCGAGGCGGCGGACTTGAATGCGGCCATTGCTGCCTTGCGCAGCCAAGGGGAAACCGTGGTCTGCGTGCTGCCAGGCCATGACAGCGGAGTCGATGAGTTCCGCTGCGATCGCGAGTTGGTGTGCACAGCTGGCCAGTGGGCCGTGCGCACCCTTTGATGCATTCAAGAAGTCAACCGGATTTGGACATGAAAACGAACAAAGGTCGCAATGTCGTTGTGGTCGGCACCCAGTGGGGTGACGAGGGCAAGGGCAAGCTCGTGGACTGGCTTACCGAAAGTGCCCAGGGCGTGGTGCGTTTCCAGGGAGGACACAACGCGGGCCATACCTTGGTGATCAACGGCGTGAAGACGGCTTTGCATCTGATTCCCAGCGGCATCATGCGTCCCGGCGTCAAGTGCTACATCGGCAATGGCGTGGTGCTGTCCGCCGCCAAACTGTTCGAGGAAATCGAAGGCTTGGAGAAGGCCGGTGTGCAAGTGCGCTCGCGCCTGCGTGTCAGCGAGGCCTGCCCGCTGATTCTGCCGTTCCATGCCGCGTTGGACGTGGCTCGCGAAGCGGTGCGCGAGCAGGGCGGTACGGAAAAAATTGGCACCACGGGGCGCGGCATTGGACCGGCGTACGAAGACAAGATCGCCCGTCGTGCGCTGCGTGTGCAGGATCTCAAGTACCCTGAACGCTTCGCCGCCAAGTTGCGCGAATTGCTGGCGCTGCACAACCATGTGTTGCAGACGTTCCTGGGCTCCGGGAGCTTCACTTTCGGTGATGCTCTCAAGCCCTACATCCGTGATGGCGCAGTGCAGTTCGAGCCGGTCTATGAAGAAGCCATGCGCCACTCCGAATTGCTCAAGCCCATGATGGCCGATGTTTCGCGTGAGCTCAATGAGGCCCACCAGGCCGGCGGCAATCTGCTGTTCGAAGGCGCGCAGGGTACGCTGTTGGACGTGGACCATGGCACCTATCCCTATGTCACATCAAGCAACTGCGTCGCCGGCAATGCGGCCGCAGGTTCGGGAGTCGGACCCGGCATGCTGCACTACATCCTGGGCATCACCAAAGCCTACTGCACACGCGTGGGCGGTGGTCCGTTTCCGACTGAACTCGAATGGGAAAAGCCGGGTACGCCGGGCTACCACATGAGCACTGTGGGGGCGGAGAAGGGGGTGACCACGGGTCGTAGTCGCCGCTGCGGCTGGTTCGATGCGGCATTGCTCAAGCGCAGCGCGCAGGTCAACGGTCTGTCGGGCCTGTGTATCACCAAGCTCGACGTTCTTGATGGTTTGCAGGAGCTCCAACTGTGCGTGGGCTATGAGCTTGACGGCGAGCGCATCGATCTGCTGCCCATGGGGGCTGACGAGATTGCACGCTGCAAGCCGATCTACGAAACCCTGCCTGGCTGGAGCGAGTCCACGGTCGGTGTGACCGTGTATGAGCAACTGCCGCAAAGCGCACGCAATTATCTGGAGCGCATCACCCAAGTCACGGGCGTGCCCATTGCCATGATTTCGACCAGCCCCGATCGGGACCACACCATCATGATGACCCATCCCTACCAGGCGGGTTGAACGGATTCAGGAGCCTTTCATGTTGACTGAAGATGGCAAGCATCTGTACGTAAGCTACGACGAGTACCACAACCTGATTGAAAAGCTCGCGCTCAAGGTGTACCAGTCCGGGTGGGAGTTCGACACCATCCTGTGCCTGGCGCGCGGGGGTATGCGCCCGGGCGACATCCTGAGCCGTATTTTCAACAAACCCCTGGCCATCATGTCGACGAGTTCGTACCGTGCCGAGGCTGGCACGGTGCAGGGACATCTGGACATTGCGCGCTTCATCACCACCCCCAAGGGCGAGATTGCCGGGCGCGTGCTGCTGGTGGACGACTTGGCCGATTCGGGCCATACGCTCAATGCCGTGATCAAGATGCTCAAGACCAGCTATGCGCCGATCACCGAGTTGCGCAGTGCCGTCATCTGGACCAAGGGGATCTCGACGTTCACGCCCGACTATTCGGTGGAGTTCTTGTCGACCAATCCTTGGATTCATCAGCCGTTCGAAGGCTATGACAACATGCATCCGGACAAGCTGCTGGAAAAGTGGAAGGTTTGACGTCCTTCGACATCACACAAGACAAAGGGCCCTTCATGGGCCCTTTGTCTTGATGGCAGGAAGAAATGTGGGCTTATCCTTCTTGCTGTCAAACATTTCTGCTATAGTCGCGCCTCTTCGTTGCTGAAGTGCTTGTGCAGACAGGTAGCAGGTAGCGAAGTTGGTGATCTTCTCTTTGTTTGTTGCGCGGTGAGTTTTTTCTGTGCTATGATCGAGGGCTTCGCTG
>Ga0222424_100250_pt1 | contig 44615 bp, 45 predicted proteins | sample 2B2ome_FD_182468 | JGI IMG/M metagenome (GOLD analysis project Ga0222424, IMG submission 182468) | Enriched microbial communities from leaf-cutter ant dump, University of Wisconsin, Madison, United States - 2B200A (version 2) | ecosystem: Environmental > Terrestrial > Nest > Insects nest > Nest... | reverse complement strand
CTCCTGCATTCGCTGCTGTTCATCTGGAAGCGCAAGTTTGCTGCTCAGTTGCAGCCGCAGACGGGCTGCATCGTCAGCCAGAGGGTGTGGGGGGAATCTATCGAAATACCTATTTAGCAATCCCCAAAAACACTTGAAACCCGTGGGTCAGATCTCGATCTTGGAGCCCAGCTCCACCACGGCGTTGCTGGGCAGGTGCAGGAAGTCCGCCGCGCCGCTGGCGTTGTGGTGCATCTGCGCGAACAGCTTTTCGCGCCACGGCGCCATGCCGCTGCCGATGCGGGGGATGACCGTGTCGCGCGACAGGAAGTAGCTGGTGGTCATGGATTCCAGCTCGCAGCCGCGGCCGCGCATGAGCTCCAGCGCGCGGGGCAGGTCGGGGTCGTTCTTGAAGCCGTAGTGCACCACCACCTGCCAGCAGTCGCTGCCCAGGGGCTCCACCTGCAGGCGGCGGTCCAGGCCGATCCAGGGCGTTTCGTGGTTGCGCACGGTGACGAACAGGTTCTGCGCATGCAGCACCTTGTTGTGCTTGAGGTTGTGCAGCAGGGCGTTGGGTACCACGCCGGGCTCCGCCGTGAGGAAGACGGCCGTGCCCTCCACACGCGTGGGCGGGTTGATGAACACGGCGGTGAGGAAGTCCTTGAGGTCGATGGCGTCCGCGCGCAGTTTGCCGTTGAGCAGGCGGCGCCCTTCCTTCCAGGTCATCATCAGCGCGAACACGACGCCGCCGATCATCAGCGGGAACCAGCCGCCCTGAAACAGCTTGAGCAGGTTGGACGCGAAGAAGGCCAGGTCCACCACGAAGAAGCAGCCCGTGGCCGCGACGCACAGCGCCAGCGGGTAGCCCCAGCCGTAGCGGATGACGAAGAAGGTCAGGGTGGTGGTGATCAGCATGTCCAGCGTGACGGCGATGCCATAGGCCGCCGCGAGGTTGCTCGACGAGCGGAACATCACCACCGCCAGCACGATGGCCGCGAACAGGCCCCAGTTGACCAGCGGCATGTAGATCTGGCCCGTGTCGCGCACGCTGGTGTGCTGGATGTTCAGGCGTGGCAGGTAGCCCAGCTGGATCACCTGTTTGGTCACGCTGAACGCGCCGGTGATGAGCGCCTGCGAGGCGATCACCGTGGCCAGCGTCGCCATGACGACCAGCGGGATCAGCGCCCAGTCGGGCGCCATCATGTAGAACGGGTTCTTGACGGCCTCGGGCTCGGCCAGCAGCAGCGCGCCCTGGCCGAAGTAGTTGAGCGTGAGCGCCGGCATGGCCACGCCGAACCAGGCCAGACGGATGGGCCGCTTGCCGAAGTGGCCCAGGTCGGCGTACAGGGCCTCGGCGCCCGTCACGCACAGCACCACGGCCCCCAGGATGATGAAGCTGGTGCCCGGGTTCGCCACGATGAAGCCCAGCGCGTGGTGCGGGCTCAGCGCCCACAGGATCTCGGGGTGCCCCACGATGTGCGACACGCCCAGCAGTGCGATGCTGGCGAACCAGACCAGCGTGATGGGCCCGAAGAATTTGCCGATGCCACCCGTGCCGCGCTTTTGCACCGCGAACAGGCAGAACAGCACGACCAGCGTGAGCGGGATCACGTAGCGCTTGAAGTGGGGCGAAACCACCTCCAGGCCCTCCACCGCCGAGAGCACCGAGATGGCCGGGGTGATGACGCCATCGCCATAGAACAGCGAGGTGCCGAAGATGCCCACCGCCAGCAGCGCGGCGCGCAGCCGGGGCTTGCCCTTCACCGCCTGCGAGGCCAGGGCCAGCATGGCGATGAGGCCGCCTTCGCCGTTGTTGTCGGCCCGCAGCACCAGCACCACGTACTTCAGCGAGACGATGACCGTGAGCGTCCAAAAGAAGATCGACAGCACGCCGTAGACGTTGCCCTGGGTGAACGGCACGTGGCCTGAACCGAACACCTCCTTGACGGCATACAGCACGCTGGTGCCGATATCGCCATACACGACGCCGATGGCGCCCAGCGTGAGCGCCGCGAGCGATGACTTGGAGCTTTGCACTGACCACCCCCGCGCCGGGCCGGCGGGGTTCCGTTACTTGGGGAAACGTATTGTGCGCTTGCGCCCCGTCCCGCGCAGCGCGGTGCGCGGGCCATGTTGCGGCGCAACAACTGGGGCGTCAGTCATACACCTCGGCGTCGGGATTCGTGGCTTCGAGTTCGTAGCTGGCCGCCAGCATGGCCAGCCGCGCCACCACGCCGTACATGTAGAAGCGGTTGGGCGCGCTCACGCCCGGGCGCACGCCGGGCTGGGGCATGTGGGTGCTGTGCTCGAAGGCCAGCGGCACGAAGCTGGCGCCCGGAGCGTTCAGGTTCTCGTCCACGCCGCGCTCGGCGTGCATGCGGTAGAAGCCGCCCACCACGTAGCGGTCCATCATGTAAACCACGGGCTCGGCCACGGCGTCGTGCACGCGCTCCTGCGTGAGCACGCCTTCCTGGATGATGAGGTCGCTCACCGGCTGGCCGTCCTTGATGATGGCCATCTTGTTCTTGGTCTTGCGGTTGACGGAGTCCAGCTCCTTGGCGTCGCGCACCGTCATGACGCCCATGCCGTAGGTACCGTTGTCGGCCTTGACGATGGCGAAGGGCTTCTCGTTGATGCCGTATTCCTTGTACTTGCGGCGCACCTTGGTCAGCAGGGCGTCCACGCTGGCCTGCAGCTTGTCCAGCCCCGCGTCCCCGGCGAAGTCCACGCCGCCGCACTGGCCGTACAGGGGGTTGATGAGCCAGGGGTCGATGCCCAGCATCTTGCCGAAGCGCTTGGCCACCTCTTCGTAGTTCTTGAAGTGGGTGCTCTTCCTGCGCACGCTCCAGCCCGCGTGCAGCGGGGGCAGCAGGTACTGCTCGTGGATGTCCTCCAGGATGCCCGGCGGCCCCGCCGACAGGTCGTTGTTGAGCAGGATGGTGCAGGGATCGAAGTCCTTGAGGCCCAGGCGCCGCCGGGTGCGCACCACGGGCTCCAGCGTGACCGCGTCGCCGCCCGGCAGCTCGATGCGCGTGGGCTTCTTGATCTCGGGGCTGATGGAGCCCACGCGCACGTTCAGGCCGGCCATGTTGAAGATGCGCTGCAGCTGCACCACGTTGGCCAGGTAGAAGGTGTTGCGCGTGTGGTTCTCGGGAATGATGAGCAGGTTGCGCGCCTCGGGGCAGATCTTCTCGATGGCGGCCATGGCGGCCTGCACGGCCAGGGGCAGCATTTCCTTGGTCAGGTTGTTCCAGCCGCCGGGATACAGGTTGGTGTCCACCGGCGCGAGCTTGAAGCCGGCGTTGCGGATGTCCACCGAGGTGTAGAACGGCGGCGTGTGCTCCATCCACTCCAGCCGGAACCAGCGTTCGATGGCGGGCATGGAGTCGAGAATGCGCTGTTCGAGTTCGTTGATCGGCCCGGTGAGGGCGGTGATGAGATGCGGAACCATGGAAAGCCCTCGGGAAGCAATTGCGGACGGATTGTAGGGATATGAGGCGGCGTTTCCGTTTCGCAAGCCGCAGCGCTCACCGGCGCCAGAACGCAGGTGTCAGCAGCGCCATGAAGCTCAAAATTTCGAGCCGCCCCAGCAGCATGGCCAGCGAGCACACCCAGATCTGGAAATCCGTCAGCACCGCGTAGGTGGAGGCCGGCCCCACGCTGCCCAGGCCCGGCCCTGCGCAGTTCACGCTGGCCAGCACCACCGAGAACGCCGTCACCGGGTCCAGGTCGGTCAGTAGCATCACCATGGACAGGCCGAAGACCGTGCCGCCATAGACCAGCATGAACGCCAGCACCGAGAAGATCACGCGGTTGTCCACCACCGCCTCGCCCAGGCGCACGGGCTGCACGGCGCGCGGGTGCACCAGGCGGTTCATCTCGCGCCGCGCCTGCTTGATGAGGATGAGCATGCGCACCATCTTGATGCCGCCGCCGGTGGAGCCCGCGCTCGTCGCCACGCCCGACAGCAGCAGCATGAACACGGGCGCGAACACCGGCCAGCCCAGGTAGTCCTGCGTGGCGAAGCCGGTGGTCGTGGCCAGCGAGATCGCGTTGAACATGCCGTGGCGCAGCGCCTCCAGCGGGGCATAGACCCCCTTGGCCCACAGCAGCAGCGCCACCGCCAGCCCGCCGCCCACCAGCGCCAGCAGCGTGGCGCGCAGCTCCGGGTCGCGCCAGAAGCCGCCCCACTGGCCCTTGCGGAAGGCCACGAAGTACAGGGCGAAGTTGCAGCTGGCCACCAGCATGAAGAAGATGCAGATGGCTTCGAGCAGCGGCGACTGGAAGTAGCCAAAGCTCGCGTCGTGCGACGACAGCCCGCCCAGGCTGACCGTGGCGAACATGTGCATCAGCGCGTCCAGCGGCGCCATGCCCGCCGCCCAATAGACCAGGCCGCAGGCGGCGGAGAACAGCGCGTACACCCCCCACAGGCCCTTGGCCGTGCCCGTCATGCGCGGCGTTAGCTTGGCGTCCTTGACCGGCCCGGCCGCCTCGGCCTTGAAGAGCTGGCTGCCGCCCACGCCCAGCAGCGGCAGCACGGCCACCGCCAGGATCAGGATGCCCATGCCGCCCATCCACTGCAGGAAGGTGCGCCACACATTGACGGACACCGGCAGCGTGTCCAGCCCGTGGAGCACGGTGGAGCCGCTCGTGGTCAGCCCCGACACGGCCTCGAAATAGGCATGCGTGAACGACAGCGGCCGCCCGATGTGCTGCCCCGCCAGCATCAGCGGCACCGCCGCGGACAGCGGCAGCAGCATCCACACCAGCGACACCAGCATGACGCCGTGGCGCGGCTGCAGCTCCTGCCGGAACAGGCGCAGCCGCCACCACAGCCAGGCCCCCGCCGCCAGCGAGGCACCCATGGCCACCGGGTACACCTGCCACACGCCGTCGTGCGTCCAGAGCGACACCGCCAGCGGCAGGCCCATCGAGAGCGAGAAGATCATCACCAGGATGCCCAGCACACGCAGGACGGGGAACATGTCCGTCATGATGAACTCCTGCTATCCAGCGTATTTACGCGCCGCCCGCAGCGCCTGATACCGGCGCGGCCAAGACAAGGGCAGCCGCGCAAGGGCCGCCCCGCCGCGCTGGCTGCGTCCCCCTGCCCGCATTGCGCAGCAATGCGAGAGCGGGGGGAAGGCGCGCAGCGACTCAGGGGGGTGCATCAAAAAAACGTCGCGCTGACGCGGAAGAGCTTTTCCACATCGCGCACCAGCCGCTTGTGCGGCAGGAAGAACACCACGTGGTCGTTGCTCTCGATCACCGTGGAGCTGCGCGGGATGATGACCTGCGGCTCGCGCAGCTCGCCGGGCGACACCTCGGGCGAATCGGGCAGGCCGCGCACGATCAGGCCCATGTGCACGTCGCGCGGCAGCTGCAGCTCGCTCACCTTGCGGCCCACCACCTTCGAGCTCTTGCGGTCGCCGCGCGCCACGATCTCCAGCGCCTCGGCCACGCCCCGGCGCAGGCTGTGCACGGCCTGCACGTCGCCCTGGCGCACATAGGCCAGCAGCTCGCCCAGCATGGCCTGCGCGGGCGAGAGCGCGATGTCGATCTGCGTGCCGTGCATCAGGTCGGCGTAGCTGCGCCGGTTGATGAGCGCCAGCACCCGGCGCGCGCCCATGCGCTTGGCCAGCAGGCAGGACATGATGTTGTCCTCGTCGTCGTCGGTGAGCGCGAGGAACAGGTCGACTTCCTCGATGCCCTCGTCGCCCAGCAGGTTCTCGTCCGTGGTGTCGCCCTGCAGCACCAGCACCTCCGAGGGCAGCACCGAGGCCAGCTGCACGCACTGCCCGGCATCGGCCTCGATGATCTTGGTGTGGAAGCGCCCCGCCTTCTGCGCCAGCTGCCGGGCCAGGCGCAGCCCCACGCGGCCGCCGCCCGCGATCATGATGCGGCGCACCGGGTGCGTGGGCTGCGCGCGGGGGCGGTGCATGGCGGCCAGCACGTCCTTGATGTGCTCGCGCGCGGCCAGCATGAAGACCTCGTCGCCGGGCTCGATGCGCGTGCTGCCGTCGCAGGCGACGAAGCGGTCCGGCTCGTCCGGGAAGCGGCGGTAGATGGCCACCACGCGCACGCCCAGGTCGGGGTGGCCCTCGCGCAGCTCGCCCACGGTGTGGCTCACCATGGGCGCCCCGGCCCGCGCACGCACCGCCACCAGGCAGGCGCGGCCGCCGGCGAACTCGCGCACCTGCATGGCCTCGGGATACTCGATGAGCTTGCCGATATAGCGCGTGAGCGATTCCTCGGGGCAAATGATGCGGTCCACCGCGAAACCCTCGGGGCCCACCAGCCGCTCGTCGAACTCGATGCCCGTGGAGCGCACGCGCGCGATGCGCGTGGGGATGTTGAACGCCAGCTGCGCGATCTTGCAGCACACGAGGTTGGTCTCGTCCTGCGCAGCGCAGGCGATGAGCAGGTCGGTGTCCTTCGCGCCCGCCTCGGCCAACACGGCGGGCTCGATGCCGTTGCCTACCACGCCGCGCAGGTCGTAGCGCGACTCCAGGTCGCGCAGCCGCTCGGCGTCGGTGTCGATGACGGTGATGTCGTTGCGCTCCGACACCAGGCTGTCGGCCACGCTCTGGCCCACGCGGCCTGCTCCGAGGATGATGATTTTCATGCCAAATCGGCCTCTAACGCTGTACTGGCAAGCGCTGGCAGCTACGAAATCAGGAGTCCATCAACCCCGGACTTCACCTTCGCCCAGCACCACGTATTTGAGCGAGGTGAGCCCCTCGATGCCCACCGGCCCGCGCGCGTGGAATTTGTCGGTGCTGATGCCGATCTCGGCGCCCAGCCCGTACTCGAAGCCGTCGGCAAAGCGCGTGCTCGCATTCACCATCACGCTGGCCGAATCCACCTCGCGCAGGAAGCGCTGGGCGTGCACGTGGTCGGTGGTGAGGATGGCGTCGGTGTGGTGGCTCGAGTAGCGGTTGATGTGGGCGATGGCCTCATCGACGCCCGCCACCACCTTCACGCTGATGATGGGCGCGAGGTATTCCTCGCTCCAGTCCTGCTCGGTGGCCGCGGCCAGCTTCGCGCCGGGCACCGGTTGCAGCAGCGCCAGCGACTCGGGGCAGCCGCGCATCTCCACGCCTTTGGCGGCATAGACCGCGCCGATCAGCGGCAGGAACGCCGCCGCCACGCCGCGCGCCACCAGCAGGCCCTCGCTCGCGTTGCAGGGGCTGTACTTCTGCGTCTTGGCGTTGTCGGCCACCTTCACGGCCATGGCGACGTCGCAGGGGTCGTCCACGTAGGTGTGGCAGTTGCCGTCCAGGTGCTTGATCACGGGCACCTTGGCGTCGCGGCTGATGCGCTCGATCAGCCCCTTGCCGCCGCGCGGGATGACCACGTCCACGTACTGCGGCATGGCGATGAGCTGGCCCACGGCCTCGCGGTCGGTGGTCTGCACGAGCTGCACCGCGTCCTGCGGCAGCCCGGCCTCGGCCAGCGCCTGCTGCACCAGCCGCGCCAGCGCCTTGTTGGAGTCGATGGCCTCGGAGCCGCCGCGCAGGATGCAGGCGTTGCCGCTCTTGATGGACAGCGAAGCCGCCTCGATGGTCACGTTAGGGCGGCTCTCGTAGATCATGCCGAACACGCCGATGGGCACGCGCATCTGGCCCACGCGGATGCCGCTGGGCTGCTGCTTCATCCCCATGATTTCGCCGATGATGTCCGGCATGGCGGCGAGCTGCTCGCAGCCCTCGGCACAGGTTTCCAGCACCTTGGGGCCGAGCTTGAGGCGGTCCACCAGCGGCTCGGCCAGGCCGGCGGCGCGGGCGCGATCCAGGTCGCGGGCGTTGTCGGCCTGCAGCGCGTCCACGTTCTCGCGCAGCAGGCGGGCCAGGGCCTTGAGCGCTTTGTTTTTGATAGCTGCTGGCGCTTTGGCCATCAGCGCCGAGGCCGTTTTTGCCTGCAGACCGAGGGTGTGGGTGTATTCGGCGATGTTGAGCGCGTTCATGGGCGTGATTCTGACGCAGTTGCCCGCCCCGTGCCCGCGTGGGCATGCTCCGGGCGGCCCGGCAGCTCAGGCCGCGGGCAGCCAGAGGGTGGCGTCGAGCCCGCGCACCCGGCCCGCTTCCAGCCGGTTGGCCACCTCCAGCCGGCCGCCGCAGGCCTGGGCCAGTTCCTTGCAGATGGCCAGCCCCAGCCCCGCTCCGCGGCCGCGCGCGTCGCCGCTCACGAAGGGCACGAACAAATCGCGCTGCATCTGCGGCGACAGCCCGGGGCCGTTGTCGTGCACCGTGAGGCGGATGCCGTCGCCGCCCCGCTCCAGCCGGATGCCCAGGGCGCCGCCGTCCGGCGTGTAGCTCAGGGCGTTGTGCAGCAGGTTCGTGACCACCTCGCGCACCATCCAGCCCGGGCCGGTCCACGGGCAGGGCGGCACCGCCTCCAGCTGGAAGTCCTGGTGGCGCGCGGCCAGCAGCGGCGACAGCTCCACGGCCACGTCCTCCACCAGCACGCACAGGTCCAGCGTGGCGAGCTGGTCGGCCGGCACGTCCACCCGCGCGCGGTTCCAGGTCAACAGCTGCTGCACCACGCGGCCGGTGCGCTGGGTGGTGGCGGCCACCTGCTCCAGCGCCTCGCGCGCGGGCACGTCGCCGCGCAGGCCGGCATGGGCCTGCAGCTGCAGCACCGCCAGCGGCGTGCGCAGCTGGTGCGAGGCATCGGCCACGAAGCGCTGCTGCAGCGCCTGCGCATCGCCCGCGCGCTGCAGCAGGCCGTTGAAGGCGTTCACCACGGGCAGCAGCTCCTGCGGCGTCTGCGGCACCACGGCGATGGGCTCCAGATCGCTCGCGGCGCGGCCTTCCAGCCGCCGGGCGAAGACGCGCAGCGGCCGCAACGCCACGGTGGAGACGCACCACACCAGCACCAGCAGCGCCACCAGCAGCACCGCCTGGCGCGCCAGCGTCTGCCACAGGATGCCCTGGGCGATGTGGTCGCGGTAGGCCGACGGCTCGCCCACCTGCACCACCACGTAGCGCAGGCCTTCATACGTCTCCACCGGCTGCCAGAGCGCCGCCATGCGCACGGGTTCGCCCGCCAGCTGCGTGCCGTACAGCGCCAGCCGCACGCCGTAGCGCGGATGCACGGGCGCCAGCCCTTCGTAGGGCGCCACGGCGCGCTCGCCCGCCAGGTAGTCGCCGTTGAGGTAGCTCACGCGGTAGACCATGCGGCTGCGCGTGATCTCGCCGCCGCGGTGGCCGGCCACGTCGGCCTCGCCGTCGTACAGCTCCAGCGCGGCGTGCGGCAGCGTGATCTGCAGCTCGCCCCCTTCCAGGTGGATCAGGTCGGCCAGCGCGTGGGCCGAGGTGACCAGCAGGCGGTCGAAGGCGCGCTGCGCGGTGTCCAGCGCCGCGCGGTACGAGGCCCAGGCGTCGATCAGGATGAACACGGCCACCGGCAGGCTCAGCCACAGCAGCAGCCGCTGGCGCACCGAGCGGCCGCCGCGCCGGGCGCCTGCCGGGGCGGCGGCGGCGCTATCCACCGGCGGCGTCTGCTGCACGGGCCTCCTGGATCAGGTAGCCCAGGCCGCGCAGCGTGGTGATCTGCACCTGGGTGTGGGCCAGCTTCTTGCGCAGGCGGTGCACCACCACCTCCACGGCATCGGGCTGCGTGGGCGGCTCGGAGCCGAAGGCCAGCGCCGTGAGCCGCGCCTTGGTGATGGCGCGGCCCGGGTGCTCCATGAGCCCGGCCAGCAATGCGCCCTCGCGCGGGGTCAGCTCCAGCGCCTGCGTGCCCCAGTAGAAGGCGCCCGCGCTGCGGTCCAGCCGCAGCTCGCCGCAGCGGGGCTCGTCCTGCACACCGGCGCGGCGCGCCAGGGCGCGCAGGCGCGCCTCCAGTTCGTCGGGGTCGAAGGGCTTGGCCAGGTAGTCGTCCGCGCCCGCGTTCAGGCCCGCCACGCGGTCGCCCACCGCGCCCCGCGCCGTGAGCACCAGTACCGGCAGGGCCAGACCCCGCGCCCGCAGGCGCTGCAGCAGCTGCAGTCCGTCCATGCCGGGCAGGCCCAGGTCGAGCACCACCAGTTCGAACAGCTCCTGCTCCAGCAGGTGCAGGGCCTCGGCGCCATGGGTGCAGTGCGTGACGTGGAAACCCCGTCGCGTGAGCAGGCGCGTGAGCGCGCCGCTCAGGTCGAAGTCGTCCTCGACGACCAGCACTCTCATGGCCGCGCTCCTGTGCGCATAGGGTTAGTCCGGGCAGTTTTGAAAGGCAATTGAAAGCTCTCTGAAGGCGTATCGAAAGGATACAGCCCCGGGCCGCGCCGGCGGTTCCTATAGTCGGCGCACTCTTTCCAGAACGCCTTCAAGGAACCCCATGCCCGCCTTCTCTCCCACCCCTACCTCCCTGGTCCTGCGCGGCGCGTTCACCGCTGCCGCCGTGCTGCTGGGTGCCGCCGGCGCCCAGGCCCAGGAAGCCTGCGCCTACCGCGGCGACCTCGACACGCAGTTCTGCGACGCCAACCGCGACCTGGTGGCCGACACGCCCACCGATCCCAAGCGGCTGAAGGACCCGAGCACGCTGGTGTTCGCCTTCACGCCGGTGGAAGACCCCGCCATCTACGAGAAGCTGTTCCGTCCCTTCATGGGCCACCTGTCGCAGTGCGTGGGCAAGAAGGTGGTGTTCTTCCCCGTGCAGTCCAACGCCGCGCAGATCGAGGCCATGCGCTCGGGCCGCCTGCACATCGCCGCGTTCTCGCCGGGCCCGGTGAACTTCGCGGTGAACCTGTCGGGCGCGGTGCCGTTCGCCATCCGCGGCAACGACCAGGGCCCCGTGGGCATGCACCTGAAGATGATCGTGCGCAAGGAAAGCAGCTTCCAGAAGCTCGAAGACCTCAAGGGCAAGCGCATCGCGCACACCTCGCCCTCGTCCAACTCGGGCAACCTGGCGCCGCGCGCGCTGTTCCCCAAGATCGGACTGACGCCCGACACCGACTACAAGGTGGTCTATTCGGGCAAGCACGACCAGTCCATCCTGGGCGTGAAGACCGGCGACTACGACGCCGCCCCCGTGGCCAGCGACGTGCTGCAGCACATGACCGAGCGCGGCGTGGTCAAGGCCGACGACTTCCGCGTGCTCTACACCAGCGAGATGTTCCCCACCGACGCGTATGCCTACGCGTACAACCTGGAGCCCGCGCTGCAGTCCAAGATCAAGCAGTGCTTCTACGACTACAAGGTGCCGGCCGAGATGGCCAAGGGCCTGGGCGGCGACCGCTTCCTGCCCATCACCTACAAGAAGGACTGGGAGCTGGTGCGCACCGTGGCCGCGTCGGCCGGCGAACTGTTCACGCGCGAGGCCTTCGACAAGGCCGCGTCGGGCAAGAAGTGAGCGGCGCACTGCGCATTGAGCGGCTGGTCAAGGAGTACAAGCCCGGCGTGCCGGTGCTCAAGTCGATCGACCTCACGATCGAGGGCACCGGGCTCACGAGCATCATCGGTCCCTCGGGCACGGGCAAGTCCACGCTGATCCGCTGCATCAACCGCCTCGTCACGCCCACCTCGGGCCGCATCCTCTTGCAGGTGGAGGGCGAGCAGGTGGACATGGCGCAGCTGCAGGGCCGCGCGCTGCGCCGCGCGCGCCGGCACATCGGCATGGTGTTCCAGGAATACAACCTGGTCGAGCGCCTGACGGTGATGGAGAACCTGCTCACCGGCCGCCTGGGCTACCTGTCGGCCTGGCGCGCATGGCGCCGCAAGTTCGAGCCCGAGGACTTCGCCCACGCCTACGAGCTGCTCGGCGTGGTGGGCCTGTCGGCCTTCGCCAACCAGCGCGTGGATGCGCTCAGCGGCGGCCAGCGCCAGCGCGTGGGCATCGCGCGCGCACTGATGCAGCAGCCCTCGGTGCTGCTGGCGGACGAGCCCACCTCGTCGCTGGACCCCAAGACCTCGGTGGAGATCATCCAGCTGCTGCGCGACCAGGGCGTGCAGCGCGGCATCCCGGTGATGGTCAACATCCACGACGTGGAGCTGGCGCGCCGCTACTCCGACCGCATCGTCGGCATGACCGGCGGCCACGTGGTCTACGACGGCCCGCCGGACGGCCTGACCGAAGACCACCTGCACACCATCTACGGCGGCAAGGCATGGCTGGAATGAACGCGCGCACCCCGCCGCCCGCCAGCACGGCCTTCCGCTGGGGCTGGGGCCAGAAGCTCGCCGCCCTGCTCGTGCTGGCCTACGGCGCCTGGACGCTGGCCAATCTGGGGGTTTCATCGGAGCGCCTGGCCGCCGGCTGGGAACAGGGCGCGAAGTTCCTCGGCCGCATGTTCCCGCCCGAGATGGGCAAGATGGACGAGCTCTGGCAGGGCATCAAGGAGACGCTGCAGATCGCCGTGCTGGCCACCGCGCTCGGCCTGGTGCTGAGCCTGCCCGTGGGCCTGCTGGCGGCCCGCAACCTGTCGCCCGCGCCGCTGCGCATGGCCGGGCGCGCCCTCATCGCGGCCTGCCGCGCGCTGCACCCGGTGATCAGCGCCATCCTGTTCGTGAAGGCCGTGGGCTTCGGCCCGCTGGCCGGCATCCTGGCGCTGGTGGTGGCCACGGTGGGCTTCGTGGGCAAGCTGTTCGCCGACGCCATCGAGGAGATCTCGCCCAAGCCCATCGAGGCCATGCGCGCCACGGGCGCCTCGTTCGCCAACGTGGTGCTGTTCGGCGTGCTGCCGCAGGTGGCCTCGCGCTTCGTGGGCTTTTCCACCTACCAGCTCGACTCCAACCTGCGCAACTCCACCATGGTGGGCATCGTGGGCGCGGGCGGCATCGGCGGCGCGCTGTTCGCGGCCTTCCTGCGCTATGAATACAGCTTCGTGTGCACCATCCTCGCCACCGTGATCGCCATCATCGTGGTGGGCGAACTGGTCGTGAACGCCGTGCGAAAGGCGCTCGATGTCTGACCCGACCCTGCAATGGCAGCGCCACGGCCCGGGCCAGCGCATGCTGCGCTACGCGCTGTGGCTGTTCACGGTCTGGGCCATCGTGCAGTCGGCCCGCACCATCGAGATCATTCCCGAGTTCCTCTACGACGCGCCCGAGCAGATGGCCGACATGCTGCGGCGCATGTGGCCCGTGGACTGGGGCCACTACCGCACCGACGTGCACGCCGCGCTCATGGAGACGCTGCACATGGCCACGCTGGGCACGCTGCTGTCGCTGGCGCTGGCGCTGCCGCTGGGCGTGATGGTGGCGGGCAACGTCACGCGCAACCGGCTGCTGAACTTCATCGCCCGCGTGGTGCTGGTGGCCAGCCGCTCGGTCAACTCGCTGGTGTGGGCGCTGCTGTTCGTGGCCATCTTCGGACCGGGGCCGCTGGCGGGCATGCTGGCGATCGCGCTGCGCTCCGTGGGCTTCGTCGGCAAGCTGGTGGGCGAGGCGCTGGAGCAGGCGCCGCGCGGCCCCATCGAGGCGCTGCAGGCCGCCGGCGCATCGAAGTTCGCGCAGGTCTGGTACGGGTACTGGCCGCACATCAAGCCCGCATTCTGGTCGGTGGCGCTGCTGCGCTGGGACATCAACGTGCGCGAATCCGGCGTGCTGGGCCTGGTGGGCGCGGGCGGCATCGGCGTGGTGCTGAACACCGCCATCGACCTGTTCCACTGGAACCGCGTGGCGCTGGTGCTCGTGACCATCTTCGCCGTGGTGGCCGTGGCCGAGCTGGTGGTGCTGCAGATCCGCAGGCGGGTGCTGTAGGCGCGGTACGCTTGGCGTTTTTTCCAGCACCGCCACGCCCACGCCATGACCACCGCCGCCCACCAGTTGCAAGCGCTGCAGAGCGCCCTCGACAGCCTGCGCCAGTCCGCGCAATCCGCCCACGCCTTCAGCGAGGGCGCGCGGGCGCACGGCGCGCTGCTGGCCACCCTGCCCCCGCGCTACGCCGAGGTGCTGCACGGCCTGCTGGACCGGCTCGAATCCAGCGCGCTGTTCAGCGAGGAAAGCTGCTCGTTCAGCCAGAAGGACCTGGCGGACAGCCTGCAGATGTGGATAGACAAGGCACGGCAGCTGCTTTGATATTAATAGCTGCCAGCGCTTGCCACATAAGCGCTGGAGCCATTTTTTACCAATATTTCAGCGCGCCGCGCGCGTCAGGCGGCACACCTGCAGCGCCAGCCGCTGCAGCGCCTGCCAGCCGTCCTGCGGCCAGTCGGGCGCCTTCAGGCCCTTGACGATGCCGTCCACCGTGTGGGCGGACTGCAGCAGGCGCGCCAGCGCCGCGTCGCTGGCCTGGGGCAGGATGCGTTCGTACAGGCGCTCCTTCGCGCCCCAGATGCGGTTCTCGCGCAGCGCCATGGGCAGGGGGCGGCCGGCGTTCATGGCGTCCTTCACGCGCTTGAGGGCGCGGATATCCTCGGCCAGCGCCCAGTGCACCAGCACCTCGGCCTCGCCCTCGGCCTGCAGGCCGTCGAGCATGCGCTGCACGCGGGCGGTCTGGCCCGAGAGCACGGATTCGGACAGCTTGAACACGTCGTAGCGGGCCACGTTCAGCACGGCGGCCTCCACCTGGGCCCACGCCAGTTCGCCGGGCGGGTGCAGCAGGGCCAGCTTCTGGATCTCCTGGTGCGCGGCCAGCAGGTTGCCCTCCACGCGGTCGGCGAAGAACTGCAGCGTGCGCTGGCCTTCCTCGCCCGCCACCACGCGCTGGCCCTGGGCGGCCAGGCGCTGGGCGATCCACTGCGGCAGGGCCGCGCGCTCGATGGTGTCGATCTGCACCGAGGTGCCGCTGCCCTCCAGCGCCGCGAACCAGGCGCCGGTGCGCGTGGCCTTGTCCAGGCGCGGCAGCAGCACCAGCGTGAGCGTGCTGTCGTTGCCGCGCGCGGATTCGGCCACCTGCTGCAGCGCCACGCTGCCGTCCTTGCCGGGCTTGCCCGAGGGGATGCGGATCTCGACGATCTGCTTGTCGGCGAACAGGCTCAGGGAGCCGCCCGCCGCCAGCACCGCGCTCCAGTCGAAGTGCGCGCCCGCCACGGTGTAGCTGCTGCGCTCGGTGTAGCCCTGCGCGCGCGCCGCGGCGCGGATGGCGTCGGCCGCCTCCTGCTGCAGCAGGGGTTCGTCGCCGTGCAGCACGTACAGCGGCGACAGGCCCTTGTGGAGTTGCGACGGGAGTTGGGCCAGGGCGACTTGCATGCGGCAAAGTTTATCCGGCGCGGGCCGCGCGCCAGCAACCGCGCACATCGCCAGCCGCGCCCCGCACATTGCGCAGTGCCGGCAGACGATTGGGCAGCTGTCTTACTTTGCATTGGCGCCGGCTGTGCGGACAATCCCGCTACCGGCGCCGGCCAGCACCCTGGCGCGCCCGGCCGTACCGTTCCGTTCCCCCACAAGGCGCCCGCACCATGACGACCACCACCCCATCCACCGACACGGCGCGAGCCGTCAGCCTCATCGGCGCCCCCACCGACGTGGGCGCGGGCGCGCGCGGCGCGTCCATGGGGCCCGAGGCGCTGCGCGTGGCCGGGCTGCAGCCGGCGCTGGAGAGCCACGGCCTCGCGGTGTCCGACCGGGGCAACCTGAGCGGCCCCGCCAACCCCTGGCAGCCGCCCGACCAGGGCTACCGCCACCTCCCCGAGGTGGTGGAGTGGAACCAGCGCGTGTTCGACGCGGTGCTCGCCGAACTGCGGCTGGGCCACCTGCCCATCCTGATGGGCGGCGACCACTGCCTGGGCCTGGGCAGCATCAGCGCGGTGGCGCGGCACTGCCTGGAGACGGGCAAGGACCTGCGCGTGCTGTGGCTCGACGCCCATGCGGACTTCAACACCAGCGCCCTCACCCCCAGCGGCAACGTGCACGGCATGCCCGTGGCCTGCCTGTGCGGCTTCGGCCCCGCGGCGCTGACACAGATGGCCGGCATGCCCGGCGGGCGGCCCGCGCTGCGCCCCGGGCAGATCCGGCAGATCGGCATCCGCAGCGTGGACCCGGGCGAGAAGCGCTTCGTGCACGAGCAGGGCCTGGAGGTGTTCGACATGCGCTACATCGACGAGATGGGCATGCGCCAGACCATGCAGCAGGCGCTGGCGGGGCTGGACGGCAACAGCCACCTGCACGTGAGCTTCGACGTGGACTTCCTGGACCCGGAGATCGCCCCGGGCGTGGGCACCACCATCCCCGGCGGGCCGACCTACCGCGAGGCGCAGCTGTGCATGGAGATGATCGCCGACTGCGGGCGGCTGGCCTCGCTCGACATCGTGGAGCTGAACCCCGCGCTGGACGTGCGCAACCGTACGGCCGTGCTGGCCGTCGATCTGGTCGAGTCGCTGTTCGGCAAGAGCACGCTGATGCGCGTGCCGCCTGCTGCTACCGCTTGACCGCTGCGAGGCGGCGCAGCAGCTGCTGCACCAGGTCGGTCTGCATGTTGCGGTAGAGCAGAGCCTCTTCGGCCTCCTTGGCCAGAGCGATGGTTTCGTTGTAGCTGATGTCGCGCTGCTGCAGCAGCTCCGTGTCGGGGATCAGCTCTTCGCCCCCCGGCGTGCGCAGCTTGAAGCGGATGCGCAGGCGCAGCTGCAGCTCGCGCACCTGGCCCGAGGCGTTCAGGCCCACCACCACGCGCTCGCGCTGCTCCTGCAGCAGGTCCATGATGGCCTCGGCCGTGGTCAGGCCCGCCGGGTCGTCGCGCAGCACCTGGAGCTGGCTGCTGGAGCCTTCCAGCGTGCGCTGCAGCTCGCGCGCCAGCGACGAGCCGCCCGGCGCCACGATGTAGAGCGAGCGGAAGGAGAACTCCGGCACGCCGCGCAGGCGAAAGCCGCAGCCCGCCAGCAGGGCGGCGGGGGCCAGGGTGAGCAGCGCGCGCCGTTGCATCAGATCACCACGTTGACGAGGCGGCCCGGCACGATGATCACGCGCTTGATGCCCGCGCCGCCGCCGTGCAGGGCGAACGCCTCGCTGGCCAGCGCGATGCGCTCGATCTCGGCCTTGTCGGCCTGCGCGGGCACGTGGATGGAGCCGCGCAGCTTGCCGTTGACCTGCAGCATCAGCTCGATCTCGTCCTGCACCAGTGCGCTCGCGTCCACCTGGGGCCAGGCGGCGTCGAGCAAATCGCCCAGGTGGCTGGCATAGCCCAGGCCGCTCCACAGGCTGTGCGTGATGTGCGGCGTGGCCGGGTAGAGCACGCGCAGCAGGATGCCGAAGCCCTCGATCAGCGCGACCTGCGCGCCGGCCGATTCCGTGGCCTTGAAGTCTTCCAGCGCGTTGATCATCTTCATCGCGCCCGAAACCACGGTGTTGTACTGCATGCGCTGGTAGTCGTAGTCCACCTGCTTGAGCACGGTGTGGATCTCCAGCCGCAGGGCCTTGGCCTCCTTGCCGAATTCAACGTCTTTCAGGCTGCTGGCGCTTGCCACGCTTGCGGTGGCAGCTCCCATATCCATAGCAGACAACTTCACGCCGAAGTTCCACACGCGGCGCAGGAAGCGGTAGCTGCCCTCCACCGCCGCGTCGTTCCACTCCAGCGTGGCCTCGGGCGGGGCGGTGAACATGGTGTACAGGCGGGCGGTGTCGGCGCCGTATTTCTCGATCAGGTCCTGCGGGTCCACGCCGTTGTTCTTGGACTTGGACATGGTGCCCACGCCCTCGTAATCGATGGGCGTGCCCACGGGCAGATCGCCCACGGCGTTCTTGAGCTTGGCGCCGATGACCTTGCCGTCATCGCCCAGCACATGCTCCACGTCGTGCGGCCAGAAGTATTCCTTGCCGCCCTTCTCGTTGCGGCGGCTGTAGATGTGGTTGAGCACCATGCCCTGCGTGAGCAGCTTGGTGAAGGGCTCGTCGACCTTCACCAGCCCCAGGTCGCGCATCACCTTGGTCCAGAAACGCGCGTACAGCAGGTGCAGGATGGCGTGCTCGATGCCGCCGATGTACTGGTCCATGGGCATCCAGTAATCGGCGCCGCCCGCCACCATCGCGTCGGCATTCTTCGGGTCGCAGTAGCGCATGAAGTACCAAGACGAATCCACGAAGGTGTCCATGGTGTCCGTCTCGCGCCGCGCGGCCTTGCCGCAGACGGGGCAGGTCACGCCCGCGTGGAAGCCCTCGTGCTTGTGCAGCGGGTTGCCGGAGCCGTCGGGGATGCAGTCCTGCGGCAGCACCACGGGCAGGTCCTTCTCGGGCACGGGCACGGCGCCGTGTTCGTCGCAGTGGATGATGGGGATGGGCGTGCCCCAGTAGCGCTGGCGGCTGATGCCCCAGTCGCGCAGGCGCCAGGTGGTCTTCTTCTCGCCCAGGCCCTTTTGCTCCAGCGCATGGGCCACGGCATTCACGGCGTCCTTGTAGGAGAGGCCGCTGAAGCTGTCGGAGTTGATGGTCACGCCGCGTTGCTTGTCGCCGTACCAGTCGTTCCAGTGGTGGTAGTCGAAGGTCTCGCCGTCCACCAGCACCACCTGCTTGATCTCGATGCCGTACTTGAGCGCGAACGCGAAGTCGCGCTCGTCGTGCGCGGGCACGCCCATCACGGCGCCGTCGCCATAGCCCATGAGCACGTAGTTGCCGACCCAGACCTCGACCTTTTCCTCGGTCAGCGGGTGCGTGACGAAGAGGCCCGTGGGCAGGCCCTTCTTCTCCTGCGTGGCGAGTTCGGCCTCGGTGGTGCCGCCGGTCTTGCATTCCTCGATGAAGGCGGCGAGTTGGGGATTGGTTTTTGCAGCATGCGCGGCCAGCGGGTGCTCGGGCGCCACGGCGCAGAAGGTCACGCCCATGATGGTGTCGGCGCGCGTGGTGAAGACGTACATCTTGCCGTCGCCGATCAGCGCGCCGTCGTCGCCCTGGATGTCGTGCGTGAAGGCGAAGCGCACGCCCTCGCTCTTGCCGATCCAGTTCTCCTGCATCAGCTTCACGCGCTCGGGCCAGCCGGGCAGCTTGTCGCCGGCGACGAAGTCCAGCAGCTCCTCGGCGTAGTCGGTGATCTTGAGGTAATAGCCGGGGATCTCGCGCTTTTCCACCACCGCGCCGGTGCGCCAGCCCTTGCCGTCGATCACCTGTTCGTTCGCCAGCACGGTCTGGTCCACCGGGTCCCAGTTCACCACCTGGGTCTTGCGGTAGGCAATGCCCTTTTCCAGCATCTTGAGGAACAGCCACTGGTTCCACTTGTAGTAGGTGGGATCGCAGGTGGCGACTTCGCGCGACCAGTCGATGGCCAGCCCCATCGCCTGCATCTGCTTCTTCATGTAGGCGATGTTCTCGTAGGTCCACTTGGCGGGCGGCACGCCGTTCTTGAGCGCCGCGTTCTCGGCCGGCAGGCCGAAGGCGTCCCAGCCCATGGGCATGAGCACGTTGTGGCCGTTCATGCGCAGCTGGCGCGTGAGCATGTCGTTGATGGTGTAGTTGCGCACGTGGCCCATGTGCAGCTTGCCGCTGGGGTAGGGCAGCATGGAGCAGGCGTAGAACTTCTTCTTGTTCGCGTCTTCCGTCACGCGGTAGGCGTCGCGGGCGGTCCAGTGGTCGTGCGCGGCGCGTTCGACGTCGTTCGGGTTGTATTTGTCTTGCATGTTCATACGGGTGCGCGGCAGGGCGCGGGGTCCCAGGTAAAGCCGGAGTTCAGCGCGGGATTTTAGGCGCAGGCCCCGGAGCACGCTGGCGGGGTCAAATCGATTCGCTCTGCTTGAAGATCAGCCGCCCGACGGGAATGCAATCGGGCCCTGCGCAGGCCTTGCGCGGAAAGCGCACCGCGTCCGGGTGGTCCGGCGCCAGCCACCAGCCGCCGTCGCGCTGGACGCGGCGCAGGAGCAGCTCCCCGTAATAGTTGATGGCAAAGACCTGCCCGTCGCGCAGCGTGGTGTCGGCGGTGTCGATCACCACCACGTCGCCGGGATGGATGGAGGGCTCCATGCCCTGCCCCTTGGCGCGCACCGCGAGCAGCTTGCCCGGCACGTAGCCCCGGCGCGCAAGCCAGTGCTTGTGGAACGCAATGGGAGCGTCCTCGTCGGTTTCGTCGGGCCACAGCACGTAGCCGGCGATGCCGGACCGCAGCCGCAGTTCCACGGGGTACAGCTCGTACACGTCAGGCCCCGCGCCGAAGTCCATCTCGGCCACGGCCTCGCGCACGCCCTGCTGCGCGGGCGGCTGCGAGAACCAGGCATGCATGCCACGCAGGGATTCGATGTGGCGCACCGTCTTGTCCGACACGGCCCGGTTGCCCAAAAGCATCTGGCGCACGAAAGCCCCGCTGCGGTAGCCCAGCAGGCGCCCGAACGCCGCCACGTTGCCGCCGCAAAGCCGGTCCACGGCATCGGCCAGGCGTACGCGCCGCTGCTCCTGAATCTGGCTTTCGTCCATCGGAGCAAGTTAGCATGTGCTTTTGCATCATTTGCTATTGTCAATTGATATCAAATGCTTACATTATTGGTGCCAAGGGCCGTGCCGTCCACCGGACCTTGCAGGCGCATCCACCTCCTTCCTTTTCCTCCATGCGAACCAACCTGCCCATCACCCAGCGCGAATTCGACTACCCGCGCGACGCCACGCTGCTGTCCACCACCGACACCCAGAGCCACATCACCTACGCCAACGCGGCCTTCATCGAGGTCAGCGGCTTCGCGCCGAAGGACATCCTGGGCCAGCCGCACAACCTGGTGCGCCACCCCGACATGCCGCCCGAGGCGTTCGCCGACCTCTGGGCCACGCTCAAGCAGGGCAAGTCATGGACGGCGCTCATCAAGAACCGGCGCCAGAACGGCGACCACTACTGGGTGCGCGCCAATGCCACGCCGATCGTGCGCGGCGGCCAGCTCACCGGCTACATGTCGGTGCGCACCCACCCCTCGCGCACGGAGATCGACGGCGCCGAGGCGCTGTACCGCGACATCCGCGAGGGCCGCGCCGGCGGCCGCCGCTTCCACCAGGGGCTGGTCGTGCGCACGGGCTGGCTGGCCTGGACCTCGCTGCTGCAGACCCTGTCCACGCACTGGCGGCTGCGCTGCGGCGTGTACGGGCTGGCGGCGCTGGTCGTCGGCGGGGCCTGGGCGCTCCTGGGCATCGGCGGCGCGCAGTTGGGCTGGCTGGCGGGCTGGGCCGTGCTGTGCGCCGTCGCGGCCCAGTTCTGGCTGCGCCACCAGATCACGCTGCCGATCGCGCACGTGCTGCGCCAGGCGCAGAACGTGGCCGCGGGCCAGCCCGCCGAGAACGCCACGCTGGACCGCGTGGACGACATCGGCATGCTGCTGCGCAGCGTGAACCAGGCGGGGCTGAACGTGCGCTCGCTCGTGGACGACGTGAGCGAGCAGATCGGCGGCGTGCGCGCAGCCAGCGACGAGATCGCGCAGGGCAACCGCGACCTCAACGCCCGCACCGAGCAGTCCACCGGCCGCCTGCAGCACACCGCCTCGGCCATGGACCAGATGACCGCCAGCATCCAGCACAACGCCGACTCCGCGCGCTAGGCCACGCAGCTGGCGGCCAACGCCGCCGGGGCCGCCGCCAACGGCGGCCGCGTGATCGGCGAGGTGGTGGGCACCATGGGCGAGATCGCCGAGGCCAGCCGCAAGATCGGCGACATCATCGGCGTGATCGACTCCATCGCGTTCCAGACCAACATCCTCGCGCTCAACGCCGCCGTGGAGGCCGCCCGCGCGGGCGAGCAGGGCCGGGGCTTCGCGGTGGTGGCATCGGAAGTGCGCTCGCTGGCCGGGCGCTCGGCCGAGGCGGCCCGGGAGATCAAGCGGCTCATCGGCGCGAGCATGGAGAAGGTCGAGACCGGCAGCACCCTGGTGCACCGGGGCGGCGAGGCCATGGCGGACATCGTGGCCCAGGTGGAGCGCGTGGCCCGGCTCATCGGCGAGATCAGCAGCGCCACGGCCGAGCAGGCCGAAGGCATCCGCAGCGTGAACCAGTCCATCAGCGAGCTCGACGGCATGACCCAGCAGAACGCCGCGCTGGCCGAGCAGTCGCTGGCCACCTCGGAAAACCTGCGCCGCAAGACCGCGCAGCTGGCACGCGCCGTGGCTGTCTTCAAGCAGCCCCCGGCCACTGCCCCTGCGGAGCGGCTCCAGGTGGCGCTTCAAAAATAGGAGCTGCTGGCGCTTTTATTTATTGGATTTCAGATATAAAACTACCTGAAACCATTGAATACCAAGCGCAGGCAGCTCCTATTTTTGATTCCCAGCGGCGGCTGGCGGCTCGGCGACGAAGCCGATGCGCGACAGCCCCGCCGCGTTCGCCGCGCCCATCACCTCCACCACCCGGCCGTAGGGCACGGCGGCGTCTGCACGCAGCTGCACCTCGGTATCGGGCCGCTCGGCGCCGATGCGGCGCAGGCGCTCGGCCAGCGCGGACTGGGCCAGGGGCTGGTCGTCCAGGTAGGCCTGGCCCGCGGCGTCCACCACGACGGTGACGGCCTCGCGCGCACTGCCCGGCGTGGCGCCTTCGCTGCGCGGCAGGTCCAGCCGGATGCTGCTGGCCAGCAGCGGCGCGGTCAGGATGAAGATCACCACCAGCACCAGCATCACGTCCACCAGCGGCGTGACGTTGATGTCGCTCATGGGCTGGGCGCCCTGCGTGCGCTCTAGCCGTCCGAAGGGCATAGCAGCTCGCGCAGGTCGAACGCGAAGCCTTCCAGCTCGGCCTCGACGCGCCCGATGAAGCGGCCGAACACGTTGTAGGCCAGCACGGCGGGCAGGGCCACGGCCAGCCCGGCGGCGGTCATCACCAGCGCCTCGCCCACCGGCCCGGCCACGCGCTCGATGGTGATCTGCCCCGCCCCGGCCATGGCCGTGAGCGCGTGGTAGATGCCCCACACCGTGCCCAGCAGGCCGACGAAGGGCGCCGTGGAGCCCACGGTGGCCAGCAGCACCTGGCCGAACTGCAGGCGGCCCAAAACCCCGTGCAGGGCATCGCGCAGCACGCGCGTGAGCCGTTGCGACAGGCCGCCCTGCGCGGCCAGGGATTCACCCCGGGGCCCGTTGGCTATGGAGTTCGCAGCAGCCACCAGCGGCAGGACCAGCGCCTCGCGGTCGAAAGACTGCAAGCGCTGCGCCGCCGCGTCGAGCGACGGCGCCTGCCAAAAGGCTGCTGTGCAGCGCGCCACGTCGCTGCTTGCGCGGCGCATCAGGCGCAGCTTCCACAGGATGACCACCCAGCTCGCCACCGACATCGCCAGCAGCAGCACGGCGGCGCCTTGCGTCACCGCGTCGCCCTGGCGCCACCAGTGCAGGGCGTCCATCTTCAGCGCAGATTCAGCACGTCGAACATGTCGAACATGCCCGTCTTGTGCGCCGCCAGAAAGCGCACGGCGCGCAGGCTGCCCTGCGCGTAGCCGCTGCGGTTGGAGGACTTGTGCGAGATCTCGATGCGCTCGCCCGCGCCGGCGAACAACACCGTGTGGTCGCCCACGATGTCGCCGCCGCGGATGGCGGCGAAGCCGATGGTGGACGGGTCGCGCTCGCCGGTCACGCCCTCGCGGGCATAGACGGCGCAGTCCTTGAGATCGCGGCCCAGGGCCTCGGCAATCACCTCGCCCATCTTGAGCGCGGTGCCCGAGGGCGCGTCCACCTTGTGGCGGTGGTGGGCTTCGATGATCTCGATGTCGTAGCCCGTGGCCATGGCCTTGGCGGCCATCTGCAGGAGCTTGAGCGTGACGTTGACGCCCACGCTCATGTTGGGCGCCATCACGATGGCCGTGCGCTGCGCGTGGGCGGCGATCTCGGCCTTTTGCGCGTCGGTGAAGCCCGTGGTGCCGATGACGGCCTTCACGCCCAGTTGGCTGCACACGGCCAGGTGGGCCAGCGTGCCCTCGGGGCGCGTGAAGTCGATCAGCACGTCGGCGTTCTTGAGCCCCGCGGCGATGTCGGCCGTGATGGCCACGCCGCTCGCATGGCCGAGGAAGGCCGTGGCGTCCGAGCCGATGGCGGGGCTGGCGGCCACATCGAGCGCGCCGGCCAGCACCAGGCCGCCGCTGTCGCGGATGGCCTCGATGAGCATGCGGCCCATGCGGCCGGAGGCGCCGGCCACGGCCACGCGGCAGGGGGCGGAAGACGGTGAAATCATGGGAATCCTAGGGGGTGGGGCGCCGGGTCCCGGCGCGGGTCAGCGCGCGGGGGCTTCCAACGGCGGGTAGCTGATGGACGCGGGCTCCAGCGGCGCGGCGGTGGGCGGCGTGGTCGGGCGCGCCGATGCAGGGTAGCGGGCCAGTTGCTCCGGCGTGGCTTCGAGCACCGGCACCTTGCCCTTGGGGCCGCCCGAACCCAGCGTGGCGACGAATTCGGTCTCGGTGGGCATCTCGTCGCCCTCGTGGCGCTCCAGCACGTCGCCCTTGAAGAACACGGTCAGCTTGCGGGTCTGCACTTCCTCGCCGGGGCGTTTGAGCGTGAACACGTATTCCCAGCGGTCTGAGTGGAACAGGCTGGTGACCAGCGGCGTGCCCAGGATTTCGCGCACCTGCTGGCGGCCCATGCCGGGCTGCAGGGCCTCGACCTGCTCGCGCGAGACGAAGTTGCCCTGCACGACATCCACCTTGTACGGCGTGACGATGTTGGCGATGCGGGCGCTGGCGCCATTGAGGCTGCCGCAGCCCGCCAGGGCGGCCATGCTGGCGCCGATCAGGAAGGCCAGGCCCAGGCGGGCGCTGCGACGGGCTTTGACGGGCATGGGGAAAAGGTCTGAGGATATGATCGCCCCATTGTAGCGGCAGGCCCCGGTCCACCAGGCCCCGGCCGGCATCCTGAAAGACCATGCCATGACCAACATCGACGAACTCAAAAGCACGGGACTCAAGGCCACGCTGCCCCGCCTGAAGATTCTGGAAATCTTCCAGACGGGCAAGCAGCGCCACATGACGGCGGAAGACGTGTTCCGCGTGCTGCTGGAGGAGCGCTCGGACATCGGCCTGGCCACGGTCTACCGCGTGCTCACGCAGTTCGAGCAGGCCAGCATCCTGATCCGCAGCAATTTCGAGAGCGGCAAGGCGGTGTACGAGCTCAACGAGGGCCAGCACCACGACCACTTCGTGTGCACCTCGTGCGGCAAGGTCGAGGAGTTCTACGACCCCGAGATCGAGAAGCGCCAGCAGGCCATCGCCAAGTCCAAGGGCTGGGTGGTGCAGGACCACACCATGGCGCTCTACGGCCAGTGCGCGGAGTGCGCCAGGAAATAACCCCCCTGAGTCGCCTGCGGCGCCTTCCCCCAAGGGGACGACGCCGGTGGCCTGGCAAAGCCAGTTCCACGGCGTCCGCTGGTCTGGGGCCAGCGCCAGTTTCTAGCCGCCGGTGTCTCTTTCCATGGCGCGGCGGTGGCGGTCCACGAATTCCTGGTACGTGTCGATGCCGCGCAGCTGCAGGATGGTGTTGCGCACGGCGGCTTCCACCAGCACGGCGATGTTGCGGCCGGCCACCACCTGGATCACCACCTTGAGCACGGGCACGCCCAGCACGTCCTGCGTGAGCGGCTCGTAGGGCAGGCGTTCGTAGTCGCGCTCCAGCGTCTCCTTGCGCACTAGGTGCACGATGAGCTTGAGGCGCATCTTGCGGCGCACCGCTGTCTCGCCGAAGATCGCGCGGATGTCCAGCAGGCCGATGCCGCGCACCTCCAGCAGGTTCTGCAGCAGCTCGGGGCACTTGCCCTCGATGGTGTTCTGGTTGATGCGGTAGAAGTCCACCGCGTCGTCCGCCACCAGGCCGTTGCCGCGCGAGATCAGCTCCAGACCCAGCTCGCTCTTGCCCAGGCCCGATTCGCCGGTGATCAGCACCCCCAGCCCCAGGATGTCCATGAACACGCCATGCATGGTGGTGCGGTCGGCGAAATGCTTGGACAGGTAGGCCCGCAGCACGTCGATGACGAACGCCGACGACTCGTGCGTGGAGAACATCGGGATCTGGGCCCGCTCGCACATGGACACCAGCGCGTCGGGCGCGGTCTGGCCGTCGGCCAGCACCAGCACCGGCGGCTCCAGCGTTACGATGCGCGCGATGCGGCGCTTGCAGTCGTCGGACGAGGCATTGCTCAGGTAGGCGATCTCGCGCTCGCCCAGGATCTGGACGCGGTAGGGATGGATGTAGTTGAGGTAGCCGACCAGGTCGGCGCCGGAGCGGGCGGAGCGCACGGCCACTTCGTCGAAACGGCGCTCGGAGGCCCCGAGGCCCGCCACCCATTCCCATTTCAGCAGCCCGCGGAATTCCTCGAACAGGACATCGGCGCTGACGACGTTGGGTTTCACGGCAAATGAACGAAGAATGCGGCAGCAAGCCCACGTGCCGAGATTCGCCCGCAACGGGCGAAACTGGCGCGCCCCGGGCGCGGGCAGCCGTGCAAGGGCCGCCCCGCCGCACTGGCTGCGTCCCCCTGCCCGCATTGCGCAGCAATGCGAGAGCGGGGGGAAGCGGCGCAGCCGCTCAGGGGAGTGTTCATGCTGCCTGCGTGGACTGCCAGCCCGCGATCATGCCGTGCAGCTCGGCTGCGTCGGTGCTGGCCTTGAGCTTTTCGCGCAGCGCGGAATCGCTGAGCAGTTCGGCGATCTCGGAGAGGATTTCCAGGTGCTTCTGCGTGGCTGCCTCGGGCACCAGCAGAAAGATGAGCAGGCCGACAGGCAGCTCGTCCGGCGCGTCGAACCCGATCGGGTGCAGCAACTGGAACACCGCCGCCATGGGCGCCTTGAGGCCCTTGATGCGCCCGTGCGGAATGGCCACGCCATGGCCCAGCCCGGTGGAGCCCAGGCGCTCGCGCGCGAACAGGCTGTCGGTGATCAGCGCGCGCGAGAGGCCGTGCTGGGCCTCGAACAGCAAACCCGCTTCTTCAAAAGCACGCTTCTTGCTCGTGGCGTCCACGCTCACGAGCACTTGAGCGGAGGGCAGGATGGAGGCGAGTCGGTTCATGGTCAAGGGTAACAATTATGCACATATTGGCGAAAACCCTGAGGGCGCAGCGTGAGGCAACAAAAAAACCGCCCAGTGGGCGGCTGCTGTGCCAGGCTCAGGGCTGGCGCATCAAGCATGCAGTTCGCGCTTGGCGGCGTCGTGGTGGTGGTCCTGCAGCCGGTCCTTGTGGCGCACGACCTGCCGGTCCATCTTGTCCACCAGCTCGTCCACGGCGGCATACAGGTCGGCGTGGGAGCTTTCGGCGAACAAATCGCTGCCCTTGACGTGGATGTTGCATTCCGCTCGCTGCCTCTTCTCCTTTTCCTTTTGCTTCTCTACCGTCAGCAGTACCTTGACATCGACAACCTGGTCAAAATGGCGGGTGATCCGGTCCAGCTTGGTGGTGACGTAGTTGCGCAAGGCTGGAGTAACTTCGAGGTGGTGACCGCTGATCGTCAAGTTCATAAATAAGCCTCCTGTAACACTCTCGGTTGGAAGAACGTCGCCCTGGATCAGAGGGCGGCTGGGGAACCTGGATGCATCCGTCGACGTGAGTTCACTATGCCCCTGCCCTCCCCGAAAAGCAATCCCATTCCGCCCCTGCCCGCTGGGTTATGGAGCCCCAGGTGCCAAGCACCGGAAAAGGGCGCACAATGGGCGGGTTGCCCCGATGGCGCCCGCTGCAGCAGGCAGCGGCCGTTCGCTCAGGGCGCCGCCGGCCTGGCTCCGTGCAGCGTGAGCCGGCCCACCACCACCATCGACAGCAGGCTGGCCGCGATGCCCACCAGGGCCGCCATCCAGTAGTTCTGCACCAGCCCCTGCGCATCCCGGCTGATCAGCAGCCCGCCCACGAACGACGCCACCCCCATGGCCGCCGACTGCACCGAGGCATTGAGCGTCATGAACGTGCCCCGCAGCGGCGCCTGCGCGGCCGAGGTGATGATGGCCATGCCCGGGATCATGCGGCCGCTCATCAGCGCGAACATCAGCGTCGAGACCAGCAGCACGGCCCACAGCGGCACACCGTGCACCAGCGTGATGCCCAGCAAGGGCAGCGCGCCGGCCAGCGCCAGGCAGCGGAACGTGGCCACCTTGCCCCAGCGGTCCGTGAGCACGCCGAACAGGCGCGCGGTGAACAGCGTGACCACGCCGCCGCACAGGTATACCAGGGGGATCTGGTCGGGCCGCACGCCGGCATTGGTCTGCATGTAGATCGTGATGTACGGAATCACCGTGAAGCCGGTGAACATGATCAGCGCGGAGAACAGGAAGGCCCAGCGGTGGTTCGGGTCCGCCAGCACCTGGGCGATGCCGCCCAGCGCCGTGCGGCCGCTGGCGGCCTGCAGGTGCCCCGACATCGTGGGCAGGGTCCGGGCGGCGGCCACGGCCAGCACCGCCACGAGCGCGGCGATCGCGAGGAACGGCAGGTGCCACCCGCCGTGCTCGGCCAGGATCAGCCCCAACGGCACGCCCGCCACGGTGGACAGCGAGAACGAGGTCATCACGATGCCCATCGCGCGGCCCCGCCGCTCGAACGGCACCACGTCCGCCACGATGGTCTGCGACAGCGCCGACAGTACGCCGCCGAACGCGCCAGCCAGGATGCGCGCCACCATGAGCGTGCCGTAGGTGGGCGCCAGGCCGCAGGCCAGCGTGGCCAGGCCGAACAGCGTGTACAGCGCCAGCAGCAGCCGCTTGCGGCCGAAGCGGTCGATGTAGGTCGAGGCCAGCAGCCCCGAGGCGCCCGCCGCCAGGGTGTAGGCCGAGACCAACAGGCCGAACTGCGCGTCGCTGATGGCGAACAGCTGCGTGAACTGCGGCCCCAGCGGCATCATGATCATGAAGTCCAGGATGTGGGTGAACTGGATGCCGGCCAGGGTCAGCAGCAGCCACAGTTCGCGGCGGGGGCTCAGCGGGGCGCTGGAAGGTGCAGGAGAAGACACGGGAAGGCTGCGCGGAGGCAAAGCGCTGGAGTGTGCACCAACGGCGCCCGGCGTGCTCGGTAAAATCCGGGAGCCTTCGCGGCAGACCTCCATCACCGGCCACCTTCCATCCCCCATGACCCAGCCCAGCTCCAACGCCCTGCACACCTCCGCCCTCACGTCGCTGCCCCTGCTGGCGCGCGGCAAGGTGCGCGACAACTACGCCGTGGGCGACGACCGCATCCTCATGGTGGCCAGCGACCGCCTCTCGGCCTTCGACGTGATCATGGGCGAGCCCATTCCCGGCAAGGGCGAACTGCTCACGCAGATGGCGCTGTTCTGGTTCGACAAACTCGGCCACATCTGCCCCAACCACCTGACCGGCGAGGCGCCCGAGAGCGTGGTCTCGCCCGCCGAGGTGCCCCAGGTGCGCGGCCGCTCGATGCTCGTGCAGCGCCTCAAGCCCATCCCGGTCGAGGCCGTGGTGCGCGGCTACCTCGCGGGCAGCGGCTGGAAGGAGTACCAGGAATCGCAGTCGGTGTGCGGCGTGCCGCTGCCCGCGGGCCTGACCAACGCGGCCAAGCTGCCCACACCCATCTACACGCCCGCCGCCAAGGCCGCGGCCGGGGAGCACGACGAGAACATCACCTTCGAGCGCACGGTGGAAATGATCGGCCCCGAGCTGGCCGCGAAGATCCGCGACCTGAGCATCGCCATCTACCAGGCGGCCGCCGAGATCGCGTTGCCGAAGGGCCTGATCATCGCCGACACGAAATTCGAGTTCGGCCTGGCGCCCGACGGCACGCTGGTGCTGATGGACGAGGTGCTCACCCCCGACAGCTCGCGCTACTGGCCCGTCGAGGGCTACGCCGATGCGCTCGCCAAGGGCGAGAACCCGCCGAGCTACGACAAGCAGTTCGTGCGCGACTGGCTGGAGCAGGCCCAGGTCAACGGCAAGCCCTGGGACAAGACCGCGCCCGCGCCGCGCCTGCCGCGCGACGTGATCGAGAAGACCGCCGCCAAGTACCGCGAGGCGCTGGAACGCCTCACCGCGAACTGACGGTCAGCGCAGCGGCGTCTCCGCCGCCTCGAAGCGCAGCAGGGGCTTGCCCTCGGCATCGCGCAGCAGCAGCTGCGCGCCCTGCTGGCGAAAGCTCTCCACCGCCGCCAGGGCCGCGAAGAACCGCTCTTCCACCGCGCTCGCCGGCAGGCACAGGGTGATGTTGGACACCACGCGCCCGAAACGCAGGCGCCCGCCCTCCAGCGTATAGCTGGCCAGAAACCGGTTGCAGCCGCCCGAGCCGCTGGCCCGCGCCTCGTCGGGCTGCAGCACCAAGTGGGGCTGCGGCGCGCCCTCGGCGGGGCGGGGTACGGCCTCGCCGTCGATCTCGGCGAGCCGCCAGTACGTCAGGGCCAGCGGCACGCCCGCCTCCACCGTGGCCGCCTGGGGCAGCAAGCGCTGCAGCTGCACGTCCACATGCCGGTAGGCCGCCTCCTGGGGCACGGGGTGACGCAGACTGGTGGCGAGCAGCAGCCGCCCTTCCAGCGTGACGGCGGCGCGCACTTCATACCGGCCCTTGGGCAGGAAGCGCACCGTGGGGTAGGGAATGCGCAGCGCGTACGGCGGATTGCCCGCAGGCTCGCGGCGCTGGCGGCCCAGCACCACCGGGGGCGCATCGGGGTCGGAGACATCGAGCAGCGTGGCTTCGAACACCGCCTCGGGCGGCAGCACCACGCGCTCGCGCGACAAGGCCACGCCGGTGACCACCGCGTCCGGCGCCGGGGGCGGCGTGCCGCAGCCCGCGAGGCCCAGGACGGCGGCGAAGCCGCCCAGAAGGAGGAGGAGTCGCCGGCCGGACCGCAAATCAGCTCAGCACCACGCTCGACAGGCGCCGGCGGTACGTGGCCACCACCGGGTCGTCGGGCGGAATCTGGCCGTCGGCCACCTTGGGCCTGGGCGGCTCGATGATTTCGAGGATGGCCACGTAGGTCTTGCGGGCGATCTCCTCGCCCCAGGCCTTGTCGCGCATGAGGATTTCGAGCAGCTCGTCCATGGCGTCCGTCCAGCGCTGGCGGGCGATGAGCCAGCGGGCGCGGGCGTAGCGCGTGTCGAAGTCGCGCTTGTTGGCGGCGATCTTTGCATCAAATTCGGCCCCAGCGCTTTCTCCGTAAGCACTGACAGCTACGAAATCAAGAGCATCCATCCAGGTCTTCAGGGCGCTGAGCCGGCGCGAGCCGGGGGCCTTGGCAATGACGGGGGCGAAGGCCACCTTGGCGTCGTCCTCGCGGCCGAGCTGCAGGAGCAGCTTGACGTAGTCGAAGCGCGCATCGTCGTTGGCGGGGTCGGTCACCACGGCGTGCTGCAGTTTCTCCAGCGCGGTGCCGGTGTCGCCGTCGGCCAGGGCTTCCTGGGCGGCCTCTTCCTCGGCCTCGGCCTCCAGCTCGTCGGCGGTGGGCACGTGCTTGTCGAGGAAGGCGCGCACCTGGCCCTCGGGCAGCGCGCCCATGAAGCCGTCCACGGGCTGGCCGTTCATGAGCAGCACGCAGGTGGGGATGCTGCGGATGCCGAACATGCTGGCGAGCTGCTGCTCCTGGTCCGAGTCGATCTTGACCAGCTTGAAGCGGCCGGCGTACTCGGTCTCCAGCTTCTCCAGCACCGGCCCCAGGGACTTGCACGGGCCGCACCAGGGCGCCCAGAAGTCCACCAGCACGGGCACGTTCATGGAGGCGGCAACCACCTCGGCTTCAAAGTTTTCTACGGTGACGTCGATCATGGGCGGGATTCTCCCGCAATTACGTAGTAACCGGTTAATACCCGCCCCGCGCGGGCGCTGCCCACAATGGCCGCGCCACCCACACTACCCAAGGAGACACCCATGGCAGGCAAGAAGATTCTGATGATCTGCGGCGACTACTGCGAGGACTACGAGACCATGGTCCCCTTCCAGGCGCTGCTGGCCGTGGGCCACACGGTGCATGCCGTGTGCCCCGGCAAGAAGGCGGGCGACCACATCAAGACGGCCATCCACGACTTCGAGGGCGCGCAGACCTACAGCGAAAAGCCCGGCCACAACTTCACGCTCAACGCGACCTTCGCCGAGGTCAAGGCCGAGCAGTACGACGCCCTGGTCATCCCCGGCGGGCGCGGCCCCGAGTACCTGCGCAACGACGCGGCCGTGTGCGCCGCCGTGCGCCATTTCTTCGAGGCGAACAAGCCCGTGGCGGCGGTCTGCCACGGCGCGCAGCTGCTGGCGGGCGCGGGCGTGCTCAAGGGCCGCACCTGCTCGGCCTACCCCGCCTGCCGCGCCGAGGTGGAGATGGCCGGCGGCACCTACGCCGACATCGCCGTGGACCAGGCGCACACCGAGGGCAACCTGGTCAGCGCGCCCGCCTGGCCCGCGCACCCGGCGTGGATCGCGCAGTTCCTGGCGCTGCTGGGCACGCGCATCACACACTAAGCCAAATTGGCCTCCAGCGCTTGTCCAACAAGCGCTGATAGCTATCAATTTCGATATTTCCCGCCCCTGGCTTGACGTGCCGCGCCCGGGGCTTCACCATGGCCCGCCATGTGCCAAGTCTTCATCAGCGCCGACCCGCAGCTCTACGCCCACCGCGCCCGCTCCGTGCGGCTGCACGGCGTGGCCACCAGCATCCGGCTGGAGAACCTGTTCTGGCAGGTGCTCGAAGAGATCGCCGCGCGCGACGGCTACACCGTGCCCCAGCTGTGCACCCGGCTCTACGACGAGCTGGTGGCCGAGCGCGGCGCGGTGGACAACTTCACGTCCTTCCTGCGCGTGTGCTGCACGCGCTACCTGGCGCTGCAGCTTTCGGGCGAGATCCCGCAGGACGCGCGCATCCCCATCCGCTCCATCACGCTGGGCGCGAACGCGCCGTTCACGGCGGCGGCAGCACTGCGGCACTGACGCGCCCAGTAAAATCGAGGGTTCCCCCCAACACACGGCGCGCGCGGGGGTGCCGCGCCCACCACCATGAAACCCATCCAGATCGGCGTGGTCATGGGTTCCAGCAGCGACTGGGACACCATGCAGCATGCAGTGCAGATTCTTGAACAGTTCGGCATCGCCCACGAAGCGCGCGTGGTGTCGGCCCACCGCATGCCCGACGACATGTTCGCCTACGCCGAAGCCGCCGCCGGCCGGGGCCTGAAGGCCATCATCGCCGGGGCCGGGGGCGCCGCCCACCTGCCCGGCATGATCGCCGCCAAGACCCCCGTGCCCGTGCTGGGCGTGCCCGTGGCCAGCCGGCACCTGCAGGGCGTGGATTCGCTGCATTCCATCGTGCAGATGCCCAAGGGCATCCCCGTGGCCACCTTCGCCATCGGCACGGCCGGCGCGGCCAACGCGGCGCTGTTCGCCGTGGCCCTGCTCGCCAACGAGAACCCCGAGCTGCGCGCCCGCCTGCAGGCCTTCCGCGCCGAGCAGACCGAGGCGGCGCGCCACATGACGCTGCCGCCCGCCGCATGACCGCCCCCGCAACACCCCTCCTGCCCGGCGCCACCCTGGGCGTGCTCGGCGGCGGCCAGCTCGGCCGCATGTTCGTGCACGCGGCCCAGGCCATGGGCTACTTCACGGCGGTGCTGGACGCCGACCCGGACAGCCCCGCCGGCCTCGTGAGCCACCACCACATCCGCACGGGCTACGAAGACCCGGCGGGCCTGGCCGAGCTGGCGCGCGTCTCCGACGCGGTGACCACCGAGTTCGAGAACGTGCCCGCCGCCGCCCTGGCCGCGCTCGCCGCCCAACGCCCGGTGTCCCCGGCCGCCAGCGCCGTCTCCGTGGCGCAGGACCGTGCGCGCGAGAAGGCGCACTTCGTGGGCTGCGGCGTGCCCTGCGCGCCGTATGCCGTGATCGAGACGGCAGAGCAGCTCGCCGCCGTCCCGCCAGAACTGCTGCCGGGCATCCTCAAGACCGCCCGCCTGGGCTACGACGGCAAGGGCCAGGTGCGCGTGAAGTCCGCCGCCGAGCTGGCCGCCGCCTGGGATTCGGTCGGCCGCGTGCCCTGCGTGCTGGAGAAGATGCTGCCACTGGCGCTCGAATGCTCCGTCATCGTGGCGCGCGGGGCCGACGGCGCCACCGTGCACCTGCCCGTGCAGCGCAACCTGCACCGCGACGGCATCCTGGCGGTGACCGAGGTTCATGAAGGAAATCTGCCTCCAGCGCTTGCCGTACAAGCGGTGGCAGCTGCGAAATCCGTAGCAGAAGGCCTGCAGTACGTGGGCGTGCTGTGCGTGGAATTCTTCGTGCTGCAGGATGGCGGCCTCGTGGTCAACGAGATCGCCCCGCGCCCGCACAACAGCGGCCACTACAGCCAGAACGCCTGCGACGTGTCGCAGTTCGAACTGCAGGTGCGCACCCTGGCCCGCCTGCCGCTCACGCAGCCGCGCCAGCACAGCCCGGCCGTCATGCTCAACCTGCTGGGCGACCTGTGGTTCGCGCAGGGCGATGCGGCGCAGGCCCCGCCCTGGGCCGAGGTGCTGGCGCTGCCCGGCACCCACCTGCACCTGTACGGCAAGCGCGACGCCAAGCGCGGCCGCAAGATGGGCCACCTCAACATCACCGCCCCCACCGCCGACGCGGCGCGCGCCACGGCGCTGCAGGCCGCCGCGCTGCTGGGCATCGCGCCGTTCTGACCATGATCCTGGACGGCAACGACCCCGGAGCCATCGCCACCGCCGCGCGCGCGGTGCGCAGCGGCGCGCTGCTGGGCCTGCCCACCGAAACCGTGTACGGCCTGGCGGCCGATGCCGGCAGCGACGCCGCCGTGGCGCAGATCTTCGCGGCCAAGGGCCGGCCCAGCGACCACCCGCTGATCGTGCACGTGGCCGGTGCCGAGGGCATCCGCCACTTCGCCCGCGAGGTGCCCGCCTTCGCCCAGGCACTGGTCGAGGCGTTCTGGCCCGGCCCGCTCACGCTCATCCTGCCGCGCCTGCCCGGCGTGGCCACGGCCGCCACGGGCGGACAGGACAGCGTGGGCCTGCGCTGCCCCGCGCACCCCGTGGCGCACGCGCTGCTGCAGGCCTGCGCCGCGCCGGACGCGGACTTGCCGCCCGTGTGGGGCGTGGCCGCGCCCAGCGCCAACCGCTTCGGCCGCGTCAGCCCCACCACCGCCCGGCACGTGCAGGACGAGCTGGGCGACGGGCTGCTGGTGCTCGACGGCGGCCCCTGTGCCGTGGGCATCGAAAGCACCATCGTGGACTGCACGCGCGGCGTGCCCGTGCTGCTGCGCCCCGGCGCCATCACCCGCGCGCAGATCCAGGCCGCCTGCGGCATCGCCCCGCTGTCCAAGGAAGACCTGCCCGAGCACACGCCGCGCGCCTCGGGCACGCTGGAATCGCACTACGCGCCCGCGGCCAAGGTGCGCCTCATGGACGCCAAGGCCCTGCAGACCGGCCTGGACCTGCTGGGCGCCGAGGCGGCCCACATCGCCGTGTACGCCCGCGCCGCGCTGCACACGAAGTCGTCGAAGCTGGTGCTGCGCCGCATGCCCGAAGACGCCGCCGCCACCGCGCAGCAGCTGTTCGCCGTGCTGCGCGGCTTCGACGACGCAGGCGTGAAGCTGATCTGGGTGGAAACCCCGCCCGCCACCCCCGAATGGGAAGGGGTGCGCGACCGCCTGCAGCGCGCGGCGGCGGGCTGATCGGTACACTACCCCCCACTTTTCTGGAGATCACCATGGCAGTTCATTGGATGCGCCGCACCGTTCTGGTCGCCGCATGTGCGTCGGCCGCATTGCTCGCGGCCTGCGGTTCCAGCACCACGGAGTCGGCCATCACGCCCGACCGCTTCATCGCCTTCGGCGACGCCAACAGCGACGTGGGGCAAAAGGGCACGCGCTACACCGTCAACGACGGCAGCGTGAACAACTGGACCCTGCAGGTGACGGCCAACTACGGCAAGCCCCTGACGCCCGTGTCGGCCGGCGGCCTGAGCTACGCCGTGGGCAACGCCCGCATCAAGGCCAAGCCCGACGCCACGGGCAACGCCAGCACGCCCACCGTCACCGAGCAGATCGACGCCTTCCTGGCCGGCGGCAGCTTCGGCGGCAGCGACGTGGTGTTCGTGAGCGGCGGCATCAGCGACGTGATCGCCGGCATGGCCGCCGTGCAGGCCGGTACCCAGACCGAGGCCGAAATGGTGGCCGCCGCCCGCCTGGCCGGCGAGGACATGGCCGCCCAGGTGCGCCGCCTGGTGGACGCGGGCGCCAAGTACGTGGTGGTGACCGGCACCTACGACCTGAGCAAGACGCCCTGGGCCAAGGCCATCGGCCGCGAATCCCTGCTGCACGACGCCAGCAGCCGCTTCAACGACGGCCTGCTCGTGAACATCGTGGACCTCGGCGCCAACGTGCTGTACATCGACCTGGCCTACTACGTGAACGTGTACACCGGCGCGCCCGGCAACTACGGCTTCAACAACGCCACCGACGCCGTGTGCACCTCGGTGGACGCAACCAACGGCATCGGCATCGGCGCGGGCCAGGTGAACTCGGCCCTGTGCACGCCCGCCACGCTGCTTTCGGGCGCCAGCCAGGATTCGTACGTTTTCGCCGACCCGGTCTACATGACGCCGCTGGCCCACCGCCAGTTCGGCACCTACGCCTACGACCGCCTGCGCGCGCGCTGGTAGGCCACGCGCCCCCGCCCCAGAAAAAAAAGCCGACCCAGGGTCGGCTTTTTTTGTTTCAGGACCGGCGCGCGTCAGAAGCGGTAGCCGATGCCCACGGCGAAGACGTTGGGGTTCAGGCGCGTGGTGATCGACTGGCCCGAGGACAGGTGGGTCGTGGTCTTGAGGAAGCTCTTGTAGTAGGCCGCATCCAGGTACCAGCGGTCGCTGATGGTCCAGACGAAGCCGATCTGCGGCGTGAGGCCCCATTTGTTGTCGATCGATGCCGTCGTGGGGTTGGCGGGCGTGCCGCCCGTGAGGCTGTTGAGCGTTGCCGTGGTGCGGGTCTTGAAGAACCGGCTGTAGGTCACGCCCAGGCCCACGTAGGGCCGGAAGCGCGCCTCGGCCTCGCCGAAGCGGTACTGCGCGAACAGCGTGACCGGCAGCACCTTGGTCTCGCCGAGCTTGCCCACGCCGGCGATGGCGCCGTCGCCCGTGATGTCGTGCTTGAAGGGCAGTGCCAGCGGCACGTCGACGGCCCAGTGGTCGGTCAGCATGTAGTTCAGCCCGCCGGACAGCGAGGTGGCCGTGCCCACGTCGACGGTGGTGCCCGGGAAGCTGGGCGCGCTGAGGTTGCCGCTCTTGACCTGCGGGGCGATGTGCGTGACGCCCACGCGCGCGCTCAGCGTGCCCGCTACCTGCGCCGTGGCGCTGGCGCCCAGCAGAAGGGCCGCGACCGCTAGGCCGGCCTTGGAGAAATGGTGCATGAAGAACTCCTTGATATGAAAAGGGCCCGGGGCGGCGGCTTACAGCCAGCCGGCGCGGGACAGCGAACGCGACACCAGTTGCCCGACCAGCTGGTGGCCGTAGGGCGTGGGGTGGAAGCTGTCCGCGAAGCCATAGCTCTTCCACCAGTCGGCCCCGCCGGTGGCGCCTGCCGGAGGCGTCATGGCCGACAGCGCCGTGGCGGTGCAGGCGGGGAAGTCGTAGGTCGGCAGGCCGTCGCCGCCCACGCCCGTCACGGGGCAGGTCGGCGTGGTGATGTTGGTGAGCTGGTACTGCGCGGGGTTGGCCGCCTGGTCCTTGAACGAGGTGTAGAAGTCCACCACCGCCACCCGATCGTCGCCCGCCAGGCTGGCGGCCAGCTGGGCGTTGAACGCCTGGATCCAGGTGTCAAACAGCGCTTCGGCCTGCGTGGCCGCGGCCGCCCCCGCCGAGGCGCCGATGGAGGCCAGCACCAGCCGGAACTTCGGCGTCAGGGTGATGCCGGGCATGTTCAGCACGGCCACGCGCGGCGCGTTCTTGGCGGTGGTGTTCGCCTTGATGGTGTCGGCGAACTGCTTGGCCAGGGCCTGCATGTAGGCGCCGCCCACCTGGGCCATGCCGCTGGCGCCGCCGGCCAGGGCCGCATTGACCGTGGCGGAGGGCAGCACGGTGCCCAGCAGGGCGGCGTAGGTCTGTCCGCCGTCGCTGGAGGCCTTCAGGTAGGCGCCGATCAGGTCGGCCGCGTCGTTGCCGCCGCCGTCGATCAGGACCAGGTCCGACGCGCTGTAGCCGGCGGCGCCCATGTCCTTGAGCTGCTGCGGGATGGACACGGGCGAGGTCGGCGCCGTGAAGTTGTTGATGCGGCCGCCGCCGATGGCGTAGTTCGAGCACGCGGCATTGGTGCCGAACGCGCTGCCGTTGAAGAGGTAGTGCGCACACAGCGTCTGGCCGTAGCTGGCGGCCACGCGCTCGGGCCAGATGGGCGTGGAGCCCGCGCCGGTGGCGGCCGAGCCCTGCACGGTGAACTTGTAGCCGAAGGTGCCGCTGTCCGCTAGGCTGTCCCCCGCGACCTTCACCGAGGTCACCGGGGCCGCGGGGGTGGTGTCCGAGCCACCACCGCCGCACGCCGCAAGCAGGCAGGCCGCCACCAGCACCGAGAGAGAGGTTTTGCATTGTTGTGAATTCAAGGGAGTTCTCCTGTGGGCAGGTTGCAAAAAAGCACGCCCGTGCTTTTTTTAGACCACCATGCTACCCCTGCGATGGCGCCTTGCCTGCCCGGGAAACTACCCATGCCCCGCCCATGAAAAAACCGGCCATCAGGCCGGTTTTTTCTATGGAGCCATGTGCTGTCAGCGCTTGCTATCGAAGAACTGGCGCGCCGCCGCGTAGCAGAAGGTGGGCTCGTAAGGCGAGTGGTAGCTACCGTAGTAAGTAGCGAACTCCGCCGAGGCGGGGTCGGTCGGCGCCTTGCCGCCGGGGCCGAACGCCGCCTGGACTTGCGCATCCACGTCCACCGAGGTGACGTTCTTGACGCCGCGCGCGGTGAAGTCGGCCATCAGCACGTCCTGGTGAACGGCGGGTGGCACGACCGGGTCGCCCTTGCCGCCGCACAGCAGCACCGGCGCCTTGGGCGTCCAGCCCAGGAAGCTGTTCTTGACCCCCGCCTGGTACAGCGGGCTGGTCTTGGCGCGCGTGGCGTCCAGGAAAGCCGGCTGCATAATGAGATCGAGCGCGGACGCGGCCGGGAGGTCCATGCGCAGCTTGGTGTAAAGACCCGTGAGATCCGTGGTGGGGAAGGCGGTCTCGATGCTGGTGTCGTAAGGCGCCTTGAAGGCATCCGACGCCTTGCCGTAGATGTTGCCGTAGGCGTGCTGCCAGGCGGTGACGATGAAGGGCAAGAACAGCTGCGACCCGGCCGTCGGCGTGGGCAGACTCAGGGCCGTGCCCAGGTTGTAGGGGCCGGCCAGGTGGGCGCCGGCCACGACGTTGATTTCCGCGCCGTTGTCGCGCTCCGCCGCGCGCTGCGCTGCCGTGGACGAGTGGCCGCCCTGCGAGTAGCCGGTGAGCATCACCTTGCCCGACAGCTTGGCGCCCACTGCCGGCGCGGCATTGCGCGCCGCGCGCACCGAGTCGATCACCGAGCTGGCCTCGGATTCCGCGTCCAGGTAGGGGTGGTAGGTATAGCTGGACTTGGCATAGCCGAGGTAGTCGGTGGCCACCACGGCGTAGCCCTGCGCGGCGAAGAAGGCGATCAGCGAGAAGGTCTCGGAATCCTGCGGGTTGGCCAGGGTGCGCGTCTTCAGCGCATTGGTGCCGCGGGCATAGGCCACCAGGGGGGCGGAGTCGTTGGCGCAGGCGCCGGCGGGCACCAACATCACGCCCGAGGCGTTCTGGCCGTCCTCGCCCTTGGCGCCGATGGTGGCGTAGTTCAGCGCCACCACCTTCACGTCGCATTTGGCCTGCCCGCTGACGGCCTGCAGGCCGCTGCCGGCGGTCGCGGCGTCGATCTGCGCGGCGGTGAGGGTGGTGACCGTAGCGGCCGGGTCCAGCAGCGTGCCGCGCGCGGGGCCGTCATCGGAGCCGCCGCAGGCAGCGAGCGCCAGGGTGGCAGCGGCGGCGCAGGTCAGGCGGAAATGCTTCGTCATCATCATGGGAAGTACCTCGGGCTAAAAAGGACGAGGCATCGTGCGCGCAGTCGCGCTGCAGCATCCATAGGGGATAACGCGGGCCGCAGGACGCCTTGGCGACACCCCGGCGCGGGCCGCGTCGTCAAGGCTCCCGCGCCGTCCAGTCGATCAGGCTGTCGAGCACCGGCCGCGCCGCGCCCGCGTTGGCGTGGTTGACGATCGCGACCAGCACATAGCGCCGCCCGCTGGCCGCGTGCACATAGCCGGCCACGGCCATCACGTCGCGCAGGCTGCCGGTCTTGAGGTGCGCCGTGCCCGCGCGGCTCTGGCTGCGGCGCAGCGTGCCGTCCACGCCCGACACGGGCAGGGACGCCACCAGCTCGGGCATGACCGGCGACAGCCAGGCCACCTGCAACATGCGGGCCAGGGCCTGGGCGGTCAGGCGCGCATCGCGGCTCAGGCCCGCGCCGTTGTCGGCCACCGGCAGCGCGGCATCGCCGATGCGGGCCTGCCACCACTGGCGCAGCGCCTCGCGCGCGCCATCGAACGTGGCCACGCCGTTCTTCTGGAGCGCCAGCGTCAGGAACACCTGCTGCGCCATCACGTTGTTGCTGTACTTGTTCACGTCGCGCACCACCTCGGCCAGCGCGGGCGAGGTGGCCACGAACGCGGGCTTGATGCCCGGGGGCACCTTGCCGTCGCGCACGCTGCCGGTCAGCTTGCCGCCCAGCTCGCGCCACATGCCCTCCACCGCGCGCGCCGCAAAGCCGCGCGGGTCGGCCGCCGCCACGGGCCATGCCTTCTCGCCGCAGGCAGCCGGGTACACGCCCTGGAAGGCCACCCTGGCCGGGTCGGCCAGTTCCGCGCGCAGCGCGCCGCGCCAGTCGCCGCACTCGGCGCCCGCGGCCGCCAGCGCCACGGTGGCCTGCCGCTGCACGCCGGCCAGCGGCGGGTCGTACTGGATGCGGGCCAGGCCCGCCGGCACGTCGGGCACGAAGGTCATCACCTGCGACTTGTAGTTGACCAGCAGCGCATCGGGCGCCGCGTTGTAGGGGCGCAGGGGCTCGCCGTCGAAGCTCGCGGGGTCGTGGCCGGGCACGTCGAACGCCGTGCGGTCCAGCACGATGTCGCCCACGATGACCTGGATGCCCTGCGCCTGCAGGCGGCGCAGGAGCAACCACAGGCGCTCCACCACGAGCTTCGGGTCGCCCTGCCCCTGGATGTAGACGTTGCCGCGCAGGCTGCCGTCCTGCACCGTGCCCTGCACGTAGACGGGCGTGTTCCAGACGTAGGCCGGGCCCAGCTGCTCCAGCGCGGCATAGGTCGTCACCAGCTTCATCACCGAGGCCGGGTTGACGGGCACCTGCGCCCGGTGCGCAAGCCGCGCGGCGCCGCGTCCACCCTGGGCGTCCACCACCAGCACCGACAACGCGTCGCGCGGCAGCCGGGCGCGAACCAGCGCGGCTTCGACCTCGGCGGGCAGCGGACCGGTGGGGGCGGAGGCAAGGGGAGCGGTCTGGGCCCCGGCGCCATGGACGGCGCAGGCCAGGGCCACGGCGCAGAAGCGGCGCCAGAGGGCGGGAAGATGCGGCATGGCCCGGAGTCTATCGGCCCGGCGCCGCCCGCCACGGGCACCGATAATCGCGCGATGCGCTTTTCTCCTCGTGCCACGGGCCTGCTGGCCGCCGCCGTGACGGTCACCCTCTGGACGGGCTTCATCGTCATCGCCCGCGCCTCGGTCCAGCGCACGCTCACGCCGTTCGACATCGCGCTGCTGCGCATTCTGGGCGCCAGCCTGGTGCTGCTGCCCTGGGGCTGGTGGCTGGTACGGCGGCGCAAGGCGGCCCTGGGTGCCGCGGCGCCGCCGTCCAGCCTCGCGGGCATCTCGCCCCTGCCCCTGCGCACCACGGCCCTGCTGGGCGTTTTCGGCGGCCTACTGTACGCGCTGTTCGCCTATGCGGGCTTCTTCCACGCGCCGGCCACGCACGCCGCCGTGCTCATGCCCGGCAGCCTGCCGCTGTGGACGGCCCTCCTGGCCGCCGTGCTGCTGCGCGACCGCATCACACCCCTGCGCGCCGCGGGCCTGGCGCTGATCGTGGCGGGCGACCTGCTCGTGGGCGGGCGCAGCCTGCTGGGCGCCTACACGGGCGGCGATGTGTGGAAGGGCGACCTGATGTTCATGCTGGCGGCCGCCAGCTGGGCCTCCTACAGCGTGCTGGCGCGGCGGTATGCGGTGGACGCCGTGCAGGCCACCATCGCGATCACGGCCTTCGCCTGCGCGGTCTACCTGCCGTCGTACGCGCTGCTGGTGAAGCTGGGGGTGCTCACGAGCCACCTGGCGCTGGCGCCGTGGGGCGAGATCGCCTTCCAGATGGCCTTCCATGGCGGCGGCTCGGTGGCGATCTCGGGCATCACCTTCACGCGCATGGTCCAGCACTTCGGCCCCGTGCGCTCGACCATGATCACGGCCGTGGTGCCCGGGCTCTCGGCCATCGGCGCGGTGGTCTTCCTGGACGAGCCGATGTACTGGAACCTCATTGCCGGGCTGCTGCTGGTGACCGGCGGCATCCTGCTGGGCGTGCTGCGCACGCGCCAGGCCCCCGCGCCCCTGCCCGCCGTCTCCCGCACCACCCCATGAACCTGCTCGCCTTCGACACCAGCACCGACACCCTCTCCATCGCCGTACAGCACGGCGATGCCGTGCTGCAGCACACGGGCCCCGGCGGGGCGCAGGCCTCGGCCACCCTGATCCCCGCCGTGCGCGGCCTGGTCGCGCAGGCGGGCCTGTCGTTCGACGCGCTGGATGCGCTCGTCTTCGGCCGCGGGCCGGGCTCGTTCACGGGCCTGCGCACCGCCTGCGCCGTGGCCCAGGGCCTCGCCTTTGGCGCACGCGGCGGCCATGGCATGCCGGTGCTGCCAGTGGACACATTGCTGGCCGTGGCCGAGGAGGCACGCCACCAGCACGGCTGCACCCAGGTGGTGGCCGTGCTGGATGCGCGCATGGACGAGGTCTACCACGCGCGCTGCGAATGGCTGGCCGCCGAGGGCCGCTGGCGCGCCGATGCCGACTTCGGCCTGGGCGCACCGGAGTCGGTGCAGGCCCCCCCGGGCTGGACCGTGGCCGGCAACGCGCGCGCGCCCTACGGCGAGCGCCTGGCCCCCACGGCCCCGCACGTGGCCGCCCTGCCCACGGCCGCCGCGCTGCTGCGCCTGGCGCCCGCCCTGCTGGCCGCGGGCGGCGGCATGCCCGCCAGCGATGCGCTGCCCCGCTACATCCGCGATAAAGTGGCGCAAACCACGGCCGAGCGCGCCGCACAGCGCGCAGCCGCCGCCGGAGAATCCACCGCATGAGCGCCCTGCCCACCCCGCCATCCACTCCCCACGCGCCCGAGGCACGCTTCGAGAGCCTCACGCTCGCGCGGCTCGAGGCCGTGCTGGCCGTGGAGCAGCGCGCCTACACCCACCCCTGGACGCGCGGCAACTTCACCGACGCGCTGGCCGCGGGCTACCAGGCGCAGGTGCTGATGGCGGGCGACCACCTGCTGGGCTACTTCGTGGCCATGCTGGGCGTGGACGAGGTGCACCTGCTCAACATCACCGTCACGCCCGAATACCAGCGCCAGGGCTGGGCGCGCGTGCTGCTCGACGGCCTGGCTCTGTGGTCGCGCGGGCGCGGCGCGCAGTGGCTGTGGCTGGAGGTGCGCGTGAGCAACCTGCGCGCGCAGCACGTCTACGAGACCCACGGCTTCCGCCGCGTGGGCGAGCGCAAGCGCTACTACCCCGCGGCCGACGGCCAGCGCGAGGACGCGGTGGTGATGAGCTTCGCGCTATGAACAGCCTGCACCTCGATGCGCGCCAGCGCGCCATGCTGCAGGAGATGGGCGTCACCGTGTGGGCCCCGGCGGAGGCCGCGCCCGTGGCGGCCCCCGAGGCACCGGCCGCCGAAGCCGTCCGAGCCCCATCACCGCCCCCTGCAGCGGCCCGCCCGGTCGCGCCGCCCGCAGCCGTGCCCGCGCCGGCCCCCACCGCCACGGCACAGCCCGCCGCCGCCCTGCGGCTGCATGCGCCGCAGGCGCTCTACCCCACGGCCGACCCCGCGCAGACGCCGGCCGGCCTGGGCAGCGGCTGGCTCATCGTGGCCGAAAGCACGACCCCGGCGGACCCGCTGGCGGGCGACGCCGGCAAGCTGCTCGACAACATGCTGCGCGCCATGCAGCTGCACAGGCACCCGCGCGTGTTCCTCGCCGCCCTGGAGCGCGCCGCCGCCGGCGCGCCCGATAGCGCGGACATCCCCGCCGCCCTGGCTGACGCCGTGGCCCGCCTGCAGCCCGCCCTGGTGCTGGTGCTGGGCCACGTGGCGGCGCGCGCCGCCCTGGGCCGCACCGAGCCCCTCGGGCGCCTGCGCGCCGAGCCGCACGCACTGGCCGGCCGCCCGGCCGTGGTGACCTACGACCCGGCCTTCCTGCTGCGCCAGCAGGACAGCAAGGCGGCCGCCTGGGCCGACCTGTGCCGGGCGCTGGCGACCGTGCGCGCCGCGGGCGGCTGAGGCCCCGTCCACCAAAACCCCGCGCCGGGCGTTGCATGCCTGCGGTGCGATAATTTCAAGCTTTCCTCCACGGAGACAGAACCTTGGAAACCTACCCCAGTTGGTAGCTTTCAGCTCCCCGGCGTGCCGCTGCGGGGGTTGAAAGCACCCCACGCACCCCCACCGCAGACGCCACAGACAAGGGAGTGAGCCCATGCTCAACATCTTCACGCTCGCCAATGGCCGGCTGTTCCAGGAAGAAATCGAATCCCTGGAAGAGCTGACCCGCTTCCAGCCAATCTGGGTGGACCTGGAAGCCCCCACCCTCGAAGAAAAGCGCTGGATCAAGCAGCATTACGGCCTGTCCATCCCCGAGGATGCGATGGACGAGGACATCGAGGAATCCGCCCGCTTCTACGA
>Ga0222424_100246_pt1 | contig 45068 bp, 34 predicted proteins | sample 2B2ome_FD_182468 | JGI IMG/M metagenome (GOLD analysis project Ga0222424, IMG submission 182468) | Enriched microbial communities from leaf-cutter ant dump, University of Wisconsin, Madison, United States - 2B200A (version 2) | ecosystem: Environmental > Terrestrial > Nest > Insects nest > Nest... | reverse complement strand
CGAGCCCACGCTGACCATGAACTTCTGCGTGAACACCTCGCCCCTGGCTGGCCGCGAAGGCAAGTTCGTGACCAGCCGCCAGATCTGGGACCGCCTGCAAAAGGAACTGCAGCACAACGTGGCCCTGCGCGTGAACGAAACGGACGAAGAAGGTGTGTTCGAAGTGATGGGCCGGGGTGAACTGCACTTGACCATCCTGCTGGAAAACATGCGCCGCGAGGGCTACGAAATGGCCGTGTCCAAGCCCCGCGTGGTGTTCAAGGACATCGACGGCGTAAAGCACGAGCCCATCGAGCTGGTGACGGCCGACATCGAGGAAGGCCACCAGGGCGGCGTGATGCAGGCCCTGGGCGAGCGCAAGGGCGAACTGGTGAACATGGAGCCGGACGGCCGCGGCCGCGTGCGCCTGGAGTACCGCATCCCTGCGCGGGGCCTGATCGGCTTCACCAACGAGTTCCTGAACCTCACGCGCGGCTCGGGCCTCATCAGCAACATCTTCGACGGCTACGAGCCGCACAAGGGCGAGATCGGCGGTCGCAAGAACGGCGTGCTGATCAGCATGGACGACGGCGAGATCTTCACCTACGCCCTGGGCAAGCTGGACGACCGTGGCCGCATGTTCGTCAAGGCCAACGATCCGGTGTACGAAGGCATGATCGTCGGCATCCACAGCCGCGACAACGACCTGGTGGTGAACGCCACGCGCACCAAGCAGCTCACCAACTTCCGCGTGAGCGGCAAGGAAGACGCGATCAAGATCACGCCGCCCATCGACCTCACGCTGGAATACGGCGTGGAGTTCATCGAGGACGACGAGCTGGTCGAGATCACGCCCAAGTCGGTCCGCCTGCGCAAGCGCCACCTGACCGAAAACGAGCGCAAGCGCGCATCCCGCGCCTGAGCTTGCCAACCCTGGAAGGGGCCACTGCGCGCAGTGGCCTTTTTTCCGTCCAAGCCATGCCCCAACTCACCCATTCCCGTGCCGTGGTACTGATGGTCGCCGTGACCCTGATGTGGTCCATCGCGGGCGTGATCACGCGCCACCTGGAGCAGGCGCGCAGCTTCGAGGTGACGTTCTGGCGCAGTTTCTTCACGCTGGTGTCGCTGCTCGCCATCCTGCCCTTGCTGCAGGGGCGGGCGGTGTTCGCCTCCATGCGCAAAGGCGGCAGCGCGCTGTGGATCTCGGGCGTCTGCTGGAGCGTGATGTTCACCGCCTTCATGGTGGCCCTGGTGCTGATGCCGGTGGCCAACGTGCTGGTGACCATGGCGTCGGGGCCGCTGCTCACGGCGCTGTTCGCACGCGTCTTCATCGGCCACCGCATCGCGCCGCGCACTTGGGGTGCCATCGCGGTGGCGGGATTGGGCATTGCGTGGATGTACGGCTCGCAGATGGCGGGCCTGCCGCTGGCGGGCACGCTGGTGGCGCTGTGCGTGCCCACCGCGGCAGCCATCAACTGGACGGTGGTGCAGCACTCGCAGCGCCATGGCCAAGCGGTGGACTTGGTGCCCGCCGTGCTGGTGGGCGCGGTGATCTCGGTGGTCGCCACGCTGCCGCTGGCCCTGCCGTTCCAGGCCTCGCGGCACGACCTGGCCCTGCTGGCGCTGCTGGGCGTGGTGCAATTGGCAATTCCCTGCGTGCTGGCCGTGCGCTGCGGCCGCGTGCTCCAGGCGCCCGAGATGGCGCTGCTGGGGCTGCTGGAGGTGATCTTCGGCATCCTGCTGGCATGGCTGGGCGCGGGCGAGGAGCCCCGCCCGGCGGTGCTCACCGGTGGCGCGCTGGTGATCGGCGCGCTGGTTTTCAATGAGCTTTTAGGTTGGAAGGAACAGAAATGACGGAGACAGTGGTGGCAGAAGTCCTGAGCGAGGTGCGGGGCCAGGTGGGTTTCATCACATTGAACCGCCCGCGCGCGCTCAACGCCTTGTCGCTGGGCATGGTGCGCGACCTCATGGGCATCCTGCTCGCGTGGCAGAGCGACGCGCGCGTGCAGGCGGTGGCGATCCGCGGCAGCAACAAGGAAGGTCCGTTCGGCGCCTTCTGCGCGGGCGGCGACATCCGCTTCCTGCACCAGGGGGGCAGCACCGGCAACCCGCAGGTCGAGGACTTCTTCACCGAGGAGTACGCCCTCAACCACCTGATCCACAACTACGCCAAGCCCTACATCGCCTTCATGGACGGCATCGTGATGGGCGGCGGCATGGGCGTCAGCCAGGGTGCCGCGCTGCGTGTGGTGACGGAGCGCACCAAGATGGCCATGCCCGAGACGGCCATCGGCCTGTTCCCTGACGTGGGCGGCGGCTATTTCCTCAGCCGCTGCCCCGGCCGCGTGGGCGAATGGCTGGCGCTGACCGGCGACACCATCGGCGCAGGCGATGCCATCGAGAGCCGGTTGGCCGACGGCTGCCTGCCTTCGGACCAGCAGGCCGCCGTGTGGGAGGCCCTGGCCACGCAGACCTTTGCCGACGGCGCGGCGATCAAGGACTATGTTGCTTCCAAATTCGTAGCTGCCAGCGCAAGCCTGGAAAGCGCCAGAGGCCAAATCGACCAATACTTTGCACTGCCCACCGTGGGCGACATCGTGCAGGCGCTGGAAGCCGCGGACAGCGACTGGGCCCGCGCCACGGCTGCCACGCTGCGCAAGCGCTCGCCCCTGATGCTGCACGTGGTGCTGGAGCAGGTCCGCCGCGCGCGCGGCATGGGCCTGGCCGATGACCTGCGCATGGAGCGCGACATGGTGCGCCACTGCTTCCACCTGCGCCCCGGCCAGAGCGAGACCCTCGAAGGCATCCGCGCGCTGGCGGTGGACAAGGACCACAGCCCGAAGTGGAGCCCCGCGCGCATCGAGGACGTGACGCCGGAGATGGTGGCGCCGTTCTTCGCCAGCCCCTGGCCCGCGCACGCGCACCCGCTGGCGGCGCTGGCTTGAATGCTCAGCGCTGGAGCTGCCGGTACACCGCCGTGGCCAACTCCAGCAGTTGTGCGCGCGACAGCTGCCCGCTGAGCGCGTAGCCAAAGCCCGCGTCCGTCCAGTAGAAACCGGGCACGGGGCCGTCCTCCGCGAACTGGAAGCCGGTTTCCTGCGCAGCGGAGGGCAGGGAGGGCAGTGCTCCGAGGTACAGCGTGATGCGCTGGCCCGCGCCGTCCTGGTACATGAACTGCGCCCGCGCACCCGTGTCGCCGGGCAGCAGGCGCCCGCCCACCAGTTCATAGCCCTGCGGCGCCAGCACCGGCAACTGGAGCGGGCGGCCCAGCCGCTTGGACAGCCACTGCACCAGATGCTCCTGCTGCGCAGCGCCGACCTCCACCGGGTGGCGCACCTCGGGCTGGTACACGGCATGGGCCAGCGCAGCCTGCTGGGCGAAGCGCTGCGTGGGCGCCTGAACGGCGGCTTGGGCAGGTCCGCCGTGCCATTGGGCGCGGCCGGTCCAGCCCAGCACGAACGCGAACAGCACCGAGGCCGCCATGCCGCCCCAGCGCCACCATTGCGCCTGCTGTGCCTGGCGGCCGGCCAGGCGCAGGGCCGCGGCCTGCAGGGCTTCGGGCACGGGCGCACGCAGCAGGTCCTGGTGCAGCGCCTTGAGCTGATCGCGCTGCGCTTGCCAGAGGGTGTCGTCGTCGGTAGGGGTGTCGCGGGGTGTGGTCATTATTTGAGGCGGCGCAGGGCAGGGGCGTGTTCCGTCGGCAGTTCCGGTGCGCGCTCCATCAGCGTCCGCAGGCGGCTGCGGGCGCGCGACAGGCGCGACATGACGGTGCCCACGGGGACGGCCAGGATGCGTGCCGTTTCTTCATAGCTCATGTCCTCCAGGCCCACCAGCAGCAGCACGGCGCGCTGGTCGGCGGGCAGGCGCTGCAGGCAGCGCTCCAGGTCCAGCGCATCGTCCGATGGGCCGGGTGCGCCGGGCAACTGGTCCCGGACCTCGTCGATGTCCACGGCCGCCAGCGGCGGAGCGTCCCGGCGCTGGTTGAGGTACAGGTTGTGCATCAGCGTGAACAGCCAGGCGCGCAGGTCGCTGCCGCTGCGCCATAGCAGCCATTTGCTGCAGGCGCGCTCCAGGGTGTCCTGCACCAGATCGTCGGCGGCCCAGGCGTCGCCCGTCAGCACGCGGGCATAGCGGCGCAGGCCTGGCAACTGCTCTACGACCTGGGTGCGGTCCATGCGCGGGCAGGTTCAGGGGCGCGCGGTGTGCCAGACCTGGTTCACGCCGTCGCCCGTCCGGTCGCCGGGCTTGGCGTCCTTGGCCCAGTAGTACAGCGGCTTGCCCTTGTAGGCGAGCTGGGTGCTGCCGTCGTCGCGCGTGACCAGGCTGTAGTCGCCGCCCGGGCTCTTGCCGGCCATGAGCGGCGGCCAGTTGGTGGCGCAGGGGCCGTTGCACACCGACTTGCCGCTGCCCGCCGTGTCGCGGTCGAAGGTGTAGAGCGTCATGCCGCCCGCACCGACGAGGGCGCCGTCCACGGCCTTCACGGGCGAAGGGGATGCGTACATCGAGGCGCAGCCGGCCATGCCGGCCACGGTGGCGATTGCGGCGGCCATCGAAGCAAATTTCTTCATGGGTTTCTCCAGGTTGGGTGCAGACGGGCGCGAATGCGGTCTTGCACCGGGACAAACACCTGGGCGCGGCGGTTTATTCCACCGCGCTGAAAAGAAAGTTCTTAGCGGTTGCGGCTCTTCATTGCCCGCTCCACCTCGCGCTTGCCTTCGCGGTCCTTGATGGTGTCGCGCTTGTCGTGCTCGGCCTTGCCCTTGGCCAGGGCGATCTCGCACTTCACGTAGCCGTTCTTCCAGTGCAGGTTCAGCGGCACCAGCGTGAAGCCCTTCTGCTCGACTTTGCCGATCAGGCGCTTGATGTCGTCCTTTTTCAGGAGCAGCTTCTTGGTGCGTGCCGACTCCGGGTTGACGTGGGTCGAGGCCGTCTTGAGCGGGTGGATGAGGCAGCCGAGCAGGTACAGCTCGCCGTCGCGGATCAGCACGTAGCCGTCGGTCAACTGCACCTTGCCCTCGCGCAGCGCCTTCACCTCCCAGCCGTGCAGCACCATGCCCGCCTCGTGGCGCTCCTCGAAGAAATAGTTGAAAGCCGCTTTCTTGTTGTCGGCGATGCGAGAAGAGGGATCGGGTTTTTTGGCCATGAAGGTTTAGATGCGGCGCGAACGGGAAGATAAAAGGCCTCCCTACAATGTTGTCGTCTCGCCCCCGCGATTCTAATTTGCGCTCCAGGCCCAAGCCCGTCTGCATGAAAACCGTCCACAAGTCCGTCCTCATCTGGTACAGCCCCGAAGAAATGTTTGCCCTGGTCACCGGGGTGGAGCACTACCCCGAATTCCTGCCCTGGTGCGACCGCGCGGCCGTGCTGGAGCGCACGGGCGAGGGCATGACGGCCGAGGTGGGGATCGCTTTCGGCGGCATCCACCAGACCTTCGTGACGCGCAACACGCACGAGGCCGGCAAACGCGTGCAGATGCACCTCGTCAAGGGCCCGTTCTCGCGCCTGGACGGCGACTGGCATTTCCACCCCGTGGGGGACGGCAGCCAGCGTGCCTGCAAGGTGGAGCTGCAGCTGAACTACGGCTTCGACAGCGCGGCCCTGGCGGCGCTGGTGGGCCCCGTGTTCGACCGCATCGCGGGCAGCATGGTCGATGCGTTCGTGAAGCGGGCGGAGCAGGTCTATGGGTGAGGGCTCGGCATGCAGATCACGGTAGTGGCCTGCCTCGCGCCACGGCAGGTGCGCGAGTGGGCGCTGGAGCTGCCCGCGGGCGCCACGGTACAGGATGCGCTCAAGGCCTGCGGGATGGACGTGCAGACTGCAGCGGCCTCGCCCGTGCTGGGCGTTTGGGGGCGCGCCGTGGCGCCGGATGCGGTCCTCAGGGACCTGGACCGCGTGGAGCTCTACCGGCCCTTGAAGGTGGATCCCAAGGTGGCCCGCCGCGAGCGCTTCGCGCGGCAAGGCGCCCGCGCGACGGGGCTCTTTGCGCGGCAGCGGCCGGGGGGGAAGTCAGGCTACTGAGGCTCTTTGCAAGGCAGCTTCAACGCTTGCAGTCGGCCGCGATGATGCCGTCGATGCGCTTGGATTCCGCCGCACGGGCTGCTTCGTCCAGGAAGACGCGCTCGCCCTGCGCATTGGACTTGGTGATGGGCCTGCCGGTGTCGAATGCGGCCTTGGCCTCGCGCGCACGCGTGCAGTTGTCGGCCTGGGCCTTGGCCTGCTTTTCTTCTTCGGCCTTCTTCTTCGCCGCTTCCGCGGCTTCGGTCTGGGCTTTCTTCTCTTCGAGGGCCTTGTCCTTGCCGCTGCCCGGAGCGCTGGCGGCCGGCTTCGGGGCGGCGACTTGCGCGCCATCGGCAGGGGCCGCGGCTTCGACCGGTGCGGGGCGCGGCGTGGCACGTCCGCCGCCGGGCTGCTTCAAGATGCTTTTGTCGGGGATTTCCTGGGGGGGCGGCCGGTCGCTGAAGACCTTGCGGCCGTCCTTGTCGATCCACTGCCATTGCGCCGCTGCGCCCATGGCCCAGGTGCAGGCCACGGCCAGCAGGAGAAGCTTGTGCATGTTCATGGAGGCAAGTTTATCCATGCGGCATGGCCGCCGCCAGTGCGCGGCGGACGGGCGGGCACGTTTAAGCAACACGCGGCGCGGGTACAATCCGTTTTTTGGAGCTTTCTCATGCGCCTTCTTGGAAAAGCGCTCACCTTCGACGACGTGTTGCTGGTGCCGGCGTACTCCCAGGTCCTGCCCAAGGACACGTCCCTCGCGACGCAACTCTCCCGCAACATCCAACTGAACCTGCCGCTCGTGTCCGCCGCCATGGACACCGTGACCGAGGCGCGCCTGGCCATCGCCATCGCGCAGGAGGGCGGCATCGGCATCGTGCACAAGAACCTCACGGCGCAGGAGCAGGCCGCGCACGTGGCCAAGGTCAAGCGCTACGAATCCGGCGTGCTGCGCGACCCGGTGGTCATCACCCCCGAGCACACGGTGCTGCAGGTGCTGCAGCTGTCCGAGCAACTGGGCATCTCGGGCTTCCCGGTGTGCGACGCGGGCAAGGTGGTGGGCATCGTCACCGGCCGCGACCTGCGCTTCGAAACGCGCTATGACGTCAAGGTGCACCAGATCATGACGCCGCGCGAAAAGCTCATCACCGTGAACGAGCGCGACGGTACCACGCCCGCACAGGCCAAGGCGCTTCTCAACAAGCACAAGCTGGAGCGCCTGCTGGTGGTGAACGACGCCTTTGAACTCAAGGGCCTCATCACCGTCAAGGACATCACCAAGCAGACCACCTTCCCCAACGCCGCGCGCGACAGCAACGGCCGCCTGCGCGTGGGCGCCGCCGTCGGCGTGGGCGAGGGCACCGAGGAGCGCGTCGAGGCGCTGGTCAAGGCCGGCGTCGATGCCATCGTGGTGGACACGGCCCATGGCCACAGCAAGGGCGTGATCGAGCGTGTGCGCTGGGTCAAGCAGAACTACCCGCAGGTGGACGTGATCGGCGGCAACATCGCCACCGGAGCGGCCGCGCTGGCGCTGGCCGAGGCGGGCGCTGATGCGGTCAAGGTCGGCATCGGCCCCGGCTCCATCTGCACCACGCGCATCGTGGCCGGCGTGGGTGTGCCGCAGATCATGGCCATCGACAGCGTGGCCACCGCGCTCAAGGGCACGGGCGTGCCGCTGATCGCCGACGGCGGCATCCGCTACAGCGGCGACATCGCCAAGGCACTGGCGGCGGGCGCCAGCACTGTGATGATGGGCGGCATGTTCGCGGGCACCGAAGAGGCGCCGGGTGAAGTGATCCTGTTCCAGGGCCGGAGCTACAAGAGCTACCGGGGCATGGGCAGCATCGGCGCCATGCAGCAGGGTAGCGCCGACCGCTACTTCCAGGAATCGAGCACCGGCAACCCCAACGCCGACAAGCTCGTGCCCGAGGGCATCGAGGGCCGCGTGCCCTACAAGGGTTCCATGGTCAGCATCGTTTATCAAATGGCGGGCGGCGTGCGCGCCAGCATGGGCTACTGCGGCTGCGCGACGATCGAAGAGATGAACAACAAGGCCGAGTTCGTCGAGATCACCACCGCCGGCATCCGCGAAAGCCATGTGCACGACGTGCAGATCACCAAGGAAGCGCCGAACTACCGCGCCGACTGAAACCCCGGCAACCACAGGCCCGAACCCATTTCCCGGCGTTCGGGCCTTTGTCTTTTTCCACTGTCGCCCACCATGCAACACCAGAAAATCCTCATCCTCGACTTTGGCTCGCAAGTCACCCAGCTCATCGCCCGCCGCGTGCGCGAGGCGCACGTGTACTGCGAGGTGCACCCCTGCGACGTGACCGATGACTGGGTGCGCGAATACGCCAAGGACGGCACGCTCAAGGGCGTGATCCTCTCGGGCAGCCACGCCAGCGTGTACGAGGTGGACGACAAGGCGCCCGATGCCGTGTTCACGCTGGGCGTGCCCGTGCTGGGCATCTGCTACGGCATGCAGACCATGGCGCAGCAGCTGGGCGGCAAGGTCGAGGGCTCGCACGCCCGCGAGTTCGGCTATGCCGAAGTGCGCGCGCGCGGCCACACGGCGCTGTTCACGGATATCGCCGACTTCACCACGCCCGAGGGCCACGGCATGCTCAAGGTGTGGATGAGTCATGGCGACAAGGTGACGGAGCTGCCGCCCGGCTTCAAGCTCATGGCCAGCACCGAAAGCTGCCCCATCGCCGGCATGGCCGATGAAGATCGCCGCTTCTATGCCGTGCAGTTCCACCCCGAGGTCACGCACACGGTGCAGGGCCGCGCCATCCTGGAGCGCTTCGTGCTGGGCATCTGCGGCACGCGCCCCGACTGGGTGATGAAAGACCACATCGCCGAGGCCGTGGAAGCCATCCGCGCCCAGGTGGGCGACGAGGAAGTGATCCTGGGCCTGTCCGGCGGCGTGGATTCGTCCGTGGCCGCTGCGCTCATCCACCGTGCCATCGGCGACCAACTGACGTGCGTGTTCGTGGACCATGGCCTGCTGCGTCTGAACGAGGGCGACATGGTCATGGACATGTTCGCGGGCAAGCTGCACGCCAAGGTGATCCGTGTGGATGCCAGCGACCTGTTCCTGGGCAAGCTTGCCGGCGTGAGCGACCCTGAGCAGAAACGCAAGATCATCGGCGGCCTGTTCGTCGACGTGTTCAAGGCCGAGGCCGCCAAACTCAAGGCCGGCGGGGCAGGGCACAAGGGCGCGACCTTCCTGGCCCAGGGCACCATTTATCCCGACGTGATCGAGTCCGGCGGCGCCAAGAGCAAGAAAGCCGTCACCATCAAGAGCCACCACAACGTGGGCGGCCTGCCTGAGCAGTTGGGCCTGAAGCTGCTGGAACCCTTGCGCGACCTGTTCAAGGACGAGGTGCGCGAACTGGGTGTGGCCCTGGGCCTGCCGCCCGAAATGGTCTACCGCCACCCCTTCCCCGGCCCCGGCCTGGGCGTGCGCATCCTGGGCGAGGTCAAGAAGGAATACGCCGACCTGCTGCGCCGTGCCGACGCGATCTTCATCGAGGAACTGCGCAACTTCCGCGACGAGGCCACCGGCAAGACCTGGTACGACCTCACCAGCCAGGCGTTCACCGTGTTCCTGCCGGTGAAAAGCGTGGGCGTGATGGGCGATGGCCGCACGTATGACTACGTGGTGGCCCTGCGCGCGGTGCAGACCAGCGACTTCATGACCGCCGATTGGGCCGAGCTGCCGTATGCGCTGCTCAAGAAGGTGTCTTCGCGGGTCATCAATGAAGTCCGCGGGATCAACCGGGTGACCTACGACGTGAGCTCCAAGCCCCCGGCGACCATCGAATGGGAATGAAAGTTGAAAAAATTCCTTTAAAATCAACAACTTACGAAAGTCGTCAAAGATAATTCATTGGCAACTTCCCTCTCGTAAGTTGTTGATTCCAAAGGACTCTTCCCCAGAACCTCGTGCCCATCAGGGGCTGCCAGCAGAAGACTTTGACGGTATGGCTGGCGGTACGAATGAGCTCTTTCCGCTAGGGGCCACGCTGGACCAAAACTGGGTCGCTAGGCGATACCGTCGGTGACGGTAAAAATTGATCTCAAAAGCTAGGGTTCATGCGGGTTCGCAGGCATCTGCACACCTCTTGATTGGTGACGGCGTTTGGCCGTCGAAATCAGGAGAAAATCTAGATGCTTACAGACCTCGCCCTTCGGAATCTCAAGCCTCGCGCGACCCTTTACAAGGTCACTGACCGCGACGGCATGTACGCAGCCATTGCGCCGACGGGGTCCATTTCCTTTCGTTTTGACTACCGCATCAATGGCCGGCGCGAGACGCTGACCATCGGTCGCTACGGTTATGGCGGGATCTCGCTCGCCGCTGCGCGTGAAAAGCTCTTGGAGGCCAGGCGGCTGTTGCGCGACGGCGTTTCGCCGGCCCTGCAGAAACAGAGAGAAAAAGCTCGCGGTCCTGCAATCAAGACCTTTGGTGACCATGCAACCCAGTGGCTCTACGGAGCCACCATGGCTGAATCGACACGGGTGGTGCGCAAGAGCGTGCTGAACCGCGACATCCTGCCGGACTTCAGCAAGCGCCTTTTGAGCGAGGTTCGCGCGGAAGATCTGCGTGCGCTGTGCATGCGCGTGAAGGAGCGCGGGGCTCCGGCGACCGCGATTCATGTTCGGGATGTCGTCAAGCAGATCTATAGCTACGCCAACCTGCATGGAGAAAAGGTAGCCAATCCTGCGGACGAGGTCGGCGCAGCGTCCATCGCCAAGCTCGTGCCTAAGGATCGAGCGCTGTCTCCCGCTGAAATCCAGTTGATGTGCAGGCAGCTTGATCTGGTGGCGGCAGACCCTGCAATCCGGCTCGCCTTGCGTTTGGTCTTGCTGACCCTAGTGCGCAAGAGCGAATTGCTCGAGGCGACCTGGGACGAGGTGGACTTCAATACAGCGATCTGGACCATTCCGAAGGCCCGAATGAAGGGGAGGAGGGCGCACAACGTGTACTTGTCTTCCCAAGCCCTCGATACCATGATCGCGCTGCGCACCTATGCTGCCGGGTCGAGGTATGTGTTGCCTTCTCGCTATGACGCGGATCGATGCATGTCGAAGGGCACACCGAACCGCGTGACGAGCCTCATCGTCGAGCGGGCGAAAGCTGCAGGGCTTCCGCTCGAACCGTTCACGGTTCATGACCTGAGACGGACCGGGTCTACCTTGCTTAACGAGGCCGGCTTCAATGGCGACTGGATCGAAAAGTGTCTCGCGCACGAAAGCGGACATTCGTCGCGGTCGGTCTACAACAAGGCGGAATATGCCGAACCGCGCAGGCATATGCTCCAGGAATGGGCGAACATGGTCGATGCATGGGCTGCCGGCGAATCGTACAAGCCTGCTTTGTCTCCGCTGGCACCAGTCTTCCGGACCGGTCGCGGGCAACGAAGTGAAGTGGCAACCGAGGAGTGTTGCATGGTGTAGCCAGAAGGGCTGCTGGGGACGCTGAGTTCGACTTCCGTCCACTCCGCCACCACATCCCATGTGGTCCTATGCAGTCTCATGGGGTCCACATTTGTGAACTTAACGGGCCACGGCATCTTGCCGTGGCCCGTTTTCCTTTGGCTCCAGAGCGTCCCAGCAAGTGCCATGGCGTCCCAGTTGCGCTCTCCGGTGCATCCAGTCCGGAGGTCGGGACCAACACGGTTCACCCCGTCCCAGGGTGTCTCGATGCGTCTCGGGGGGACGGCGAGTTCAAATCCTAATCCCTCCGCCCAACTCGTTACTTAAGTTATTGATCTACAAAGGATCGTTGCGGAGATTCGTCCGGGGCGACCCTCGGCTATGAACGAATTTTTCTGCGGAGGTGTACGTTTCCGACCTCCGGCAGAATTGATGGCCTCTGCGTTCGGCTGATGGCCGAACTTCTCGAAGCCTAGGTCCAAGCGTAGGTGTACTCTTTCTGCCAATAGATGCAGTCGACCCCGCGGACAATGGCTTCTGCGGCAGCAATTGCCACACCGTGTTCGAAGAACATGCTCCTGTCCGCCCAGACTTCGTCAATTTGGTCCTGGCCGTCCGGGAGCGTGCAGACCTCTGCGAGATGCGATATGTCAAAGGCCATGTCCTGCCCGATTACCTCGGTGATCAATAGCATGTAGCGCCGAGGAAGCACGGAGCCGGCCTCGCGCTCCTTCGCACCATATATGACGCGGAGAACCTTTTCCTGGAAGAGATCGGTGGCGTATCGATGAACAGAAACGCCTTCGTCTTGCGGCTGCTGCGTTGCCCAATGCAGCCATCCACGGTACGTTACTGGCATGGCGATGAACGGCTTCAAGGTGGATTCGCTACGAGCGTCGGCCTCCTTGCGACACCAGTCCTCGTACGTGGTTGATTTGGTCGCCGCCGGATGGTGCTCTTGAAACTCGCGCCACTCATGTCGGCTCAGACTTGCAAATATGGTTGCAAGTGGCGGCGAAGTTGTGATTCCTGTCGAATTACTTCGAGGCCTGCCACGAACGAAGAAATCCGATGCTTTTCCCATGGGCGGAGTCGGCATCACGTACGTGACGTCGTCGACCTTGAATGAAATGTCCACCACTGGGCCCTTGGTATCGGCTTCCGTCGGCGGATCTCGCATCAGTGCCGTCATCCTTTCCATCTGAAAGGTTGTCCAAGCGCCCTGCAGCTTATCGAATTCCTCAAACTGTCGATCCAGGTGAATGGGCGTGCAGTCCATGCGCCAGAAGAAAACGCTGTCGAAGGTATCGCTGTAGATGTAGACGCCCGAGACCACCACCGAGTCGATCTCCGCTGAATCGTTGCGCGCCCGACGGGCCACGAGCTGCTCCAACGCTTCATGGGTCAGGGATGTGTTGCCGTTGTTGATGATCCACAACACTGTCCTCCGCACACCGAGCTCAGACCGTGACTGCTCAAGCTGACGTCGGGCCGAACTGACCGCCGATTTGATCGGCCCCTCCACGATCCGGTCGTAGGCGTGTTGGCCATCTGAATCCAAGAGACCTCGATCGAGAACCACGGTGGGTCGAGAGGGAAAGTGCTTTCTGAAGAGCCGGGCAACCTTTTCCTGCCGCTGAGGCTTGTTCAGGCCTTCGTCTTCCAGAATCTTCAGCTCGATCACACTATCGCCGAGGATGAAATCAGCGCCCCGTTTGCTTCGACGGTCAGCATCAGGGTGCGCACGCCGTCCCCCTGCTTGGATAACCAGGCATTCGATTTCCGCTTCGGTGATCGGTCGCATGCGGAACGTGGGTAGTTCAGACGGGCGCGATGTACGTGCGGCGTTTGACATGGGGAAATCGAGGTTCGTTATAGCGCTATGCGGCTGGGCGTTGCATTTCGCTGCGACGTTTCAGCATCCTCGCAAACGGAGGATCAACAGCGTCCGCGGGAATGACGGGGTTCTCGATCCCGCCCATCGCCCCCACTAACGGCGAATCGGGGCCAACTTGCCAAGCAGGGATCACCGTCAGCTGCCGAAGTTCGATACCTAAGTCTGCATCGACGTCATCCAATCTCATCATGCCCGGCTGGACGGGGTCGAACGCCCCTGGCTGTAGCACGACGCTGCCGGCACGCTGGTAGAGATCGCGTAGCACATCGAGGTTGCGGCTTGAGGCCGGTGTCATGTCGTGCATGCGGAACACCATTGTCAGCATCCGCTTGTCTCCATTGAACTGGCGGAACATGTACGTCTCGCCGATCCCAATGGCCACCCGATAGTCCAGAGGGCGCTCGCGGTTCGTTCCAGTTATCACCGTAGCCCCGATCCAGCCTTCTTTGTCGACGCTACCAATTCGCTTGCGCCATCCGCGGAAGATCTTGCGACCTGCTTCAATGTCCGCAAAGGCCAAAACCATGCTTGGAGGGGCGTTGCTTCCCGGTATTGCTGCTACCCCGGTTCCCTGCCAACGCGCTTTGTCCCATACTGGTAGGTTGATCGGCGACATGACAGCCATGTCTCTGTGTCTGAGAGCATCAGCCCCGAACATACTGGCAGGCGGATCGCCTTCGGCGAACGTGGGTGTGGTTGCGGTCTTAGCTGGCCGCACGGGAACTGTCGGTTGCCACGGCTCCTTCCGGAATTGCGGGTAGTCCTTCAGACCGGTGACATCAACCCAATCTTGCGCTCGCCCGGGCGGAGATTCTCCGAGGACGTTCGTAACGGACACACAGGACTGGGCCACGTGGTGAGCCCGATCCTGCGCCCTGTGCTTGGCGAAGTATTCCTCCAGACGATCGCGGCTGATATCCATCTGCAGTTGGGCCGTCACGTGGGCGAACAGCTTGATGATCGCATCCTGGAAGCCTTCACCAACCAATGCGTTCGCGGGCATCACAGGATGAGTTATCACCAATTTGACCTCGCCGCAATCGTCCTCGACCGCGCGCACGCTAAATGGCTTCGCCGCGCGTTCGGACTGGCGTACCTCGATCATGAGGTTAGCGCGAGGCGAGAGCAGATCCCGGGATTGCAGCGCCGTGGAGTAAAAAGCTTCAAGAAAGGAGACGATGCTCTCCCCCAAGAGTGCGGAGGTCAATCCGCCCCTGGCCGTCACGTGGATGCGGCAGCCAAGTACGACCGTGGCCATCGCGGCCGTCCCGATGTGCCAGCATGCCCTGTCGGGCAAGTCGTCTGCGGCCGCAGCATTTACCCAGTCGCTGAAGAAACTTTGAAGGTCGTCATCTTTGGTGTCATATTCGTCGCGCACCACATCTTCGTGGCCAAGCATGAACAATGTCGCGGCGCGTGACATTTCCAAGCCGAGGAAATGCAACACGTCGGGCAATCGGGTCAATTGCGGCCATTCATCATGAGGCGTCTTAAGAATGAGAATTCCAAGGGTCCGATCGATGCCTTGGATCTCTTCGGCGACTACGGCAGCTTGCTCGGAATCTAGGCTCAGCGCGATGCCCATGAGGGGCATAAGCTTGATCCAGGCGAGGGCGTAAGGGATGCGGCCGAGTTGCAGTTCGATCCAGGTCAACTTTCTCAGCAATGGCAGGGCGCGACGGTCAACCGCCCCTTCCTTGTAATAGGAATACATGCACCGGTCTAACGCACTGACCAGGCTGGCCCGCGCCGCATAGAGCAAGCCGGCCGACTCGTAGGCAAGGCCGGTCCCCGCGAGGGCAGCAATGAAGGCGCCTCTGCGTTCTTCCTGAGCGAGCAGGAACTGCGCTTTCGCCAGGTCGTCGATGGCCTCATAAGGCTTCTTGCGCTCCAGCTTCTGCAGTCCGCGTTCCAGGCGAATCTCGCCAGCTGCGCGTTCACCGTGCCTCTCCTGCTCAAGCTCGATCACACTGTCAAGCAATTGGTCATAGGCAGGCGAATCGCCTAGGACGCTAGATAGTTCGCGCACCAGGCGGACGATGGGTTCAACCGGGAACTCAATCTGGCGGCGCACTTCACCAAGTGTCTCCCGCAGCGCGTGAAGCGTCGGGTCGAGTTTCTGGTTGTCTCTAGCGCCCTTGGTCAGATCCATCAGCAACAGCTGCGTGCGACCCCAAAGCGAGCTGGTCTTCTTGGAATGGTCGTCAGCATGCCGTTGTAGTGCGGCGCGCAGCGCCGCCGTGCGTTCCAATTCCTGCGGATGGCTGATCTGCAAGGCCAACCAGAGATTGACCAGATCCTCAGTTTCCCAGATCACCTCGGAACTCAGAACCTCAGCGGCCAGCAAGTCGTACAACCGAAGTGCTTCGCGCAGGTCATCAAACCACCAAACCGCAGTCCACGCCCGCTGGTACCAGATCCTGTGCAATTGACTGCTATTGGAGACCTCGCGTGCGAGACGCTCAGCCCGATCGAAGCGGCCGTCGACTTCGATGCGTGGTTTGTCCAGACCTCTTGCAAGGAGTGCGGATCGCAGACTTTCCTCGACGATCTCCAGCGTAACTTGTCCGGCAGCAGCTTCGATCTTTGCGTCCACGGCCTCCAACTCGCTCAAGCGCTCGATGTCGAGTGGTCCCGAGGTCGTTTTGATCGAACGTTGGAGTTCGAACTGCAGGGTATCCGCGACAAGCTGCCAGCGCTTATGACCTGCGACCCGTTCCACAATCCAAGTGCGGTCCAAAATCCTGACCTCAATGCCGTACTTTTTCGTCAGGGCCTCCTCGGTTTCTGCGCGCTCTTTGTCGCGCACAGGCTGGTTGGTGATGAAATAAACCAACGTGTACTCGCGACCGGTAGCCGCGATCTTTGCAACATCGGACTCTGCCTTCGGCTTCCACTTGGCTTTTGCGCTAATGGCAAACGCCCATCGTTCCTCGGCTGAGCGTGCCGGATCTCCTTCGTACCAGAGCGTTGCGATCGAAGTGGCGACAGGGTATGTCTCGGTATCGACCTTGCTATCACCCCCTCCGGTAGGGCCTGTTTGGGGTAGAAGATTCGGGCACAGCTCCCTTTCGGAAAGGGTGCGGGCGAAGTTCTCAAACGCCGTTTCCTCCTTCCGCGTCGTGAGGCTGTGGAGATGGAATTCGAACTGCCGCCTGTCCATCTCGGACACCTCGATGACAAGTGTGTCGGAGTACAGCTCGGGCCGCCGTGCACGCATGAACTCTCGGTAGCTGGGTGTTCGTGGCAAGTCGGTGGTCATGTATTGTGTTGTTCTAGATCAGTTGTTGGAAGGACGGGAGTTGCTCTGAATCAGTCGACATCAAAGAAAAGCAGTGCGGAGCATCGGCTCTCCGCCACTCGGCGTCAGCAGCTTGACCGCGCGCTGGGCGAAGGTTCTGACTACCAGCGGCCCACCCAGCATGTGCTCCAACTGCGCACGGCCCCCTTCGGTCAGCACTACCAAGCTTCCTTCGGCCCAATGATTCCTGCGGTAGTAGCCTGAGGGTCCACCATCGCGCCACCAGTACGCCCGTGCCACCAGAGTGCCCGCCGCATCCAATACTCGGGACCTGTTATTCGGATCGAGAATCCAGCGCATACGGCTCGCCCAGATGGGGCAGACGATCAACTCGTGTGCTGGCGTTTCCTGAAGGCGGTCCATTCGACGCACCAGGTATGGCGAAGCGTCCATGCCGATCGCCCGCAGTACGCCGTGCACTGCCGCTCTGGGTAAGTCATATGCGAGAGTGGTGGGAGTGACGTTGTCGCGGTGCTCGAGGAAGGGCGCTCGGATGCGTTCCATCTTTAAATCCGACTGGCTCGGCCGATGGATTGTTAACTTGGTCATCTCGGCCAATACGAACCCTCCGTCAGGGAGGTCGGGAAAGGGCGCAACGTCTTCCTCGACTCGTTCGAGCCACGCCCGGTGGTTGTCGTCTTCGCGCTGCCCCATCTGCGCCAGCGGGAACTCAAGCCAAACCGGCCTCGGTAACGGGACGACCATGTCGATCTCGACCGGGAAAGGGGCGAAGAAGTGAAGGAGGGAAGTTGCCTCCCCAGCCCCGACCCTTCCGGCAAGCCTCAACTCCCCCGCCACGCGGCGCAGGGCGCGCAATGCCACTTCCAAGTGGGGCCGGATAAAGGGCAGCTGCAATCCTAGCTGGCTCAGTTGCGCTCGGCGCCTCAGTGTGGCAGGGCGACCATACGCTTCGAGAGGACTGGATGGGTGGGACCATTGTTCGATGAACATCCTGGCGCGTTCGCTGATGTGGGCCCGGTCCACGCCGTCGCGTATCAGCAAGTTTTCGAGATGCTTCATCGGTGCCGTCCAGCCGCGCGGGTTCTCGACGGTCATCGCCCCCGAGTCCGGATCGGTGAATAATTTGGCGTCGACGCCGGCGTCCTCGGGCAGGCCGAGCGAGTAGAACGCTGGAAGGTCCGCCCGCGTCATTGCTGTTCCGAGTCCCAAGCGCCTGCACAGCAGGGCGGCCAATTCACCGACGGCAAAGTCTTCGCTGCCTACCAAAGCACGGATCTGGCCGTTCAGCGCGACGCGCAGCGACTCGCTCCGGTCCAATAGCAGCAGCTCCAACGCTCGCAATTGCGAATCTTGGCCGTCCGACAGCAGCCGTCGCGTCACCTTTTCGAAGATGCGGTGGCCGCCGGCCACCTCTTTTATCTGCAAAGTGGTCAAACGGGCCGAGCGGGTGGCTTCCGTCAGGGGTATTTGAAAGTACCAGATCAACAGCGAGGTGATCAGTGACTCCTCATCCGGCAAGGCCGTGATGAATGCGTCGTCAGGGCGGGAGGGCGTCCCAAGAGTGAACTCACGTCCTGTGGACATCTGTTCAGCCAGCATCTCCCAAATGGCCGGCCAGTCAGGATGCTCTGCCACGATCGGAAGCAGATCTTCTAATTCAGCCACCAAGAGCGAGAAGTTTTCCCGGCCCGCGGTGACGGAGCGGAGAAGGTCCGCTAGTGCTGGCGCGTGGGCCGCGGCGCCCTCCAGGGCAACCCGGGCACGGAAGTAGCGCTGCAGGCTCCCCTCGAACATTGACGTCCAAGATGCGCTGTCTTGTGGCTGAGCGGCATAGCCCTGCAGCAGCTCGCTCGCGTAGTCCCGATCACCTGCACCCAATGCCAAGTCAAAGAGCTTGAAGCGAGCGCGTGAATCATTGCCGATGTTAGGGAACATCTCGTAAACCTGCCGGGCGAGCTCATAGCCAGCATCGCCGGCGAGCCTGGCGAAGGCGCGGGCGGTCCACAGCGACGAGGCATCCCTTGTGGTTGCCGCGGTGACAGCGGCGGGCAGATCAGCCAGGCTTGTGATTTCGTCGAACTGCACGGGTGTTCCGCGATCCTCGATCGTGGGCGCCTCGCGCGCCCAGCGAAGCACGGCAATATCCAGGTCGCCATCCGTGTAGCCGCGCGCCGCGCAGGCTCGCTGCAGGCGTTGCAGAATTGCGCTCCGCACTTGGTGCTGCGCTTGAGTTTCGACAGCTCTGAGTAGTTCCTGGACCAGCCGTGGCAGTTCTTCAGCGATGGCCACCTCCACGGCATAGGCAACGAAATCGCCAGCGCACTCCTGATCTCGATAGTAAGGCGTGTAAAAGTGCGGCAGGGACAGCCCACACCAAGCGGTCGCGCAGGCGGCTGCCAACTTCGGGCGCCGACGTACGGCCCCCGTCAGCAAGGCATCGACCATGGCAGGCCATTCAATGACGTTAGCGTCCAGGAGCTTGCGTGCGGCCCACATCCCGTGGGAAGGCGCGTACAACGCTGCCTCCCTGATCAAGACGGAAGCCATGCGCTCCGCAGCGGAGTCGCCTTCGGTCTGCGACATGCCAAGCACTTGATGAAGCAAGAACTCAACTCGGTTCCCGCGGTTGGCCGGATCGGCTGCGTTCGCGAGAGCCAGGACCTCGATCCACATGGAGTAAACAGGATCCTTCTTTGCAGGCGCAGCGATGCCCAAGGTCTGCGTCATTGCCGTGGAAAGAAGCTCCCGCCCGCGTACGGGGTTGCCCACGTTCGCGAACGCGATCGCCAGTTCAGACACCGCGTCCAGGTGTTCCTGGGGAGTGTTGAGCACTTGCGCGTTTACCATGCGCTCTAGTCGGCGAGAAGCGGCCTGGGTGTCGCCGTCCACGCGGAATGCCGCCTCAGCCGCCGATCTGCGCAGTGCATTGGAAATGGCGCTCGCGGGCTGCGCCGTAGTCAACGCCCTGTCGAACTCGGCCGTCACCTGCGCGAACTCGTCCTCTCCTCCAAGGCCCGCGGCCTCGATCAGCGCCCGCCCAAGCTCCGAGGACGCTGCCCTGACCCGACTTATCATCGAAAAATCACCAGAACCACTGGCCCGCGCCCTCGAGAGAAAGTCCAAAGCCATGCGGGCCGCCTGCGACACCTCACCATCGACGATGGCGCCGGCGCGACCGCTTTGGCGCGCGGACTGACGTCGACCAAGCAATGTGCCCGCCGCGACGGCGTGGGTTTGCAGTGGGCCGACAAGCGGCTTGCGTGGACCGGCGAGGGGCGCCACAGGCCTGCTCAGGAAGGCGGCCAGCGCGAAGTGCTCTATTGTCGCGCGGATGATGTGAGTTGCCGCGCCTTCATCGTATGTTTCCTCGAAGTGGGCGAAGTCAGGCACCGTGAGGCCATCGAAGAGCGCCCCTGCTTCCTGCAGGGCTCCCGATCTTGCATATGCGATCGCCATCGAGCGACGCCAAGCATTGGGGATGTCGCCGAAGTTGGCTTCGGCGCGCGCGGCTGCAAATCGCCGCAGAGCGAGCGCCCGGTCATTCCTCTTCAAAGCTGACAGGCCCGCCTGTGCCTGCAATTCCGCCATCCATGCTGGCTCGCCGTGTAGTTGCGCCATGAGGTCTGCGACATCTGCCTCAGGCCGCTCGGCCACTAAAGCGAGCAGAAGCTCAAGTCTGAGCCCCGCAGCCGCCCCAACCTTGTCAACCGCGTCGGCCCCCGGAGCATCGGCCAACTGAACGGTCAGCGCTTCGATTGCGCGATGAATCTGCTCGGCATCTCGGAAGTGGAAGGCCCGCTCTGCCCAGCGAGCGAATTCCTTTTCGCGCTCGGATGTCCCGGAATGCCGCAGCCGACCGGTTAGAACCTGGGCGATTGGGTCGAGGCGATCAAAGAGCCTTTCCGCGCGCTGGTGCTCACCGCGTGCCAGCAAGGCGTCGACGACTTTGTAGCCGCCTGCCTGGAAGTTGCCCGCATAAGCTTCCGCGGCATCCAGTTGTCCCGTGGCGACCAAGGCCGTGGCGAACTGTGTGCTGGAGTCTAGGGCGTTGGTGCGGCGTCCGAGCTCATCACGAATCAGCAGTAGCCGTACGGCAGCCGTTGGGTCCAGAGTTCGCTGCGCAGCTTGGAGAGCGAGATGAAGATCGGCATTCAATTCGCTATCGGAACGACCCTCGAAGAGCTGCTGGCGGAATCGCTCTGGCCGAGCCAAGGCTAGCACGGCTTGGTCGTCCTCGATCCGTGCGAGATAGCGCAGCTCCAGCCATCGTTGCGGTGAGGTCGCATCGGCAATCCTGGCCAGGCGCGCAAGGCCACGATAAACCTCTGCACTGAAGTCCGGCACGGTTCGTCCCAGTCGAATCTTGGGCTTGGCCATGACGAACAGGCGGAAGCTGTTATGGAACGTCGACCACCCATGCCGGCCGTCGATCAGCAGATGGCGTGTGGCTGCTAAAGCCCTCTCGATGGCTGCCTCGGGAAGCTCTCGCACCAGCAGCTCCAGCGGCATCGGCTCTTCCGCGCGCGCCAGATAGAAGAGCACATCCCGAGCGTCGGAATCGTTCTCCACGCCCCGCCATGCCGACGCATACACCTGCTCAATGTCACCGGAGAATGTAAATCCTCCGTTCAGGAGCCGTACCCGCTCTGCCTCGTCGGCGACCAGCAAGGCTTCGATCAGGTAGCGGCTGACCAGGGGGTGGCCTAGGCATACTTCGTACAGCCGATCACGTGGCACTTCTGGAGGCAGGTCAAGGCGATCCGCCAAAGCATCTACTGCCGCGCGCGGAAGTGCTCTGACATCAACTCCGCGCCCGGCTTGTGACGCCTGGTCGCGTACTGCCGGTGGCAGGGCCATCAATTCAAGGGTTTGGCTGCCCAACACAAAAATGACACCCTCGGGAATCGCCGCGGGCAGGGGAAGCTCACTCAGGAACGAGTGCATGGGCCGTTCCTCGCGCGGGACGTGGTCCAGGCCGTCCAGCACGATGACTGTCCGGGCTCGGTGCTGTGCGAACCGTTCGCCGGCCAGGTGCATCAAGGCGGTGAACTGCTCTCGCTTCTCCAGGAGCGACTCGTTCAGAAACCTTGGCCCGATCAGGCCTGTCGACTGCAACTGCGCCGCCACATCGGCAAGGAAGGCCTCGGCCTCGCCACGCCCCGTGTTCTGGGCGGTACCGGGCACGAATGCCAAGTAACGCACGACAAAGGCGTCGGGTTGATTGCGAATCGCGGTCTGCAACAGGGTGGACTTTCCGGTGCCTGGCGGTCCCAAGAGGGCGACATAGCCCGACGTTGCTGCCGTCATGGCCGCATCCAACTCAGCTTCGGTCCTAACGTTTCTCTGCACGTGCGATCCCACAGGAAACTGGTGGGCGCGCAGCGGCGTGGCCGAATCCCGCCATCCGATGGCATCCAGAAACTCCGCTCGAGTCCCCCGATCGCGCGGGTCTGTGGCAACTAGCGCGGGAAGCTTGTCGGCGAGATCGATGGCCTGTCGCGTACCGTCTTCAGAAAGGCGGTGGAATTCGGCGAAGTTGGCTTCCGCCCCCACGAGCAGGCGAAATGATCGAAAAAACTGGTCGAACAGCTCCTCGTCCAATCCAGATGCCAGCTGCAACCGGTTCACGAATCCGGCCCAAGGCGTCGAACGCCATTGAGCCAGGGACCTGCTCGGTTTGTTGCAGAGCTCACTGACGAAGGCAGCGCTGTGGGCACCTCTGCCAACCAACTGGCTGCGGTCGACATCTGGAACCACGTCATTGGTGGACGGGAAGTCATTCGTGACGAATGCGATCTCTACGGCGTGATGCGGATGCGCCTGCACCAACCGCTGCCAAGCCGAAGCAAGTGGCCCGATCAGCCCGTCTGCACCGGCCAGACGAGCGGAAATTGTGAACCCCTCCGGATGTTGAGACAGCTTGAACTGATGGCCCACGGCTCGTCCCTGGAAACCAAGGACAACATCGTCAGCAATCCCCGCCCAGCGAGCTGCTAAGCCGACCCACTCGAGACTGCCATCTTGGAGTTTGGAATAGATTGCTGCTGCGGCGGCTCGGTATTGACCAACGTAGCCTCGCATGGCTCGACGCTCCCCTTCCGCCGGTGGCTGAGAGGGTCGGCCAGAGGAGGGTGTCGGTTCGGTCGCCGAGTCTTCTCCCCCAGCTTCTCCCGCAGCCGGAGACGCCCTGGAAGGAGTAGGTGGAGGAAAAGGTGAATGCATATTCGAGCGCAAAGCGCATATTTTCCTGCCAGGCGGTTGCTCACTGGATCACAACCGCCTGGCACTTGGATAGCCGAACTGCCCGTGGCTGTGAGGTTGGTCCCGTTCAACAGTGTGGCAGTGAATCCGCTGCTGCGTGACGTCGGCCGGGGCGGCCGATCGGAGGTGGAGACAGCATGGTCGCCATCCTTTGCAGATGGATGGCAGGCCAGCTTAAAATGTCTAATATTTTAGACATTCAGAAAAGCTGCAACCTGCCATGAACCTGATCGACATCGGCCATGTCGTGCGAGCCCGGCGTGCTGAGCTGGGCCTATCCCAGGCGCAGTTGGCGCACCTGAGTGGCCTGTCGCGTCAGACCCTGGTCGGCCTGGAAAACGGCGCTCTCAGCGATCTGGGCGTCAACCGCGTAGGGCAGGTGATGGCGGTGCTGGGGCTGGACAGCCCCAAGCCGGATACGCTGGCGCGGAGCAAAAAACGTGGCCTGTGGATGGCGGCCAAGACGGCCAGCGTCAGCTATGCGCGTGAACTGGCCCCCGAAGCATTGGAGCAGGCCCTGGCGAGCGGTGACGTGCAGCCCTCATTCGCCCCGCACCTGACCCATTTGCTTGACGAAGCGCCCGTGCCCATCGTCGTAATGGCCGTGGAGGAGGCTGCCTCGCGCGCGCACCTGCCGCCGCGGCAGGTTTGGCGCAACGTGGCGAAGCTGGCCGAATCGTTATCCGTGCACCGGCGGGCGCTATGGGCATGAAGTCCGGGGCACTGCCCGGCGGTCCCTGAGAAAAGCTGTTCCCGCGGGGCATTGGCGATGATCGACAAGATCAGTCGGTATGGTGGGATCAAGGATCCTTTCTGGACCCTGGGTGGAGGAACTGTGCTGATGTTTTGCTACCACCATCGGTTGAGCAAGGACATCGACATCTTCGTGCCCGATCCGCAGTACCTCGGCTTTTTCACGCCGCAACTGAGTAACACGGCGGCGGACTTGACGCAGGACCACACCGAGCAGCCCGGCGCCTTCGTCAAACTGCAGTTCGACGAAGGCGAGGTCGACTTCGTGGCCGCGCCAAACTTGCTGGCCGATGCCTGGGAAACCTGGCGCATCGGTGGCCATTCTGTGAAGGTGGAGACGGCCGCCGAAGTCATCGCGAAGAAGATGTACCACCGTGACCGGGCCACGGCGCGCGATCTGTTCGACTTTGCGCTCTTGATCGAGCGCGAGCCCCAGCAGTTGTTGGCGGCGACACCCTTCCTGCTGCGCCACCGAGAGGCATTCCTGTCTCAGATCCGGCAGCCGCATCCCTGATTGCTCGCAGCGTTCGACGCCATCGCCACGCTGGACTACACGCCAGGCTTCGAACGCTGCGTGGCCGTGGTCGGGGAGTTCCTGGACAGCCCGTGGTTTCCGAGTAGCGCGACATATGCAATTGAGATGTCAGCGGTGCTGAACCTTCGGAGTTACAGCCTGGGTGCTGCGGAATTCCTGTGCATTGACCCAATGAGGCTTGCACTATGAGCTGCCCGCCGTTTTTCGCCTTCCAAGGGTCGATGGTTAGCATCGAGACCTGAAGGAAGCGAAGTGAAGAAGATCCGGAAGCAGGAATACACGGCCGAGTTCAAGGAGCAGGCCGTCAAGCACGCCCAGGCGGTGGGCATCGTGGTGGCTGCCAAGGAACTGGGGCTGGTCGAGCAGACGCTGCGCAACTGGGTCAAGGCATCGGCAGCCGGCAAGCTGACGACACCCGGCTCGAAGGCGGTGACGCCCGAGCAGATGGAGCTGTCCAGGCTGCGCGCGGAGAACGCGCGGCTGAAGATGCACGTCGACATCCTAAAAAAAGCGACCTTGGATTCAACCGGTCGCTGCAACGGCTCGCTGGAGTCTACTTGCAGGCGTTTCGTAGTTCAGCGTCTTTCGAGGCCTCGTGTTCAAACGCATGGCGATCGGGTCCAGATCTGCCTGGCTGTAGATCGATAGATCCGCACCCTTGGGCAGGTACTGACGCACCAGCCCGTTGGTGTTCTCATTCGTTCCGCGCTGCCATGGGCTTCGCGGATCGCAGAAGAACACATCGACGTCTTTTGCCATGGAGAACGTTCGATGCTGAGCCAACTCCATGCCCCGATCCCAGGTGAGGGACTTCATCAGCCCTTCTGGCAGTCGCTTGACCTCACGCGTGAGGGCCTGCACCACACTGGCCGTATCCTTGCCATCGACCTGTACCAGCAGGGCGAAACGCGAGTGACGCTCCACCAGCGTGGCAATGTGGCTGTTCTTTGCGCCGCTGACCAAGTCACCTTCCCAGTGGCCAGGAAGCGCGCGATCCTCAATCTGAGCCGGTCGTTCACGGATGGACACCGCATCCGTGATTTGACCGCGAGGCGAATCTTTGGCCAATCCGGCGCGAGCACGGCGCATAGAGCGGCGTGTGCGCAGATGCGCCATCAGTTCCTTCTTCAACACGCCACGTGCCTGCACGAACAGGCTGCGATAGATCGTTTCGTGCGAAACCTGCATGGACTCACTTCCTGGGTGTTCCCGCCGCAGCCATCCAGCGATTTGCTGCGGCGACCACTGTAGCGCGAGCTTGCAGGCGACCAATTGAGCCAACTCGGGATTCAGCGCCAGGGCGCACTGCTTGGGCCGACGCGCCATCTCCCAGGCACGCTCGTCGGCCGGCACTGCTCGGTAGCGCGACATACCGCCGTTTCGTGCGATTTCCCTACTTACTGTCGAAGGCGAGCGACCGATCTCGGCTGCGATCTGCCTGCATGAGCAGCCAGCTGCCAGCCCTCGCGATATGTGCTCGCGCTCGGGCATCGTCAAGGCACCCGGTGCTCGCTTACGCTCTGGGCGATAGATGCCGCCGCCCAGCGCCAGCACTCCGTGAATCGAGCCGGGATGCTTGCACAGCGCCCGACCGATGTCGCTGATCGAATCACCGGCCTTCCACCGCTCCCACAACTCCCGCCTTTGGGCATCCGTCAGCCCAGGGCGCCCCAATCTCGCCATGAATTTCCACCTCGCTGCGTCCTTGTATCAAAGGTGTTGCAGCCACCGGTTGAATCCAAGACGGCGTACTTTGCGAAGGATGCGCTGTGAAGTACGCCTGGATCGACGCGCAGCGCCGCGACTACCCCCTGCCCGACATGTGCGACGTGCTGGCCGTCAGCGTCAGCGGCTACCGCGCCTGGCGTCGTGGCGGCAAGCCCGACCGTACCCGGTTGACGGACCCGCAGGCCGTGGCCTTGATGAAGAGCATCCACGCCGAAGTCAAGGCCGCCTATGGCTCGCGGCGCATGCATCGCGAGCTGCAGGGACGTGGTCATCGGATCGGTCTGCGCCGTGTGGAGCGGCTGATGCGCGAGCACGGCATCCGGGCCCGACACAAGCGGCGCTTCAAGGCGACGACGGACTCCAAGCATTCGCTGCCGGTGGCGTCGAACCTGCTGGCGCGCAACTTCATGCCCGAGGCGCCGAACCGCGTGTGGACGGGCGACATCACCTACATCCAGACTGGCCAGGGCTGGCTGTACCTGGCCGTCGTGCTGGATCTGTTCAACCGCGAGATCGTTGGCTGGTCGATCAAGCCGAGGATGACTGCCGACATCGTCACCGACGCGCTGACGATGGCCTGGTTCCGCCGCAAGCCGGGCACCGGTGTGCTCTTCCACAGCGACCGCGGCAGCCAGTACGCCAGCCAGGCCATGGCCGCCAAGCTCACCGAGTACACGGGATGACTGCCTCGATGAGCCGCAAGGGCGACTGCTGGGACAACGCCCCCACCGAGAGCTTCTTCAACAGCTTGAAGAACGAGCGGGTGCACGGCACGACCTATGCGACGCGAGCCGACGCGCAGGCTGACCTGTTCGAGTACATCGAGGTGTTCTACAACCGGAGTCGCCGCCACTCCACGCTGGGCTACAGCTCGCCGGTTCGGTTCCTCGAGAACTGGATCAGCAAGCATGCTGCTCAGCACTCCATGGCGGCATAGGAACGGCCCGCTGGAAGACGAAATTCAATGGGCACCTCACTACCACCGATTCTCTCCTGTACGATTCGATGTAACCAAATGAGACTCGCCGGCCGGCGGGGCAGGAGGGCAAGGTGAAAGTTTGTTATTTTGGGAGGCGTAGCAGTCGCAGGAATCCGGCTCCACAAAGTTCTGACGACAGCTTGGAACTGCTTTGGGATAACTGGGACGACTTTGGATTCAAGACGAGCTTTGGCGTGACTTGCCGAATTAATGGGGAGCTAGTGGAACTTGGCGGAATACGTCTTCTAATTTCGGAGCGCGCGACCTCCTACACGGTCCTCGACGAATTAAGACAGGCTGGATGGGACGGCGTATTCCCGGCGCCGGGGATCGACTACGTATCCCTTCCTTCGGAGATTACTTTCTACCAACAGTTAAAGGCGCGATTGGGAGGCGATGCGGCTCTTAAGATTGCCACAGCGCTTCGTGACGCCAGTTTGCTTGTGCGGAGGTTGGACGACAAGGCGACGGCGCTTGTAAAGACCGAGGGGTTTGAAAACTCTCTCCAGCGAGAGCGGGGCAGCATAGCTGCCTATCTTGACGGATGGAAGGTTCTCGAGAACCTGGCGATTGCCACCAAGAACTTCGAGTTCAGTTTCGAGGATGTCTTCGAGTCGGAATCGACGGTTGCTTTCGATTTCGATCCGGAAAGCCTGCTTCCGCATGACATCAATGTTCTGATCGGGCCGAACGGCGCCGGCAAGTCGCGCGTACTGCACCAGATGGTTGATGCCTGGATCGGGCCGACCGAGGGCACGCATGGCTTCCGAGAGCCGCCGAATCTCAGTCAAGTCGTTGTCGTGTCCTATAGCCCCTTCGAGCGGTTTCCGGTCGATATGGTCGGATTGCAGGTCCAGGACAAGGACGTGTACCGGTACTTTGGTTTCAGAGGCCGTGGAAAAGAGAGATCGGACGGCAAGCCTGGAGCAATCAGGCTGTCCCATGAATTCCCGCGGAAAAACGCTGCCCAGGCAATCATCGCGTGCGTCGCAGACGATCAGAAGTTCAAAGCCATCACGGATTGGGCCAGGAAGATCAGCACTATGGAGGCTGTGCTGCGAACGGCCTTCGATTTCGACTACGCGGCGGTGGAGATTGATCCGCAAAAGCGAGTCCGATCCCTGTACCTCAGTGCGGAGAACGTGACGGACGGGCCCACCGTGGCGAAAGTCGGCGATCGACGCTACGTACCGGTCGCTGCCCATACCATGGTTCAACTGCAGCCGAGCCGCCTGATCGATGCCTGTTTGGCCGAAACCGGCGTTGCATTCTTCAAAGACGACGCTCCGATTGAACTCAGTTCGGGACAGCGTCTTTTCGCTTACATCGTCATCAACCTGCTGGGAGCCATCCGTCGCAACAGTCTAGTGCTGATCGATGAGCCGGAGCTGTTCCTACACCCGACGCTCGAGATCCAGTTCGTCGAGATGCTCAAGGAGATCCTCGCCAGCTTCAACTCTAAGGCTCTGCTCGCGACCCATTCCGAGGTGATCGTTCGCGAGGTCCCGGCTGACTGCGTCCACGTCTTTCTGCGCACAGACGATGGCCTTGTGATATCGAAACCACCGTTCCAGACCTTCGGGGGCGATATCCAGCGGATCTCATCGTATGTCTTTGGCGACAACGTCGTCTCCAAACCATTCGAGAAGTGGCTGAAGCGGAAATACCGCGAGCTTGGCTCCGCGGACGCGCTCATCGAAGCGATGGGCGATGACCTGAACGAAGAGCTGATTGTGCAGATCAAGGCGATGAAGGGCGGTGCCGAGTGGTGATGCGCTTGCCGACGCCGACGATCGACAGCGTTCAGCTCGTGTCCGACGTAGTCGCGGAACGCGCCGGGGGGCGCAACGCGGCGTACTTCGCGGCCCTCGAAGGCGAATGGCGGCAAAGGGTCCAACGGTACCTCGATTCGTCCGGGGTGCCTCCCGGCGTTACGTTGTGGCCTGCGATTGAGCCTCGGAAAACGTCTTTCCTGACTCTCTATCTCTCGCCAGCCGATACTTCCGTTCAGGGCCAGATGCTGCGAGACATGAGGCAGCACGGACTGCCGATTTGTCCAGCATGCGGCGAGCTGGGGCATCCGAACACGCTCGATCACTATCTTCCCAAGGACATCTACCCTCACTTTTGTGTCACGCCGGTGAATCTCTTTCCCATGTGCGACGCATGCCAGTTGGCCAAGGGGACGAAGGTTGGGAATGCGGCACTTCCGCGATTTTTTATTCATCCGTATTTCGATGTCTTTGTGGCTGAGCAGGTGGTGCATCTGAAGATCGAGGCACCTTTCGAAACGCCAGCCTTTTCGCTTGAGGTCGCGGACGATCTGGAGCCGGCTGACGCAGGACTGGTTCGAGCGCACATTCGCGAACTGGCGATCGCCGTCAGATATGCGACCTACTTTCGCAATCAGTATCGGCGGCTGCTACGGCTGACCCATACGATGAGAAGTTCTGGGCAGGACATTCGCCAGACATTGGAAACATTCAGGGTCGGAGCGGCAGATCCGTCGCTGAATGCGTGGGAGCACGTCTTCTATGCGTCGGTGTTGGAAAACGATGATCTGATCGAGTACCTTAGCACCGCGCAGCTTCCACCCTTGCTGTAGCAGCGCTACAGCAGCGACTGCGCGTCTTTGCTGGCCAGACCCTCTCCGGGTGGACGTTTACGGCACGCGCGACCATAACGACGCGAAAGGAAGTACGTTGACTAGACAGATTTCATTTGGCGGCGGCGAGTTTGCCGACAACGCGGACTTATCGATGCTTTGAGGTCGCGGCGATGCATCAAGAGCCCGGAGCCCATGCATGCGGCAGGAAGCGCAGCCGTGCTTTCCGGCTCGGACGTTATTTGACCGAGTACGCGAGGAAGAACCTGCGCAAGCTGCGGGTTGCTCCGCTCTGGGATACCGAAACCAAGATGGTGGATAGGTGAGCTCACTCAAGAAAATTGCCCAACTGCGGCAGCTGCGGGAGCAGCCCCTGTGGAAGCTGCTGGCCTCAGACAAGGCCCCTTTGGTGCTGGGTGTCCTGCAGGACTTGCTGCTGGGCGATGAAAAGGTGGTCCCCGCCTCGGTCCTCCTTGAGAAGCTTCAGCGCGAACTGCAGGAGCTCAAGCAGTCTGGCGAGGAAATGGCGCAGACCGCGCAGGCGTACTTGGCACTGTGGCTCTCGGAAGGATGGCTTACCCGACGATTGCCGCCCGGTGCTCAGGAGGAGCTGTACGAGCTCACGACGGATGCGCTCACCGCCATCCGTTTTCTGCAAGGAGTCCTGCAGCCCCGTGCGATGGCCACGGAAAGCCGGTTGGCCACCGTCATGCAGCAGCTCACGAAGCTGGCAGAGGATACCAACCCTGACCCCACCAGCCGGCGAGCCGCTTTGCTAGCAGAGCGTGCTCGCATCGACCGGGAGCTTGAGCAAGTCGGTCGAGGCGTAGTCGAAACCCTGTCGGCGGAGCGCGCGCTGGAGCGGGCTAGGGACATCATCGGCTTGGCCGACGAACTGGTGGCCGACTTCCGCCGGGTGCGGGAAGACTTCGACCAGCTCAATCGGCAACTGAGAGCCGACCTCTTGAATAACGAGGGCAGCCGTGGGCAAGTCCTGGAGCAACTATTTGCTGGCATGGACCTAATCAGTGAAACGCCGGCCGGCAAGACTTTTTACGCGTTCTGGCGGCTGCTTACGGACATCGAGCAGTCGACCATCTTCTCGGAATCGTTGACCGAGGTGGTCACGCGGGACTTTGCCAGCCAGCTCGGGGGCGGTGAGAAGCGCTTCCTGCGCAACCTCACGAACCGATTGCTAGACGAGGGGGGCAACGTGCACGAGGTGCTACAGACTTTCTCGCGCAGCTTGCGGACCTTTGTCCAGAGCCGGGAGTACTTGGAGCAGCGCCGGTTCAATACGGTGCTGCGGGAGTCGCAACGTGACGCTTTAGCCATCAAGGAGCGGTTGCGGCCCAACCAGGATGTTGGGTTTTCGCTCTGGCTGCCCACTGCGCAGCTGCGCTCAGCGTCCCAGTGGCGGCTGTTCGACGTGGCTGGCCAGGCTCCGCCGGGCGGTATGGAGGATGCGCCGGAGTCGAGCATGAGTCTGCAGGACATTGCAACCATGGTCCGCCACTCCGAAATCGACTTCGGCGTCCTGCGTCACAACATCTATGAGCGACTTCAGCAGTCTCAGGTGGTTGGCATTGAAGAACTGTTGCGGGTCTACCCCGCAACCCAAGGCTTGGGGTCAGTTGTCGGCTACATCTACCTGGCGCTGCGGCATGGGCATGTCACTCCCAGCAACGTGCAGGTGAGCTGGACGGGGATGGATTTCGTGGCCCGCAGTGCAGTTGTTCCGGCGGTGTACTTTCTGAAGGAGAAAGAACGTGAATTCGCCCGTTGACATGGACCCAGACGACTTCGACATCAGTTCCGAGGACCAGGACGATGCTGCTTTGGAGAATGAGGTGCGGTTTGCCGGCGACACCGGAACCCTGCCGGTGCCCGCCCGCCGCGTCCTTGTCCGCCTGTTGCAGGGACCGTCGCTCGACGCACGGCGTCATGAGAAGCTCTGGGAAGTGTTCAAGCGGTACGAGAAAGACCTCAAGTCTCGCCTGCACGACATCTTCCTCGAACTCGTGGTCGACAACGAGGCCAAGGTGGCCTTCACTCGCCAAGTTGTCTCCGACGAGGTGGATGTCCCAATCTTGCTGCGCAAGCAAAGTCTGAGCTTCATCGAATCGGTGCTGCTGCTGTTCTTGCGCCAGAAACTCACTCACTCGGATGCGCAGGCCGAGCGGGCGGTCGTCGACCAGTTGGAGATGACGGAGTACCTCAAGGCCTACGAGCGCAGCGACAACGTCGACATGTCCCGATTTGGGCGGCAGATGGAAGGTGCCATCGAAAAGGCTAAGAAGCTTGGGGTGCTCCTGAAGCTGTCCGGAGCGGATGACCGTTTTGAAATCTCCGCCAGCTTGCGTCTGCTGTTCCCTGTTGAGGAAATCCAGGCGCTCACGGAAGCCTTTCGCAAGCATCTGCCCGCCGACACAGCACCCATGCAGGAGGAGGCTCATTGATGAACGTAACCAGTCCCGTGGATACCTCTGGGCCGGTGGTTTCTCGCCAGGCTATCCTCGCGGCCCGGCCTGGGCGGGAGCTTCAATTCCAGCTGCGTCGCATCCAGACCTACAACTGGGGCACCTTCGACAAGTTGCGGGAAATTCACATCTCCGCGCAGGGGCACTTGGTGCTGGGACCCTCTGGGTCAGGCAAGTCCACGCTTCTTGACGGCCACACCTCGCTCTTGACGCCGCCGCGATGGCTCGACTTCAATACTGCCGCTAGAAGCTCAGAAAAGGGTTCGGGGGATCGGAGCCTCGCCACGTACGTCAGGGGGGCCTGGGCGACTCAGACCGGAGAGGAGGGAGAGAAGGTCAAGAGATACCTGCGCACGGGGACCACGTGGTCTGCTCTGTCTGAAACTTATCAGGACGGAACCGGCCGCACGGTCGTCCTCGGTCGTGTCCTCTGGATTAAGGGCAACGGTTCTGCGGAATCAGAGGTTCACCGGCTCTTCTTCATCGCAGAGCGTGACTTCAAACTGCGCGAACTCGAGTTCTTCAAGGATGAGGGTTCCGGCTTCGAAGTTCGCCGGCTAAAGGCGAAGTTGTCAGACGTGTACTTCACGGATGAATTCAGCGCGTACCAAACCCGCTTCACACGCCTGTTCGACATCAAGAGCGACCGGGCGTTGCGGCTGTTGCACAAGACGCAATCAGCGAAGGATCTGGGAGACCTGAACAAGTTCCTGCGCGACTTCATGTTAGACCCGCCGGAGACCTTTACAGTCGCCGAGACGTTGGTCAATGAGTTCCAGGTGCTGAACACGGCGCATGAGGCTGTTCTGACGGCGCGCAATCAGATTGAGGCGCTACGGCCCGTCCGCGACCGGTTGACCGAGTACGACCGAACTAAGTCGCTCCTGTCCCTCCTGGCAGAGGAAAAGGTCGGCGTTGACTACTGGCGCGAACAGAATCGCCGTGACCTACTTCAGGCACAACTCGCCGAGCTTGTGACGAGGGCAGAGGGCGTGGTTGCACGCATCGAGGAGCTAAGAACGAAGGAGCGGCGGGAAGAAGGCGAGTTCAACGCCTTGCTCACCATCCGCGCTGGCGCCGGCGGCAATGTGCTCGCAGATCTGCAAGCTCAAGTCGAACGTGCCGAGCGTGTGCGGCTGCCTGACGTGTCGGCGAACAATCTGCGCTTGGCCACCAGCTGCAAGGCACTGGGGTGGACCTCGCCTGCCTCCCCGGAGACGTTTGCGCAGGTCCAAGCCGAAGCTCGAATCATCTTCGAAGGGCGTGATTCGATGGCTGAGCGCCACGAAAAGCTTCTGGACGGCCTGAAGGGCGAGAAGCGCACGCTGGACGAGCGCTTTGCCGCATTGCTCAAGGAGATCCGGGCAATGGAGGGGCGCACGTCCAACATGCCGTCGCGTCTCTTGGAGATTCGCGAGCGCATGTGCCGCGACCTGGAGATTGCCGAAGACGAGTTGCCCTTTGTCGGCGAGCTGCTGCAGGTCAAGGCCAAAGAAGGTCAATGGACCGGAGCTATTGAGCGCGTTCTCGGGGGCTTCGCCCGGGACCTGCTCGTTGAGGAACGCTACTACCGGGATGTGGCTGCCTGGGTAGACCGGACGCACTTGGGGCTGCGCCTTGGCTATCGCCGCATGACCCCGCGAGCGAATCAGAGTCCCGCGGCCCAACCTGCTGCCAACTCACTTCTGCGAAAGCTGGACGTCGCGCCGAAGCACAAGGGTTGGATGTCCGAGGAGTTGCGTCGGTTCGACTATGCGTGCGTCCACAGCTCTGACGATTTGCGCTCAGTGGAGCGCGGTGTCACGTTGGCAGGTCAAGTGAAGCACAACCGCAGCCTGCACGAGAAGGACGACTCTCGCCGGGTGGACGACCGCGGTAACTGGGTCCTGGGCTTCTCGAATGCGGAGAAGTTGCAGGCGTACCGAGCCGAATTTGACACACTCCAAGACGCTGTCATTGAGGCAGAAAAGGCGCTAAACCGCGCGCGGGAGAGCACTCGGAATGAGAGCCGCCAGGTCGAGCATTGCCAGAACCTGGTCAATGTGACTTGGGAAAACAGCAACGTCGCAGCACTGCTCGACGACATCAAGTCACTCAAAGACCGCATCGCGCAGGAGCTTAAGGCACGGCCGCAGCTGTCTGAGTTGGACAAGAAGCTCGAGCAGAAACGCAAGGCGTGGGACCGGGCTATTGAGGCGCGACAGAAGGCTCAAGGCGAGGCGGTCGACGTGGAACGGGAGCACTCGAAAGCGCAGAAGCGCCTTGATGAACTGCCCGCGGAACAGCTTGGGTTTCCGCTGTCGCCCACGCAGAAGGAGCGACTTGCCATGCGGTTTGAGGCTACCGGCAAGAAGATGACGGTGGAGCAGCTCGATTCGGCCTGTATGGCGATGGTTCGGGCTATCGGTGACGAGGAGAGCGCGGCAACGGGTAAGACTGCCGACATCAAGCAGCGGATTGAACACGACCTGTTTGTCTTCTGCCAACGGTGGCCGGTGGAGGCGCAGGGTCTGGACCCCAAGATGGACTCCGCACCTGATTTCATGGCCAAGCTTACGAGGCTGGAAACCGACGGCCTGCACGAGTACGTTGCGCGCTTCAAGGCGCTACTGCGAGAGCAGAGCGACCAGAACCTTGCCGTGCTGCACGCCAAGTTGGATCAGGAACGCCGCAATATCGGCGAGCGGATGGAGCAGGTCAATGACAGTCTGCGCCGCTGCGCGTTCAACGAGAACACGTACCTAAAAATCAACTACGACGACCGACCGACCCACGAGGTCGTCGAGTTCCGCGGCCAACTCAAGGCTGCCTTGAGTCACAGTTTCAAGGAAGACGACGACGAGGAAATGGAGCGGCGCTTCTCTGCCTTGAACGCTGTCGTTCAGCGACTTGGCAGCCAGCAGCCTGCGGACGTGAAGTGGCGCAGCTTGGTGCTGGACGTGCGCCAGCACGTTGTCTTCTCTGCCACGGAGTTTGACGACACCAGCATCGAAGTCGAGACCTACGACAGCGGCGCCGGTAAGTCCGGAGGGCAGCGGCAAAAGCTCACCACGACTGTTCTTGCGGCGGCGCTGCGCTACCAGCTCGCCGGCGAGGAGGGCGTTTGGCCGACCTATTCGACCGTGGTCATGGACGAGGCCTTCGACCGAGCTGACAACGAATTCACAGCGATGGTGATGAACATCTTCAAGAGCTTCGGGTTCCAGGTCGTGGCAGCCACGCCGGTGAAAAACGTGATGGCATTAGAGCCGTTCATCGGAGGCGGCACTTTCGTCAGCATCCGAGACAGAAAGCACTCGGAAGCGTTGGCTATCACGTACGTGGACCAGACCGGACGGCTCGACCTGCCGCTGGAAGCCCAAGAGGTGCTCGCCGAGGAACTGGCTGCCGACGCCACGGAAGCTTCAGCGGGAGGGCTGCAGCGTGAATGAACCGAAGCGGCTTACGCCGCAGCAGGTCGAAGCCGTTGTGCGGAAGAAGTGGGATGCGCACCACGCCAACTGGCTTGTCACGCCTCAGGAGGCAGCATGGCCCTTTACGGTCGTCCTTCACGATCTGACTGAAAGAGACGTGTGCTCCAGCTTGGGAAGCACCCGCGAGTGGGTACAGGCTTGGCGAGCCTGGGACCCTGGAAGTTGTACGGTGGAGTGGGCCAGCCGCAGGTGGTCTTCCGGCGACCAAGAGCTGCCTATGCGGCTGGTTATTCCGTCCGCGGATGCCGCGGCGGCAATTCTTGGTCAGAAGGCAGGTTGGGAACGTGCGAAGAGGCGATACGCCCGATGGAGCGAGTGGTTTCCGCACCTTGCTGGCTCTCGAGCGGTTGCCCGTCAATGTGACGCCGTGCTCGTCGACTACTCCGAAGAGGACTTCGAGCGGTTCGGCAGGCTCCTGCAGTGGCTTCTCGACAATCCACGTTCAGCGTTGTACCTGCGTCAGTTGCCAGTGCCCGACGTCGACACGAAGTGGGTCGAGAAGCGCCGCGGTGCTGTTACAGACTTGGCTCGTCACCTGCTTGGCGCGTCGGAGGCAGCCAGCCTGCATGAGGCTTGCGGGCTGCGGACGGAGCCTTCGCGCATGCGTATCCGTGTCCTGTGCCCGCTTCTGAGGGCTCAAGTCGGCGGGCTGTGCGACATCGAAGCGCCGGGTGGCGAGCTTACCTCGCTTCCCATCCGACCTCGCATTTGTATCGTTGTCGAGAACCAGAACACGGGAATCGCACTGCCTGACATCGAAGGCGCGGTGACTTTCATGCGGCTCGGACTCGCGGTCGACCAACTGGACGCCGTCAGCTGGATACGCCAAGCGGAGATGCAGGTCTATTGGGGCGACGTGGACACGCACGGATTTACGGCGTTGGCGCGGGCCAGGCGGCGCTTTCCCGCCATGGTCTCGGTGCTGATGGACGAAGATACGCTCCTGTCGCACCGGTCGATGTGGGTCCGAGAGGAAAAACCTAGCAAGGTGGAATCGCCGGAAAGCCTTACAGCTGTGGAGCTCGACGTCTACAACGGCATCCGCGGCAACCGCTGGGGAACTCAGGTTCGTCTTGAGCAGGAGCGCATCGCATGGCCGAGTGCGCTGCAGAACTTACGCGCAGTATGCGGTGTGCACATCGAGGGAACCTAGAACGGCAGTAGTAGCCCCCCTAGGGGGACAGGGCGCTTCGGCGGTGACCCGGAGTCTGCCGGCCGCTTCCTCGGGGCTACCACGGTGTCGGTCCCGTGCTCTCGAGCCTTTGCAGCTTTGTCTCGAGTTCGGGACAGCGCCGCGAGCTGTGGCGTGATCTAGGTTTCCCAGAGCTTCCGATCGCCGCGAATCAAGTAGTACGACTTGCAAGGGAAGTTAGAGTTGCCGATTTCCTGCCACCTGATCTCGGCGCGCTGCGAACTGTTAAACGGCTCGGCATCCAGAACGACTCGTCCTATGGTCTGGACGCTGGAGGGATCAACCGTGCACTTCCCGCTCAGCAGAACATCCCCAAGACTGACGCACCGTGCGCAGGACTCTTTCCAGCCGATCGAGATGGCAATGCTCGGGCAATTCATCGAGCTTGGATATCACTAGGGAGTCGCTCAGCATGCGGGAGACCAACTCGGCCTGCAGCTCACGCCGCTCGACTTCATCGGACTCGTCCGATGCCTCCAGATGGTGTTCGCACAAGGACATGAACAACAAGGGGTCCAAGGTGCGCATCATGGCCATGCGGCCAGTGCGCCCGATGACGACTTGCTCGAACTTCGGCGATTGGTCCAGGACATCGAGCACGTCATCTTCCGCCGATGGCTTTGATTCGGAGCCTTTGCGGCGCACCGTCAGGAGGTTCGCCGCTGCGGGCAGCGCGTGGTGCCAGTCCACACGAGAAACGAACTGTTCCCTGGGCGAGCGAACCTCGTGCTTACCGTAGCGCACGTCAAGGGCGACTTTGCGGCAAGAGGACAGGGGCAGCGGCGTGATGGCAGCGCTCTTGACCGCATGCTGAACCTTGTCGATCTTGCTCGTCTCAGCCGGACTGGCATGGATCAGCACCAACAGGTGATGTTGGCGTTCTTCCGCGACGCTCGTTGTGTCGCCAGGCGCCTTGATGGCATCCACGCGCAGGCCTGAACGCTGTGCGTAGGCATAGAGTGCTGGACTGCCCACGACCAAGGAACTGTTGCCTAACCCGGCCTCATCCAGCGCGCACAGCACGTCCACCACCGGCGGCGGCACGAAGCCGGCGCGCACGGCCTTGTTGATGCGCTGGTATGTGTCGACGGTCTCCTTCAGTGTCTTCAGGCGCGACTCGAGCTTGCGCTTGTGGGACACAAAGTCTCCGAACTTGGCTTCTGTCTCGGCGTCGCGGGCACCCAAGTAAGTCTGCTTGCCCGCTTTCTTGTGGATCAGATACTCGTACTGATAGACCTTCTTCCAGTGCATGCTGCCCTCGAACTCTTTGAGGGCTTCCCGAACGCGTTGGAATTCCTTGAACGCCTTGGCAGCGTCCACGGTGTGCCGGGCGGCCGCGTCCGAGACTCGTGGGAGTTCAGTTTGCTCTAACGCCACAGGAAATCAGAAAGAAGGGGTAAATTATTTAAAATCAACGTCTTATGGCCGATTTGGTGTCCTGACTTATCCTAGTTGACCTGGACTTTAGCAGCGCGGTCGAGGGCTCTCTGGAATAGTGCGTTGACTTCCTGGGCGAGCAGGGCGGGCTGCTGCCGTGGCGGCCGGTGATTGAACAGAGGCTGCAGCGGACGTGAACCTGATCGTCGTCGCGGCCGCTGGCACAGGAGAGATCGGCGCGTTCTACCACCTGAAAGACGGTGAATGGGAAGCGATGCACCTGCCCAAGGGTACGGCGCTTCAAGATTCGCTGCGCCTGCGCGCTTGCGCGCCTGAGTCCTGGAAGACGTTCGTCCCAGCCGACATCTACATCGGATCACGCGATCCGCCATCTGGTGTTCCGCGTGGAGCATGGGGAAGCTGCTTGCTGCTCAGGACGTGCGCAGTCGATACCTCATTTGCGGAAGTAGTACGGAGATGAACTCGTCGAAGATCTGATCTCGATGAGTCTCGAAGCGATCCGTCGCAAGAAGCTTCGCCGCAGCCGCGGCTTGATGGCCGGTCATCGATGGCGAGAACGTCTCCCAAGCCGCCAGGAACAGCCAAGCGAAGGGACGACGTCCGTTGCCGCCTCGTTGCAGGGCGGCCTGAAGCACCTCGTAGGGCCATGACAGACCGCTACCAATGGGTCTATCTTGCTGGAATGTCAGCAGGACCGGCAGTACGCCTTTGCGCCCCCAGAAGTCCGCTCCGAGGCTGGGCGCATAGCTGTCCCGCCAGTACCGCGAGCGAGTGAGCCTCAAGCCGGCCTTGAACACCTCGGCCTCCAAGTGTGCCCCACCGCCACCAGCGTGGAACTCGATGACGCTGTCGGCGAAGCGCTGGAGGTCGTTGGCCCAGTCGAGCTGCGATTCATCGCCCTGTTGTTTGAGGTGGCCAAGCTGGAGCGCGTCCCAGTGCCCATGCGCGCGCAATTCGTGCGCAACCGCGTCGGGCGCAATCGAGCAGAAATGGCCACCTCGCACGTTGTCCACGCCCATGCGCATCATGAGTTCCACGGTGGCCTGATCTTCGATGACCTCAGCTGCTCGGTGGGATGTCGCGCCGGTCTTCACCGCGTAGGCTAGACGAACGACAGGATGTAGGGCAGTCCATCCGGCCGCAACGCCATTGATGTGCCGGCGCAGGCGTCGCTCTGTCGTCGTGATGCCCACATAGCGTTTGCCTCGCGCGAGCTCCAGGACGTATAGCCAGATTTGCTGATCGCCTTCCTCAGGCTGCGGCTCCGGATCTGGCTTTGGCGCCGCCAGCATCAGGTATTCCTTGGCTGCATCTTCACTGATCTCCCGGCCAACCAGTCGTGTCTTCCAGCCCTTGGTGAGCGGCCAGTCGCCGCCGAGCAATTCGATATGGCGTCGCGAGAATCCGATGCCCGAGGTCGCCCCTTGCTGGATGAGTTCCAACGTGATCAACATCTCTGATGAGCTTCGGTAGCCGGGTTCTATCGCTATTGGCGGACTTGCTGCACGGCCTGTCTGATGCGGAGGGCAGAGGTGAGGCCGAGGCCCATGTCCAGTGCGAGCTTGAAGAACTCGCTTTCGGCCGATGATCTGTCGAGGCCATGCCGGCGGGTCAGATCCCGCGCAAGCTTGCCGATTGCGGGCGCATCACTTGAAGATACCCAAGCTGGATTGCCCACCCCCTCCTCAAACGCCAGGATGACCGCGTCCGGGAGGTCCGCTCCGAACAGGAAGTAGCGCAGATGCTTCAGGAAATGCGGGTGCGTGTAGATATCGTCCCCGGTGCATGAGTTGCGCTCGAACAGGCCTTTGCGGGATGCCTTGATTCGGCCCGGGTTGTAGTCTGGGTCGTTCCAGTACCGGATGCGCTCCTGCGGAACGGAGTCTCGCGCACTCAGTGAGCGAACCAAGGCGAGGATGGGCTGCTGGTTCGAGAGGTATGCCGCGCGCGCCTCGTCGTGCGATGCGTGGACCGTCCGAAGATCGATCTGCTCCACGAGTCGGCGCTGGTCCGCGGTCAAGTCGATGTGATATTTCTCCACCTGTTTGCTCCTTCCGATGAGCCGGCGCAGTCGTGCACATCCGCAGGTACCACTGGATGCAGCTCAAACGACGATTGCGATCTTGTTCGCGATGACGTTGTACAGGTCGATGTCGAGCTGTTCCGTCCGCAGCGATACCACCAGGCTGTAGTGCGCCGGAAGCGCATAGCGCTCGAGGGCAGGGCGAGTGCGCCACCATCCGGCTGCCGGGTAGACCGCGATGAACCCTCTGCTGGCCAGGTCCGCCGCCGTGCCTTCCCACACGTCCTGGTGGAGCGAGCCCCGATGGCGCTGACGTTCGCCAAGGAGCCAGCCGGCGTCCTTCGGGTTTGCGGCAGCTCCATCGTCCTCCTGCTGGGCCGCAGCGTTGATGCGCGCCACAAAGTCTTCCACCGAGGCGTCGAGAGGACGCTTCATGTCGAACCGCAGCCGGTGCGACGGGTAGTGGAACTTCGAGGCCGCGCCGCGGGCCGAGGGGTTGGGCTCAACGAAGTACGACAGCGTCACGCGCATCTGCACCCTCGCATCCTGCAGCGCTTCCAGCACCTCCTTCGGCCACGGCAGCGCGTGCAGATTCATGTCCCGGCTCACCACGCCCCGGCCCTGTTCCTTGGCGTACGGGTGCACCTGGTCCTCGATCACCAGCGACAGCGAGTTGCCCGCACTCCAAAGCGCCTGGTCGAGGTCAGGCATGCCCCAGCCGCAGTGCCGGATCAGGTTCACGTAGTCTTGCTTGCTGGGTTGTCCGTGTGCCGGCAGGAACATCTGGCGCATTGCTGTCGTCCAATCGGCAGCGTGAACGACCAGCGCACGGACGGTCTCGGGGCGCAGCAGCGGATAGGCCGCCATGATCTGCGCCGCCATGCGGGCGCCGAGAGCCGAAGCTGCACTAGTGGCATTGGTCGTCGTGAACAGCCTCTCGTTCGGCGTGTTGTGCGTCGTGAGGAGGTTCAACGCCGGCACGCCGACGGCACCCATGTTGTCCTTCCCGACATTGCCGCCTTCGAAGACCACATCGGGCTTCAGAGGCCAAGCACTCTCCCAGGTGCGGGATGTCGTCGTGTAGGGGCTGAGGCCGCCGTCTGCAGCGATCGCCATCAGGTTTGCGATCTCGGTGTCAATCTTGCGCGTGCAGGCACCGACCGTCAGCGCGTTCCATGCCTGCCCTGGGTCATGCACCAGGTTGGTCGACAGGCTGTCGGGGTAGGTCATCCACGCATCGTGGTCGCGCGTATTTCCCGATGCTAGAACGAACAGGCGCGGCGTTTCTCCGCCGCCGTCGACGTCAGCGGCGAGTCGGTCCAGCATCGCCGACCATGATGAGGGGCGGCCGCGATCACGATAGTCCGATGCCGTGACCGCCGTCGTGAAGAGCCGCCGACGCGCCGGTTGCGTGATTTCAGGGCGGCTGACAGCTTCAGCGAAAAGATAGGCGTGATGCTTGGCATCCCCGACGTTGGCGCCTTCCTGGGGTACCAGCTTGACCGATTCAAGCCGGTGCGTGACGACGACAGGCGCGGCTTGACCCACAGGTCCCGTCATCTCGCCATAGGTCGCAAGTCCTGCCAGCCCGGTCCCGTGGTTGGCCGTGTCGTCCACACCCCATGCGGGTTCGACCGTGTGCAGGTCGGGTTGATCGAGCAGGGGCGCCAACATCGGATGGCCGCGGTTGACGCCAGAGTCCAGCAGGCAGACATGCGGGGCATCGGCCGCTGGCCACTGGGCATGTGCCAGCAGGTCATCCATCCAGGCCTGCTGCTCTTCCACGCCCATGCCATCGAAGAACTCGGCCGTGTCTTTGGCGCGGCGCAATTCCGCCACGCAGTTCAACAGCATTACGGACTGGCTGAACTGCGCTTGCGAGCCGCGCATCAGCATGACGGTGCGCTCGGGGAAATTGGCTTGATGGGCGCTGACCTCGCACTCCGCCAGCTGAGCGAGCTTCCTGAAGTCGGCCACCGCCGCAGCGCGGTCGTCGCGCACCGGCAGCCAGACCTCCCACCAGAATACTTCCGCAGGATCGGCGGGCAACAGCGCCGGGTCATCGGTCCATAAGGCGCGGAGCTCGGCGCGGCGGATCGCCGCGATGGTGTTGATCAGCGCCTTGTGGTCGAGAGAGCGGTCACCGGCTCCCTTACGGTCGGCCAGATAGTCAGCGAGCTGCGCCTCGAAGTGCGCCAGCTTTCCTTCTGGGACGAACACGTTGGCGAAGGTGACCTAGCCATCCTTGCGCACACTCAGCAGCTCGATGTGCTTCGTGTCGTTGCCAAGGCTCTGAAAGGCGAGCTCGATGTCGGGTTGCCCCTGGAATTCGATCTGCAGGCCCAGGCCGCTTTCCAGGCCTTGGTCGCGTTGGGCCTGCGCCGCTGCAACGGCGGCGGGCACGAGCGCCACGAGTTGCGCCTGCAGCGCTTGCCCATGCGCCTGCCGATCCCTCTCGGGCAGCGGTTTGCGTTGAATTTTCGCGCTGTGTGCCGTGAACGGCACTGCGTCGGAGGTGTTGTGAAGAACAAGGTGAGGGCGTTTATCGGCCTGATCGGGTGGCATCGGTGGAGGACTTCTTGTTCTGTTCGAGTCGTTCGCTCAGCCGGCGCCTTTCCTCAAGCGTCCGTCCAAGCTCCTGTGCCGATACCCGGTCTGCCTCGTGCATGACCGCTTCCTTGATAGCTTCGTCGACGGCTCGACGGATCTCGGCAAAGCTCAGGCCGTCTGCCTTGGCGGCGAGGGCCTTCAAAGATAGAGGTTTAGGCGCGAAGCCGGCCAGGCGGCTGCGGATCAGCTCGCCGGCCTGCTGAGCGGTGGGCAGGTGGTACTCAAGGACGTCGTCGAAGCGCCGGAACAGCGCGTAGTCGAGGATCTCCGGATGGTTCGTAGCCGCAACGATCAGGCTGTGCGACTGGTCGTGCTCGATCATCTGCAGGAAGCTATTCAGCACCCGGCGGATCTCACCGACATCGTGCGCGAGGCCGCGCTGCGAACCTATAGCGTCGAACTCATCGAAGAAGTAGACACCCCGAACCTCATTGATGGCATCGAAGACCTGGCGAAGCTTGGCAGCCGTCTCGCCCATGAACTTGGTGATCAAGGCATCCAGCCGCACCAGGAACAGCGGGACGCCGAGCTCGCCGGCGAGCACGGATGCGGTCATGGTCTTGCCGGTTCCCGGCGGGCCGACAAGCAGCAGCTTCCGGCGGGGGGACAGTCCATGCTCCCGGATGCGCGTGTTCAGACGCTGTTCCTTGAGAATGCGCTGTAGCTGCTCTGCCACGCCAAGATCCAGCACCATGTCCGCGACGCGAGACTTGGGATAGCTTACGTGCAGAAGGTTCGCGAGCTCACCGCGCGGCTTGGCGAGCGGCACCAGGCGACCGGGCTCCGACGTCAAGCCGCGCGATTTGGCGGCATCGATCATGTCGCGGAGCTCTTCCGCCAGCCGGCCATGGCCGACCTTTGCCTCGTGCGCGGCGACCTGCATCGCGACGGAGTAGAACTGTCCGTCATCGCGATTGATGTGCGATTTCACCAGCGCCTTGAGCTGATCAGCGCTCGCCATGATGGACTCCCTTTCCCTCCTGGGGATGTTGTTTCACTTCACCCATGCGCGACCTCGTTCGCAAGCGCTTTGGACGTGGGGCAAGACCACTGCATGCCGAAGCTTGTCTACGACGGACTCATCGATGCCTCCGAGTTCCGTCGGATCCGATGCGACCAGGAACAGAGTCCCTACCGGAACCTGCAGGGCGCCCGCAATCCTCGTGACCGTCGAGAGCGTCGGATCGCGCTTGCCGTTCTCAAGCAGCGACAAATAGGACACGGAGCATTCGGCCCGCGATGCCACGTCGCCCTGAGAGATGCCCTGTCGCAGGCGGAACCAACGAATCGCGCGTCCAACGTCCATTCGATCTCGGGTTTTCAACCCGCCCCTTCAGTCGCGGCTTTCTCGTCGCCGATGTGGCCAATTTTACTCACAGTGAAATCAGATCCCGACCAAGATCGATCAACCACGAATCGCTTCTTCGCCGATCGCCCTAGCCATCCATGAGGGCAGGCTGGCACGCCCCGACGTCAGCGCCTGCCATTCCGAGGGCGGAAGCGTTCGCCGCAAGGCGGCCAGCGATTCGCGCACATGAGACGGTCCCATCCAGGCCAGCGCCCGCACGGCCGCGCCGGCCTGGCCGACGCCCAGAGCCAACATCCAGCGGGGGGCATGTTTGACCGTCACCTCTGAGCGACCCAGCTTCAGCTTGCGGCTGCGCCCCGAGGTCAGGTAGGCCTCGCGAATCGGCATCTGCTGCGTCAGGCCAAGCGCGTTGGCCGCGTTGGCGCCGTGCGGTGTCACCACCTCACCGCTTTGGGCGGCCAGAGACTGCACGACCTTTTCAGGGGCTGGAGCGCGCGTCCCGAACCGGCTTGTCACAGGCGTGACGTAGGTGCCGCGCGCTGCCCGAAGCAACTTGCCTTCCTTGGCAAGTCTCGAGAACGCCTGATCAACCGCGGCTCGGCTCCCGAGGTGCAGAAACTCCTTAGGCGACACCACGCCACCCTCAGGCAGGGATTGGGTGTGCGACAGGATGGAGCGGGGGAGCGTGCTCATGGCTGGATCTCTGAAGTCAGAATTTCATCGGAGTTTCTGACATTTTGCTTTGTCACCGGTCGACTCAAGGCATCGCAGGTTGACGAATCGAGAGTTAGCCGAGTGACACCGCGTTGGACCGTTGGTAGCCGTGCATGCCAGGGTGACACTCCACTGACACTCCATTGAACGATCAAGCAGATCAACTCGTTCGAGCCGCTGGCAGAAACATGAGGAACCTAGGGCGTTGGGAGACCGCTCTGTGAAGGTTGCGATTCCATTTATTCATTCGCGATCACTAACAGTTCCGATCATCGCTGGGTGCTTCACACCATCCCATGCAGTCCTGAATCGCCCCGGCATTCGTGGAGGCCAGTTAGTGTGAGTCAGGCCGGCATGGCTTGACTGGCGAGTTGCCGATGGTAGTTTGCCTCGGCTTCAGCCGGCGGGATGTAGCCGATGGGCTCCAGCAG
>Ga0222424_100245_pt1 | contig 45417 bp, 39 predicted proteins | sample 2B2ome_FD_182468 | JGI IMG/M metagenome (GOLD analysis project Ga0222424, IMG submission 182468) | Enriched microbial communities from leaf-cutter ant dump, University of Wisconsin, Madison, United States - 2B200A (version 2) | ecosystem: Environmental > Terrestrial > Nest > Insects nest > Nest... | reverse complement strand
TCCTTCAGTATTTCCATGGATTCGATGTCATCCGGATTCAGATCACTGATATTGCGCATTTGTCCAACAATTCCATCCACAATGAGCAATGGCGCATCCCCCTCGGGAGCGGTAGAGCTTCCGCCCCTGATAAAGATCTGCGGGTTGGCGCCCGGCTGGCCATCTGATAACTGGATGGATACGCCGGCAACTTTGCCCTGTAACTGTACCAAAGGATTCACACCCGGCGCATTCTTAAACTCCTGGCTGCCTACCTTCGATACCGAAGTGGTCAATGTTGTGCGGGCCTGCCGGCCGTAGGCGATCACCACTACTTCGTTGAGCGGATCCGATCGCGAATCCAGCGTTACCGTAATATGCAGCTCCTTGCCCGGAATTATTTCCCGCTCCTTATAACCGATAGCGCTTATTACCAGCACAGCGGAATGCTGCGGCATTTGGATACTAAAGACTCCGGTGGTATCTGTTATGGTCCCCTGTGAGGTGCCTTTCACCAAAACACTGGCCCCCACCACAGGTTGCAGATCCTCACTTACCACGGTACCGGTTACCACCCGTGATGTTTGGGCATTGAGAACAGCTGATGTCCAAAAACAAAAACTAAAAAAACAGCATAATGCAATCGACTTCATAGCGATAGTTTATATGATCTTAAACTTTTTTATTCGGGATTATTTTCCAGGATCCAGGCAAGGTTGAACTTGTGAAATTCGATGGATTGATTACTGGCTGAACTATGGAGGTTCTCTTTCTGTTCGGTAAGTGCGGCTACACAATAGTCGGCGGTTTTAGCCATCGAAGAATAACCGCCCCGGCCGGCTGTGATATTACCATAATCGCAGGTATTATAGCTAAACAGCGATCGCCGCACGGGCCAGGTGGTACCATCATTATAACTTACCCAGATGCTCATATCGCAACGTTTGTCCGGGGAATTAGGCCCCATATATAAGGTGCGGTGCGGCGCATCCGTATTATACCGCAGCAGGGATCCCTCGCAGCCACCGGAACCCGGGTTGGGTAATGCGCTTAACTGCGCCCACCAGCTCCAGGAACCTCCGATATTGCCCACAGATCTGCGTTTATATGCGGCAGAATCATGAAGCACCTGGCGGGGACGGTCTATGCGCACGAGCCAGCCGCCCTCATGGTTGTTCATTTTTTCCATAATGGTACTTTCGTTCCCGCCCCAGTTTATGCGGCTGTACTTCCAGGTGGCGCCATGATCATCGCTGTAAATATTCCGGTCAAGCGCGGGAATGATCAGCCGGCCGGGGTGATCCGATTGGGTTTGGATGCCAATACCGGGTCCCACACAGTCCCATTTAAAGGTTGAGGGCGTTAGCGCAGCTGTACTGTCGGCCGGGGCCGCCCAGGAGGCGCCATTGTTATCACTATAAGTGATCCGTACGCGGCGGCTTCCCCAATAATTCATTTGTGCCTGGGAAGTGAAGGAACCATCGTTCCACGACATAAACAACCACACCCTTCCGGTGGTTGCATCATAAACCGCCGTGGGGTTACCCCAGGTATCGGTACCCTGGCCCTGTACCACCTGTAAGGCGCCCCAGGTTTCGCCGTTATCAGAAGAGCGCTTGCAAACCAGGTCAATATCCCCGAAATCGGAATTATTGTTTTTCCGGCCTTCGGCAAAAGCGATCAGCATTCCATTTCCCGCCCGTATGATGGAGGGGATACGGAAACTATGATACCCGCCCTCGTTACCTCCGTTAAAGATCACTTTTGGCAGCATCCGGTAGGGCGTTGCCGCTGCCGCAGCCAGGGCCATCGTAGTGCCGGATAACGATGCGGTTCCCGTATCCGGGGCCATGTCCCCTGCGGCTTTTATACAGCCGCCGGAAAATAACGGCAGCGCCAGCAGCAATAGCCAGTAGTGTGTAACTATTATTTTTTTCATGTGCAAATCGTTTTAGTAGTTATGTTCTACATAACAAACATACAACATAACTATTTAACAGCAAAATATTCGATCAAAAAAGGGCGTATGAAGCGGGCGGGGTATCGTTTCCACGCCCAAATGCGGTGAGCGGCGCCGGATTAGCGATGCGCTTTGAGCCGGTCGTAATGCGGTTGCAGGTGTGCCAGCATTCCTTTTTTGAATGCCTCTTTATCGCCTTTACGCAAAAGTTTTACCAGGTCTTTATGCGAAACTTTTCCGGACACCTGTTTTTCCTTCTCCAGTTTTACCACATACCCGAAGATGGGTAATAACAAGCGTTGAAAATTCTTCAGCGTTTCATTCCCGGTCATTTCATAGAGTTTGCCATGAAAGGCGATCTCATTATTGATGCGGAAAAAATCGCCCCTGGTTTCATTGGCGGCAATGGCTTCCAGTTCGGCTATATCTTCTTCGGTTTTACGGATAAACAACAGGTCGGCAATACCTACTTCCAATGCCAGGCGCAGTTCAAACAGGTCCTGCAGCGTAGCCGTATCCATAATGGTAGGGTTCAGCACTTTTTCAAAAGTGCCCACAATATCCGGGTTGGAGATGACCATGCCTACTTTTTTCTTCGACTCTATAATGCCCAGCATCTTAAAACGGCTCAGTGCTTCCCGTACCACATTCCGGCTTACGCCCAATGCTGCAGCCAGCTCCAGCTCGGTGGGGAGTGCATCGCCGGGCTTAAAGGCTTGTTTTGCAAAATAATCACGCAGACTCAACTCTACCTGCTCTGCCATCGATTTGGCCCCGATCGGCTTAATGCCTGTTACCATAGAATGGATTGGGTTTTGTACTACAATTGAACAAAATTAATCTTTTAGCGGAAACCGGGATCTTTTTTTTGATGCTGCATGTCCTGCAGATCACGACGGCCATCATGGATCCGGTCCGCCGGCTAAAGAATAATAACGGAGCGGCGTTGCCGCACGCAGTCCGTATACCCCTCAAAGTAAGCAGGAATACTGTCCTCCGGCCCGTTCTTCAATCGGTTGCCTACCTGGTAGCAAGCCAGTATTCCGGTTTCAAAATCCGGTTGGCCGGTAACGAGGATCGGCTGGTTCAGTTTCTGGTACCAGTAGTAGGAGCCTCCCATCTTTTTGCGGGCCACCTCAAAAAGATAGGCACCCGCTCCTTCAACAATTTTTTGCTGCTGCGCCGGGCTCATTTCCCCGTAAAAGCCGCTGGCATCCTGGAGCAGGTCCTCCAGCACCTCCAGGCTGCCGACCGAATAATCCAAACCGGGATACCGGGGCGCATATTTCTGAAGAAAGGATGCGGCCTGTATCTCAAGCTCTTTGTCGAGCCCCGCTGAACCACTCCGTTCAGGTGCTTTATTTGCAGGATCTTTTTTATTTGTGCCATTAAAAAAATCAAAAAAACGCATAGGTCAAAGTTTATATCCGGGCTGGTTAAAACAGGAACTAAAAGTAGCTCTTTAATTCTAGAAAACTGTTTCCGGGAACAGGGCGGATGCATAAATCTTTTTGAAACCCGGTTACCCCTGTGGCGTTACCGGCGTGCAGATCCCCGTTCCGGGCACCTGTTTGCACTTTTTTTTAAAAACCAGGCACCAAAAAACCAGTGTTATTGTAGCTAAATTATTGATACCCAACAGTACCCCGGGGTAACGCTGCATCCGGTTATTAAACACCGCGGAAACGATTCTGCCAATACGATAATGTGGTTTTAAAGATGCGCTTTTTTAATTAAAAAATATCAATATAAATAGCAATATTGTTTGATTTTTTCAATTTTTTTATCGATTCGGCTGGCTATTGTCTAAATAAGCAGATTTTTTATTAATTTACACAGCTCGATTGCCCACTCTGTATTGAAAAGCCAAACTTATTTATTAAAAATCGTTATTTAAAAAAATGACAGAAAAAAAAGGATTATACGACCCTTCGTTTGAACGTGATGCGTGTGGGATCGGTTTTGTTGCCAATATAAAGGGCAATAAAAATCACCAGACCATTTCAGATGCCCTTACGGTTTTGGAAAACATGGATCACAGGGGTGCCTGTGGTTTCGAGCCCAACACAGGCGACGGCGCCGGCATTATGATTCAGATCCCTCATGAGCTTTTTTATGACGAATGTCTACAGATGGGTATTTCGCTTCCGGCTGTTGAAGAATATGCAGTTGGAATGATCTTCTTTCCGAAGGAAGTAAAAGCGCGGGAAGAGTGCCGCGATATTTTTACACGTGCTGCTGAAAAGATGCACATGAAAGTGATCCGCTGGCGTAATGTACCGGTAGATACCGAAGGCATTGGTTCTTCCGCACTTTCAGTAGAACCGGATATTGAGCAGGTGTTCCTTCAACGGCCCGACAATATCAAAACCGCCGAAGAGTTTGAGCGCAAATTATTTGTACTGCGTAAATACGCTACGCACCTGACCACCAACGCGGTAAAAAAAGACCCGATCGGTTTTTATATCAGCTCCCTGTCCTGCCGTACGGTTATCTATAAGGGACAGTTCACCAGCTTTCAGGTGCGCACCTACTATAAAGATCTTACAGATAACCGGACCGTAAGTGCTTTTGGACTGGTACACTCCCGTTTTGCTACCAATACCTTTCCCTCCTGGCGCCTGGCCCAGCCGTTCCGCTTTATTGCGCACAACGGGGAGATCAATACGCTGCAGGGCAACCTGAACTGGCTGCGCTCCAGCGAAAACAGTTTTGAATCGCCCCTGTTTACCCGGGAAGAAATGGACATGCTGGTGCCCATTGTAAGCAATGACCAGAGTGACTCTGCCTGCCTGGACAATATGATCGAGCTGCTGGCGCTGACCGGCCGCTCCCTGCCGCATGTAATGATGATGCTGATCCCCGAAGCCTGGGACGGCAATGAAGATATGGACCCCATCAAGAAGGCCTTTTACGAATTCCACGCCTGCCTGATGGAGCCCTGGGATGGCCCGGCATCGATCTCCTTTACCGATGGTAAGATCATCGGCGCTACGCTGGACCGGAACGGGCTGCGCCCGTCCCGCTATTGCGTTACCAGCGACGGACGGGTGATCATGGCTTCTGAAACGGGGGCATTACCCGTAGACCAGAGCCTGGTGATTGAAAAAGGCCGTCTGCAGCCGGGCAAAATGTTTGTGGTGGATATGGAACAGGGCCGCATCATCAGCGACGAGGAACTGAAAAAAGAGATCTGCTCACAAAAGCCTTACGGCGACTGGCTGAACAAACATAAGATCCGCCTGAATGAGCTGCCCGAACCAAGGGTGATGTTCACCAACCTAAGCGAAGACCAGATCTTCCGGTACCAGAAATCCTTTGGTTATACTTCGGAAGACGTTGAAAATATCATTACCCCCATGGCCATTACCGGCAAAGAGCCAATCGGCGCCATGGGTGTAGACACCCCGCTGGCGATATTGAGCGATCAGCCGCAGCATTTAAGCTCTTACTTTAAGCAATTATTTGCACAGGTAACCAATCCGCCCATCGATCCCATCCGGGAGCGTATGGTCATGTCCCTGGCTACTTTTGTGGGGGATAACGGCAGCCTCCTGATCGAGGATGAAATGGATTGCCACGTGGTGGCCTTAAAGCAGCCCGTGCTTACCAATTTTGAGCTGGAAACCCTGCGCAGCATTGATACCGGCACTTTCCAGGCCAAAACGCTTCAGTGCTATTTCCGGGCCGACGGAAAGCCCGGTTCCCTGGGAAAAGGGCTGGACCGGATCTGCGCGTATGCAGAAGATGCGGTGAATGATGGTTTTGAGGTACTGGTACTCCAGGACCGTGCCATCGACAGCCAGCATGCCCCCATCCCTTCCCTGCTGGCCATATCCGCGGTGCATCATCACCTGATCCGGAAAGGATTGCGCGGAAAAGTGGGCATTGTTGTAGAAGCCGGCGATGTTTGGGAAGTGCATCATTTCGCCTGCCTGCTGGGATTTGGTGCTACCGCTATTAACCCCTACCTGGCTTTTTCTACCATCCACAATCTGAAAGAGACCGGGAAGATCAAAACAGCACTTTCTACAGAAGAGCTTTATAAAAACTATATAAAAGCCATAAGTGACGGGTTGCTGAAAGTGTTCTCTAAAATGGGGATCTCTACCCTGCAATCTTACCAGGGCGCCCAGATCTTTGAGATCATCGGTCTGAACCAGGCCGTGGTACGGAAATACTTTACCGGAACCACCTCCCGCATCGAGGGAATGGGGCTGGATGAAATAGCAAGGGAAGCACTGACCAAGCACCATTTTGGCTTTAGCCAGAAACCCAGCCCGGTAGATCAGTTGCCCACAGGCGGCTTCTATCAATGGAAACGGAAAGGAGAAGCACACCTGTTTAATCCGCAAACCATCCACCTGTTGCAGTATTCAACAAAAATGAATGACTACAACATCTTTAAAAAATATACAAAGCTCGTAAACGATCAAACCACAAAGGCGATCACGCTAAGAGGTTTGCTCGATTTCAGGCGCAGCCGCAAACCCATCGCTATTGATGAGGTAGAGCCCGCCGAAAATATTTACAAACGCTTTGCCACCGGCGCTATGAGCTTTGGCTCTATCAGCTGGGAAGCACATACCACACTGGCCATTGCTATGAACCGCCTGGGTGGTAAAAGCAATACCGGTGAAGGTGGTGAAGATGAGGCACGCTATACCCGCCTGGAAAACGGCGACAGCATGCGCAGTGCCATTAAACAGGTGGCCAGTGCACGCTTTGGCGTAACCAGTCTTTACCTGACCGAAGCCGATGAGTTGCAGATCAAAATGGCGCAGGGCGCAAAACCGGGTGAAGGCGGACAGCTGCCGGGCGATAAAGTGGATGACTGGATCGGCAAGACGCGTCATGCCACACCGGGTGTAGGTTTGATCTCCCCGCCCCCGCACCACGATATCTATTCTATTGAAGATCTGGCACAGCTGATCTTTGATCTGAAAAATGCCAACCGCCATGCGCGCATCAACGTAAAACTGGTGAGCAAGGCAGGTGTAGGTACCATTGCCGCCGGGGTTACCAAGGCCAAGGCCGATGTAGTGCTCATTGCGGGCCATGACGGCGGAACCGGAGCCTCCCCCATCAGCTCCATCCGTCATGCCGGACTGCCCTGGGAACTGGGCGTAGCAGAAGCGCAGCAAACACTGGTTAAGAATAAATTAAGAAGCCGTGTAGTATTGCAAACCGATGGTCAGATGCGTACCGGCCGTGATATTGTTATTGCCGCCATGCTGGGTGCGGAAGAGTGGGGTGTAGCTACTGCTGCGCTGATCGTGGAAGGGTGTATCATGATGCGGAAATGTCATCTGAATACCTGCCCTGTTGGTGTGGCCACGCAGGATCCGGAACTGAGAAAGCGTTTTACCGGCAATCCCGATCACGTCGTTAATTTCTTCAAATTCCTGACAGAAGATATGCGGGAGGTAATGGCCGAACTGGGCTACCGGACCGTAGAGGAAATGATCGGCCAGTCGAACGACCTGAAAGTACGGGAAGGCATCACCCACTGGAAATATAAAAACCTGGATCTGTCGCCCATTCTTTACCGCCAGCAGGAAGAAGCAGGCTTTGGACTTTACAATTCCGAAGAACAGGATCACGGTATCAAATCCGTGCTGGACTGGAAGTTTGTAGAAGCGGCAAAACCCGCTATTGAGAGCGGAACCGCTATAAAAGCAACGTTTGATATTGTAAATACCGACCGTGCGGCCGGAACGATCCTTTCGCATGAGATCACTAAAAAATACCGTTCGGAAGGATTGCCGGAAGATACCGTACATCTGAAGCTGAAAGGAACCGCAGGCCAGAGCTTTGGAGCCTTTTGTAACAAGGGCATTACCCTGGAGCTGGAAGGCGACGCCAATGATTATTTTGGTAAAGGATTGAGCGGTGCCAAGCTGATCACCTACCCCGACGCCAAAGCCGGCTTTGTAGCGGAAGAGAACAGCATCATCGGTAACGTGGCCTTTTACGGTGCTACCAGCGGTGAAGGTTTTATCCGCGGTAAAGCTGGTGAGCGTTTTGCCGTGCGCAACTCCGGAGCCACTGTTGTAGTGGAAGGTGTTGGTGATCATGGTTGCGAATACATGACCGGCGGAAGAGCCGTTATCCTGGGTAACACCGGCCGGAACTTTGCGGCGGGTATGAGCGGCGGTATCGCATATGTATATGATGCCAGTCAGAAATTCACCGACAATTGCAATAAAGAAATGGTGGAACTGGATCCGGTAAACGATGCAGACGCACAATTCCTGAACCAGTATATCACCAAACACTACCAGTATACCAACAGCCCGGTGGCCAAGTTCATCCTGGATGATTTTGAAAACCAGCTGAAGAACTTTGTAAAAGTGTTCCCTTCGGAATACAAGAAAGTATTACTGGCAAAAGAAGAACAAAAACAATTGGCGTAAATCAGCAATTAGCAATCAGAAATTAGAAATTAGACAATGGGTAAACCAACAGGATTTTTAGAGTTTGCAAGATCAACTCCCCAAAAGAAAGCAGTAGAAGAGCGTGTTCAGCATTATAAAGAGTTCGTAGAATTATTTCCGGAAGATCAATTGAATAACCAGGCCGCAAGATGTATGGATTGTGGTGTTCCTTTTTGTCACAGCGGTTGTCCGCTGGGCAATGTGATTCCCGAATTCAATGATGCCGTTTACCGCAAGGAGTATAAAGAGGCCTACGACATTCTCACTTCTACCAATAACTTCCCCGAATTTACAGGAAGGATCTGTCCCGCACCCTGCGAATCCGCCTGCGTGCTGGGCATCAATCAGCCCCCGGTGGCCATCGAAGAGATCGAAAAACATATTATCGAGATCGCCTTTGAGCGGGGCTTTGTTTCCAAAAAAGGGCCCAATATCCGCACCGGTAAAAAAGTAGCGGTAATAGGCAGCGGGCCTTCGGGCCTGGCAGCGGCAGCACAGCTCAACTATGCCGGTCATACCGTAACCGTTTTTGAGCGGGACGAAAAACCCGGCGGACTGCTCCGCTACGGGATTCCCGATTTCAAGCTCGAGAAATGGGTAGTAGACCGCCGCATTGAAGTGATGCAGGAAGAGGGTGTGGAATTCCGGTGTCATGCCAATGTAGGACAGAACATCAGTGTCCATGACCTGCTGCGGAGCTATGACGCCGTAGTATTATGCGGAGGCAGCACGGTTCCGCGCAACCTGCCCATCCCCGGAAGGGAACTGAACGGGGTTCATTTTGCGATGGATTTCCTGAAACAAAATAATAAGCGGGTGGATGGAAAGGACTTCCTGGCGCATAAAGACATTGAAAGCAACATTTTAACCGAAGCCGTACTGGCTACCGGTAAAAATGTGGTAGTCATTGGCGGAGGTGATACCGGAAGCGACTGTGTTGGTACCAGCAACCGGCATAAGGCCACATCTGTAACACAGTTTGAGTTACTGCCCATGCCGCCAAAAGAACGGACAGAGGCAATGCCCTGGCCTTCTTACCCCATGCTGTTAAAGACCACTACCAGCCACGAAGAAGGCGCCAACCGGCACTGGTCTATTGCCACCAAGGAATTCAGGGGCGATGAAAACGGCAACCTGAAATCGCTTGTAGTGGTTGACCTGGAATGGAAGACCCCCGAGCCCGGGAAGCCTGCACAGTTTACGGAAGTTCCCGGTTCTGAACGGGAGATGCCCTGCGAGCTGGCGTTGCTGGCAATGGGCTTTGTACATCCGCAGCACAAAGGCCTGCTGGAAGAGCTGGATGTAGAACTGGACAACAGAGGCAATGTAAAAGCCTCCGAACAGGCCTACAAAACCAATATCCCCAAAGTGTTCACCGCCGGGGATATGCGCAGAGGCCAGAGCCTTGTGGTATGGGCCATCAGCGAGGGCCGCGAATGCGCCCGGCAAGTGGATGAGTTCCTCATGGGGCATTCCATACTGGAAGCAAAAGAGCAATCGGTACTGATGTCCTTCGAGTAAAAGAACCGGACCATATTTAAAAGATCAGTAAGCTGTCTCAATAACTGAGGCAGCTTTTTTTATGCCACAGAGGCGCTGAAACGCAGAATTCAGCGCTTATTCTGAAACCACAACATACCCACTTCGGTTTTCCCGTTTTTTCTCTCCCTGTGTCAGCCACTGTTCCCAACGCCTGGAATGCAAAAGGCCCGGAGACCCCGGATCAAAACAGATGAGGGGCCGGGCTGTGGGGCTTTTGTCGGAGCGAAGTTCAAAAACCCGGTGTTTCCGGCTTCAATGGTAACAGATACCATAGACGGAAATAAAAAACACAGGGTCTCTGTGGCCAAAAATAGCGTCAGATACAAAAGAGCGCTTCCTCAAAAACCGGAATCGCCTGTTTTGTGAAAAACCAGTTTGTAAAATTCCCCAAATTTCACAACTCAACTTTTCACAATTCTGTGTATTTCCGGTTTGCAAATTTTCATTTTTACACAAACCGTTTTTTTACAATAGCACTCAACCGGCATTTTTTGAGATGATGGAGCAACTTCGGACTAATTATGCAGGCTGTCCGTTATCCGAACTGCTGCCAGGCCCTGATACAGATCAAAGGAGATCAAACGATTTCAGCACTCCGGCGTGCCCTTAATACAAAAAACCCCTCCCAAACGGGAAGGGTTTATATTTGTTATAGCAAAAAGTTACTATTTTTTGCGAAGATTCGGATGCGGAGGAGCAACTGTGTTCGGTCCGTCTTCACCCGGTGCAGCTGCACGGATGTCTACGGTATTGCAATCTCCACCTTCCTGACCAGAAGAGAAGATGAAACGGTCTCCGCTGATACCTTCTTTTTCCTGTAAGTGAGTGATCACTTTATTTACGTGATCCCAGCTCAACTGCTGTTGGCGTTTTGTAGCAGCGCAATAGCCAACTACAACCACTTTACAATTCGGGTTTGCTCTCAGTTTAGAAGCTACAGTAGCTAAAGAAGCAGTAGCATCAGAAGAAAGCGTGTTAGAATTTGCTTTGAAACTTACGCTCGGTAAAGCACCCAGTAATGTAGCGCAATCATCAACTTTTTGAGTTACGCAACCTTCCGGACAAGGACATTTACCAACTCCATCAGCATCAACCGGCTGGCAATAAGTAGGAGTGATCAGTTCTTTATCTTTACAATCAGGAACGCCATCACCATCTGTATCGCGGCTTACACCGTGTGTATCAACCGGGCAACCAGCAGGAGTTTGCTCTTGGTCAAACTGATCTGTAACGCCGTCTCCATCAGAATCAGGAAGAACGATCTCAGGTACGCGACGCAGTTCGCCGTAAGCATAGTTCAGCGGGTTCAGCCAGTAAAGGGGCTCAACTCTTCTGGATTTGTTACCCAGGTTAAAGTTCAGACCAACAGTCAGGTAGTTGAAGAAATCTTTATCAGGGCTCAGAGAAGGCTGTTCTGCCCAACGCTGACCGTCTAACAGATCAGAAGCGTGCATATTGTAGATCACACGATCTTCAATAGCCAGGTTTACGCGGGGAGACAGTCTGAAAGCGATACCAGCACCTGCAGTAGCAGAAGGTGTGATATAACCGGCAAACATTTTGCTCCATTTTACGCTTTCATCTCTTTCAGCAGGAGATTCGTAAGAATCATCCAACATATCTTTAGCTGCCTTTGTGGCATCCTTGCGGCTTGTGTTGTCCTGAGTTCCCGGTGCAGGGAAAGTATACTTGCTGGAACCGTTCAGGGCATTCACCGATGTATGGAACGTATTTACACCAACACCAGCCAGCGCATAGATAGTGGCACCAGTCTGTGCCTTATAGAAACGGATGTTTCCGAGATTGAACAACGCCTGCAAAGACAGATCCTGAGATTTTGTTTTGTAGTTGTAATTTACCAGGTCTCCGCCGTAGCCAGCTGCGATCCAAGGGTTGTCTGCCGGAGCTTTTGCATAACCGCTAGAAGGCCTCCAGTTCAGCCCCTGGGCTACACCATAAACATACTCCAGTCTTAATGACATTACGTGACCTAAAGATTTGCGGATATGACCACCAAATCCAAAGGAATTTCCCATACGGGCATTAACGTCACCATTTACAGTGAACGACCCACCTTTAATACCGAGTTCCCACATGTCTTTCGGTTTAGCGGGATAATCGCTTGTACCAACCATAAAATCATTATGCTGTTGCAGTCTTTTGCCAGAATAATAATTAGAGTCAGTAACAGAATAAGTACCGTACAGCGGATGAGGCGCTGTGTACGGATGCGAAGGGCTTACTTGGGCAAACCCTGTAGACGCAATCAGGCAGCCTAGACCTGCCAATAATGTGTACTTTTTGCTTGTCATAACTAAGGATTAAGATTTAAAAACGATTTCCTAAAATGAATAGCAAATTTAGAGCCATTTCTTAAATAAACAAATTTTTAACCAAAAAAAATAATAAATTTTTAGCGCTTTCTTGTTTATTTTCAATTAAAAATGAGTGCTTTAAATCATGCTAATTTGACGGATTTAGCCTTATTTTGCCCATAATTTATGCATTGACAATGAAGCTTCCTACCCCCCTTATAAAAGTTGAATTAGAGAACTTCGAACAGCGGTTTAACGCAGCGGTAAAAAGCAATACCCCGCTTTTGGACCGCATAATGCGCTATATTGTTAAACGGAAAGGTAAACAATTGCGCCCCATGTTTGTTTTCCTCTCTGCCCGGGTATTTGGCCCTACCACGGAAGCCACTTATCGTGCCGCCTCCCTGGTGGAGATCCTGCATACCGGCTCCCTGGTACACGACGATGTTGTGGACGATTCCTTTGAACGGAGGGGCTTTTTCTCGACCTACGCCCTTTGGAAAAACAAAGCATCCGTTCTTGTTGGCGATTATCTTTTTGCCACCGGGCTGCTGCTTTCGCTGGAGCACGGGGACTACCGCATGCTCAGGATCATGTCGGATGCCATCCAGAAAATGGCCGAAGGGGAACTGCTGCAGCTGGAAAAAGCGCGCTCGCTGAACCTGAAAGAAAGTATTTACTATGAGATCATAAAGAACAAAACAGCCTCCCTCCTGGCCTCTGCCTGCAGCGCAGGAGCCTGGTCCGTAACTGAAAATGAAGAAGCTACGGAAAAAGCACGCCTTTTTGGTGAAAAAACGGGGATCGCTTTCCAGATCAAGGATGATCTTTTTGACTATGCCAGCGAAGATGTGGGAAAGCCTACGGGCAATGATATCAAGGAGAAGAAAATGACGCTTCCCCTGATCTACACGCTTAACAACACGGACAAAGCTACCCGGCAAAAAATCATTAATATTGTAAAAAATAATAATAACGACCGGCAAAAGGTGCAATGGGTACTGAATGTGGTAAAAGAAACCGGCGGAATCCGTTATGCCCAGGAAAAGATGTACGCCTACAAGAATGAAGCGTTGGAGATCCTGGCCTCCTGTCCCGACAATGAATACCGGCAGGGTCTGGTTGATCTTGTCAATTATGTGACCGAAAGAAAATACTAACCTCCGGGGGCCGGTCTTCTTCCCCCCACCCACCACCATGAATAAACGATGGAACATACTGCAACCAAACAGTGATGAAGTCACAGCACTACATAATGAACTGAATATCAATACTGTGCTTTGCAAAATCCTGGTGCAGCGCGGTATTGGCACTTTTAACAAAGCGAAGGATTTTTTTCGCCCGCAAATCAGCCAGCTCCACAGTCCCTGGCTTATGAAAGATATGGAGAAGGCCGTGGAGCGGATCCTGATGGCGTTCCGGAACCACGAAAAGATCCTGGTGTTCGGCGATTATGATGTAGATGGTACCACCTCGGTAGCCATGATGTACCGTTTTTTAAAAACGCAGCATGAACAAGTGGATTTTTATATCCCGCACCGGTACAGGGAAGGATATGGAGTCAGCAAGGCGGGTATTGATTTTGCAAAGGAGCACGGCTTCTCACTTATTGTGACCCTCGATTGCGGGATCAAATCGGTAGACCTTGTTGCATATGCCAATACCCTGCAGATCGATTTTGTGATCTGCGACCATCACATGCCGGATGCAGTGATACCGGACGCAGTGGCGATATTGAACCCCAAGCAGCTCGATTGCCGTTATCCCTACAAAGAACTTTGTGGTTGCGGTGTGGGCTATAAGCTGATCACGGCCCTTTGTGAAAAGCTGGGTTTACCGGATACCTTCCCCGGTCAGTATCTGGACCTGGTTGCCACCGCCATTGCCGCGGACATTGTACCCATTACCGGCGAAAACAGGATCCTGGCCTTTTACGGATTGCAACGGGTTAACGAGGACCCCAATCCCGGCATCAGGGCACTGGCATTCCTGAGCAATACGCCCTTCCCTTTGCACATACATAACCTGGTTTTCATGATCGCTCCCCGGGTGAATGCAGCAGGAAGGATGGATGATGCCCGGAAAGCGGTTCAGCTTTTTGTGGCGCCGTCCTACGAGGAAGCGCTTACTTACGCAGAATTACTGCATAGCGATAACAGCGACCGCAAGGAGGCTGATGCCAGCATTACGGAAGAGGCCCTGGAGCTCATTTTTCAGAACACCGCCTGGAGTGCCCGGAAAACAACGGTTGTTTATCAGCCGCACTGGCATAAAGGAGTTGTTGGCATTGTAGCCTCCCGGCTGATCGAACATCATTACCGCCCCACGGTGGTATTAACAGAGAACGGCGACTATGCTACCGGCAGCGCCCGCAGCATACCGGGGTTCAATTTATACGAAGCGATCCATGCATGCAGGGAGTACCTGATTGGTTATGGAGGACACTTTGCCGCAGCCGGACTTACGTTGAGCAAGGAAAATATAGAACGGTTCCGCGAAAAATTTGAGCAGGTGGTGGCCGCCAGCATTTCCGAAGAACTGTTAACACCCGAGATCCTGATCGATGCAGAAATCACATTTGCTGACATTACCCCGGCCCTTTATAATATTATCCGGCAAATGGAACCTTTTGGGCCCGGAAATATGACCCCGGTCTTTATTGTGCGCAATGTGACCGACACGGGCTTCAGCCGGATCGTGAAAGAACAGCATCTCCGGTTTGTGGTACAACAGCAAGGCCATCAGTTAACAGGGATCGGGTTTAACATGGCCGCAAAATTTTCCATTGTATCCGAAGGCCGGCCATTTGACCTGGTGTTCAAAATAGATGAAAATGAATGGCAAGGCAAGAAAAGTTTACAATTACGGGTAGAAGATGTGCGGGCTTCGGATGATACCCGGTCCTGACGCACGGCTTTTATTCATACAAAAACCCTTATTAGTTTTTTAGTGAAATTGATGATATGGCAAGATCTGAACGTCTTAAAATAGGAAAGGGACAGATCAGTGGTTATAGCTCCATATTCCTTGCAATACTTGCATTGGGAGGAATGCTCTGCTTCCGTTATCCTGAAAAGCTCACCACACCCGAATTCAGAGCGGTATATACCGGGGAAAGCATGGCCACCCTGATCACAGCAGTGGTTATCGGTTCTTTTTTCTTTGCGCTTTTAAGCCTGATCTTAAGTAAAAAGCTAAGGTGGGCGCTTATTGGCTCGGCCCTGTCTGGGGCAGCGGTATTACTGGGCGCTTTCGGAATGGAAGGCCGGGCTGTTGAAAAATCCAGCTGGCATTTCGGATTGGACTGGATGCTGCTGGACCTGCTGCTGATGACCGTCATTTTTATTCCCCTGGAACTATTTTTCCCCAAACGCAGGAATCAGTCCAAGTTTCATGAAGAGTGGCGTACTGATCTGGTCTATTTTGTGATCAGCCATTTATTTATCCAGTTTTTTGGCGTCATTACACAGAAGCCGGCCCTTTTATTCTTTGGATGGATCGGTTTAGACAAAATACATGTATGGGTGGCCAACCTGCCTTTTGTTGCGGGGCTGTTCCTGGCTTTTTTTACCACCGACCTGTTCCAGTACTGGGCACACCGGATCTTTCACAATCACGTGTACCTGTGGCGGTTTCACTCGGTGCATCATTCCACGCAACATATGGACTGGCTTGCCGGCAGCCGCACCCATTTTGTTGACATTTTTTTTACACGTGCAATGACCTTTATTCCGCTTTATATTCTGGGCTTTTCACAGCCTGTATTTAATACCTATATTATTTTCATTGCCGTACATGCAGTGCTGATCCATTCCAATACAAGGGTCAATTTTGGTCTGCTTAAATACATCTTTACCACCCCGCAGTATCATCACTGGCATCATTGTGAAGATCCCGGGTATTATGGAAAGAATTTCGCCTCCATTTTTCCGCTGATCGACTGGCTCTTTGGCACGTACTATTTACCGGCAAATGAATGGCCCGCAGGCACGGGCGTGCGTGAAGCAGAATATCCTAAAGGGTTCTTGAAACAAAGTATTTATCCCTTCTCCAAGAGCCCTTTTGATAAAAACCTGAATATGAGTGAGCAGAGCGACCGGTAGGCTGTTCAATCATCCAGTCTTATGACTGCTCCTGCTATAGCAATTACAAGATCCGGCTGACTCACCTGCCTATAAAAACTGTTTGAGCCATTCTTTTGCTTCCTTATCATTGGTAAAACTTTTTACCGGTATAGGCGATGGTTTTAATTTGAACACAATGTTCATGATTAGCAATGCCAGTCCCGGCTCCGAAATCATGGCCATGGCCTTATAATTTGCCGGCAGCATTTCAGCAGAAAGCTTCCGGGTGGCCTTATCCGGAACGGGCGATTTTACAAGGTAGATCAGCAGCGGCACCCTGTTTCCCCCGGTTAAATCCCTTACCAGCGCCACGTTACCCGAAATATTTTCCACGGTGCGCTTTACCGGTTTCGAAAGCGACACCAATATCCCGTCCTCAAACCAATAAGTGGCTATTTCACCATCAAAAACAGGCCGGTCCGAAGGGATATTGACTTTTTGCATTTTTTATAAAATTAAGATGCTGTAAAAATACAACGCTCTTCGACACTTTTCAGTCTCAAAGACATTCTTGTTGTACTTTTAGAAAACCCTATGCCATGAGCTATGAATGCGCCGATGGCTACAAGATCCGGATCAGGAAGCCACTCATTTTCTAACTTTTACCATTACAGGGTGGATTGATATTTTCACCAGGCAGCGTTACCGCGATATGATGCTGGAAAGCATGCAATTTTGCAGAGCAAATAAGGGGTTACAGGCAGGGGCGTATGTTATTATGTCGAACCACCTGCATCTTATCTGGACCGCCCGGGAAAATAATTTAAGCGATATTATACGGGATCTCAAAACATACAGGAGCAAATCCATTACCCGTGCTATTGAAGAAGAACCGGAAAGCCGCCGGGATTGGTTGTTATATATGTTTGGCTTTTATGCCAAACGCACCAATGCGAATGATTATTTTAAAGTTTGGACAGGGAACAATCATCCCGAAGTGATCTTTTCAGCATCTTTTTTACATTGCAAACTGAATTACATTCATCAAAACCCGGTAAAAGCAGGACTGGTTGCCGAAGCGGCTCATTATCTTTATAGCAGTGCTGTGGATTACGAAGGGAAGAAAGGGTTAATGGCAATTGATTTATTATTTTAGCGCTGTTCGAAACTTTAAGTTTCGAACAGCACAACTAATTCATATTCAATGCTGAATGGCTGCCCTGCTTAGCCGGAAATCCTTTGCAGCGCGCAGAAAACAGGGAGGGAGCAAAGATTGCAGGCGGGCAGGGAACCCCGGCCGATAGCAGTACAGCAGCCCACGGCCCCTAAATAAACCGCCGGTAATGCCGCCGCCCGTGATCTTAATTTAGAAAATCCCTATCTTTGCAGCCCCTTAGGGCAACCTGAGGTTTATTTATTTATTTTTTTAAAAACAAATTGGGTAATGAACAATTATGAATTGATGGTGATTTTTACCCCGGTTTTAAGCGAAGATGAGTTTAAAGCTGCTCAGAAAAAGTTTGCCGGTCTGGTAACTGAAGCAGGTGGCTCTATCGTACACGAAAATCCCTGGGGACTGAAATCACTGGCGTATCCGATCCAGAAAAAAACCACTGGTTTATACTGGGTTCTGGAATACACTGCGCCATCCGACTTCAATGAGAAGCTGAAAATACAGCTTCTGCGTGACGAGTCTGTACTCCGTCACCTCTGCACTAAACTCGATAAATTCGCCGTTGAGTATAATGCAAAAAAGAACAGTGGCGTTAAAACAGGAACCGAAAAAGCAGTGGAGGCTTAAGTTATGGCAAAGAATGAAATCAAATATCTGACCGCCATTAAAACCGACAAACGTGTTAAGAAGTTTTGTCGCTTTAAGAAATATGGCATCCGCTACGTAGACTACAAAGATGTAGAGTTCCTGAAAAAATTCCTGAACGAGCAGGGTAAATTACTGCCCCGCCGCTTAACCGGAAACAGCCTGAAATTTCAGCGCCGGGTTTCTGATGCGGTGAAAAAAGCCCGTCAAATGGCTTTGTTACCTTACGTAACCGATCTTTTAAAATAAGCAATGCGCAATAGGGAATGGTCAATTGACCATTCCCTATTGCCTGTTCACTTTAAATTAGTAACCATCCCTAATGGCGCTGCGGCGCCAGACAGTCACAATCGCCGATTGGGCTCCGGGAACTAAAACCCGCCTGCGGTTTGCAGGCAATCAATACAATGGAAATTATTCTGATCCAGGATGTGGACAATTTGGGCGCTGCCAATGAGGTAGTGAGTGTTAAAAACGGATACGCCCGTAACTACCTGATCCCCCGCAAATTAGCTGTAGAGAACAATAACAGCAACAAAAAACAGCTGGAAGAGCGCTTAAAACAGGCCCGTAAGAAAGAAGAAGCCATGCTGGCGGAGATCAATAGTGTTATTGCCAAACTGAATGCAGCCCCGTTGAAACTGGGTGCTAAAACAGGAACCAGCGGCAAAATCTTTGGTAGCGTTACCAACCTGCAGCTGAGCAGGGCGATCCGCGAGCAAAAGGGCTATGAAATTGACCGCAAAAAGATCCATATCACTGAAGATATCAAAGAACTGGGCACTTATAAGGCTACCATCGATTTTGGCGGAGGTCACAGCACCGAAGTTGAATTCGAAGTTGTTGCTGAATAATACCGGTTTCATGAATATTTTATAAAACCATACCACTTCGGTGTGGTTTTTTTGTTATTTCCGCTAAAAAAAAATTGGGCTGCCAAGAAATTACCCTATATTTGATATAGATTACAGTGTTCTTTCAGTAAAAAAGTTTCGGAATATTTTTAATGTTCATTGAATTTGGTACTGTTTTAGCACTCTTTTATTTTTTAAAAATTCAAACAAAATGAACATTTACGTAGGAAACCTTAGCTGGAACCTGAAAGACCAGGATCTGCAAAACTTATTTGCTCCTTATGGGGAAGTAACATCTGCTAAAATCGTATCAGACAAATTCACAAACCGCTCCAAAGGCTTTGGTTTTGTAGAAATGGCGAACGATGATGAAGCAAAAGCTGCTATTGAAGCTTTGAACGGCACAGAAGTTGACAACAGGAACATTGTTGTAAACGAAAGCCGTCCCAAAGAAGGCGGTGCCGGCGGCGGCGGTGGCTATAAGAAAAGAAGCTTTGGCCAGGGCGGCGGCGGATACAAAGGCGGCGGTGGATACCGTGATCGTTATTAATTGAATTCCATAACGGATATGAAAGCTCCCCTTGAGGGAGCTTTTTTTTTGCTGTGCGAGACTTAAAGTCACAGCAAAAAAAACGGCGACCTTTTAAGTCGCCGTTCGTGCTTTATTGCAAGGTTAATGGAATCTTCTAAAACCAGCTACCGATATAGGCTTCATTTACGGTATCCTTTTGCCCTGCCAGGCGGTTCCTTCTGCGGGCTACTTTTCTCCGTTGCTTAAACATCGTGTAGAACATCAGCGGTATAAACAGCAGGATAGCCGGCGGAATACCCAGGAAGGAGATCCAGGTTCCCCCAAACGTTTTACGCATGGGCCGTTTCAGCCGCTCTGCGATCAGGTACATACTGGGTACCATTACCAGGGTCATAAAGAATGCAAAAGCCAGCCCAAAGATGATGGTCCAGGAAAGCGGCTTCCAGAACATTACATTATCCCCTCCGAAGAAGATCTTCGGATTGAGCTCGGAGAACATGGTCACAAAGTTGATATTAAACCCTACGGCCAGCGGGATCAGCGCCATGATCGCCGCCATAGCGGTCAGCAATACCGGAATGATCCGTGTTTTACCGGCCTGGATAACCGCGTCCCTTGTTTTCAGACCGCGCATCCTTAATTCATCCGCAAACTCGATCACCAGGATCCCGTTCTTAATTACAATACCTGCCAGGCCAAGGATACCCACACCGGTCATCACCACTGATACCGCCATGCCTGTCAATGTAAAGCCCAGCAATACGCCGATGATACTGAATATGATCTCTGTTAAGATGATCACGGATTTGCTCATGGAGTTAAACTGCCATACCAATATGAGCAGGATCAGCCCCAGGGCGATCATCAATGCCTTTCCAAGGAATGCCCCTGTTTCTGCCTGCTGTTCCCCCTCCCCGGTCTGTTTAATGGTTACATCATCACCGGTTGGGTGAAAATTATCAATAGCCGATTTAATCTGTGCGTTTACAGCTGTGGGTGTATACCCCTCGGCCTCCAGCACATTGCTGCGCAGGGTGATCATCCGCTTCTGGTTCTTGCGCTGCACGCTTCCCAGGGTATTGGTATAATCCACATCCACCACCGCACTGATCGGTACGCTTTTTACCAAACCGGTGGCCATATCACGGAATACGATATTCATGTTCAGCAGATCTGTAAGATTCTTGCGCTGCACTTCCGTATTGCGTACATATATTTTATATTCATCCTTTCCGTCTTTGATCTTACTGGCTTCGTTTCCGAAAAGGGCGGTCCGGATCTGCATACCGATCTGCGCAGAAGATACTCCCTCGCTCAATGCCCGTTCCCGGTTCACTTTCAACGTTACTTCCGGGCTGCTCAGGTCCACATCCATTTTCAACTCCTCTACCCCGGGGATCTGTAAACTATCCAGGTAGTTTTTCAAACTTACCGCCGTTGGGATCAGGTTATCAAACTCTTCACTGGCCACTTCAATATTGATGGGAGGATCCGTGGGTGGTCCGTTCTTTTCCTGCTCTACAGAAATCTCTGCACCCGGGATGTTCTTGATCGCCTGGCGTACCTTGGTCAGGTAGGGCGCTGTACTGACACCATGCCGCTTTTCAAATTCCACAAAGGAAACCTGGATACGTCCCAGATTACTCCGGGTACTTCTGTCACCGCTGTTCGGATCTGCCGCACCTACGGCTACGTTAGCGATCACACTTTCCACCACCCGGTTCTTTTTACCCTTGGCAGGGTCTATATCCAGTGCCTGGTTCACCTTTGCCTCCAGGCTGCGCGTGATGGAATCCGTGTATTTTACATCCGTGCCACTGGGCAGCTTCAGGTATACATAAATAAAGTTGGGATCCGATGACGGGAAGAAAACGATCTTGGTCCGTCCGGCACCTGCCGACGCGCCAAACATCATAAACGAAACGATCAGCAGACCAAAGGCACCCAGCAGCAACCATACCGGTCTCCAGCCCTTTAAGGCCCATTTCAAAAGATCCTCATAGTGGCCCATGATCCAGGGAAGCGCCTTGTTCTGAAATTTATGGATCCAGTCATCAAAGAAGTAGGTATGCAGTACGGTAAGGATGGCCATAAACAAGGACAGGTTCCCTATAAAGAAGGCGATGCTTCCTTTACCCGCCGGTATCCCGATCAGGTCAAAAAGCACCCCGATCACGATCATTATGATAAACGGCCTGGAGCGGAATACATCCGATTTCTTTTTATGTTCCGGGTTTTCTGCATGGCTCATGAAATCTACCGCAAATACCGGGTTCATAAGGAATGCAACAAACAGGGATGCCGCCAGTGTAAAGATCAGCATCAATGGAAGGTAGATCATAAATTTACCGATGATACCCGGCCAGAACAAGAGGGGTACAAAAGGCGCTAGTGTGGTTAGCGTTCCCGCCAGCACCGGCACAAACACCTCTCCCGCGGCCATCATGGATGCCCGCTGCGGACTGATCTGTCCTTTTCCTTCTGTAAAGATCCGGTGTGTATTTTCGATTACCACGATGGCATCATCCACAATGATCCCCAACCCGAACAGGAGTGCAAAAAGCACCATGAAGTTGAGCGTGATATTGGTACCGATAAAGGCCTCCCCTACGGGTATGAACATAAAGGCCACAAACATACTCAGCGGCACACTCAGGGCCACAAAGAAGGCATTGGTGAGCCCCATAAAGAACATGAGGATGATCAATACCAGTATAAACCCGATCACGATGGAGTTTACCAGATCGTTAAAGGAGGTCCGGGTCGAGATGCTCTGGTCACCGGTAATGGTCACGTTCAGGTTGTCAGGAAATACCGTCTTTTTCATTTCATCGCTGATGGTTTTTACTGCATCGCTGGTCTCGATCAGGTTTTCCCCGCTGCGTTTTACGATGTTTAAGGTTAACACTGTTTTACCATCCAGACGGGCATAACTATCGGTTTCCTTGATCGTATCTTTGATGGCAGCGATATTTTTCAGGTAGATCGGGTTGCCCTTATTATTACGCACGATCACTTCCTCAATATCCCGGGCCGTTTTAAACTGCCCTTTTAACTGCAGGTTACGCCGCATATTTCCCACTTCCAGCAAACCACCGGAAATATCCCTGTTTTCATAGTTCACCGCATTGGAAATATCATCAAAAGTGACACCGGCTGCCTGCATTTTTGCATTATCTACATTGATCTGGAATTCGCGCTCCGGTGCACCCACCAGGTCTACCCGGGTGATCTGCGGCAATTCTTCAATGCGATCCTTCATTTTATCCGCATACTCCTTCAGCCGCACCCGGTCAATGTCGCCACTCAGGTTCACATACATAATGGGCATTTCCGACATACTTACTTCCAGTGCCGTTGGCTCCTGGGTTAAGTCTGTAGGCAGGTCCTGCCGGGCCTTATCGATCGCGTCCTTTACTTTCTGTAAGGCCACTTCTACTTTTTCATCTGACCCAAACTCCACCATGATGGATGAATAATCCTGGAAGGAGCTGCTGGTTACCTTGGTAACCTTTACCCCCGTCATTCCCTTCAGTTGTTTTTCAATTGGCTGGGTTACCAGGTTCTCAATATCTTTTGGCGAGTTCCCCACATAGATCGTAGATATGTATACATTGGGGATCACCACATCCGGAAAGCTTTCCTTGGGCGTAGCTATAAATTTATACACCCCAAAAAGCGAAACCATCACGATCAGTAAGTACACCGTGGTGCGGTTCTTTACCGCCCAGCTGGTAAGGAAGAACTCCTTGAACTTTCCTGTAAAATTTTCTAAAGCACTCATAAACTTAAATTATTTGTAACAATGCCGGATGCATTCCTTACTGAATATTATTTCGAAGCCTGGGTGGTTACAATCTGTCCGTCGTATAAACTCTGGAATCCTTCAGTGATCAGCTGATCACCGTCTGCGAGACCGGATTTGATCTCCAGCTGATCGCGGTACAGCTCACCCGCCACCACTCTTTTTTTCCGGGCCACCAGGTTGTTTCCCTCTTTTACAGCTACCAGAACAAACTTCCCTTCCTCATCTGTTTGCAGGGTATTTACCGGTACCGTTATGGCATTGCCGGAGCTGTAATCCTGGATCTGTACTTTTGCCAGCTGGTTGGCACGGATAGCAGGATCCGATGGTACGGCAGCCTCTACATAAAATGAGCGGGTAGCCGGATCGATGAGCTTGCTTACCACACTTGCTTTTGCTGTGATCTCTTTATTGCCGGCATCCGGCAGGGTGATCTTTACAGGTGTGCCTACTTTGATCCGGTCTACATAGGTTTCCGGAACATTTACGATCAGTCTCAATACTGATGTATTTACAATGGAGATCTGCGGAACTGTTCCGGCCATTCCCACAAAGGCTTCGCCTACCTTTACATTCACCTGGTCAATCACGCCACTGATATCTGCTTTTACATTGGTATAACTCAGCTGTTCGCGGGCCTGCTGGATCTGTGCCTCCGCAGCGCGCAGCTGGCTGGTTAACGCATCCACATTCGTTTTGGCCTGGATCACCTGGATCTCTGCCCCGATATTATTTGCCCACAGGTTTTTCTGGCGCTCGTACGTGGTCTGCGCCAGCTTCAGCTGTGCCTTGATCTGGCCGGTTTGCTGTTCTGCGGCGATCACCTGCTGGCGCTGTACCGCGTCATCCAGTTTGGCCAGCGTTTGTCCCTTTCCTACCCGATCGCCCTGTTTTACATAGATGGCCCGCACAACGCCCCCCATTCCCTTGGGTGCCACATAGGCGCTGTTCTTGGCATCGATCTTACCCTGTAAATCTATATAGTGATCAAAGGCGCTGTTGCCGATAGGTGCTACGGTCACAAATTTTGCTTTAACCGTATTGGGCTCCAGTTTTGCCAGTTCTCCTTCTAATTTGGCCAGCTCATCATTGTTCTTTTTCTGCTCGGCTTTCAGTTTTTCAATTTTGGCTTTGAGATCGCCAGCCTTTCCCTTCTCCTTTCCGCCTCCGCAGGAGTAAAGCACCAGTGCAAAAGCAGTGATCGTCAATGTGGTTTTTAAAACGCTGTGCATAAAATATAGTATTAAATAGTTTGGATGTTAAAATTTACCAGTGGCTTTTAAAAAGTCCACTTTTGCCACAACGGCGTTATACAGGGCATTATAATAGTTGGTTTGGGCCGACTGCAGCTGCACCCGGGCATTGTCGATCTCGATCTGGCTGCCGGTACCCATTTCATATTTCTTCTTGGTTTGCTGGTATACATTTTCCGCCAGTTTCATGTTCTGCTTCTGATAATCCATATCCGTAATCGCCGATTTAAAGGTATTTACCGAAGCCTCCCGTTCCTGATCGATCGTCAGTTTAAGTGCCTCTATCTGGTTCTCGGTTTGCTGCAGTTTAATTTTAGCCTGGGCTATCCGGGCATTTGTTGCAAATCCATTAAATATGGGAATGTTCAAATTAAGCGAGATGGCACTAACAGGATACCACTCTGCGGTACCATTAAACATCTTGGTCATTTTATTGGTTTGCGTCATATAGTCCCAGGAGCCGCTAAGTGAAAGCGTGGGAATCTTGCTGTATTTGTACCGTTGCACTTCCAGTTCACCCAGTCTTTTTCCCAACAGTGCTGTCTGAAAATCCCTCCGCTGGTTATAGTCAAAATCCGTCACCGCTTCCATGATCCCTTCTTTTAACTGTTCATCCGTCAACTCATCGGTAAGCACCAGCTCCTCCTTTACGGGCATGCCCATTAACACCTTTAACCCCAGGTAACCATTGCTAACCGAATTTGATACCTGGTTTCGCTGAGACTTGAGGTTGGCCAGTTGCACATCCAGCTTATCGATGTCCAGTTTTTCGGCAAAGCCATTATCATACATAATCCTGGTATCATTCCTGTTCTTCTGCACCAATGCCATGTTTGAATCGATCAGTGCGATCTGCGTTTTGCTCACTACGAGCTGATAGTAAATTTTAGCGATATTCTGCCGGATCTGCTCAAATGTTACCTCAGACGTCTTCTTCTTATAATCGATCAGCGTTTTCCGCGCCTGCAGGCCGGTAAACACCTGCCCGTCAAAAAGAAGCTGCGATAGTGCAACGCCTGCCATGCCGCTCCATGGCGCGGAAAAAAGGTTCGTAATATAGGTATCTTTCTCCAGCGGGGTACTGTTTCCTTCCAGGAAGTTGGGCATTCCCTTTGGAAAAAACATTTTTGCGAGCTTTATATTATCGGTAACGCCGGCCCTTCCATTAATCTGCGGCAGCGCACTGCCCGTAACCTCCCGGTTTACCTGCTCCTGTAAATTAATGTCGAGCAAGGCATTTTTCACCTGCACATTGTGCTGTTGCCCGTATTCCAATGCCTGCTGCAATGTAAAATAGTGGGTGCTGTCCTGCGCTTTGCCGCTGCCCGCCATCATCAGCCCCATGATGGCCATAACCATCAACCTAATCTTTTGCATCTGAATTATTTTTTGGTTTATGTTTTTTATATTTTTCGATTAATTTCTGCCCTTTTGCGGTTGCCATTCCATGAAGGAAAAAATAGAATAATTCCAGCTGCACCTGGAACAGGCTGTCCTTTAGCCTGCTGTAAAATTCCGGCATAAAAAGCACATCAATACTCCCAACCCGGAACTGTGCAATAATGTCTATATTGAAATCATCCCGGTACAATCCTTCCCCGATCCCCCGCTTTATATTGGTCTTTATGACATCATAAATGAACTCATTTTTGTAGTCCACAAATTTTTTGTACGCCCTGGGGTGATATTTTTTAAGATCATTCATCAGTACAGGGTTCATATTCCTGAACAGTTCGGAGGTTTGCTCAATGGCCAGGAACCCCTCCTGTACCGCATTGTCGGAGATCGCATGAAAGGTTTTGCAGTGCACACAATTATCCTGCAATAACATTTCAATAGCATCTCCTACCAGCTGATCCTTATCGGTATAATACTGATAGATCGTTTTTTTACTACTGCCTACCGCCGAAGCGATATCATCCATGCTTACGCTGCGTGCACCATATTGCATAAACAGCTGCAATGCCCGGTTACGGATATGAATCTTATGCTCGTTTTCGTCTTCCATTTGCCCGGCGAAACTATGGAAACTTTTTGAACTATTAAAGTTTCCTCCGTTTTTTTCGAAAAACTTAACCGAAGTTATTATCACCGGGTCTGATTCAGGTGTCCATACCGGTGAACGGTCATTTTTTGCCGGTGAGCTGCCCAAAAGCACAACTCAAACGGACTTACTGCCAAAAACGTTTATTTTTGCCGGATATCATGGCTACCGCGCATCATAAAAAAGAGGACCGGCTGGTAAAGAAATTATTCCGCTATTTTCTTCAGGGGTTGATCATCCTGGCTCCTATCACCATTACGATCTATATCCTGTACCAGCTTTTTAACTGGGTAGATAACCTGCTGCGCCCGGTAATGGTTATTCCCGGACTGGGTTTTTTGACCATTATCCTGTTTATCCTGTTCATTGGCTGGATCAGTTCCTCGCTGATCATGGAGGCCGTGATCCATTTTTTTGATCACTGGCTGGAGCGCACGCCCGGTATCAAACTCCTGTACACTTCTATAAAAGATTTTTTCCGCGCCTTTGCCGGCGATAAAAAAAAGTTTACCAAACCGGTGCTGGCCAACATCTTTGACCGGGATATCTGGATCGTCGGTTTCATTACAGATGAGGAAATGGCCAAATTTAACCTGGGTGCGGATATGGTGGGCGTTTATGTGCCACAGGCATACAATTTTGCCGGACAGCTTTATATTTTACCCAGGAGCCGGGTGCTTATGATCGATAGCATACCGCCCGGCGACGCTATGAAGTATACCGTAACCGGCGGCGTGGTGGAGATGGAACAACCGCAGCCTGCTTCCGGAACCCATTAAACAAAACGGAATTCATCATTCAGCTATTACAATATGTCGATCATCCAGCCTTTTCCTGCCCTGCGTCCTAAAGATGAACTTGCTTCCAGGGTGGCCTCACGCCCTTATGATGTACTGAACAGTACAGAAGCCCGGGTAGCGGTTAACAACAATCCTTATTCTTTTTTACATATCACAAAAGCAGAAGTAGACCTGCCCCCCGGTACAGACCTCCACAGTGCCGCCGTTTATGAAAAAGCCCGGCAAAACCTGGTTGCGTTCCAGGAGCAGGGCATCCTGTTTAAAGAAGCCACACCCTGCTATTATATTTACCAGCTTATTATGAACGGTCGCAGCCAGACCGGACTGGTAGCGGTATCAGCGGTGGCGGACTACGAAAACGGCCGCATTAAAAAACACGAGTTCACCCGCCCGGAAAAAGAACAGGACCGCATCGACCACATGAAGGCAACGGCAGCCCAAACAGGCAAAGTGTTCCTCGCCTATAACAATGTAGCAGAGCTGGACACATGCATCAGCAACTGGAAGAACCAGCATGCGCCCGAATACGATTTTACCGCCGAAGATGGCATCCGGCACACGGTTTGGGTGGTGGATGAAGATGCCGTGATTGAGCAGATCACCTTATTGTTTAAAGAAAACGTTCCGGCCACTTATATTGCAGACGGGCACCACCGCGCCGCTTCTGCAGCAAAAGTGCACCAGGTCCTGCCCGCCAGTGATGCAGCGGCGTATTTTCTTACCGTCATTTTCCCGGCCGCAGAACTTTCTATCCTGGATTACAACCGGGTAGTAACCGACCTCAACGGGCATACCACCGGTGATTTTATTGCGGCCCTGCATGAAGATTTTGAGCTCACCGCTTCCGAAAGCCCGGTTAAACCGGCACAGCTGCACGAATTTGGCATGTACCTCGATGGAAGATGGTACCTGCTCAGAAGCCGTCCGGGCACTTATACTGAAGACCCCATCGGCATACTGGACGTATCCATCCTTGCAGAAAATGTGCTGGATAAACTACTGGGCATTAAAGACCAGCGTACCGACAAACGCATCGATTTTGTGGGCGGGATCCGGGGCATCGGCGAACTGGAGAACCGGGTGAACAGCGGGGAAATGAAAGTGGCTTTTAGTCTTTACCCGGTTACCATTCAGCAACTGTTCGATATTGCCGACAGCGGGAATGTGATGCCGCCTAAAAGTACCTGGTTTGAGCCCAAATTGCGGGATGGGTTGCTGACGCATTTGTTGTAATGGCCCCGGGTTTTTGATTCTGGATTCTGGATCCTGGATTCTGGATCCTGGATTCTGGATTCTGTGTGCATGCCTAAAATAGGTTGACATTTTTAACCCTGTTTAAAAAGATCGAGCTGAGTGTCCAGTTTCTGCTCCTTGCTCAATTGGATTGTAAAAATCTTCATTTTTCTCCTTTTTTCTATTTTTTCTAACCCGTTTTCGTATTGAATTGGGGATAACCCACCCAGGCTTTGATGAGGTCGTTGTTCATTATAGTTCTTTATCGCCTCAGCCAATCTATGTCTCAACTCTTTAATGCTATTGATATTCCAACGCTTAAGATATTGGTTCTTGATGGTATCGTTTATGCGTTCAATGTGGGTATTCTCATATACTTCATTGCACATGCTGATCCGAATACCATATTGTTCCAATAAGTCCGTATAATCGTTGCTGGTATACTGAGCTCCCTTATCTGAATGATGGATCAAACGCCCCTCATAATCCTTGATCCTCCTTGTCTTTAGCGCTTGCTGCAAGGCCCAAAGATTGTTTTCAGCCCGCATATTGTCTGCCAGGTTGTAGCCTAATATCCTGCGGGAATATACGTCCATAATGAACACGATGTAAAAGAACCGATCCAATAGAAGATAGTAGGTTATATCACTACTCCATAGCTGGTTGATATCGTCAAAAAGTGCTTCACCCAATAAATTCCGGTAACGGTTCGATTTTACGATATAGGTGGTACGTGATTGCTTCTCAATACTTTGCAACCTAAAACCCTCCTGTAAGCCCAGGGCAATAAAATGATCCCTGCCGATCCCTTGGGGCTGTAACATCGCGTACATGGTTCTTAAACCCATACCTGGGTGCAATTGCCTTACTTCCTCCATCATTGCTATATAAAGAACTGCTTTGTGTTGTTGCTGTAGCCGTCTTTGCAGCATTTTAAAATGCGCCTGACGGCTGATCCCACACATCGACAACACCTGAGTTAACTGGTATCCATGCCGGAGCTTGTTGCGCCGGTACCACTCGATGGTGGAGAACTGAAACTTTTTTTTAGATCGAAGCCCAGCTCATTGCTGCCCACCTCTAACAACTTGTTCAAAAAATCAAGCTCCAATTGCTTTTGGCCTACGATCCGCTCCAGATCCGCTATCCGCTGGCGCAAATCATGATTTTTTTGTTCCTCGCTTTCCATTTGTACCACTAAGGTACACTTTGACTGGTGCAATGGCGAATACTTATACAGCCAGTTATATATCGTCTGGGGACAAACCAGATGCTCCCGCGTCAGCGCCCGGATCGTCGTGCGTTTTTCAACCAGATCCTTTACGGCACGCTTCTTTACCGCTTCTGAAAAAATCCGTCGCGCTTTAATCTCCATGTGCTGTTTTACCTGCTTCATAATAAGTGACTTTTTTTGTCAACCTATTTTAGGCATGCACACTGGATCCTGGAAAGCGTTCACCGCATGTAATAAGCGCTTCGGTTTTCGTTCAAAACATTTCATTCCCGCAGGAGGTTGGGTTCCACGTTCACCTTCCAAGTGAGGTCACGGTTGTACATACAACACCTCCTTCCGTTATGACCTTCCGGATATATAATTTTAATCAGGTTGTGCAGAAGGCTTACATCCCATCCGGAAATTTGCGTATTTTTAGTCTGCCTTGGAATTGAAAACATAACTAAACACACTGTTGACACAAACTGCTAATGGAACAGATACTTGACAAGCAACCTGTACAACCAACAATAAAGCCCCGGAGCATTTCTATTGTTTTTTTGTTTTCCCTGTTGTTTCCCGGGCTTGGCCAGATTTATAACGGACAGCCAAAAAAAGGATTTATTTTTTTTGGACTGCAGCTGCTTATTCCATTCCTGTTCGGCATTACCAGGTGGGCACTGTTTTTTTATGGGCTGCTGCTTTTAGTGGTCCTGCTCCTGGCATTAAGAATATACATTATTATAGACGGTGTAAAGCATGCCCGGCGCCAGAAAGCGTATATATTGAAACCATATAATACATGGTACTGGTATGTGGCATTTATAGCGGTTACATTTGTAGTGCTGTCCTTTTATGATACGAGCGCCGCTATAGGTATACAAAGTTTTAGGATCCCTTCCCATCCGAATGAACCTACCGTGCAGGAAGGCGACTTCATTGTAGCCGATACAAGGGCATATAAAAACAGCACCCCGGATTACGGGGACATCATCATTTTTACGCATGCCGACGGTCAGGCCTATACATACCGTATTGTTGGCCTCCCCAATGACAACCTAACACTAAAAGACAATGTGGTAACCGTAAACGGAAGGCGTGGCCAAACCACCTATATGAAAGACGCCTGGTTTAACGGGATACCGGTTATTGAAACAGAAGAGATCCTTCCAAACGGCCATAAACATCAGGTTTATCTGTGTAAAGAACGATCGGATACCACAATGGCGAACATAGCCCATATCACAGTTCCCCTCGGCAGCTATTATGTTTTAGGCGATAATCGCGACAATGCGGCAGACAGCAGGTATAAAGGATTTGTAAAACGAACGAGTATTAAGGGACGGATCCTATACAGTTACTGGGGTAAAGATGCTGCAAGAATCAATATCGACTTTAGAAAAATATAATCCCCGTAATACGCTGATGAAACCACTCCTGCTACTGTTATTATTAGTTACCTGCGGCTGCCTGGCGCAACAGAACAGGTACTTCCCGGCAACGATCAGCCCTATACAGAATAACACAGTACCAACTGTAGAAATGGTGGAAACATTTACGGACAGTTTGAACATCGGAGTAAAAGGGAACAGCAGGATCCACATCGTTAAACACCGTGTTTTTGACGATACGTATCTGATCATCAAATTCTATACGAAACAGGCCGGGCAATGGTTGCTTCAAAACACCTATCTATATGAAACCAATGCGTTAGCGGCACTGCAACCGGACATCAGCGATTTTAATAACGATCAGCTGAATGACATCACCATTGTTGCAGCCACCGCGGCCAGGGGTGCCAACGAAGTCAGGAGGCTTTTTATTTATGATTCCCAAGCAAAACAATTAGTGTCCATTGTTAACGCTGAAGACTATCCGAATATGCGCTATAACCCCGAACTTGACTGTATAGATGCTTTTTTAGTGCATGGGGGATCGTCTACTGTATTCGCACATATCAAAGGCGACAGTCTTAAAACATTTGCAAGCGTTCATAATGACAACTACAGAACGGTATACAAAACGGATGCACAGGGAAACGAACAATTGATCAGAAAAGACACAATCATTGATCCCAACCACATCTATATCCGGTATAAGAACTTCGATCCTTTAAGAGAATATTAAAAAATAAAAGCACACTACTACCACCCTTTGCGCTATTTTTACGTCCTGTAAGAGCGCTTTCGGCTTATTTTTTGCTAAATAAGCAGAAAAGCAGTAAAATACACTGTTTATCAGTTACTTAAAATATCGAAAATGAAGAAGATCTTTACCGCAGGCCTTTTTTTAATGGGAACCGTTATGGCATTTGGACAGGAGCAGATTGCAACCATGCGCGAAAATGCGCGGAAATTTATGATGTCCGGCGATATGGACAATGCCGTTCTGGTGCTGAACAAAGCTGCGCAAACCGATAAAAACAATATCGATGTTCAAAAAGACCTGGCCCTGGCGTACTATTATAAAAAGGACTATGCCAAAGGACTGGAGATCGTAAAACCCCTGATCGAATCCGGAAAAGCCGATGTGGCCACCTACCAGCTGGCAGGCACACTTTACCGCGGTACCGATAATGGCAAGGAAGCGGAAAAGATCTATAAAAGCGCCATTGAAAAATTCCCCAACCAGGGCCCCCTTTACAGCGAATATGGCGAAGTACAGGAAGTGATGAAAAATGGTGCAGCCGCCATTGGCATATGGGAAAAAGGCATGGAAGTAGCCCCCTCCTATAGCGGGAACTATTACAACGCAGCCATTTATTATTTTAAACAGCCGGATGGAAAGATATGGGCGATCCTTTATGGAGAGATCTATGCCAATATGGAGAGCCTGAACCCAAAATCTGCCAATATCAAAAAAATGGTACTGGATGCTTACAAAGAACTGTTTTCCGGCAATCTCACCCAAATGGCGGCAACCACAAAAAATGCATTTGCCAAGGCTGTTCTGGAAACCTTTGCCCGCCAGTCCGGCATTACCGCCCAGGGGCTTACCCCGGAAACACTGGCAATGATCCGTACACGTTTTGTACTGGACTGGGTCAACAATTTCAACAAAAAATTCCCCTACCGGCTGTTTGAATACCATCAGCAACTGATGCGGGATGGCATTTTTGACGCTTATAACCAGTGGATGTTTGGCCCGACAAATAATCAATCTGCTTTTGAAACATGGGCCGGCGCCAACAAAGCCGTTTACGATAAGTTTACAGAGTTTCACAAATCCAGGGTCTTTAAAATGCCTGCCGGGCAGGTGTATTCCAACCGGAAATAACCCGTTTTTCCGATATTATAAAAACCACTTCCCCACCGGAGTGGTTTTTTATTTAGTGGTTTTTTCTTAAATTGTAGATCGGAACTTTAAATAGTATCTAATGAATTTTCCTGCTTACAGATTGTTTGACGCGGTTGCTCATCAGTTAACGCATTTTTCAAAACCGGATATGCTCAGTGCCAAGATCAATGGTGCCTGGAAGTCTTTTTCCACGGAAGAGGTCAGCAGCACGGTGAATCAGTTGTCATTGGGCCTGATGGGTAAGGGCATCAGCGGTAAGAACCTGTCGGCGGAAGAAAGCGACAAGATCGCGATCATCAGCCAAAACCGGCCGGAGTGGGTATTTACCGATCTTGCAGTGCAACAAACAGGTGCCATTCTCATTCCCATTTACCCTACCACCAACCCGCATGAACTGGAGTTTATCCTGAATGAGTCGCAGGCAAAGATCCTGTTTGTAAGTAACCAGGACCTGCTGGAGAAGGTACGGTCTGTCAGAAGCGATTACCTCCGGGAGATCTATACGTTCGATCCTGTTGAAGGGGCCCATCATTATTCGGAGCTCTTTACGCCGCTTACAGAAGCATCCCAGGCACAACTGGACGCCGTTAAAGCAACCATCAGTCCCCGGCATACCGCCACCATTATTTATACTTCAGGGACCACGGGTACGCCCAAGGGCGTTATGCTGAGCCACGAGAATATTGTAAGTAACGTTTATTTTTCAAAGGCCAGTTTTCCTTTTGAAGATCAGCCCCGGACCAAAACACTGAGCTTTTTACCCCTTAACCACATCTTTGAAAAGACCATTACCTATATCTATCTCTTCAGCGGCATCGGGATTTATTATGCCGAAAGCCTGGAAACCATCGGTGATAATTTAAAAGAAATTAAACCCGACGGGTTTACAACCGTTCCCCGGCTGCTGGAAAAAGTATATGAACGGATCATGCTCAAAGGCAAGGAGCTCACCGGGATCAAAAAGGCACTGTTTTACTGGAGTGTGAACCTGGGCACACAATATGATAACCGGGCCAGTAAGGGCGCTTTTTATAACTGGAAGCTCGGTATTGCAAGAAAGCTGGTGTTCAGCAAATGGCGCGAAGCCCTGGGTGGCCATATCAAATTTATTATAACCGGCGGAGCTGCTGCCCCCGAAAAACTACTGCGCATTTTTAATGCGGCGGGTATCCCTGTTTTTGAAGGATACGGCCCCACCGAGCATAGCCCTGTTATATGTGTTAACCGCAAACTGGACAATTATATCGGAACCGTAGGACCGGCAATCGAAGGTATAGAAGTGAAGCTGGCAGAGGACGGCGAAATACTTGCAAAAAGCCTTTGTGTAATGCAGGGCTATTATAAGCACCCGGAGCTAACTGCCGATGTGATCAAAGACGGATGGCTCTGTACCGGCGATATCGGCGAATGGATCGATAACCGTTACCTGAAAATCACCGACCGAAAAAAGGAACTGTTCAAAACCAGTGGCGGAAAATATGTAGCGCCCCAGCCGATCGAAAATAAAATGAAAGAAAGCAAATTCATTGAGCAGATCATGGTGGTAGGCAACGACAAAAAATTTGTAAGCGCCCTGATCGTTCCTTCCTTCCATGCGGTTAAGGACTGGATGCAGGAACAGAAAATTGAAATGGGCAGCAATGAAGAGATCGCAAAAAACCCGAAGGTACATGAACTGTTCCGCTCGGTTATTGATCATCACAATACCAACTTCAACCATATTGAGCAGATCAAGAAGTTTGCGCTGCTGCCGCAGGAATGGAGCGTGGATACCGGGGAGATGACACCCAAACTCAGCCTGAAACGAAAGGTGATCCTGGAGAAGTTCAGGAAGGAAATTGATGAGATTTATAGTTGATTCCGGCCTGTAGGTCAATCAGCCCCGATATTATTATGGAACATCAGGAATGAATCATAATTTACGCCCTTCATATATACAAAAGAAACCATGGCAAACGTACCTAATTGACGTGAAAATGAGTAGGACTATCACGTTCAAACAATGGTAAGTGCCTGTATTTGTAAAAACTTGTTTATCAGTAGTTTCGGAACTTATAGGAGCGCGCCGCGTGAAATTTGTCAGCATCAAACCCAAGGGCACTTGCAGAGTCCCGTTTATCCACGTGGCACAATTGCGATAACCACATCCTCCCCCTAAATCAATCATTGCTAAAATGAAATGCGTTTGCCCGATACAAGAAAGGGCTTTATCGGCAAATAAATTCATTTTATGTAATTTTATAGTGCAAAAAAGCATCTATAGAATGGATTATAAGAAATACATAGAATCTAACGCTTCGGTTATGCTCGGAAAGCCTGTCATAAAAGGCACCAGACTTACAGTAGAACTGATCCTACAAAAACTGGCAGAAGGCGCTACGATTCCTCAATTACTGGAAGCTTACCCTTCACTTAAACAGGAAGATATTTTGGCCGTCCTGGCCTATGCTTCGGATGTCATTTCTAACGAAACTATCATTGCGGTTGCATGATCATTTTGGCTGATGAAAATATTCATTCTTTTATCATTCAAACCTTGCGTCAGGAAGGAATGGAAGTTGTTTCAGTAAGCGAGCGCTCAAAAGGCATTAAAGATAGTGAAGTCATTAAATGGGCCTTAAAAATGAATTACACCGTTCTCACTGAAGACAAAGACTTCGGTGAATGGGTATTTGCACACCATATACAGGGACTAAGTGTACTCTTTCTAAGATATTCTTTTCAGGAATATAAAAATATTGCTTACACACTCCGCGATTTTATCGCTTCAACGGTATTGCTACACCCGGTATTCGTAACCATCACCACCAGAAAAATCCGCATCCGGCAATTATAAAAGTTCCGGGCGACGGGCCAGCCGGGGAACCGCAGGATAAAACGCCATTTAGATCTCCCGGAATGCTGACCTGAAATAAAAAACTCCCGGAAGAGAACCGGGAGTCTGTATTTAATGCAGATACCTTATCCAGGTATTTACAGGTCCGTAATGGGCCTATATTTAGGCACCAACGATTTCATAATGAACCATGCCAGCAAATAAGCAACTGCACAAATGCCAAACATGATGGTGTAGCCAGTTTCAATATGTCCTAAAGCCTGGTACTTATCAAACAAGAAGCCTCCTAATTTATTTACGACAACACCACCCAGACCTCCGGCCATACCTCCGATGCCCACTACAGAGGCCACCGCCTTTTTAGGGAACATATCGGATACAGTTGTAAAAATATTGGCGCTCCAGGCCTGGTGTGCAGATGCGCCAATGCCAATAAGCAGTACCGGTATCCAGTAACTGATATGCCCCAGCGGTTGCGCGAGCAATACAACCAATGGAAAAAGCGCAATGATAAACATGGCCATCATCCGACCGTTATATGCCTGGTACCCACGCTTAATAAAATACATCGGGAACCATCCACCCGAGATACTGCCAATCATTGTAAGACTGTATATTACCATAATGGGCACACTGATCTCGCTATCAACCATGCCATATTGAGCTTTCAGATAGGCAGGCAACCAAAAAAGAAAAAACCACCAAACCCCATCCGTCATAAACTTACCTACAGCAAAAGACCAGGTTTGTTTGTATCCCAACAATTTCACCCATGATACTTTCTGCTGCACGTTATCAGGTGTAGCGACGACCCCGTCAACTTCATCATCCTGCTGGATATACTGCAGTTCTGAAGCAGAAAGCCGTTTTTGCTTTTCCGGCTTTTCATAAAAAAAGAACCACAAAAGCAACCACAAAAAGCCAAGCAGGCCTACCACGATAAAAGCTCCCTGCCAATGCCATTTGTCAACAATAAAATATACAAGCGGCGCCGCTACCACCGCTCCGATGTTAGCCCCGGAGTTGAAAATACCGGTGGCCAATGAGCGCTCCTTTTTTGGAAAATACTCGGCGGTAGTTTTTATAGCGGCAGGGAAGTTACCGGATTCTCCAAAAGCGAGCACGGCGCGGGATATCATAAATCCAAGGACCGAAGCCGTTGCTACCGTTATCCCCAAAGCGGAAAAAGCAGAGCCAAACACTTCCCCTATGGGAATTGCAAAAGCATGTAACATCGCACCAAGCGACCAAATGACAATGGCCCAGGTAAACCCTCTTTTTGTTCCCAGCTTATCAATAATACGCCCTGCAAATAACATTGAGATGGCGTACACAAATGTAAACACCACATTAATGTTAGCATAATCCGAATTCGACCACCCATACTCAGCCGCGAGCGTAGGTTGCAGCAAACTTAAAACCTGCCGGTCTATATAGTTAATCGTGGTTGCAAAAAACAGTAAGGCACAAATCGTCCACCTGTATTTTCCTATGGCTTGTTGCATGCTTATTTACTTTTTATTGATTGGATCGTGTTTAAAACTACAGTTGTCATCTGTTCAATGGCGGTATAGTCCCGGTCTGCCATTAATTGTTTACTTACCAGTTTACTGCCCATACCTACCGCGCATACGCCGGCATTGAACCAGCTTTCAATATTCTCCTTTGTTGTATCTACACCGCCGGTGGGCATAAACAACAACTTCGGAAAGATATCCTTGATGGTGCTCAGGTATTTAGGCCCCAGCATATCGCCGGGAAACAATTTAATGAAGCGTACCCCCGCATTTTCTGCGGCGATGATCTCTGTAGGCGTCATACAACCCGGTGCATAGAAAATCTCTTTTTCGGCAGCAAACGCCGCTATTTCCGGCACAAAACCCGGGCTGACAAAAAAATCGGCCCCGGCTTCCAGATAAGCCTGGGCATCCTGCCGGTTCTTTACCGTACCAATGCCCAGCAGCAGCCCTGCCATTTCCTGATCGCGGACCGCCACCAGCTTTTTAAAATTATTAAATGCGGCTTCCCCGCGGTTGGTATACTCTACCGCTTTAACTCCTGCCTTATATAAGGCCCGTAATACCTCTGTACTTACGGTTTCATCCGCATTAAAATATAACGGCAGCATTCCCTGCGCTATAATCGTATCAATTGTTTGTTGTACTGCCATTCCTATAATTTTATTTTCATTACTAATTTTTTTATAATCCCGTCACCGATCATTGGCGCATGTACATCTTCCGGGAAAAAAACAACAAACTGCCCCGGCGTCAGCGTAAAAAACGTATCCGGCGCGTCATTATAAAATTGTACATCTTTTTCCGGGTTATAGTCCCCGTTTGGCGCCTGGCATTCCTGGCGCGGCTTCCAGCCCATCTGTTCAACCCCGCTGATCACATACTGGATATCGATAAACTGGTTATGACACTCGAATTTTTCCAGCGACACTTCCTGTTTTTTCCCGGGCGCCTCTGACACAATTGCTTTGAGCGTATTTTCCTCAAGGATATAGGTGCCGGACGGAGTATTTACAAGGTCCGTTTGCCGTATATAGTCAAATGCCTTTTTAAACAACGGGTGTAACGATTCATAGCGCGATGCGTTCTTTACCGTATCAATTACCATATTTTTTCTATTTAATGATTCCCATTACGATGGGGTTTAAAATATATTGTCCTGCCGCTCTTTGCAGAAGCCCGGGCCGCATCCAGTATTTCGACCACCGTTACATTTACCGGCAGCTCATACAGATCATTGGTTTCCTGTTTCAACCGCCCCCCGATCACGCTCGCGAAGACCGCAAAAGGATCTTCAAACGGCGCCGGTCGTGGTTCCACCTGCCGGGTTGTTTCCGGCGATCGGGCATCCAGGCGGGTTTTAACCGTTGTACGGTCTACCGCAATGGCATATCCGTTGGTACCGTATACTTCCATATCCTTACGGCTGAAGGTCCAGCTCCAGGAAGCCTGGATCACACATTGCACACCCGGATATTGCAGGATGATGGTCGCTTCGTCCTCTACGCGCGGATACCGGTCCGGCCGGTTCTGGTGTGTTACAGCCGTTACCGAAACCGGACGTTGCCCCTCCATCAGCCAGGTCATCAGATTGGCGCCATAACAGCCAAAATCGGTAAGCGCACCGCCGCCATTCTTTACCGGGTCTGTAAGCCAGGAAACAAAATGCCGGTTCATGGCCCAGGGACCTTCGTGGCCGTCATTGACCAGTACCTTACGGAGCTGCCCAAGTTTCCCCTCCCTGTAACAATCCCTTACAAACTGGTTGCTGGCATACCAGGAGGTTTCAAAATTTGTGAGCACTTTGATCCCATACCGTTTCGCCAGCCCGGCTATTTCCACAGCGTCTTTATAGCTGGTGGCCAGCGGCTTTTCCACCATTACATGTATCCTGCGCGGTGCAGCGGCCCGCACCACGGCTATATGCTCATTAACGGGGCCAAACGCCATTACACCGGCAGGCTTTACCTGGTCCAGCATTTTTCCCAGATCTGAATAAAAAAGAGCTTCCGGCAGTTGATACCGTTCCCGGAATTCACGGATCCGGTCCGTATTTGTTTCGTAAATACCAACGATCTCAATATCGCCTTTCAGCTTCCGGTTATAGATCCAATCGCTATGCCCGTGTGTGATGCCCGCTATTGCAAGCCGCACCGGTGGCTGCGCTCCGGCTACCCAGGCACAAAGCATGCTCAGCATGCCAAGCAAAAGCAACCGTTGTATCGTATTTACCTGCCTCATAAAGATACGGGGTCATACCGGCGACGCCGCTGATGCAACGGTTACCGTTGCACGCGACCGCTGGCATCCCCTTTCATCAGCGTCTTCACATCGCTCAGCGTTGCATGATTCAGGTCTCCCGGAATGGTGTGTTTCAATGCAGAAGCCGCTACACCAAATTCGGCTGCGTCTGCCATGCTCATACCGGTTACCAGACCATAGATCAATCCGCTGGCAAAACTGTCTCCGCTTCCCACACGGTCTACAATCCGCACATCATACTTGCGTGTATGATAAAATTCCGTACCGTCACTTACCAGTGCGCTCCAGCCGTTATCACTGGCGCTGTAGCTTTCCCGGAGAGAAGAGGCGATGTATTTAAAATTGAATTTTTCTTTCATCTGGCGGATCACATCCCTGTATCCATCAAGATTCAGTTCTCCTTTTGTAATATCCGTGTCTGCAGCCTTAAAGCCCAGTGTTGTCTCGGCATCTTCTTCATTGCCGATACAAACATCCACATATTTGCACAGCTCGCTCATAACTTCGCGGGCTTTTTCCTTACTCCATAATTTTTTTCGGTAATTCAGGTCAATACTGGTGGTGATCCCTTTTGCCTTTGCCGCTTTCAGCGCCGCTTCTGTTAAGGCGGCTGCCTTATCGCTCAGTGCCGGTGTGATACCGGTTGTATGAAACCAATCAGCGCCCTCCAGTATTTTATCAAAATCAAATTCACCGGCATCCACATCTGCAATAGCAGCGCCGGCCCGGTCATAGATCACCTGTGAAGCCCGCATCGACGCTCCTGTTTCCAGGAAATAGATCCCCAGGCGGTCACCACCCCGTGCTACAAAATCCGTATTGACCCCATAACGGCGCAGGTGATTGATGGCCGACTGACCAATGGCATTATCCGGAACCTTTGAAACAAAGTAACCGTTCAGCCCGTAATTGGAAAGCGCAACAGCCACATTGGCTTCACCTCCGCCATAAGTAACATCAAAAGAATCTGCCTGGACAAAACGCTCAAAACCCGGAGTGGACAAGCGTAACATGATTTCGCCCAGTGTAACAACTTTTTTAGACATAAATGATATTTTCTATTTTTTGTTTGTTTGTATTAAAAGATCCATTACGCGTATGGCAATAAGGAACAAATCAATCCCCAACACCGCTATGATCGCAAAAGGAAGGTATTTTCTTTTGTACCGCTGATTCCGGTAGGGTATTACACTTACCGGTAAACTAACCAGGAGCCCCAGAACCGGAACTCCCAGCACAAGAAACAAGAAAAGATCCTGTTTTATCTGGCTGGTTCCCGCAGCACGATCGTACAGGTCCACAACCTGCTGATCCATGGTAATCATGGTCAGTATATATAAAATGACCGTAAGGACAACATACACCCCCAACATACTCCAAACAGTTGTCTTCTTTATAAAAAAAGGAACTGCGGACTTTCCTTCCGGAAACAAATGCGCTGTTATATCCTGGTTGACGGTCATTATGCTCTTATAATAATGTAGCGATCGGCGCAGGGTCCATATCCGTATACTGCTTGTTTTCGCCGGCCATACCCCAGATAAACCCGTAGTTGGAAGTACCACAACCAAAGTGCATGCTCCAGGGTGGTGAAATAACAGCTTCCTGGTTCTGCATGATGATATGGCGGGTCTGCTGCGGCTCACCCATCATGTGAAACAGGCGCTGCTCCTGCGGCAGGTCAAAATAAAAATAGATCTCGGTTCTGCGGGTATGGGTATGCGGAGGAACAGAGTTCCATACACTTCCGGTTTCCAGTACGGTAAGCCCCATTACCAGCTGACAGCTCTGGATGCCGTCTTCATGAATGTATTTATAAATCGTACGTTTATTGGATGTGGTAATATCACCCAATGTTACCGGCGCCGCCTGCTCTTTAGTATACCTGGTGGTAGGATAGTTGTGATGTGCAGGCGCCGATAAAATGTAGAATACAGCAGGATCCTTTTTGCCATTGCTGCTGAAACTTACTTTTTTGGACCCGCGCCCGATGTACAGGCAATCCAGTTTATCCAGCGAAAATTTCTTGCCGTCTACCGCTATCGTTCCCTTGCCTCCCACGTTAATGATCCCCATCTCCCGGCGCTGCAGAAAGAAATCAGCCTTCAGCTCTTCTTCATTCTTCAGCAGTACGGTCTTTGCCACAGGTTTTACACCACCCACGATCAGGCGGTCATAAAAACTGTAAACCAGGGTTAACTTGTCTGTCTTCATCAGGTCCTCTACAAGAAAACTCTCCCGTAACTGTTCAGTGGTCATGCCTTTTGTTTCCTGCGGACTGTGTTCGTATCTGATCTCCATTTGCTATTTAAAATTTGAAATTTATGATTTATAATCGTTACCGGCCCATCCAGCCTCCGTCTACCGTAAGGATGGTGCCGTGTACATAATCACCTGCCCCCGAAGCCAGAAAAACCGTGGGACCGGCAAAATCTTCCGGTGTTCCCCAGCGGCCTGCCGGGATCCGGTCCAGGATCGACTTACTACGGTCGGCATCTTCCCGCAGCGCCTGTGTATTATCGGTTGCGATATAACCCGGCGCAATACCGTTAACATTGATGCCTTTGGAAGCCCATTCGTTGGCCAGGGCTTTTACCAGACTGCTCAGCGCGCCTTTGCTGGCGGCATATCCCGGCACATTGATGCCTCCCTGGAAGCTTAACAGGGAGCAGGTGAAGATGATCTTGCCAGACCCTTTTTCAATCATATGCTTCCCAAACTCACGCGCCAGTATAAACGGTGTATCCAGGTTAATGGCAATTACACTGTCCCAATATTCATCCGGATGCTCTGCCGCCGGTTTACGCATAATGGTTCCGGCGTTGTTTACCAGTATATCGATCCGCTCATTTTCCGCCAGTACCTGTTTTACAAATGCATACACACTATCCCGGTCTGCCGCATCCAGTTTGTAATGTTTAAATTTCCGGCCTAATTGTCTTACCTCCGCTTCAACATCGGACCCGGCTTCTACAGAACGGGCAGCCACAATGATGTCTGCACCGGCCTTTGCCAGCCCGATGGCCATTCCTTTTCCAATTCCTTTATTTCCTCCCGTTATCAGGGCTGTTTTACCCGAAAGATCGAACATGTTAAAATTTGTTGTTTATTATTTATCGTTTACCGGCCCGGGCCCTCAGCCCCCGACCATTCAATACCATTTCCCTAATCCGCAGACGCTCTATGTATTGCTCACTGATGCTACAGAGCTCACAAAAACGATGTGCATTTAAAAGATCTTTGAGCGGCTTCCCCGGTAATACTACTAAGGGTAACAGCATTGATTTGCGATTCACCTCCCGATAGCTATCGGGAGCCTATTGCCGCCCTACTTTGCTCCGAATCCAAAATATTCATTCGCATTGTTGAAACATATATCCTGTACGATCTTCCCTACCCAGGCTATATCGGCGGGAAGTTCGCCATTTTCGATATCGTTTCCAAACAAATTGCACAGTATTCTGCGGAAGTATTCATGTCTTGGAAACGAGAGAAAGCTTCTTGAGTCTGTTAACATTCCCACAAAGCGACTGATCAATCCCATATTGGAAAGCGTATTCATCTGGTTGACCATGCCATCTTTTTGATCGAGGAACCACCAGCCGGATCCCCACTGTATCTTGCCTGCCACCGTGCCATCATTGAAATTGCCGGTCATTGTAGCAAACAGCTCATTATCGGATGGATTTAGGTTGTACAGGATGGTTTTTGCCAGCCGGTCGTTCTTATCCAGTCCGTTCAGGAACTTGGACAGTGCCCTCCCCTGCGAAAAATCACCGATCGAATCCCAGCCGGTATCGGGTCCCAGTTTTTCCAGGAGCCGGGCATTATTATTCCGCAGTGCTCCCAGGTGGTACTGCTGTACCCAGCCTTTTTCATGATCCCATTCTGCCAGCCAAACCAGCATTGCAGAGCGGAACTGATCCTGCTCCTCTGCAGAAAGGGCCTGTCCCCCGAAAATCTTATCAAACAGCGCGCTTACACCGGCCTCGGTATAGTCCGCCGCATGAATATATTCCAATCCATGATCGGATACCGAACAACCCATCGCAGCAAAGAAATCATGCCGGCTTTTCAGCGCCTGAAGATAAGTGTCCAGGTTCTTTACTTCCATATTGGAAGCCGCTTCCAGTTTGGCAATATATGCCGCAAACGTTTCCGGAGCAGAAACATTCATGGCATTATCCGGCCTGAAAGCCGGGTAAACCGGTATCTCAAAACCATCTGCCTTTATTTTCTGATGAAATTCCAGCGAATCTACCGGGTCGTCCGTTGTGCAAACCACCTTTACATTCATCGTTCGAAGCAGGCTCTTTACACTGTATTCCCCGCTGCTGATCTTTGCAGAAGCCGCATCATAGATCGGCTTTCCACTGTTGGCATCGAGTGTTTCACGAATATCAAAATAGCGCTGCAGCTCCAGATGCGTCCAGTGGTATAAGGGATTCCGCATGGTGTAGGGCACCGTTTCTGCCCATTTCAGGAATTTTTCTTCATCCGATGCATTCCCGGTAATAAACGCTTCATCGATGCCGTTTGCACGCATCGCCCTCCACTTATAGTGATCGCCATACAGCCAGGCCTGGGTTATATTGCCGAACCGGACATCCTCTGCGATCTGCTGCGGCGGCAGATGACAATGGTAGTCAATAATGGGCATCTGCTTTGCATAGTCGTGGTATAGCAGGGCTGCCGTTTCTGTTTCCAGTAAAAAATTATCGTCTAAAAACTGTTTCACGTTCTGATCGGTTAATCGTTAATTGTTATTCAAATCATATTCGTTATCAACTGCCGGATCCTTACAGGGATACGCCTCTTTTCCAGGGGATAAAGTCATCCTGGTTCAGCTGCACGGCCTTTGGCATTACCTCACCACTGGCGGCCCTGATACAATACTCCAGGATCTCTGCGCCCATTTCCTCGATGGTCTTTTCACCATCGATTATACCCCCGGTATTGATATCAATGATATCGCCCATCCGGTTGGCCAGTGATGTATTGGTGGCCAGCTTGATGGTAGGGCAAACCGGATTCCCGGTTGGGGTACCCAATCCTGTGGTGAAGAGGATTAATGTAGCGCCGGACGCAGCTTTACCCGTAGTGGCTTCTACATCATTTCCCGGCGTGCATACAAGGCTCAGGCCGGGTTTGGTGGCCGGTTCCGTATAGTCCAGCACATCCACCACCGGGGAGGTTCCTCCTTTTTTTGCGGCGCCTGTGCTCTTGATAGCATCGGTAATGAGGCCGTCTTTTATGTTTCCCGGAGAAGGGTTCATAAAAAAGCCCGACCCTACACTCAGTGCCTGGTCGTTATAGGTAGTCATTAAATGAATGAACTTACGGGCTGCCGCTTCATCAATGGTACGGTCGATCAGCTGCTGTTCCGCACCGCACAATTCGGGAAACTCCGCCAGCAATATCTTGGCACCGAGGGCCGCCAGCAGGTCGCTGGTATAACCTACGGCCGGGTTGGCGCTGATGCCGCTGAAACCATCGCTGCCCCCGCATTTTACGCCAACGGTAAGAGCAGTAAGCGGTGCCGGTTTACGCTCGATCTTATTGGCTTCGATGAGCCCCTCAAAGGTTTGCTTTATAGCATCCGCCACCAGTTGTTCTTCACTCTGCGATTGCTGCTGTTCAAAAACCAGGACCGGC